>Ga0308174_10001130_pt1 | contig 12095 bp, 9 predicted proteins | sample PhyPR2_FD_203894 | JGI IMG/M metagenome (GOLD analysis project Ga0308174, IMG submission 203894) | Soil microbial communities from UC Gill Tract Community Farm, Albany, California, United States - DLSLS.P.R2 | ecosystem: Environmental > Terrestrial > Soil > Agricultural land | place: USA...
CGTGCGCGTGATCGAAGTCAGCGCGGACAGTCCGGCCGCGCGCGCGGGCCTCGAGCCCGGCGATCTGATCGTCGAGCTGGACGGCAACGCGTGCGAGTCGCTCGATGACCTGCATCGGCTGCTGACGGAAGAGCGCATCGGCGTCGCGCTGCCGTTGAGCGTTGTCCGCGGCAATCGCCGGGTCGAGCTCTCGCTGGCGCCGGTCGAACTGCGCGACTGATCTGCGCATCATAAATCGCACGCCAGCAGGTGCGCGCGATTCGTGGCAGCCCGCCGACGCTTGATCTACACTCCCCGAACCAGTCGGGCCGAGTGCATGACGGCAGAATATCCCAAGGTCGAAGCAAGGGGTGCGGCCGCCTCCGCCGGCGCGCCGACGCGCGAGCAACTGGAATTTCAGATTGCGCGGCTGCAGGCACAGCTTGCCGGACTTTCCGCTCCTGCCGCGGACGCGATCACGGTCCCGGCCGATCGGCTCACGACCGTACGCGTGCCGGCGCAATTCGAAGCGCCGTTCCTGCGCGCGCAGGATTACGTGGCGCGCTACTTCGCCAATCGGATCGAACACCCGGATACCGCCACGATTTCAATTGCCGGCGAACGCTACGTGCTGCTGCGCGCGGCGTCGCTTTCGGTCGAATTCGTCGAGATGGTGATGAAGTTGTATCAGGACCATGGTCCGGACGAGGCGCGCAGCGTCGCCCATAATCTGCTGTTCGATCTCGCCCACGCGCTCGGCAAGGCCGATGCACGCTGCTTCCAGGAAAAGATGTCGGTCAGCGAACCGATCGAAAATTTGTCGGCGGGCCCGATTCATTTTGCGTTCTCGGGCTGGGCATTCGTTGATATTTCGGCCGAGTCGCGTCCTTCGCCGGATGAGAATTATTTCCTGCTGTTCGATCACCCGTACTCGTTCGAATCGCATTCCTGGCTGGCAAAGGACAAGCGCAGCGACGTGCCGGTCTGCATCATGAACGCCGGCTACTCGTCGGGCTGGTGCGAGGAAAGCTTCGGCTTGCCGCTGGTCGCCGCCGAAGTGGAGTGCATGGCGGCGGGCGGCGAGCACTGCCGCTTCATCATGGCGCCGCCGTCGCGCATCGAAGCACACCTGGCGGAGCATGCGCGCCGTAAGGGTGGCGCGGCCGCCGCGGCGTCGCGCCAGCGTGCCGGCATCGTTCCGGAATTTTTCCAGCGCAAGCGGCTCGAGGAAGAATTGCGCGAGGCGAACGAGTTGCTCGAGCAGCGCGTGCAGCTGCGCACGCAGGATCTTGAGCGCGCAAACCAGCAACTACGCCTGCTCGGTTCGGCCGTGGAGAACGCGGCCGAGGGCATCGTCATCATGGAAACCTGCGAGGGTGACGATCCGTTGCGTGTGCTCTCGGTCAATCGCGGATTCACGCGCATCACCGGCCACGCGCCGGCCGAAGCGATCGGCCGATCGCCGCGTACGCTTTGCCACACATCGGACATGTTGTCGCGCTGGCTCGCGGTGTTCGAAAGCGTGCGTCGCAACCAGCCGGCCGAGACCGAGTTGAGCGCCCAGCGTGCCGATGGCTCGACCTACACCCTCGAAATGCACTTGATGCCGGTGTCGGGAACAGCGCGGCCGGGCCACTGGATCGCGATCCTGCGCGACGTCAGCGACCGCAAGGCGCACCTGGATGCCTTGCAACACCAGGCCCAGCACGACGCGTTGACCGGATTGCCCAATCGCGTGCTGCTGCACGAGCGCATCGAGCAGGGCATTCTGGCAAGCCGGCGCCATGGCGTGGCCTTCGCCCTGCTGTTCCTCGATCTCGACGGCTTCAAGGAGATCAACGACGCGTTCGGCCATTACACCGGCGACCTGCTGCTGCGGCAGGTCGGGTTGCGCTTGCGCGCACACCTCAGCCCGGGCGATACGATCGCGCGGCTGGGCGGCGATGAGTTCGCGATCATGCTGGCCAATACCGGCGATGCGCCGCAGTTTGCGGCCGAGCTGCTCACCACGCTGGCGCGGCCATTCCTGATCGAGCGCAACGAACTCGTCGTCGGCGCCAGCATCGGCATCGTCTATTCGCCGGCGCACGGCAGCGATCCGACGACGCTGATGCGGCGCGCCGATGTCGCGATGTATGCGGCCAAAGCTGCGCACGCGGGCACGATGGTCTATGACGCGCGCCAGGACGTGCATTCACCGGCGCGCATGCAGCTGGTGAACGACTTGCGCGGCAACATCGATGATGCGCATCTGACCCTGCATTACCAACCCGAGATCGACCTCGCCAGCGGCAAGGTCGTGCGGGTCGAGGCACTGCTGCGCTGGAACCGGGCCGATGGCAGCCAGTTGCTGCCGGACGAATTCCTGCCGCTGGTTGCGGCCAGCGAAACCATCGACCGGATTGCGCGCTGGGTGCTCGAGCGCGCAATCCGCGACTGCTGCGAATGGCAGGATGTCGGCCCGAATGTCGGCGTGTCGGTGAATTTCTCACCGCACAACCTGCGTGACGAGCGACTTGCGGCGGATGTCGGCGCGTCACTCGCGCGGCATGGCCTGGCTGCGCGGCAGCTCACGATTGAAATCACCGAAAGCGGCATCCTCGGTGATGCGGTGCTCGCGACGGGCACGTTCCAGGCCCTGCGCGACATCGGCGTCGGCCTGTCGATCGACGACTTCGGCACCGGCTATTCGTCGCTCGTGCACCTGAAGCATTTGCCGTTTACCGAGTTGAAGATCGATCGCACGTTCACCAACGAGTTGCTGGCGAACGAGCACGATGCAGCGATCGTGCGCACCACCGTAGAACTCGGCCATGAACTCGGGCGCGTGATCGTGGCCGAAGGCGTGGAAACCCAGCAGGTGCTCGACCGACTGCGCCGCTATGGCTGCGACCTGGCCCAGGGTTATTTCATCAGCCGGCCGCTCGATAAGGCCGCGTTGCGCGCATGGCTGCGCGACCCGCCGGTCTTTTCGGTCGAGCGCTAGCCCGGGGAATTCGGCTGATAAGAGGGACCTTAGCGGACGCGGCTGTTGCGGTGCAGCATGGTTGAACGGTACAGTTCGCCTGGCACGTCCGCGTTCTGTCCAGACGCCACGCTGCAGCATCCGCCGGAGCACGAAAATGTGGCTTTCCGGCCAAAGCAGAGTCGAACCAGGGAGCACGGGGCGGGGTTTGACCTGGATCAACGGCGCCGAATGATCAGGCGTGGAAAATTGCAGTGCAACAGGAGTCGACACCATGAACCCATTGAGCAAATTTTCCCGCCGCCAGAAACTTGCCGAGAAAGTCGGCAACGTACTGCAAAAGCGCGCCGGGCTGGCGCGTAAGCAGTTCGAGGAGCGCGTCCGCAAGGCCTACCAGGACAACGCCAGCGAGTTGTTCGCCAAGCCGATGACGCCGTGGGACATATGGACCGGCGGCGCCCGCTATGCGACGGACTTTGCTCAGCGGTCGATCCTGTTCTGGGACACGCTGCGCCAGCGCGGCAACGAGTTCAACGAGCATACGCGCAAGGGCAATCCGCCGGTTTTGCACTTCGAGTACGAGTCGGTGCTCGAGGGCAGCACGCTGGAGCGCCCGGTCAATTACGAACTCGTGCGCATCCTGCCGCCCAAGGGCGTGAAGATCGATAACAAGCGCCGGCCGTACATCATCATCGACCCGCGGGCGGGGCACGGCCCGGGCATCGGCGGGTTCAAGGACGACTCCCAGGTTGGCGTCGCACTGCGTGCCGGACACCCGGTGTACTTCGTAATCTTCCGCCCCGAGCCGGAACCCGGACAAACCTTGATCGACGTGTGCGATGCCGAGCGCCAGTTCGTGCGCCGCGTGCGCGAGTTGCATGCCGATGCGCCCAAACCCGCGATCATCGGCAATTGCCAGGGCGGTTGGGCGGCAATGATGCTCGCTGCGGCCAATCCCGACGACACGGGACCGATCGTGATCAACGGCGCACCGATGTCGTACTGGGGTGGCGCCTGGAACGAAGGGGAAGGCGACAACCCGATGCGCTACTCCGGCGGCCTGCTCGGCGGCACCTGGCTGGCGTCGCTGTTCTCGGACCTCGGCGCCGGCAAGTTCGATGGCGCCTGGCTGGTCAAGAACTTCGAGGAGCTGAATCCGGCGAACACCTATTGGGACAAGTACTACCACGTGTTCGCGAACATCGATACCGAGCCGCCGCGCTTCCTCGAGTTTGAGCGTTGGTGGGGCGGGTTTTACCTGATGAACACCGAAGAGATCGAGTGGATCACGCAGAATCTGTTCGTCGGCAACAAGCTGTGGTCGGGAACGGTCAAGTCCGGCGCCGGCAGCGCGTTCGACCTGCGTGAGATCAAGGTGCCGATCATCCTGTTCGCGTCGATGGGCGACAACATCACGCCGCCGGAACAGGCGTTCAACTGGGTCGCAGATGTTTACGGCAGCACCGAGGAAATCAAGGCACGCGGCCAGGTCATTGTCGGCCTGCTGCATCAGGACGTTGGCCACCTGGGCATCTTCGTCTCCGGCAAGGTGGCCAAGAAGGAGCACGCCCAGATCGTCGAAGTGATGAAATCGGTCGAGGCGCTGCCGCCGGGCCTATACGGCATGCAGATCAGTGAAAAGAAAGGGCCCGATGGAAAACCGGCATACGAGGTGACCTTCGTCGAGCGCAGCCTGGAAGAAGTCCAGTCGCGACTGAACCGGTTCGAGCGCGCCGATGAAAAACCGTTCGAAGCGGTGAACGCCGTATCCGAACTCAACCAGCGGGCCTACGAATTGTTCGCGCGGCCGCTGGTCAAGGCCATGAGCAACGAAACCACCGCCAAGCTGGGTCGCACGCTGAATCCGCTGCGCGCACAACGCTGGGCCGTGTCCGACCTCAACCCATTCCTCTGGTGGCTCGGCCCGGCCGCCGGGATGGTAAAGCAGCAACGCAAGTCGCTGCCCGCGGACGATCCGGCGCGCAAGGCCGAACGCATGGTGTCGGACATGATCAGCGCCTCGCTGGACTACTACCGGGCGATGCGCGATGCGTTGAGCGAAGCGGCGTTCTTCGGGTTGTACGGCAACATGTTTTCGCTTTATGAGTCCGAACCGGAACCGAACAAGGCGCCCGCAAAAGCGGTTGATCCGCGCAGTTTGCCGTTCGTGCGCGAGGCGCTCGAGTCGATCGAAGAAGGCGGTTATGCCGAAGCGGCATCGCGCGTGGGCTACCTGCTCGCGCGCAAGGGCGAGCCGCTGCCGCTCGCGCGCCTGCAACTGAAACAGGAGTTGCTCAAGGACTACGCTGCCCTGTTGCCGGCGATTTCGCCGGACGAAGCGCGGCGCATTCGCGGCGAACAGGAAATCGTCGTGCGCTTTGAACCGGAAAAGGCGATCGCCACGCTGCCGGTGCTGCTCTCGCAGCGCGGCGATCGCGAACGGCTGCTCAAGCTGATCGAGAGCCTGCTGTCCGATCCGCGCGTGCAAACCGGCAAGGCGACGAGTGAGCAACGCGCGATGCTTGCGCGCATCCGTGCCGTGCTGCGGCCTGCACCGCGAGCACCGGCACGCCGCAGCGCAAAAAACAAAGCTTAGGAACCGAGCAATGGATACGCAGCGCAAGCACGAAAAATACAAACGGTTGCTGGAAAGGGCAAAAGGGCATCCAGCGGTGAAAACCGCCGTAGCACATCCGTGCGACGAGTCTTCGCTTTCGGCCGTGGTCGATGCAGCCAAGGAAGGGCTGATCACCCCGATCCTGGTCGGACCGAGGGCGCGCATCGAAGCGGTGGCCAAGAATCATGGCATTGCGATCGGGGATTTCGAACTCGTCGACGCCCCGCACAGCGTTGCCGCCGCGCAAGCCGCGGTGGAACTGGTGCGCGCCGGCCGCGCCGAGTGCCTGATGAAGGGCAGCCTGCACACGGACGAACTGATGGCCGCCGTGGTGTCGCGTGAGGGCGGCCTGCGCACGGGCCGGCGCGTCAGCCATTGCTTCGTCATGGATGTTCCGACCCACGACGACGTGCTGGTGATTTCCGACGCTGCCGTGAACATCGCACCCTCGCTCGAAGTCAAGGTAGACATCGTGCAGAACGCCATCGACCTGGTGCGCAACCTAGGCATCACCGACGTACGCGTCGCGATTCTTTCGGCGATGGAAACGGTCAACTCGAAAGTGCCGTCGACGGTCGAAGCGGCCGCGTTGTGCAAGATGGCCGACCGCGGGCAGATTACCGGCGCCTTGGTAGACGGACCGCTGGCGCTCGATAACGCGATCAGTCCGGAGGCCGCGAAGATCAAGAAGATCAAATCGGACGTCGCCGGCCGCGCCAATGTGCTGATCGTCCCGGATCTCGAGGCCGGCAACATGCTGGCAAAAAGCCTGAGCTTCCTCGCCGACGCCGACGCAGCGGGTATCGTGCTCGGTGCGCGCGTGCCGGTCATCCTGACCAGCCGCGCCGACTCGGTCATGACCCGACTCGCCTCGTGCGCGATCGCCTCGCTGATCGTTGCCGCCAAGCGCAAGGCGCCCGAGCGGAGCCTTGCATGAAAGATCACGTTCCATTCGGCGACTGCTACCGCGGCTGCTCGCGGCGCGCGGCGCAGCGGATGGTAAGCGTCTGCCGGATGCGTACGGGAATGACCCATGGCTGATGCAATCCTGGTGCTCAACGCCGGTTCGTCGAGCGTCAAGTTTTCGGTTTTCCTCGACCAGAACGGCGCTCTTGAGCCGCTGCTGCGCGGACAGATCGAGGGACTTTTCACCAAACCCCGCTTCGAGGCCAAAGATCCATCCGGCAACAAGATCGACGAGAAGGCCTGGCCCGAGCACACGCAACTCGGCCACGACGGCGCGCTCGAGTACCTGACCGGATACCTGCGCACGCAACGTGCGGAACACCGCTTGCGTGCAGTGGGCCATCGTGTCGTGCACGGCGGCATGTTGTATTCGGCGCCGGTGCGGGTCGATGCGAAGATTTTGTCGGCGCTCGAGCAATTCGTGCCACTTGCGCCATTGCACCAGCCGAACAACCTGGCGCCGATTCGCGTCCTGCTCGAGCGCTCGCCCGAACTGCCGCAGGTCGCCTGCTTCGATACGGCATTTCACAGTTCGCAGCCGGCGCTCGCGCAAAGTTTCGCATTGCCGGCCGAAATCACCGAGCGTGGCGTGAAGCGCTATGGTTTTCACGGTTTGTCATACGAGTACATCGCTTCGATGCTGCCGCAATACGACGCGCGCGCCGCAGCCGGGCGCACGATCGTGCTGCATCTTGGCAACGGCTCGAGCATGTGTGCGCTGCTCGGTGGCCGCAGTGTCGCAAGCACGATGGGCTTCACCGCAGTCGATGGCCTGGTCATGGGCACGCGCTGCGGATCGATCGATCCCGGTGTGATCCTCTACCTGATCGACGAACTCGGCATGGACGCGCGCGCGATCGAAAAATTGATCTATCAGCAGTCGGGCTTGCTCGGCGTATCCGGCATCTCGAGCGACATGCGCACGCTGCTTGCCAGTGAGGATCCGCGTGCCCGGCTTGCAGTCGACCTGTTCGTCTATCGAATTGGGCGAGAACTCGGCTCGCTCGCCGCGGCGCTCGGCGGACTCGATGCGATCGTGTTCACGGCCGGAATCGGCGAAAAGGCCGGATTGATTCGCGAACGCGTCTGCGCTGCGGCCGCCTGGCTCGGGGTTGTGCTCGACTCTTCCGCGAACGCTGCGAACGGGCCATTGATCTCGACGCCGCAGAGCAAAGTCGCGGCCTGGGTGGTTCCGACCAACGAAGAATTGATGATCGCGCGGCATACATTGGCCGCGATCGAAGGAGTCAAGTCATGATGCAAGTTCCCCAGCCCGTGCTCAAAGGCCGCAAGGCGCTGGTCGTGGGCATCGCCAATGACAGTTCGATCGCCTATGGTTGCGCCAAAGCATTCGCTGAACTTGGCGCCAGCGTCGCGGTCACCTATCTCAACGAAAAGGCGCGCCCGTATGTCGAGCCGCTCGCGACCGAAATCGGCGCCGAAATTTTCATGCCGCTCAACGTATCGCATCCGGGTGAACTCGAGGCGGTGTTCGAGCGCATCGGTTCCCAGTGGGGCCGGCTCGACTTGCTCGTGCATTCGATCGCGTTCGCGCCGAAGGCCGACCTCCAAGGCGGTTTGCTCGACTGCTCGGCAGAGGGCTTCTCGCAGGCGATGGACGTTTCCTGCCATTCGTTCGTGCGCATGGCGAGGCTTGCGGCGCCGCTGATGACCGAGGGCGGCGCGATGTTCGCGATGAGTTATCACGGCGCGCAGAAAGTGGTGCCGAATTACAACGTGATGGGGCCGGTCAAGGCCGCGCTCGAGGCATCGTGCCGTTATCTTGCGTACGAACTCGGCTCGAAGGATATCCGCGTGCACGCAGTTTCGCCGGGGCCGCTGAAGTCGCGCGCCGCGTCCGGCATCAAGGATTTCGACCGCCTGCTCAACGATGCCGTCGAGCGTGCCCCGGTCGGCGAACTGGTCGACGTCATGGACGTGGGTTTTGCGGTCGCATACCTGGCGACGCCGTACGCGCGCCGGATCACCGGCAGCACGCTCTACGTCGACGGTGGCATGAATATCATGGCTTGACCATTCTGGCCGGCACGAATTTGTTTGCCGGCAGTGCACGCAACAGGAAATCTCGATGCGAACGCTTGCTCTGAATGCTGCTGTGTCACTGATCCCCGATGGAGCCAGCCTTATGATCGGCGGCTTCATGGGCGTCGGCACGCCGGAACGTGTCGTCGACGAGCTCGTGCGCCAAGGCAAGCGCGATCTGACCGTGATCGCCAATGACACCGCACTGCCGGGCACCGGTATCGGCAAGCTGATAAGCGCCGGGCTGGTGCGCAAAGTGATCGCCAGCCACATCGGGCTGAATCCGGAAACTCAAAAGAAGATGATCGCCGGAGAAATCCAGGTCGAGCTGGTTCCGCAAGGCACGCTGATCGAACGCATCCGCGCCGGCGGTTTCGGTCTCGGCGGCATCCTGACCGCGACCGGCGTGGGCACGGTGGTCGAAGAAGGCAAGCAGAAGGTTGCGGTCGCCGGTAAGGACTACCTGGTCGAACCGGCGCTGCGAGCGGATTTCGCACTGGTGAATGCGTTTCTCGCCGATTACCTCGGCAACCTCACCTACGCGCTGACCGGGCGCAATTTCAACCCGGTGATCGCGATGGCTGCCGAAACGGTGATCGTCGAAGCCGACAACATCGTGCCTGTGGGCCTCATTTCGCCGGACCACGTGGTGACGCCGGCGCCGCTCGTCGACTATCTCATTGCCCAGGGCTGATCCGATGGACGCACAGACAATCATCGCCAGGCGCATCGCGCTCGAACTGCGCGACGGCATGCTCGTGAACCTCGGCATCGGCATTCCGACCCAGGTTGCGAACTACGTGCCGCGCGACATTCACGTGTTCTTCCAGTCGGAAAACGGTTTGATCGGCACCGGCGCCGTACCGGACGAAGGCATGCATCACCGGCTGCTGACCGATGCGGGCGGCCGTCCGGTGACGGCGCTTCCGGGTGCTTGCACGTTCGACAGCGCGATGTCGTTCGGATTGATCCGCGGTGGTCACCTCGACATGACGGTGCTTGGCGGCCTGCAAGTCGATCAGTCCGGACACCTCGCGAACTGGATGATTCCCGGCAAGATGGTTCCCGGCATGGGCGGCGCGATGGACCTGGCTTCCGGCGCCAAGCGCGTCGTCATCGCGATGCAGCACACTGCCAAGGGCAATTCCAAGCTTGTCAAAAAATGCACGCTGCCGTTGACCTCGGCGCGGCCGATCGACTTGCTCGTGACCGAACTGGCAGTGATCGCGTTTCCCGGCGGCCGGGCGACGTTGCAGGAGACCGCGCCCGGCGTGTCGATCCAGCAAGTGCTCGATGCAACCGAGGCAGAGCTCGAGGTGCCGGCGCAAGTCCCGGCGATGGCGCTGTGATCATTGCCTCGCGCGAGTCGTTCGCGGATGTGCGCGAAATGCTCGAAGCTAACGCTCTGGTGCGAAGGATGATCGAGAGCCGCTGATTACATCCGTCAGATTGCCGCCGTCGCCGGCGAGCCGCCGGCGCGCTCGCGCAGTTCCTTGAACGAGATCAGCCTGCGGCTGGCTTCGTCCCAGAGCACCAGGCGCACGCAGCGCAAGCTGCGCCAGAAAGTCAGGCGACCCACGGTGCGCAGTTCCGGGTGATCGCGCAGCACGTTCTGCAAACGGTAGTACGGGATGCCACTGAACAGGTGGTGCACATGGTGCACGCCGATGTTGGCGGTAAACCAGTTCAGTACCGGCGGCAGGACGTAATGCGAGCTGCCGCGCAACGCGGCTTCGTGCACATTCCACTTGTCCACGAAATCCCAAGAGGTGTCTTCGAACTGATGTTGCACATAGAACAGCCAGACGCCGAACACCGCGGCCAGAAGCAGGACCGGCACATGCACGAGCAGGAAGGCCTGCAGGCCGACCGCCCAGATCGCGAGCGCCGCTGCGGCCAGCACTGCCGCATTGGTTGACATCGTGCTGAGCCAGGGCTTCCAACCGCGGCGGACGAAACCTGCCGGCCAGCGGTTCTGCAGCACGAACACAAAGAATGGACCGATTCCGAACATCACGATCGGATGCCGGTAGGCGCGGTAGCGTAAACGCGCCCAGCGCCCACGAGCGGTGTACTCGGCCACGGTCAACGTGTCGACGTCACCGACGCCGCGGTGGCTGAGATTGCCGGATGTCGCATGATGGATCGCATGGCAGTGGCGCCAGTGATCGTAGGGCGTGACCGTCAGGGTGCTGAGCAATCGTCCGGTCCAATCATTGAGGGCGCGCGTGGCAAAAAAGGCGTAATGCCCGCAGTCGTGCTGGATCAGGAACAGCCGCACCAGTAGGCCCGCGGTCGGCACCAGCAGCAGCGCGTAAATCCAGAGCTGACCGTGCGACACGGACCAGTACATCGCCGCCCATGCGAACGCGAACGGTACTGCGGTAATGGCGAGTTCGCTTGCACCACGGCCGCCATGTGGCGTGCGGTACTTCGCCAGCTCGCGGCGCCAGCGCGACAGTTCGCCAGCGGGCGCGGCGCCCTCACGGTTCGCGTTCGTCATGTGAATGGATGAACCTTCAAGTGGCCGCCATAGTGGCGAAAGCAGCGGTTGCTCGCTCGAGCCCGCCGGCAGCACTGCCGTGGGTGAAAAAGGCAGCGTAAATCCCCGCCCGCAGAGTACGCCAAGCAACGTTAGTTTGTCATTGTCCGTTTGACGCGGCCCCGCCGTTCGCGAGTGATTGCCCCACGCAAACTTTCCGATCCAGCGCAACGGTCCGGCGGCGAACAACCGTCCTGCGCAGGGAGACGAGTGAACCGCGATCCGCGCTTGGGGTACCAACAGCGGCAGGCAAGCTTCTGTTCGCCACTTCGCATTCCACCGATCGCCGTCGTGAATATTGCAACGCGGTCGAGGCGTGTCCGGGCGTTTTTCGCCGCTGTCGCGCCGTTACCGGACGGTCGACTGTGTCGGTCAATTAGCCAGTTCCGCGAGGCACTCCCGGCGTGATCGACGTGGAATACGGTTTGCATTCATGAAAGCCGCAGGGTAGCGAGGGCCAGAATATGCTCAACGTGAAATTGATTGCAGTCTCAGTGCTCGGCGCCGCTGGCGCGCTGAAGCTCTGGATGGATCCGGGACGCTGGGGGGTCGTGCTCGATGTGGTCGGTGCACTGCTGATCTCATGGGCGATCTTTGTCGCCGTGCTGTACCTGACCGCCGTGCGCCTCTGGCGCGAACCCGCGGTTGAAAAGCGCAAACCGTTGCTAGCGACCCGCACGCCTCACACCTACGACGGCCGATTCACGCGCTTGCACCGCTGAAATACACCGCAAGGGCGAGTGCGTCGCACCCGACCCGGTCCGAGTACCTTAGATTGCATGCGCGCGGCCTTCCGCCGGCCGGCGGGTCCTCGATGCCTGCTTAACTTGGCCCCCGTTCGGTAACAGCTTTGGCCCTGCGTTCGACTACGACCGCGGAGCGGTTTCGCCGGCGCAGCAAGCGTTGAACGGCGCGTTCTTGTGCTGACAAACGCGTCCGTCCGCGAGCGCGCGCACTCGGGGGCAATCGCAGTTCCTGATCCA
>Ga0308174_10001131_pt1 | contig 12094 bp, 8 predicted proteins | sample PhyPR2_FD_203894 | JGI IMG/M metagenome (GOLD analysis project Ga0308174, IMG submission 203894) | Soil microbial communities from UC Gill Tract Community Farm, Albany, California, United States - DLSLS.P.R2 | ecosystem: Environmental > Terrestrial > Soil > Agricultural land | place: USA...
GGCCGGACCCGGGGTCGGGGGCCTGCTCGCCCAGCTGGGCTCGTCAGCCCTTGGCCTTGCCGTCGACGCCGCCAGCTTCCTCGTCTCGGCCGCCTGCCTCGCCAGGCTCCGCCTCCGACCGGACCCCGCCCCGAGCCGGCCGGCCACCCCTTCGGCACCGCTGCGCACGCGCATCGGGGAGGGTGTCGACTACATCCGGGGCGACCGCCTCCTGCGGTTCTTCACCGTGCTCGGTGGGGTGTCCAACTTCGGCCTCACCGGGTACGGCGCGCTGCTCGTGCTGTTCCTCGTACGACAGCTCCACCTCGCGCCCGCGGCCGTCGGGGCCGTCATGGCGACCGGCAGCCTCGGCGGGTTCGTCGGGGCCGCGGTCGCCACCCGCCTGTCCGCCCGCCTCGGCAGCGCCCGGTCGCTGGTGGCCCTCCAGCTGCTCGCCGGTCCGACCGCGCTGCTGCTGCCGCTGGCCACGCCGGGCGTCGGCCTGGTGTGGTTCGTGCTCGGCCAGCTGCTCGTCGGCACCGGGGTGGTCGCGGGCAACGTCATCCGGGGCGCCTGGCGCAACCGCTACGTGCCGGAGTCGATGCTCGCCCGCCAGGTCACCACGACCCAGGTCGTCAACTTCGGCACCATGCCCCTGGCCGGCCTGGCCGCCGGCTGGCTGGGCGCCGAGCTGGGCCTGCGCCCGACCATCGCGCTCATGGCGGCCATCCACACCGCGGCGTGCCTGGCGATGTTCTGGAGCCCGCTGCGCGGGATGCGCGACCTTCCCGGGGCTGCGCGGTCGACGGGGCCTGCCGGGGACGAGCGGGCGGCCTGACGCCCCGTCAGCCGACCGGCAGGTGGAACAGCGGGTCGAGGGCGACGCCGAGGAACAGGATCCCGACGTAGGTGATCGAGAAGTGGAAGAGGCGCATCGGGCGCAGCACCTTGGGGCCCTCGCCGGCCCTGGCGGCCCGCAGCAGGCGGTGCGCCTCGGCGAGGAAGAGGGCGCCCGTGACGACCGCGGTGACGAGGTAGAGCCAGCCCATGGGGTGCACCCACACCAGCAGCAACGACGCCGCGACCATCGCCCACGAGTACGCGACGATCTGCCGGGCCACCACGACGAACCGCTCCACCACGGGGAGCATCGGCACGTGCGCGGCTGCGTAGTCGTCCTTGAACTTCATCGACAGCGGCCAGTAGTGCGGCGGGGTCCAGAAGAAGATGACGAGGAACAGCATCACGGCAGACCACGACAGCGAGTCGGCGACCGCGGACCAGCCGATGAGCACCGGCATGCACCCGGCGGCGCCGCCCCACACGATGTTCTGCGCCGTGCGGCGCTTGAGGACCATCGTGTAGCCCACCGCGTACATGAGGATCGCGCCCAGTGACAGGGCTGCGGAGAGCCAGTTGACGAACACCGCGAACCAGACCGTCGACGCCACGGTGAGGACGGCACCGAACACCAGGCCCTCGCGCGGCGTGATCTCGCCGGTGACCATGGGCCGGTTGCTCGTGCGGTGCATCTCCGCGTCGATGTCGCGGTCGTAGACGCAGTTGAAGGTGTTGGCCGCACCGGCGCTGAGCGCACCGCCGACGAGCGTCGCCAGGATGAGCAGCAACGAGGGCACCCCGCCCTGCGCGAGGAACATCACCGGCACGGTCGTCACGAGCAGCAGCTCGATGATGCGCGGCTTGGTGAGGGCGAGGTAGGCCGCGGCCTTGCGCCGCCTGGGCGGTGCGGGGGACGCGGAGATCCGGGCAGTCGGATCGAGTGCGGTCACGGCGTCCTTCGCGGGTGCTGCTGGGGGTCTGGCGGGCGCGCCCAGTCTATCCCCGCCCGGACGGTGCCGACCGACGGGACTGGATGCGACGCGGCTCACGCTCAGGACTAGTCTCGGATCCGTTGTCGTGCGACGTCTGCAGCTCAGTGTGAGGAGAACCATCCGTGCCCACCGCATCCCGTTCCGCCAAGGCCACTCCCCCGAGGAAGCGCAGCAGCTCGCTTCGTCGGCCAGTGGCCCGCAAGGCCGGCTGGACCGACCTCGACGTACGCGCGGTCGACACCGCTCGTCTGCTCGCCGCAGACGCCGTGCAGAAGGTCGGCAACGGCCACCCCGGCACCGCGATGAGCCTCGCACCGGCGGCCTACCTGCTCTTCCAGCAGGTGATGACGCACGACCCGGCTGACGCTGCATGGCTCGGTCGCGACCGCTTCGTCCTGTCGGCCGGCCACTCGAGCCTGACGCAGTACATCCAGCTCTTCCTGTCCGGTTACGGCATGGAGCTGAAGGACCTCAAGGCACTGCGCACGTGGGGCTCCATCACCCCCGCGCACCCCGAGGTGCACCACACCCGCGGCGTCGAGATCACCACCGGGCCGCTGGGTTCGGGGCTGGCCTCGGCCGTGGGCATGGCAATGGCGCAGCGCCGCCAGCGCGGCCTGCTCGACCCCGAGGCCAAGCCGGGAGAGAGCCCCTTCGACCACCACATCTGGGCCATCGCCTCGGACGGCGACCTCATGGAAGGCGTGTCGGCAGAGGCGAGCTCGCTCGCCGGGCACCAGCAGCTCGCCAACCTCACGGTCATCTACGACGCCAACCAGATCTCCATCGAGGACCAGACCGACATCTCGTTCTCCGAGGACGTCGCGGCGCGCTACCGCGCCTACGGCTGGGACGTCGTGGACGTCGACTGGCGCGGCGACGGTGACGGCGCCGCATACGTCGAGAACGTCGACGCCCTGCTCGCCGCCCTCGAGAAGTCGAAGAAGGGCAACCGCCCCACCCTCGTGCAGCTGCACACGATCATCGCGTGGCCCGCACCCACCAAGCAGGACACCGGCAAGTCGCACGGCTCGGCCCTCGGTGACGAGGAGATCGCGGCCACCAAGGAGCTGCTCGGCTTCAACCCCGCGAAGACCTTCGAGGTCGACCGCGCCGTCCTGGCCCACACCCGTCAGGTGGGCAAGCGCGGCAAGGCGGCGCACAAGGCCTGGGACAAGACGTACGCCGCGTGGCGCAAGGCCAACCCGGACCGCGCGACGCTGCTCGACCGGCTCGTCGCGGGCGAGCTGCCCGACGGCCTCGACGCGGCCCTGCCGGTCTTCGAGGCCGACAGCGCGAAGGGCATGGCCACGCGCGCCGCGTCCGGCAAGGTGCTCACCGCGCTCGCCGGCGTGATGCCCGAGCTGTGGGGCGGCTCCGCCGACCTGGCCGAGTCCAACAACACCACCATGGAGGGCGAGCCGTCCTTCATCCCGCGCAACCGCCAGACGCGCGAGTGGAAGGGCGGCCCGTACGGGCGCACGCTGCACTTCGGCATCCGCGAGAACGGCATGGGGATGATCCTCAACGGGATCGCGCTCGAGGGGCTCACGCGGCCCTACGGCGGCACCTTCCTCGTCTTCTCCGACTACATGCGTCCCGCGGTGCGGCTCGCTGCCATCCAGCAGCTGCCCGTCACCTACGTGTGGACCCACGACGGCATCGGGCTCGGCGAGGACGGGCCCACCCACCAGCCGGTGGAGCACCTGGCCTCGCTGCGCGCCATCCCGGGCCTGGACGTCGTCCGTCCCGCGGACGCCAACGAGACCGCCGCGGTGTGGGGCCAGGTCCTGCGCAACGCCCGCCCGGCCGCGCTGGCGCTGACCCGCCAGAACGTCCCGGTGCTGGACCGGACCGTCTACGCCAAGGCCTCGGGCGCCGCCAAGGGCGCCTACGTCCTCGTCGACGGGGGCAAGGACGGCAAGTCCGCGCCGGACGTCATCCTCATCGCCACGGGCTCCGAGGTCGCGATCGCCCTCGAGGCCCGGGAATCTCTGGAGCGCCAGGGCGTTGCCACTCGTGTGGTGTCCATGCCGTGTCGCGAGTGGTTCGAGCAGGCGGGCAAGGCCTACCAGAACCGTGTCCTGCCGCCCGACGTCCGGGCGCGGGTCAGCGTCGAGGCCGCCGTGTCGATGGGTTGGCACGACCTCGTCGGTGACGCCGGCCGGAGCGTGAGCCTCGAGCACTTCGGTGCCTCGGCCGACTACAAGACCCTCTACCGGGAGTTCGGCATCACCCCGGAGGCCGTCGTCAAGGCCGCCAAGGACTCCCTCAAGGACGCCAGGGCCACCGCGCGCAAGAGCGCGGCGCCCACGGTCAACCAGACCCGGCCCCGCGCCGCGGTCTCGCCGACCAAGACGACCGACACCACGACCAAGCGCAGCGCCGCCACGAAGAGCGCTGCCTCCAAAGGGAAGTGATTCACGTGACTGAGAACGCACTCAAGGCCCTCGCCGACCAGGGAGTCTCCGTATGGCTCGACGACCTCTCGCGGGAGCGGGTCGAGACCGGCAACCTGCAGGTCCTCATCGACAAGGGGGTCGTCGGGGTCACCACGAACCCGTCGATCTTCCAGGCTGCCCTCGCCAAGGGTGACCGCTACGACGCCGACCTGCGCAGGTTCGCGGCCGAGGGCAAGACGGTCGACGAGGTCGTCTTCAACCTCACCACCGAGGACGTCCGCAACGCCTGCGACGCCTTCCTGCCGCTCTACGAGTCGACCCACGGCGTCGACGGCCGCGTCTCCATCGAGGTCGACCCGCGGTTGGCCAAGGACACCGGCCGGACCGTCGAGGAGGCCAAGAAGCTGCACGACGCGGTGGACCGCCCCAACGTCCTGATCAAGATCCCCGCCACCGTCGAGGGCCTGCCGGCCATCTCGCAGGTGCTCGCCGAGGGCATCAGCGTCAACGTCACGCTGATCTTCTCCCTCGACCGCTACCGCGGGGTCATGAACGCCTTCCTCACCGGGCTGGAGCAGGCCCGGGAGAAGGGCAAGGACCTGTCGACGATCCACTCGGTCGCGTCGTTCTTCGTGTCCCGCGTGGACACCGAGGTCGACAAGCGGCTCGACAAGATCGGCACCGACGAGGCCAAGGGGCTCAAGGGCCGGGCGGCCGTCGCCAACGCGCGGCTGGCCTACCAGGCCTACGAGGAGGTGTTCTCGACCCCGCGGTGGAAGAACCTGCAGGACGACGGCGCCCACGTGCAGCGCCCGCTCTGGGCCTCCACCGGCGTCAAGGACCCGGCCTACTCCGACACCCTCTACGTCTCCGAGCTCGTCGCCCCCAACACCGTCAACACCATGCCCGAGAAGACGCTGGACGCGGTCGTCGACCACGCCGAGGTCACCGGTGACACCGTCACGGGTACCTACGCCGACGCCGCGGAGGTGCTGGACGCGCTGGAGGGGCTCGGCATCTCCTACGCCGAGGTCACCGCGCAGCTCGAGCGCGAGGGTGTCGACAAGTTCGAGGTCGCCTGGGGCGAGCTCGTCGACGAGGCCCAGAAGGACATGGACCTCGCCCGCGCCGACGTGGAGCAGGGCGACAAGTGAGCGCACTCGGTGTGGTCGCCTCCGGCCCCGCCGCGGACGCGATCGCCTCGGTCGTCCCGGCGCTGGTCGAGGCCCGGTTCGCGAGCAGGCTGTTCGCGCAGGACGCGACGCTGTGGGGCGAGGGGGCGGAGCCCGAGTCGGCGATCCGCCTCTCGTGGGTCAACCTCGCCCGCACGTCGCGGCCCCTGCTCGGCGAGATCGCCGCGCTGCGCGACCAGCTGCGCGGTGAAGGGGTCGACCGTGTCGTGCTCTGTGGCATGGGCGGGTCCTCGCTGGCCCCCGAGGTGATCTGCGCGACGGCCGGGGTCGACCTCGTCGTCCTCGACTCCTCGCAGCCCGACATGGTCCGCGCCGCCCTCGTCGACCTCGACCGCACGGTCGTCGTCGTCTCGAGCAAGTCCGGCTCCACGGTCGAGACCGACTCGCAGCGACGCGCGTTCCGGGCGGCGTTCGAGGACAAGGGGATCGACCCGACGACCCGCATCGTCGTCGTCACCGACCCGGGCAGCCCCCTGGACGAGGAGTCGCGCGCCGGTGGCTACCGCGTCGTCAACGCCGACCCGAACGTCGGCGGGCGCTACTCGGCGCTGACCGCCTTCGGCCTCGTGCCCTCGGGTCTCGCGGGCGCCGACCTCGAGGCGCTGCTCGACGACGCGGAGGCCGTGGCCGACGTGCTCAGCGCCGACGACGACGGCAACCCGGGCCTGCGCCTCGCGGCCGCCATGGCCGCCACCGACCCCCTGCGCGACAAGCTCGTGCTCGTCGACGACGGCTCCGGCATCGTCGGGTTCCCCGACTGGGCCGAGCAGCTCATCGCCGAGAGCACCGGGAAGCAGGGCACCGGCATCCTGCCCGTCGTGGTCGGATCGACCGACGACCCCGAGGTCGGCTGGCCCGACCGCGACGTGACCGTCGTGCGCCTCACCGGCGACGACGACGCCGACACCACGGACGAGGTCGTCGGGGCCGACCGGTCCGAGATCGCGGTGAGCGGCCCGCTCGGCGCACAGCTGCTGCTGTGGGAGGTGGCCACCGCCGCCGCCGGCCGGCTGCTCGGGATCAACCCGTTCGACCAGCCCGACGTCGAGAGCGCCAAGAAGGCCGCACGCACCCTGCTCGACCAGGGCATGGGGTCCGCCGACGAGCCGGCCGCGACCGATGGTGCGGTCGAGATCCGTGCGCTCGGTGGTGACTGGCTCGGCGACGCGACGACGGTCCCGCAGGCCCTGGACGCCCTGTTCGGCCAGCTCGACGCCGACCGCGGCTACCTCGCCGTGATGGCCTACCTCGACCGGCTCGCCGACGCGGACCTGGCGTCCGTGCGGCCCGGGCTCGCGCGCCGTACCCACCGCCCGGTCACCTTCGGCTGGGGCCCGCGCTTCCTGCACTCCACCGGCCAGTTCCACAAGGGCGGACCGGCCACGGGCGTCTACCTCCAGGTGACGACCGCACCCCACGAGGACCTGGCGGTGCCGGGACGGGAGTTCAGCTTCGGCGACTTCGTCGCGGCACAGGCTGCCGGTGACGCGCAGGTGCTCGCTGAGCACCACCGCCCGGTCCTGCAGCTCCACCTCACCGACCACGACGCCGGACTGGCCCAGGTGCGGGAGGCCCTCTCGGCCCCCGCCCGGGACGCGAAAGGCAGTGCATGAGCCCCACCCGCGTGACGCAGGACAACAACCCCCTGCGCGACCCGCGTGACAAGCGCCTCCCCCGGATCGCCGGCCCCTGCGGCATGGTCCTGTTCGGCGTCACCGGCGACCTCGCCCGCAAGAAGCTCATGCCGGCGATCTACGACCTGGCCAACCGCGGGCTGCTGCCGCCGGGCTTCTCGCTCGTCGGCTTCGCCCGGCGCGACTGGGCCGACCAGGACTTCGGCAAGATCGTCTACGACGCGGTCAAGGCGCACGCGCGCACGCCGTTCAGGGAGAGCGTCTGGCGCAACCTGGCCGAGGGCTTCCGGTTCGTGCCCGGCACGTTCGACGACCCCAACTCCTTCGACCTGCTCGCCGAGACGGTCAAGCTGCTCGAGGACGAGCGGGGCACCGGCGGCAACCAGGCGTTCTACCTGTCCATCCCCCCGGGGTCGTTCTCCACGGTCTGCGAGCAGCTCGAGCGCTCGGGTCTGAGCCGCCCCGAGGGCGACTCCTGGCGCCGCGTGGTCATCGAGAAGCCGTTCGGGCACGACCTGAAGAGCGCCCGCGAGCTCAACGACATCGTCGAGGGCGTCTTCCCCGCCGACTCGGTGTTCCGCATCGACCACTACCTGGGCAAGGAGACGGTCCAGAACCTGCTGGCCCTGCGCTTCGCCAACCAGATGTTCGAACCGGTCTGGAACGCCAACTACGTCGACCACGTGCAGATCACCATGGCCGAGGACATCGGCATCGGCGGCCGCGCGGGCTACTACGACGGCATCGGCGCGGCTCGCGACGTCATCCAGAACCACCTCCTGCAGCTCCTCGCGCTGACCGCGATGGAGGAGCCCGTCTCCTTCGCCGCCGAGCACCTGCGCGCCGAGAAGGAGAAGGTCCTGTCGGCGGTGCGCCTGCCCAAGGACCTGTCCAAGGCCACCGCCCGCGGCCAGTACGCGCCGGGCTGGCAGGGCGGCGAAGAGGTCATCGGCTACCTCGACGAGGACGGTGTCGCCCCCGACTCCCGCACCGAGACGTATGCCGCGGTCAAGCTCGAGATCGACTCGCGCCGCTGGGCCGGCGTGCCGTTCTACCTGCGCACGGGCAAGCGCCTCGGCAAGCGCGTCACCGAGATCGCCGTGGTGTTCAAGAAGGCCCCGCACCTGCCGTTCAACGACACGGCGACCGAGGAGCTCGGCCAGAACGCCATCGTCATCCGCGTGCAGCCCGACGAGGGCATCACCATGCGGTTCGGTGCCAAGGTCCCCGGCGCCCAGATGGAGGTGCGCGACGTGACGATGGACTTCGGCTACGGGCGCGCCTTCACCGAGTCCAGCCCCGAGGCCTACGAGCGCCTCATCCTCGACGTGCTGCTCGGTGACCCGCCGCTGTTCCCCCGCCACGAGGAGGTCGAGCTCTCGTGGCAGATCCTCGACCCGGTCGAGGCGTTCTGGGCGAAGCAGAAGACCGCCCCTGAGCCCTACCTCTCCGGTGGCTGGGGCCCCGAGGGAGCCGACGAGATGATGCGCCGTGACGGACGCGTCTGGAGGATGCCGTGATCATCGACCTGCCCAGCACCTCGACCGTCGCCATCAGCAAGAAGCTGGTGGCCCTGCGCCAGGACACCGGCGCCATGGCCCTCGGCCGTGTGCTCACCCTCATCATCGTCGTCGACGAGCAGGACGCCGACGAGGCGATCGAGGCCGCCAACGACGCGAGCCGGCAGCACCCCTGTCGCATCATCGCCGTGGTCATCGGCAACAAGCGGGGGGCGTCGCGCATCGACGCCCAGATCCGGGTCGGTGGTGACGCCGGCGCCAGCGAGGTCGTGGTGGCGCGCCTCTACGGCCCGCTCACCGAGCACGGACGCAGTGTCGTGATCCCGCTGCTCCTGCCCGACTCCCCCGTGGTCGCGTGGTGGCCGAGCGAGGCGCCGGCGAACGTGTCGAAGGACCCGATCGGCTCGATGGCCCAGCGCCGCATCACCGACGCCGCAGAGTCCAAGAACCCGCGCAAGGCGCTGCTCAACCGGGCGGCGACCTACGCCGACGGTGACACCGACCTCGCCTGGACGCGCATCACCCTGTGGCGCGGGCTGCTCGCGGCGGCCCTCGACCAGCGCCCGTTCGAGGCGGTCACCGAAGCGACCGTCACCGGTGGCACCGACTCGCCCTCGACCGACCTGCTCGCCGCCTGGCTCGCGGAGACCCTGCGCTGCAAGGTCACCCGGGCCCGCAGCCGCGCCGGCACCGGCATGATCAGCGTCCGCCTCGAGCGCCGCAGCGGCGCCGTCGACCTGGTGCGACCCGACGGCACCGTCGCCACCCTGACCCAGCCGGGACAGCCGGTGCGGCGGATCACCCTCGCGCGGCGCGCGACGGCCGAGTGCCTCGCCGACGAGCTCCGCCGGCTCGACCCCGACGACATCTACGAGGCGGCCATCCGCAAGGGCCTGGCCCGCGTCGGGCGCACCAGCCCCACGGCGAGCGAGGCGGTCCGCGAGGGCGGCGCCCCGTCGCCCCAGGAGGCCGAGGCGGAGGCCCGCCGGATCGCGCGGGCCCAGCCGAGGGCCGGCAGCTCTGCCATGGTCGCCGCGGCGAACCCCGAGGAGTCCCCCGGCACGACGACGACCGTCAAGAAGGCCGCCGCCCGCAAGCTGGCCGAGGCCAAGACGGCGCGCGCGGAGACCTCCAAGTCGTCGAAGGGCTCGGGGTCCTCCAACGGCACAGGGTCGTCGAACGGCGCAGGGTCGGCACAGAGTTCAGGGTCGGCACAGGGCTCAGGGTCGTCGAAGGGCTCAGGCTCGTCGAAGCCCGCCAAGGGACCCAGGTCGGCCAAGCCCTCCAAGCCCGCCAGGTCGGCCACGTCACCGAAGGCTGCGGACCCGGCCAAGGCGACGGCGGGCAGCGGCGCCACAGGGGCGTCGGGCTCGTGACCGCGGCGCCCGTGGTGCTGGTCCACGCCACCAAGCAGCTCCTCTCCGACGCGTCGGCGGCCCGGCTCGTCACGGCCCTCGTCGACGCCCAGGCCGCACGGGGCCGGGCCCACCTGGTCCTCACCGGGGGCTCCATGGGCTCGGCCATCCTCGCCTCCGTCGCCGCCAGCGGCGCCCGGGACGCGGTGGACTGGTCGCAGGTGCACGTGTGGTGGGGTGACGAGCGGTTCCTGCCCACCGGTGACCCCGAGCGCAACGAGACCCAGAACCGCGAGGCGCTGCTCGACGCGATACCCCTCGACCCCGCCAAGGTGCACTCCGTCCCCGGCCCCGACGGCCCGGACGGCGACGACGTCGCGGCTGCGGCCCGCCGCTACTCCGACGAGCTCGCCGCCGCTGCGGACGCGGGAGCCGAGTCGCCCGTGTTCGACGTACTGCTGCTGGGCGTCGGGCCCGACGGCCACGTGGCGTCGCTCTTCCCGGGGCACCCCGACCAGCTGGTCGCCGGGGTCGCCGCGGCGCCGGTGCACGACTCCCCCAAGCCGCCGCCGACCCGCATCACCCTCACTTTCGAGGCCCTCGCCCGCGCGGAGCGCACGTGGTTCATCGTCGCCGGTGCCGACAAGGCGCACGCCGTCAAGGTCTCCGTGGCCGGCGCCGGTCCCGAGGAGTCCTCGGCCGCCCAGGTGAAGGGCACCGTGGAGACGCTGTGGCTGCTCGACGCCGAGGCGGCGTCCGAGCTCGACTGACGTCGAGGCCGTCGTGGGCTTCCCCCGGCCCGGAGCGCCCGCTCAGGGCCCGGTGGCCGCCGCCTCCGTCTCGGCGCGCACCTCGGTGGCGAGGTCACACAGGTAGGTCGCGAACCCGCCCCTGACCCGGCCACGCCAGCGGCTCGCCGTCCGGACGCGCGTGGCATCGGTCGCGAGCCACCTGCCCCCGGCCGTCTTGACGGCCTCGGCGAGCAGGACGTCCTCGTGCAGGGGTTCCGCGCCGAAGCCCCCGGCCGCGAGATAACTGCTCGCTCGGACACCGAGGTTCGCCCCGTGCACGTGGCCGTGCCCCTCACGCAGGTGGTGCCGCTGCGACCACGCCCGCAGCAGGCGCGACTCCAGGTCGTGCGGGACCACGGTGCCGAGGACCAGGTCCAGGCCCTCGTCGGCGAGCTCGACCTGGGTCACCAGCCAGTCGGCGGGCACCGACGTGTCGGCGTCCGTGTTGGCCACCCAGGTCGTCGACGGGTCACCGGTCCCCCGGAGGGCTGCCGTGACCCCAACCGCCCGCGCCGCACCGACGCAGCCCCGGCTGGACTCCAGGCTGAGCACGTCCCCGTACCTCGCCACCACCTCGGCGGAGCCGTCGGTGCACCGGTCCAGGACGACCACGACCTCCACGTCGAGCTCGGGTCGCCGCCGGGTCAGGACGCGCCTCGCCTCGCGTACGGAGTCCAGGCACGCGGGCAGCAGCCGCTCCTCGTCGCGGGCGGGCACCACCACCACGACCCGCTCGACCGATGTCATGCCAGGCCCTCGGCGACCGCCGGCGAGGTGTACCCGGGGCGGGCCAGCACGTCGACCCGGAAGTCCTGCTCGACGTGCGTCACGACAGTCTCGACACCCTCCAGCCGCTGCGCGACGGCGTGCACGGTGTCACCGTCGAGAGGCCAGCCCTGCACCGGGTGCCGCCAGTGGCACAGCACCAGCAGCCCCTTCGGGCCGAGGCAGGCCACGGCTCGGGCGAGAGCCTGGTCGAGCTCGTCCGGCTGCCAGAAGTAGCCGATCTCCGACAGCACCACGACGTCGAACTCGCCCTCCGGCCACTGCTGCGGCGCGCGCAGGTGGTGCACCAGCACGCCGGGGAGGTGGGCCAGCCGGCCACGGGCGCGTGAGACGGCTTCGGCGCTGACGTCGGTGGCCACGACCGAGGCGGCCCGCGACGCGAGCTCGCTGGTGAGGACGCCGGTGGAGCAGCCGACCTCGAGGACCCGCCCCAGCCGGGCGGTGGGCAGGCACGACAGGGTCACCGCGCGCTTGCGCTGCTCGTACCAGGAGCTCTCGAACCCCCACGGGTCGTCGGTGCCGTCGAACATCGCGTCGAAGGCCCGGTCGCTGGCGTGCGACACCGCCGTCCGCTCGTCCTGCGGGACGGGCACGTCCTCGCC
>Ga0308174_10001132_pt1 | contig 12094 bp, 9 predicted proteins | sample PhyPR2_FD_203894 | JGI IMG/M metagenome (GOLD analysis project Ga0308174, IMG submission 203894) | Soil microbial communities from UC Gill Tract Community Farm, Albany, California, United States - DLSLS.P.R2 | ecosystem: Environmental > Terrestrial > Soil > Agricultural land | place: USA...
TCGCGCAGTTCGCGCTGGCTGAAGATAGCTTCGTTCTACGATAATGTCCTGCATAGCCTAACGCAATTACCCGGCAGTCCGCAGGTTGGCGCGATCTCAAGTCTCCCAATGGACTATACCGATAACACCGAAATCCGCATTGACGGCAAATCTTAAGCGGAGACCGCACACCAGTCCGTGATGCTCTCGTTCGTGGCCGGAATCGCCTCTCTGTCCTCGGTGTCTCGCTGAAGAAGGGAGGCCTCGTAAACGATGATGACCAACTGTCCACGCCACGTGTCATTGACGTAAATGAGGCCCTCGCTCAGCGAATCTGGCCTCATCAAAATCCGCTCGGCAGGCATTTTGAACTCTCGCGCGAACGGACTAGTCTGAACACATGTCGCGCCACGTAAAGCTCTAGTTGGAAGCCCGCAGGCTAAAGCAACGTGATTTCTTGAACGCTAGGAAACCGCGGAAACAATAAATGTATGTGGCTTCGGCTGGCCCGCTTCATGCCGCTTTTGTACCACTGCTTGCTCCAGCGCATCGGCACTCTGCTCTGCCGCTTGCACGCCGGGTAGGTCGGTATATTTGGCCAGCGGCACCTGCACCGTCCGCCATCGGTCGTTATGAATACTGCAATGCCTCACCGTTAGCTGGTAAACCTCCTCCGCCTGCTTCGACATGGGTGTCTCCTGCAGTCCAAGGTTCACGCCACGCGCCAATTCATCGTTATTGAACGTGCCCACAATCTCGCCATCAATCCTCAGGGAGTACACTCCGCTCTTCAGGCCCGTCACCTTTAATGGTTCACTGTTTAGCCGCTCTGCAACATCGGAGCTTCGCAACACCAGGCTCACCGGATTATTGTTGTTTGCCGAATGTTCCCACTCCGCCAACGGCAAAGGAAGCGCATCATCCAATTCGGTCCATTGAATTCCATTGGTGCCCGAAAGTTGCGATACCTTGGCATGCTCCGACGATTTCAATACCGGATGGGTTCCAGAGGCATCAATCACCACCGCTGCTACCACCGGTCGCGCATTCCAGGACGTCAGCAGTCCCTCTGCCATCACCATGTGCCCCGCAAAGCTCGGATGCACCCGGTCAGGCAGAATCTTCTGGGCCTCTGGAGGATTCAGTGCGTCCGCTTTCCGCAGCATCTCCACTTCCCCGTTATTTAAATCGGCGACATTTAAACCTGCCTTCTCGCCGTAGTTGCCGATCCACTTCCCGAAGCTGATCATCACTTCGTTGTAGCCCCCGGGAAAGTTCGGAGCCCGCGTGACATCGTCGTACGGCGAAGGCTTAATCGCCGTTATGTGAATCCCCGGCAACGCCGCCCGCACACTCTCCACAATATGCTTGTAGCCGTTGAAGAATGTCTCGTCTGTCGCTTCGTTTTCGGGTTTGTATAGGCCATCGTTCATGCCCAGCATGATCGTCATCACGGTGGGCTTATAGGGGATCACATCCCGCTGCAGCCGCAAATCGATGGGGCCTCCGCCACCGCCGCTCACTTTGTCGCCGCCCCACCCCGAATGCACAAAGCTGACATTCAGGTCCGGATACCGCGTTACTACGTAAGTCTCGGTGATTACCGTGTACAGGCGTTGGTCGGTAATACTGTCTCCGTAAAACACGACGCGGTCGCCATTCTTAAGGGCAAAGTCATTCGCCGCCAGGACCGACGACGCTCCCATCAGAGCACACAGTAACCCGAACCTGAATTTCATCAAGTGCTATTCCTTCTTCTTCAGTTATTTAAAAGAAAGCTCAATACAATCGGTCAGGACCACCGCATTCGCTATCGCAAGAGCTTAAACGAATACAGCACGTCACCCGACGCCACCAAAACATATTGGTGTCCGTCCAGTTCATACGTGATCGGACCGTTGCTTACGTTCCCGTTCAATCCCACATGCCAAAGGATGCGGCCTGTGCCGGGGTCGAAAGCAACGAAATGATGGTATGGGTCTCCGGTGAACAGGAGTTTCCCGGCCGTGCTCAAGATGCCCGCGCCATCACTGTGAAGCGGCGTATACGGATGGCTCCAGCGAACTTTGCCGGTCTCGGGATCAATGGCCTTCAATGCGCACTGTGCCCACACTCCGCTGTCGCGCCCCGCATATCCTTCCGGTCTGGGGCTCGTGTCTGTCAGATAGTAGATCGAATACGATTGAGTCGTGTTTACGTAGAACAGGCCCGTGCCCGGATCGTACGATGGCGAGAACCAGTTCGTGGCTCCACCGCTCGCGGGACTCGCCAGCGCACCACTCGTCTGCGGTTCCTTACTCGGAATTTCAAGCGGCTGTCCCTTTTTATTGGTTCCACTCGCCCATGTCTGATCGATGTAGCTGGTGGTCAGTAAGTGCTCACCATTCGTGCGGTCCAGGAGAAAAAAGAACCCGTTCCGGCTCGCCTGTGCCAGCAACTTGCGTTTCTTACCTTTGTAAACCGCGTCGAACAAAATAGGCGTCTGCGTGGCATCGAAGTCATGCGTGTCATGAGGAGAAACCTGGTAATACCAGGCCAGCTTTCCCGTGTCCGGATTCAGCGCGACAATCGAGCAGGTCCACAGGTCATCGCCCTTGCGGCTTGCTCCCGCGTGAACCGGATTCGGATTGCCCGTTCCCCAATAGATCAGGTTCAAGTCCGGATCGTAAGTGCCGGGGTTCCAGGTCATGCCGCCCCCGTGCTCCATCGCGTCCGCGCCGGGCCAGGTCTCTGATCCTGGTTCACCGGGTCGAGGTTCCGTGTTCCAGTGCCACTGCACTGCGCCTGTCTCGGGGTCGCGCGATTCCAGATATCCGGGTACATCTAGCGAGTCCCCGCCCACGCCTACAATCACGTGATTCCGAATCACGATGGGCGCCGGCGTGGAGAAGTACTCTTGCGCTAAATCGGCAATCACCACTGACCAACGGAACTTGCCCGTCTTTGCCTCCAGCGAGATCAGATGATTGTCCGGTGTCTCAAAGAAGAGCCAATCATGGTAGATGCCAACACCGCGGTTGCCGATGTGAATTCCGCCTTGCGATTCCCATTTGTAGTGCCATAGCTCTCGGCCGGATCGCGCATCCACCGCCCAGGCGTTGTCTGGCTCCGTGAAATAAAGTACTCCATCCGCCAGCAGTGGAGTTGCCTTGATCCCGGAACTGGGCCCGCTTCCCGGATTCACCTGGTGTGTCCACGCCAGTCCCAAACCCTTAACATTGGCCGCGTCGATTTCTTTCAGCGGGCTGAATCGCCGTCCAGAGTAATCGCCGTTGTAAGTAGGCCAGGAATTCGGCGGCGGATGAAGCAGCATGTCGTTACTGACAAGCTCGCCAAACAGTCCAGCCGGCACGCAACAAAGCGCGAGTGTCGAAAGTAATACGCGAAATCTCATTTCAATGTCTCCAGGTAAGCAAGAACGTTATGCAGATCGGTATCGTTGATCGTTTTCACCAGGTCCACATGTGCCTGCAGTGGGTTACGCACGTCCACCTTCAATCCGTCGTCCCCGTTCCCTTGCCGTTCCCAGGAATGATAGGTACCGGAGGAGTCCTGTACCGCTACGTTGAAATCATCCAGGTGCATCAGAAAGCCGGAGACTTTTTGGCCATTTGGCTCTGTCACAGTGGCCGTCTCGCGTGCTTTCTCCGGCAGGTCTTCCTCACTCTTGCCGGGCGCAATCGGATAAAGAATCAGTGACTGCAAAACATCGGGTTCGTACTTTTTGGCAACGCCCGCCAGATCGCCTGTAGTGGAGTGACATGTACTGCACTTGCCCGCGCCGTCGAAATACGTCTTCCCAGCCTCAGCGTTGCCGGTTACTATGTTTTGAATCTCGTAGGCTCCGCGATTGGCGGCTGCCTGAATCCGCGACTTCAAGTACGCTGCGATGTCTGAAATCTGGGCGTCCGTGATCGATGGAAAAGCGGGCATTCCTTTCCCCGGCCGGCCACCATGAACTACCGGACCGATGTTGCTGCCATTGTTGTCGTGCAGCACCAGGATGGATCGCACCAGGTTGGGACCGCCTTCCCCGCCGGTTGCCGTTGCGCCGTGGCAGAATCCACAGGTGGCCGTGAAGAGCTGCTTTCCCCGCTGGACCGCCGCCGGATCGGGAGCTTCACCGATGGCAAGAAACTTGGCCATGCGCTCAGCCCGCACGTTTCCCTGTGCTTGCTTGGCCTCGGTCGCCGGTTTCGTTCCGGGGGAAGGCGACTGGGCCTGTGCTGCTGCGTTTGTAGTCTGTCCTGCTGACAGCACGGCCGCGCTGCAACATAGCAACACCGCCGCTCTGAAATTATGCTTGGTTCGTTTCAAGATTACCTGCTCTGTACTTCTACGTGCTTGTGCCGATTCTGTACTTATACCGGACGCCGAGGGTGGAACCGCCGGCAAACGCGCTACGGTACACGATGATTAAAGTGTAATGCAGATGGGCCCTCGAGCTTCAAAAACACCTAACGTTCCTTACATAAAGGTCCTAACTGACATGAATGACGGGCCGCTGCTTCGGGTCGGGAATGGCTCGCCGCAATACCTCGTGTGTGATCGGCGCCGCGTCTCCTTCGCCTAGGAACACAAACCGGAACAAATTTCCAATCGGATTGCCTTCGTTCCACTCGAAGTATGCATGCGGAATCTTTCCGGTAGCTTCCTTTATGCACATCAGCACCGCCGCAATGGAGTTCGCCACCACCGGGCTGCGCGCCCGCAGAATGGAGTGTCGGCCCACCCGCTCGCCAGTCACCTGCAGCACCTCTTCAAATTCCGACGCATCGCTGCGTTCCACCTCAAAGAAGTACAGCCGCTCATCGGGATCCAGGTTGTGAGCGTATCGGACCGCCCGATCTATCCTATCCAGATCCGATTCGTTCCGCGGCTTCGGCTTGCGCGCCACCAGCCGGATAATCTGATCTTCGTCTTCTGCTAGCAGCGCCTTCGCCATCGCGTCGAAGTGCACCTCTTTAATTCGCACTTCCGTCGAACGAATCGCTCGCGAGATCAGCGAGACCGCCACGATCGTCCCGATGAAAAAGCCCGAGATTTTAATACCTTCCGGCCTCTCGGCGATGTTCAGTGCCGTCGTATAAGCGAACACCAATGTGATGACCAGAAACGGCCACCGCCGCCAATCGCTCCAAACCGTGATCATCACCGCAACCGCTGCCGAGGTAATCAGTACCAGTACGCCAGTGGCATAAGCCCCGCCCTGCGCATCCACGTCCCCATGGAAAAGCATCGTGACCGCAAACGCGACCCCCAGAAACACGAGCACCAGGGGACGGGAAGCGCGCGCCCACTCCGGCGCCATTCCAAAACGCGGCAGGTAGCGCGGAATCAGGTTTAACAACCCTGCCATCGCCGACGCCCCGGCAAAGCCAAGAATCAGGATGGTGCTGATGTCATACAAGGTTCCGAAACCATTTCCCAGGTACTTATGTGTCAGATAGGCCAGCGCTCGCCCGTTCGCTTCTCCGCCCGCCTGGAACTTTTCCGGCTCAATTAGCAGGGTCGTCACGATGCTGGTCGCAATCAGAAAAACGCTCATGATCAGGGCCGCGGCCATCAGCAGCTTCTTCGTATTCCGAACCCGATTCGGAATGTCGTCGCACTTTACCAGCGGCATCACCGCCACGCCCGTTTCAAAGCCGGAGAGCCCCAGCGCCAGCTTCGGAAATAAGATGAGGCACACGCCCAGCATCACGAAAGGGTTTCCGTGCTGGGCTATCAGCGCATTACTCCAGTGAGAAAGTAGCTCTGGACGTTTGGCAATCTCCCACAACCCAACCATCGTGGTGATTCCATTCAATAGGAGGTAAACCGCAACCAGCATCACGGCAACGCCGATCGCCTCTTTGAAGCCCTTTAGAAAGATCGCGCCCAGCACCGCCAGAATCACCAGCGTCACCCCGATCTGATGCCTCATCCATAACGGCGTGAACGGGTTATTGATAACGTGCGCCGCGCCGTCCGCGGCCGAAAGAGTCATCGTGATGGTGAAATCGGTCGTTGCGAATCCAAGCAACACCAGCACCACGGTCTTGCCGCCCCACTGCGGAAATAGCTTCTCCAGCATGGCAATGCTGCCCTGCCCATTGGGACTCGCTTCCGCAACCCTCCGGTAAACGGGGAGCGCTCCCAACAACGTCACTACCACGAGAATTAGAGTCGCCAGCGGTGATAGCAGCCCTGCCGCCAAAAAAGCGATACCCGGCTGATATCCCAAGGTGGAAAAGTAATCCACGCCGGTCAGGCACATCACCCGCCACCAGTCGTGTCTGTGTTCCGGCTTTCCGCGTATGCCCTTTGGGAGCCGGATGTCTGCGAGTAGCCAGTCGACGAAGCTCAAAGGTTTTTACCGATAAAGCTTAGGGCCGGTACGTCGCGCACGACGTGTCGGTTTCCCAAACCTTCACAAACGATATCGACGCTGTCTTCAGGTCTTTTTGTATCTCTTCGCAGAAGAATTTTGCAATGTTTTCCGCCGACGGGTTGATCGTGTCAAACGGCTTTAAGTCGTTGATGAACTGATGATCCAGGTACTCGCTGGTGGCGCGCAGTCTCTTTTTCAACTCTGCGAAATCGTACAGCAGCCCATTCTCATCCAACTCCGCGCCCTCCACGCTCACTTGGACTTTGTAGTTATGGCCGTGCACGTTCTCGCACTTGCCGTGATAGTTGCGTAAGGCATGACCGGCTGCGAATGTGTGCTCAACACAGATTTCAAACATTGAAAAAGTCTTTTACGTCTCCTGGTTTGTTCGTGAACCGGTATGGAGGCAAGCTGTCGAAGAATATCTGCCCGTACCGGAGCCTTGTGATTCTATTATCCAGCAGAACCAGTACGCCCCGGTCCGATGCGCCGCGAATCAAGCGCCCAAACCCCTGCTTTAAGGTCAATGCCGCCTGCGGAATCTGGTACTCGAAGAACGCATTCCCTCCGTTCTCCTCAATGGCTTCGATGCGCGCGGCAATCACCGGATCACTCGGAACCGCGAACGGCAGCCGGTCAATAATTACGCAGCTCAGCTGATCTCCCTGTACATCGATTCCTTGCCAGAACGATGAAGTCCCGAACAAAACGGCGTTCGGAGTGGACCGAAACTCATCGATCAAGGCGGTGCGTGGCGCCTCGCCCTGTAGAAATAGGGGAAAGTCGATGCGCGGCTTGAGAAGTTCATAGACTTGCCGCATCTGCCCGTAACTGGTAAACAGCACGAACGCCCGGCCTCGCGACGCCTCCAGAATACCCTCGATTTCGTCGGCAGCTTTTCCTGCAAACTCCGGCCGGCGCGGATCCGGCAGTTGAGGCGGTACGTAAAACAGTACCTGGTCCGCGTAATCATACGTGCTCTGGACCGACAGAGTTCGCGCATACTGTAGACCCAGGCGCGTCTGGGCATAGTCGAAACTTCCTGCTACCGCCAATGTGGCCGATGTGAGGATCACCGAATCCACCCGGTCCATCAGATGGGCCGACAGTGTCTGCGAGACATCGATCGGTGTCGCTTGCAGATATACGCCCCGCCCCCGCCGCTCTACCCAGTAGACGTATGTTTTTTCCCCGCCCTCCATCCAGAAACGCAGCGCTTGCTGAATCAACTTGCTTCTGCGATGAAGCTGCAGGGTATCGTCGGCGGCTTGCTGCACCAGTTCCAGCCGGGTGGCTAGCAAATCCAACGCCAGCAGCAACTCCCCGTACGCCACCTCATGCTGCGCTAGAAATGCCTCCTGATTGCGAAAACCCTGCCGGCCTTCCTGCGGAAATAGCCGGAAGAACTCCTCTGCCCGGTCGCCAAGATGAATCAAACTGCGATCCAGATCCGGAGTGGAAAATAGCTTCCGGCGCGAAATTGCCGAAGTATCTTTTACCAGCGCCTGGATCTGCAGGTTGCTGACGCTCATCCCGAAATACTGCCCGGCTACGTCCTCGATCTCGTGCGCCTCGTCGAAAATCACTGCCGAATAATCGGGGATGATTTTCCCAAAGGACTCATCCCTCATCGCCAGGTCCGCAAAGAACAGATGATGGTTCACGATGATGATCTCGCTCTCGTGGGCCCTACGGTGCATTTCTGTAATGAAACAGCGCTCGAACTGCTTGCACTTCTGCCCCGAGCAGTAATCCCCGTGCGCGTTCAGCTTGGCCCAGGCCGTGCTGTTCTCCGGCAGTGCCTGCAACTCGCTTCGGTCGCCCGTCTCCGTTTCCGACTCCCACTCCCGAATCAGGCGAAAGTCCCGAAGCTCCTCCAGCCCCGCCAGCACCGGCTCCCGGTCCGCATCATAAACTTTCTGGCGGCACACATAATTTCCCCGGCCCTTCATGTAACTGACGCGCAACGGGCTATCAAAAAGAGGCTGAAGAAACGGAAGGTCCTTAAAAAAAAGCTGCTCCTGCAGATTTTTTGTACCCGTCGAAATCACAATCCGCTTTCCCGACAAAATCGATGGCACCAGGTAAGCCAACGTCTTTCCGGTCCCTGTCCCAGCCTCCACAATCAAATGCCGCTTCTCGGCAAGCGCCGACTCGACGGCCACTGCCATCTCCAGTTGCCCCTCTCGAAACTCGTAGTTCGGGTGCGCCTGCGACAACACGCCATGGCGCCCGAAAAACTTCCGGACCGTGGCCTTGCCGGAGCCCCTTGGTTGCTTCTCTTGCTGATTCGTGAGAGTGTTCACTACTGCTCAACCATCATCGATCAATTGAAGGACGGCAACTCAACGGCGGGGTCGTTCGGGCAGTAATTATTCACATTTTGCATCGTACTAAGCCTGTACTTCACGTAAACCGCCGGAAGCCCCGGCTCTTTGTCCAGAATGTCCAGCGCAAGCGGCCCTATTGCCGCCAGGTCCGTCAATAGACCCTCATCCACCCGGCCCTGCCACTGTCTCGTGGATGCACGCTGCCTGCAAGTAGGGTTGTGGCTTACCTTTTGAATATAAATGGACAGATCCTCGCCTGTGCGGCAAACTCTGAAAGGAAACTCCAGCCCCAACCATGTTGATTAGAAACTTAGTTCCTGCTCTCGTGCTAACCTCCACCGCTCTTGGAGTCGCTTGTGCCCAAGACCTGAAGATCTCCTGGGATCACGTGGAACGGATCTCCAGGACCACCCCCACTTTGCAGGTGGTTGTCAATCCTCCGCTGCGCCGGGGATCTAAAATTCACGATCGGGTCTACTCTGATCTCAGCAAATTGGGTGCCGACTACGTGCGCTATGTACCCTGGCTTCCTTACCCCAAATTGGGAGTTGCCGAATTGAAGCCGCCGGCCAACGGAAAAACATCGTGGGACTTTTCGTTGATCGACCCCATGACCGAAGACTTCATGAACGCAACAAAGGGCCATTCGGTAATCCTAAACTTCAGCACCATACCGGCCTGGCTATTTAAAACTCCGAAACCGGTCGCTTACCCCCAGGACCCCGATCAAGTAACGTGGGATTACACGCAAGGCGCCGAGTTGCGTGATCCTTCCATGAAAGAACTGGGGGGCTACTATGCACGGCTGGTCAGCTGGTACGTCAATGGCGGCTTTACTGACGAATTCGGCAAGCGCCACGAGTCAGGACACCACTTCAATATTCGTTACTGGGAGGTTCTCAACGAAGTGGATTTCGAACACCGCATGACACCTCAGCAGTACACCGCCCGGTACGACGCGATAGTCTCCGCTATCAAACGCGTTGCCCCCAATATGAAGTTCATTGGGCTGGCACTAGCCATGCCATCTGACAATCCACAGATGTTCGAATACTTTCTCGATCACAAGAACCACAAATCTGGCATTCCGCTCGACATGATCTCGTACCACTTCTACGCCAGCCCCTCGTCCGATCAGACGCCCAACATCCAGCAGTACACGTTCTTTGAGCAAGCTGACCGGTTCATCGCTACAGTTCGCTACATCGAGGCCATCCGGCAGCGCCTGTCTCCTCAGACCGGAACCACCGTCGATGAAATCGGCTCCATCTCTGCCGACGACGGCGGGCAGGGAAAGCCAGGGCACGTCACCAAACCCATCCCGAACTCGTACTGGAATCTCTCCGGAGCCACGTACGCCTATGTGTTTGGAAATCTGGCATCGCTCGGCATCGATCTTGCAGGCGAATCCCAGCTCGTCGGTTATCCTACCCAGTTTCCAAGTGTCTCCATGGTTGACTGGAACGCCGGTGCGCCAAACGCCCGCTACCGTGTACTGCAACTGCTGAAAGAGAACTTCGCTCCCGGCGATAAGCTTGTGAAAACATCCAGCGGGAGTCCATACGTTTATGCACTCGGCGTCATCGCTCCGAATGGAGGTCACAAGCTTCTGCTCGTCAACAAGCGCGACCGCGACATGCAAATGACCTTGCCCCAGCCGGCCAAGGCCGTGCAGGTCGTAGATCAGATCACCGGCGCCAATCCGCCGTCGCACCAGGCACTGAACAGCAAACAGATTACTCTTCGCGGGTTGGCCGTCAGCGTTGTTACATTGCAATGACCTTTGGGGCAAGATAACTTATGCGCGTAGGACTCTTTGGCATCGGTCTCGACGCCTACTGGGATCAGTTCGAAGGCTTGAAAGATCGTCTGGACGGCTACACCCGGTTCGTAGCGGACCAACTCAACCAGCCTGACGTTCAAGTCGTCAACCTCGGCGTGATCGACACGCCCGAAAAGGCCGTGGCAGCGGGACATCGTTTTCGTGAGGCCGACGTTGATCTGATCTTTCTGCACGTCACCACCTACGCCCTTTCGTCAACCGTTCTGCCCGTTGTCCGGCGCGCCAAAGTGCCCGTCATTGTCCTGAACCTTGCTCCCGGACCCGCCATCGACTACGCCTCATTTAACCGTCTGAATGACCGCACAGCGATGGCCGGCGAATGGCTCGCCTGGTGCTCCGCCTGTCCCGTACCCGAGATCGCCAATGTCTTCGCCCGTTGCCGCATTCCGTTCTTTCAGGTAACCGGCATGCTCTACGATGACCCTGTCGCTTGGAGCCAGATAGCAGCTTGGATAGATGCCGCCCGTGTGGCGCATACGATGGAGCACAACCGCCTGGGCCTCATGGGTCACTATTACGGCGGAATGCTCGATATCTACTCCGATCTCACGCTTCAGTGCGCAACTTTCGGCGGTCACATCGAAATGGTCGAAGTCGACGAGTTATCGGACCTGCGAACCACGGTGACTTCCACCGAGATCAAAGACCGGATCGCCCACTTTAGCGAGATATTCGACGTGCAAGCGGACTGCCCGCCCGAAGAACTCGAACGCGCCGCCCGTACCTCCGCGGCGCTCGACCACTTAACCGAAAAACATGCGCTCGGCTCGCTGGCCTACTACTACAAAGGAGCCGGAAATCCCGCCAACGAAGACACGATGAGTTCCATCATTCTTGGAACCAGCCTTCTGACCGCTCGCGGCATCCCCGTAGCCGGCGAATACGAAGTGAAGAACGCCCAGGCCATGAAGATTCTCGACGCCTTTGGAGTCGGTGGATCGTTTACTGAATACTACGCCGTCGATTTCAATGACGACGTCGTGCTCATGGGCCACGACGGACCCGGCCATCTGCTGATTGCGCAAGGCAAAACCAAAGTCCGCCCTCTGAACGTTTATCACGGGAAAATCGGAAAAGGCCTTTCGGTCGAAATGTCCGTCAAGCATGGCCCGGTCACTCTTCTATCGGTGGTTGAAACAGTCGATGCCCGCCTGAAACTTCTCATCGCCGAAGCCGAATCGGTTGCTGGCCCGATTCTCGAAATTGGCAACACCAATAGCCGGTATCGCTTCTCGATCGGAGCCCGCCAGTTCATACACGATTGGAACCGGCAGGGGCCGGCCCATCACTGTGCCATCGGAATTGGGCACATCGCCCACAGGTTGCAGAAGCTTGCGGCTCTGCTCGGAATCGACGCCATCCAGGTTTGTTGAATCCGAATTGTCAAGCTGGCTATTGACGATCGTCGTCACCGTCTTCATCGTCGTGCATACTTCTCAGGCGCTGAAATGAATCGTCGATGACATAATGAGCCACCGCCGCGCCAAGCGTCTCAGCATCATCGCAGGCCGTGCGGAAATTGATTCCTCCGTCTATAAGCGCTGCCTTGATCTCCCCCAAGCCGCCGAG
>Ga0308174_10001133_pt1 | contig 12091 bp, 7 predicted proteins | sample PhyPR2_FD_203894 | JGI IMG/M metagenome (GOLD analysis project Ga0308174, IMG submission 203894) | Soil microbial communities from UC Gill Tract Community Farm, Albany, California, United States - DLSLS.P.R2 | ecosystem: Environmental > Terrestrial > Soil > Agricultural land | place: USA...
GACAAGAGCCTCAAGCTCGTGCCCCGGCTCGCGCAGTCCTGGCAGCAGGTCAATGAGACGACCTGGCGGTTCAAGCTCCGCCCCGGCGTGACATTCCAGGACGGCACGCCGTTCACCGCCGACGACGTGGTGTTCAGCTTCGAGCGCGCACGCGCCGAAACGTCCCAGCTGCGCGCCTATGCCAACGCCTCCGGCATGCCGCGCAAGGTCGACGATCTCACGGTCGAGTTCGCCACGAACGGACCCAACCCCGTCGAGGTCGAGGACGTCGCGCTCATCAACATCATGTCCAGGGCGTGGTGCGAGAAGAACCGCGCGACGAGGCCGCAGAACTACGCGGGCAAGGAGGACCTCGTCACCGCGCACCAGGCGAATGGCACCGGTCCGTACATGCTCAAGTCGCGCGAGCCCGACGTGAAGACGGTGCTCGTGCGCAATCCCAACTGGTGGGGCAACAAGGCCGGCCTGTTCGAGGGCAACGCCGACGAGGTCGTGTTCACGCCGATCGGCTCGGATGCGACGCGCCTCGCAGCGCTCATCTCCGGCGAGATCGACGTCATCAACGATCCGCCGCCGCAGGATGTGCCGCGCCTCAAGCAGACCGCCGGGGTGAAGGTGATCGAAGGCACGGAGAATCGCATCGTCTTCATCGGCATGGACCAGCACAGCGACGAGCTGGCGTACGGCAGCGTCAAGGGCAGGAACCCGTTCAAGGACAAGCGCGTGCGCCAGGCGCTGTATCAGGCGATCGACATCGGCGCGATCCAGCGCACCGTCATGCGCGGACTGGCGACGCCGACGGGTGTCATGCTGCCCAATCCGGGCCAATCGACCCCCGACCTCGAGAAGCGGCTGCCCTACGACAAGGCCGCGGCGAAAAAGCTGCTCGCCGACGCCGGCTATCCCGACGGCTTCGAGGTCACGCTCGACTGCCCGAACAACCGCTACGTCAACGACGAGAAGATCTGCCAGGCGCTCGCCGCGATGTGGTCGCAGATCGGCGTCGCGACGCGCGTCAATGCGATGCCGCGCGCCACCTACTTCCCCAAGCTCGAGAAGCTCGACACGAGCCTGTACATGCTCGGCTGGGGCGGCGCGACCACGGACGCGATCTTCACGCTGCAGCCCGTGCTCTCGAGCTGGAGCGGCAAGGGCGACGGCGACTACAACTACGGCCGCTATGCGAACGCGAAGCTCGACGCCCTGACCGCGAAGATCAAGGTCGAGATGAACCCCGACGCGCGCCTCGGAATGATCCGCGAGGCGCTCGCGTCACAGGCGGCCGAGGTCAACACCGTGCCGCTGCACCGGCAGGTCATCCCGTGGGCCTCGCGCGCGACGGTCACGCTGGTGCACCGCGCGGACAACTACGTCATCCCGCAGTGGGTGAAGGTCCAGTAGGCAGCGGATCGGCGACGCGCAGCGGCTGCGCGATGTAGCGCGTCGCGATCCACGCCATCGCGATCGTCGCGGCGACATCCAGCGCCAAGGCGGCGAAGGCGGTGGGCGTGCCGACCTGGATGGCGCGCAACGTGGCGCCGAGGATTGCCTCCGTTGCCACGAACGCGGGCACCATGCGCAAATCGTAGCGCAGCAGCCACCACAACACCGCGGCGCTCGTGAGGCCCGCGGTGACGCCGGCGATGGCTGCACCGACGTATTGACCGCCCGCCTGTGCGAACGCGGTTGCGCATTGCAGCAGCACCAGAAGGCCCACGCCGAGCCACGCGCGCTGCGTGAAGCCGCGCGTCAATCGCGCGATCACGTACACCACGAACAACGCCGCCCCGACGCGCGGGATCGTGTTGACGCCGGCCAGCAGCCCGCCGGCCAACGCCGACCACTGTCCGTCCGCCAGCGTGGGCCATACCGGAGCGGTGCGCGGCGCGATCTGCGCGAGCGCCGTCTGCAGGCCCGTGACCAGCAGCGCGCCGGCGACGCCCGCCAGCCACACGGGCAGACGCCCGTCGAGCGGAAGGCGGTGCGCGGTCCGCGCACCCCAAGCACCCACGCCGGCGAGCAAGCCGTAGAGGAGCGCGGCGACGAGGCCCGCAGCCGCCACCCCCAACGCGCGCATCAGCCATTGCGACCACAACGGCTCGGCGGTGCGCAACTGCAGCGCGATGCTCGGCAGATTGTTGGCGGCCACGAGCAGCGTGACGACCGCCGCGAGCAGCAGCACGCGCCACAGCGCGCCGACGTCGCAGTGCCGGCGCATCCACGCGACGATGCCGATGACCAATGCGGCGAGCCCTGCGGCCACGAAGATCAACCCGGCCGCGATCGTCGCCAACTGTGCCCGGTTCATCCGCTGCTCCTCGGCGCGCTGCCATTGCTGCGGCACGAACACATAACGGCCGTACGAGGTCACTTCGTCGCCCGACAGACCCACGACGTAGCGCGCCTCGCCGCTGTCGCCCACTGGGATGCGCGGATCCGCCCAGCTGAACGTCCAATCGGTGCGCGCGGGACGCTTGGTTTCGTCTGCTGCGACCGAGCGCAACGTTGCCGGATCCACGTCGAAGCGCGCACGCAGGACCTCGTCGGCCTTGGCCTGTGCCACCTCGCGCGTGAGCGTGGCACCCGGCCGGCTCTCGGGCAGCGTATGGCGAACGGTGCGCACCTCGCCATTCGGCCCGACCGTCACGCGCCACTCTTCCGCGCGCTCCGCGACGTCACCCTCGAAATGCGCGAAGCGCACGTCCCAGACGGGCGGCGCGAGCAGGCCACCGATCAGCTTGTGATACGTGTCCGCACCGCCTTCGCGCCAAACGAAGGTGTGCATCAGCCATTGCGACGGATCGTCGGGCGCGGCGCGCACGGTGGACAGCCGCTGCCATTCCGCGCCCAGCCGCACGCCGCGCTCGGCGAGGGCGCCTTCGGCAGCGGCGACCGCAGCGGCGCGATCGACATGCGGTGCAGGCGCATCCGGGCGAAACGGCGCGAACAGCGCCCACGCGGCCAGCCCGACGAGCCCGACGAGCGGCATCGCGCGCTGGAATGCCGCCGCGTAGCGATTGCTGGTGTGCGCAACCGGTGCGGCGGCTTCGACCTCGGCGCGTGGCAATCGCGGCTGCCACGCGCCGTTCCACAGTCCGGCCGGCAGCTCGTGCAGCGTGCGCGCGCGCATGAGCCGCCATGCGACGACCAGCAGCGGCACGGCGCCTGCCGCAACGATGAGCGCCTGCTGCACGAGCGCGCCTGGTGCGTCGAGCAGGAACACCGGGATGGAGAACAGCGTCAGGTCGAACGTCGCGTGCAGCAGGATCGTCGGCAGCAGGCCGAAGCGCAGGTAGATGAGGCCCCAGATGATCGACGGGACGAACAGCTCCACCGGCCGCGAGTAGGCGGGAAAGCCAGGGTAGTTGGCGTGCGCCGAGCCGAACACGACGGCCTGCAGCACCAGCGCGATCGCGATACCGAGTCCGCGCCGCCCGTAGCGTGCGCCGATGAGCGCGCCGAGCGACAGCGGAATGGCGCGGAACGCGCATTCCTCGAGAAAGCCCGCCTGCAGCGACAGCGCGATCGGGGATAACGCCGGCACGGAAGACCCGAGGATGTTCGGATCGGTCAGCACTTCGGATGGCTGCCACCAGCCCAGCCACCGGTTGGTCGCGTAATAGAACAGCGCGACGAGGGCAAGCTCGATCGGCACGAACAGATAGCCGCCGAGCGTACGGCCGAGGACTTGGCGCGAGGCTCCTGCCTCGGCACCCCACAACCGCCACAGTTGCGGCTGATGCGGGAAAGCGCGCCGCGACAGGCTTTCGGCGGCCATGAACACGGCGCCAAGCGCAATGCCGGCGAACACGAGCACCGCGAGCGCCGCGGCGCCCTGCTTGGTCCAGAACGTCGCGACCGTCTCGGTCGTGCGCGCGGCGTACCACGCGGCCGGCGCGTTGGCGAGCGACGCGAGCGCGAGCAGCGCGCTGACGCACAGCCCGGCAACGAGCGCCGGCCGCCACGCCAGCCAATGGCGCCGCGCAAGCCACAGCGACCCGAACACCACGCCACCGATGCCGTAGAGCAGCAACGCGGCCACGCTCGCGACGTTGGCGATGAGATTGTTGACGCTGCGCAGCTCCTCGAAGCGGCGCTGGAAGCGCTCGGGCACCTTGACGTAGGGCGCGACGCCGACGAGCTCGTCGCCCGCGACCACCAGACGCAACCGTATCGTCGCATCGCCGAGCTTCTCGGGCCGCTCGTACACGAACTCGTGGTCGACCCGTCCGGTCTGACGCGTTTCCTGCGACTGCTGGATCAACGCGTAGTGCGACAGGTCCACGCCCCAGTCGGCCTGCGCCCGCGCTTCGGCCAGCGCGCGCGCAGCATCGCGGGCGAGCGCCTTGCTGGCGGCATCGTGCACGTAGCTCTCGGCGATGGTGCGGCTGAAGCCGAGCGGTGCACCATCGGGGCGAAAGCGCAGCGTGTCCTCCTCGATCTCCCCCGGCGTGAAGCGCCGCACCTCCCACCAGTAGGGCGAATAGAGCTTGCCGCTGGTCAGCGCGGCGAACGCGAGCTTGCCGCCGCCTTCGAGCTCGACGTAGTTCTGCGCGAGCCCGTCGTGGTCGAAGCGCGCCGCGGCGATGGCGCGCGGCGGAAGGCCACGCTCGGCCGCCAGCGACTGCGCCCTGGCGAGCGCTTCGCCGCGACTTTGCGTGATGTCGAGGTTGACCACCGGAATGGCAAGCGGGAAAAGACGCGCGGCAATGAACAGTGCCGCCACCGACAGGACGGCATACCCGATCCAGAAGCCGGGCATGCGGGTGAAGTTGGTCATGCGGGCCCTTTCCCGGCCATGGCGATGACGCCGGCCGCCGCGAGTGAAGCCAGCCGCTCGGCGCCCATGCCCAGGCGCGCAGACAGCACCTGACCGGTGTGCTCGCCCAGCAACGGTGGCGGATGGTCGAAATCGAGCGGCGTCGCGGAGAAGCGCAGCGGCGCAACCACCTGCGGCACATGGCCCGCCCGCGGGTGCGGCAGGTCGCGGCGCAGGCCACGCGCGATCACCTGGGGATCGGCGAACACCTGGTCGAGCGTGTTGATGGGCCCGCACGGCACGCCGCGCGCTTCGAGCGCCGCAAGCCAGTCGCGCTGAGCGCGCGTGCGCACGACGTCTGCGATGAGCGGCACGAGCACGTCGCGATGGCGCACGCGCGCCGCGTTGGTGGCGAAACGCGCATCGGACTCCCATTCCGGCCGGCCTGCGGCGTCGCAGAACCGGGCGAACTGCGCGTCGTTGCCGACGGCGACGATGAGATGCCCGTCGGCGCACGCGAACACCTGGTAGGGCACGATGTTCTGGTGCGCGTTGCCCGCGCGTGCGGGCGCGACGCCGGTGGTGAGGTAGTTCATGTTCATCGTGCCCATCATCGCGACCGCGGTGTCGAGCAGGCACGCGTCGATGTGCTGGCCGACGCCGGTGCGCTGGCGGTGCGCGAGCGCGGCGAGGATCGCCGTGGCGGCATACATGCCCGTCATGAGGTCGCTGATCGCGATGCCGGCCTTCTGCGGTCCGCCGCCGGGCAGGTCGTCGCGCTCGCCGGTGACGCTCATGAATCCGCTCATGCCCTGGATGATGAAGTCGTAGCCCGCGCGCTCGGCGTACGGACCGTCCTGCCCGAAGCCGGTGATCGACGCGTAGACCAGGCGCGGATTCACGTCGCGCAGCGCGTCGTAGTGCAGGCCGTATTTCGCGAGGCCGCCGACCTTGAAGTTCTCGATCAGCACGTCGCTCGCGCGCGCCAGGTCGCGGATGATCGCCTGGCCTTCCGGCCGCGTGAAGTCGACGGCGACGGACAGCTTGCCGCGATTGCACGCGAGGTAGTACGCGGCTTCGCTCGTGTCACGACCCTGCGCGTCACGCAGGTAGGGCGGGCCCCACGCGCGCGTGTCGTCGCCGCTGCCGGGGCGCTCGATCTTGACGACCGTGGCACCGAGGTCGGCGAGCAGCTGCGTGCACCACGGCCCCGCGAGGACGCGGGAGAGGTCGAGCACCGTCAGGTGCGCGAGTGGACCTGGCATGGCGGCGGCGGCGCGCTGCCCGCGACGCGACGTCAGGCAACCTTGAGGGCGGCGAGCACCTCGTCGAGCATCTTTTTCGCGTCGCCGAACAGCATGTGATTGTTGTCCTTGTAGAAGAGCGGATTGTCGACACCCGCGTAGCCCGACGCCATGCTGCGCTTCATCACCACGGAGTCCTTCGCCTTCCACACCTCGAGCACCGGCATGCCGGCGATGGGACTGTTGGGATCCTCCTGCGCGGCCGGGTTCACGATGTCGTTCGCGCCGATCACCATGGCGACGTCGGTGTTCGAAAAATCGTCGTTGATCTCGTCCATCTCGAACACGATGTCGTAGGGCACCTTCGCCTCGGCGAGCAGCACGTTCATGTGACCCGGCATGCGGCCGGCCACCGGATGGATGCCGAAGCGCACGTTCACGCCGCGCTCGCGCAGCACCTTGGTGATCTCGTAGACGGTGTGCTGCGCCTGCGCCACCGCCATGCCGTAGCCCGGCACGATGATCACGCTCTTCGCTTCCTTCAGGAGCTCGGCCGTTTCGGCCGCAGTGATGGGATGCACCTCGCCCGCCGGCTGCACGCCGCCTGCCGCCGGGGCAGGCGCGCTGCTGTCGGTGCCGAAGCCGCCAGCGATGACGCCGAGGAAGCTGCGGTTCATCGCGGTGCACATGATGTACGAGAGGATCGCGCCGCTCGAGCCGACGAGGGCGCCCACGACGATCAGCAGGTCGTTCGACAGCATGAAGCCGGTTGCCGCGGCCGCCCACCCCGAGTAGCTGTTGAGCATCGACACCACCACCGGCATGTCGGCGCCGCCGATGGCCATCACCATGTGCACGCCGAAGAGCAGCGCGACGACGGTCATCACGATCATGGCGGTCATCGCGTCCGTCATGTCGTGCGCCGTGACGAAGCGGTAGCCGAAGTACAGCACGACCAGCAGGCCGACGAGGTTGATCCAGTGGCGCCCCGGCAGGAGCATCGGCTTGCCGCTGATCTTGGCCGAGAGCTTGCCGAAGGCGATCACCGAGCCCGAGAACGTGACGGCGCCGATCAGCACGCCGACGTACATCTCGATCTCGTGGATGCGGTTCTCTTCGGGCGTGAGCTGCGCGGCGACGGCGGGATCGATGAAGTTGGCGTAGCCCACCAGCATGGCCGCGAGGCCGACGAGGCTGTGCATGAGCGCGACGAGCTCGGGCATCTGCGTCATCCGCACCACGCGCGCGGCGTACAGGCCGATCGCCGCGCCGACGACCATCGCGGCGAGGATGTAGGGCAAGCCGGCCGGCATGACCTGCACGCCGAAGACGGTGGCGAGCACGGCGATCGCCATGCCGACCATGCCGTAGAGGTTGCCGCGCCGCGATGTTTCCTGGTTGGACAGGCCGCCCAGGCAGAGGATGAACAGAATCGTGGCGCCCAGGTAGGCGACCGTGGACAGGCTCGGGCTCATGTCGGCGAGCGCAGCATGCGTGCGGGGATGTTCATCGGGGCGCCTATTTGCGGAACATCTGCAGCATGCGCTGCGTGACGGCGAACCCGCCGAACATGTTGATCGTGGCGAGCGCGATGGCCGCCACCGACAGCCAGCGGATCCACTCGTTGGGCCGCGACAGGTCCGCGGAGATCTTCGTGAGGTCCGGCGCGATCTGCACCAGCGCGCCGATCGCGATGATGCTGCTCACCGCGTTGGTGACGCTCATCAGCGGCGTGTGCAATGCAGGCTTCACGTTCCACACGACCATGTAGCCGACGAAGCAGGCGAGCACGAACACGGTGAAGTGCGCGAGGAAGCTTCCCGGCGCGAAGCGCCCGATCAGCAGGAACAGCACCGCGCCGCCACCGAAGATCACGGCCGTCTTGGCCGGCGACATGGGGCCGCTCGCCTCGCCGTGACCCTTCCCCTTCGGCCGCGCCACCACCGCGGCGGCTGCGGGCTTTGCGGCTGCGCCAGGCGGCGCGGCCGACAGCTTGGGCGGCGGTGGCGGCCACGTGATCTCGCCCTTGTTGATCACGGTGGTGCCGCGGAGCACCTCGTCGGTCATGTCGATGTTAACGGCGTCGTTTGCGACGCTCTTGGTCTTCACCAGGTCCTCGACGAGGCGCAGCAGGTTGTTCGCGTAGAGCGTGGACGCCTGGCGCGCGAGGCGGCTCGGCAGGTCGGTGTAGCCGATGATGGTGACGCCGTGCCGCACGACGATCTCGCCGGGCACCGTGAGCTCGCAATTGCCGCCCTGCTCCGCGGCCATGTCGACGATCACGCTGCCCTGCTTCATCGACTTGACCATGTCCTCGGTGATGAGGCGCGGTGCCGGCTTGCCGGGGATGAGCGCGGTGGTGATGATGATGTCGACTTCCTTCGCCTGCTGCGCGAACACGGCACGCTGGGCCTTCTGGAAACCTTCGCTCATCACCTTCGCGTAGCCGCCGACGCCGCTGCCTTCCTCGACGTAGTCGACCGGGACGTACTCGCCGCCGAGCGACTTGATCTGGTCGGCGACCTCGGGCCGCGTGTCGTTGGCGCGCACGATGGCGCCCAGCCCTGATGCGGCGCCGATCGCCGCGAGACCCGCGACGCCGGCGCCGATCACGAATACCTTCGCCGGCGGCACCTTGCCAGCGGCGGTGATCGAGCCGGTGAAGAAGCGGCCAAATGCATGCGCGGCCTCGATGACCGCGCGATAGCCCCCGATGTTGGCCATCGACGAGAGCGCATCCATCTTCTGCGCACGCGAGATGCGCGGCACGCTGTCCATCGCGAGCACGGTGAGCTTGCGCGCGGCAAGCGCCTGCATCAGCGCCGGATTCTGCGCGGGCCAGATGAAGCTCACCAGCGTCGCGCCCTCGCGGATGAGGCCGATCTCGTCGGTGCTCGGCGCGCGCACCTTGAAGACGATGTCCGCGCTGTGCCACAGCGCTGCGCGATCGGCGATCACCTCGGCACCCGCGCTGCGGTAAGCCGCATCGTCGATCTGCGCGGCATCGCCGGCGCCCGCCTCGACCGCCACGCGAAAGCCCTGCTTGACCAGCTTTTCGACGACCTCGGGCACCGTCGCGACCCGCTTCTCCCCGGCGTACGTCTCCCTGGGCACTCCGATCAGCAACGGCATGGGCTCGTCTCTTTCTCGCAGCTCTTGCGATGGCAGCGTTCTCGGCCTGGACGCGAGGCGTCCGCCAGGATGAACGACATGGGCGTCAAAGCGCGGCCGCGATCGCGCGGCCAAGGTCGGCGGTGGCCGCCTTGCCACCCAGATCGGGTGTGCGCGGCGCCGCGGGATCCGCGAGCACGCGCTCGATCGCGGCGACGATCGCCGCGGCCGCTTCGGCATGGCCGAGAAAATCGAGCATCAACGCACCCGACCAGATCTGGCCGATCGGATTGGCGACACCCTTGCCGGCGATGTCGGGCGCCGATCCATGCACGGGCTCGAACAGCGACGGATACATGCGCTCGGGATTGATGTTGCCCGAGGGTGCGATGCCGATCGTGCCGCACACCGCGGGACCCAGATCGGACAGGATGTCGCCGAACAGGTTGGAGCCGACGACGACGTCGAAGACCTGCGGCCGCTGCACGAAGTGCGCGCACAGGATGTCGATGTGGTACTGATCGACGCGGATGTCCGGATGGCGCGCCGACATCGCGCGAAAGCGCTCGTCCCAGTAGGGCATCGTGATCGAGATGCCGTTCGACTTGGTCGCCGAGGTCAGGTGCTTCTGCGGCCGCTTCGCAGCGAGCTCGAAGGCATACGCGAGGATGCGATCGACGCCATGGCGCGTGAAGATCGATTCCTGGAACACCGTCTCGCGCTCGGTGCCTTCGAAGACGCGTCCGCCGACGCTCGAGTACTCGCCTTCGGTGTTCTCGCGCACCACGACGAAATCGATGTCGCCCGACTTGGCCTTGGCGAGCGGCGACGGAATGCCGGGCATCAGCCGGCACGGCCGCAGGTTCACGTACTGGTCGAAGCGGCGGCGGAACTGGATGAGCGAGCCCCACAGCGACACGTGGTCGGGCACGGCCGCAGGCCAGCCCACCGCGCCGTAGTAGATGGCCTCGTAGGGTCGGAGCGTCTCGAACCAGTCCTCCGGCATCATCCGGCCGTGCCGCGCGTAGTAGTCGCTGCTCCAGTCGAAGTGCGTGGTTGCGAGCGCGATGCCGAAGCGCGCGGCCGCCGCTTCGAGCACCCGCAAGCCCTCGGGCATGACTTCCTTGCCGATGCCGTCGCCCGGCATCACCGCGATGCGGTGTGTGGCCATCGATCGTTCCTCCCCGGTCGATTATCTCATCCATCGGTCTGATGGAGCGGCACGGTGCTGGCGCACTAACGTGGCGCCATGTCGGTCCACCGAAAGGCGCTCATGAATGCCCGTCCCGCCATTGCTTCCATCGCGCTGCCCGTGCGCTGCTGGATCGTCGTCATGCCGAAGGACGCCATCGACGCCGCCGTCGCGGACCGCTACGTCGAGGTCAACCACGGCAAGGCCGGTCCGCTCGAGCGCATGCGGCCGCACGACGCCATCGCGTGCTATTCCCCCCGCGCGAGCGATGAGCGCGGGTCGCCGCTGCAGTCGTTCACCGCGCTCGGCCGCATCGACGACGCGCCCATCGTCCAGGCGCCAGTCGACCACCAGCCGTTTCGCCGCCCGGTCCGCTGGCTTGCTGCGACGCCTGCCCCGGTGCGTCCGCTCATCGAGGCGCTGGGTTTCATTCGCAACAAGGCGCACTGGGGCGCCGCATTTCGCTTCGGCTACCTGCGGGTACCGCCCGAGGACTTCGCGCTGATCGCGGCGGCCATGCACTGTCCGTGGAGCGACGTTCCACCGCCCGGCGCCCACGCGCCCGGCGTGCGATCCGAAGCGCTCGCAACGCGAGTCGCGCCATGATCGACACGCACAGCGCGGGCAGTGAGCGGATGATCGGCTTGCTCGAAACCCTCGTGGCGGAGCAGCGCACGATGGGCGAGCGTCAACGCGAAGCGCTCGCCAATCATGCCGATGCCATCGCCGCGCAACAGGCGCTCAACCGGCAGGCGCTGCGCTGGTTCTGCACCTTCATCCTGGTATTCGGGGCGGTCGCGGCGATCACGCGTGCGTGGCCTTCGCTCCTGTGGCTGCTGGCGAGCGGCTGATGCCGCGCGACAGCCGCGTTGCGAGGGCGGCCCCGGTCGCGTTAGACTTGCGCCCTGCCGGCCTGCCCATGGGGTGCAGGTCGGTTTTTTATTGCCTCCTGTCCACTCGTGCCGAACCGCCTCACTCATCGCCGCGCCATCACGTACATGGTGATCGCCGCCACGTGCTGGTCCTCGGGCGGCTATCTCGTGCGCCAGCTGTCCATCAGCGGCGCATGGGAGATCGTTTTCTGGCGCTCGTTGTTCATGTCCTTGTTCGTCGCCGGCGTGCTCGTCGCGATGCATGGCCGGCGGACCGCGCGCGCGCTCGCCGCATCCGGTTGGCCGGCGCTCGTATCGGGCGCGTTCCTCGCCGGCACGTTTTTCTTCTTCATCGCATCGCTCACGCGCACCAGCGTGGCCAACACCAACGTGCTCATGAGCGTGTCGCCCTTCCTCGCCGCCCTGGCGGGCCGCCTGATCCTCAAGGAGCCCGTGCCGCCGCGCACCTGGCTTGCGATGAGCATCGCGTTTGGCGGCATCGTGGTGATGTTCGCAGGCTCGCTCGATGCCGGGCGCCTGGCCGGCAATCTCCTGGCACTCGGCGTGTCATGCTGCTTCGCCGCGCAGGTCACGCTGCTGCGCCGTTTCCACGCGACGGTCGACATGCTGCCGCAGGTCCTGGTCGCAGGCGTCATTTCGCTCGTCATCGCAGGCTTGCTCGCACCACCGTTCGCAGCGACGGCACGCGACCTCGCAGTGCTCGCGATCATGGGCGCAGTGCAGCTCGGTATCGGCTGCCTGCTCGCCACCGCTGCGTCGCGCCGTCTCGCGGCCACGGAGCTCGGGCTGCTCGCGCTGCTCGAGCCCATCCTCGGTCCGGTATGGGTATGGGTGCTCATGAGCGAGAACCCCGGTCCGGCCACGCTGCTCGGCGGCGCCATCGTGCTGGGTG
>Ga0308174_10001135_pt1 | contig 12079 bp, 28 predicted proteins | sample PhyPR2_FD_203894 | JGI IMG/M metagenome (GOLD analysis project Ga0308174, IMG submission 203894) | Soil microbial communities from UC Gill Tract Community Farm, Albany, California, United States - DLSLS.P.R2 | ecosystem: Environmental > Terrestrial > Soil > Agricultural land | place: USA...
GATATGGTGGACTTGGGGCAGGCTTTTTGTATAATAGCCAGCCCGTGTCACTGCAATCCTTGCAAATATAAGGTCTAGGCGTTCTTATCATTGTTTTGCTCAAGCAAGTTTACTTTTTGCTCGCTCATAATCTGTTGTATTCTGTCGGTCAAAGCTTTAGGGAAAATATAATTGTCCTGGGCGTCCTCATTGTAGCTGTCATAAAACTTAACAAAATTGGCTCGCTCAATGCCTATGCTTTCACTTTGACAAATGTTCTGCCAGCCAATCACTCGCACGGCTCTTTTGGTGCGCTCCTCAAGCGTTTCAAAAGCTTTATCCTGTTGATAGTACCCAAAGCGTTTTATGGCTAAAATAACGTCCTCCCATGCCTCTTGTGCGGTCTTTGGCTTATTGGGGTTGGTCATTTCAACCACTGCTAAACGTATTTCGGCAATAGTCGGTGGATAGGTGCTTTTCATAATGTGTTGCTGTACTGCATTTAAGACAATCTCAAAAGTTGTATCTGAAAAGCTTTGCGCCCACACTTGGGCGGTCATGCTTAATTGGTTGTCTGTCGCATTTTTATATGCGTTCGGAAAACAACTTTGTAAAATCATCAATATCTTGGTGGCGTCCAATCGGTTCAAATATTTGCCCTCCCTGGTCATACTCGAAAATATTGTTGCGCTCTTTCTCCATTTCCTCTTGGTACAACCCAAAAAATCCTGTGGCTCTTTTCGGCACGGTTCTGTAATCGTCTTGCCAGGCTTGTTGGTTAAACCATGTTGAGCCATGTTTTATATATTGTTTGTCAGTTTGTTGGGTTTGGACGTACTGTACATACATTTCTAGCCCAATTCTAATGGTTTCATACTCGGTTTTTGCTTTGCGTGCTTTTATGTATGCCTTTAAGGCTTGCTCCTTGCCTTTTTTGTTTGGGTAGAGGCTCCAAAGCGTTTCAAATTCGCCTATATATTCACTTGTATTATTAATAGGTGTCTTATTAATCTTTGTTGTATTATTCTTGTACTCAATATTGTTAATAGGGGGGTTAACATTTTTGTTTAGGGGGGTCTTAACATTATTGTTTATAGCCCCTTCACAATTATGTTGAGGCTCAACAATATAGATGTGGCGCACATAGCCTTTTTCGTTCTGCTGTATATCAAGGCGCAAATATCCTCTTTTCTCAAGCTGGGATATTAAACGGCTAATGCTATTCGGGTGTATTTCATAGAGGTCGGCAAAATATTGGTTGGTCGCCCAACAAAAGCCCTTTTCATTGCACAATGCTGTAATCTCTCCATAAAGCAATTTTGCGTTTGCTGTTAGTTCCTTGTCATATCTCACGTTTGCTGGAATTATTGCAAAATATCCTCTTTCCATGTTGTCGCTCCCTTTATCCAAAATAAAAAACAGGGCAATTTCTGCCCTGTCCATATCCTTGCCATTTCGGTTTAATTTTCTTCCTGTGCGTCAATAATTTCTGCTTGTAAATTTGGCAAATCCTCCGTGCCATCGTCATACTCAACGTGCACTGCCTCTGCTGTAATGTCTTTTCTAATGGTTTCATCGTGCGCCACGGCTTGTTGAATATCGACACTGATTGGCAAATATTTTACAAGGCGTTTAATGCACGTCTTGAGGCTCATTGCCTCAAAATGTTTTACCCAAATGCTATTTTTTTGGTCAAAGCGGTATGCCATAGAGTGCTCATTACGGATTTTTTCAATCTCGGATATGTGCATAACCTGGAAAACAAAGCCCCCATTTTTCAAATTGGCATAGGCGTAAAAATACTCAATCTCGCCTCTTTGTTCAAATGGTGCCGGGACGTGCAAAAGTGTTTCATTTCGTCCATATTCATAGTGAAACTTGTCGCCTTTGCGCACTTCTTGAGCCACAATACTTGTCACGCCTCCGGCTCTTGTGACTAAATCAATTAAGCCTTTGTACCCAATTTGAAAAGAAACAACGCCTTTATAGGGTATAAAGTAACATGAGCCTAAAAGGTTTGGCTCTAATCCCAATTGCGCACTTTGTAAAACACTGGCTAACAAACTTTCAATTGAGCACTCCATTAATTTTGGGTTTGTTTTTATAGTTGTTAACACAATTCGGCTCAATCGTTCTGCGTCCATGCCTTTGCTCTTTGGCAATGCCTCTGTGATTGCTGGTGCCATAGCTTTTAAATAAGCCTGTGCTTTTCTGTAAGGGTCCACGGCTTGTGTCTGCCGTGCCCCTGCTTGTGCTACTGCGTTTTTTAAATGCTCCGTGCTTGCTTGTGCTGTTTTCGTTGCCATGTGTTATGCCTCCAATAGTTTTACTTTAAAATCTCGGTAACTGCTTATTTTGGTCTTATATTCGTTGTACAATTCTGCATGGTCCTGGGCAAACTGCTTGCCGTCAAATAAGGTTTTATTAATGGTTGGCATATAGATTTTGACTTGATTACCACGCAAAACGCCAAACTCTTTCGCCTCAAACTTAATTTGGTTTTTAATTTCCTCGGCTCTAGCTTTTAACTCTTTCATTCCGTCTTGTATTTCGGTATATTCCAATGCCAATTGCTCAATGCTTGGCGGTATGCTCATTTCTTCCTCAATGGCATTTGGGTATTGCTTTGCCAGCCAACTAGCCTCACTTGCACTGCCCCCAATGCTCCACGGGTAGTTGTTTGCCTCCACTGCCTCCATAAACTCTTTCTCTGCATTTATGATTAATTCAATTGCCTCCTCGTCCCGGTCCACGAAAAATTGTCTATATTTGTTACCTCCCACCAGGCACGCAAACGCTCCATACTCATAGCCTGTTACTGCCAAATAGTGTTGCATTTGTGCCATATAAGCCACGGGCACATGGTCGCCCTCCCACTCGCCTTTGTTCCATTCGCTTGTGGTCTTAATTTCAAGCACGCCTTTGCCTTTTCGGCTTGGGTCCTTAAATTCCCCGTCTATGTTTGCAATCATAAAAGTGTAGGTATCATGTTGTAATACAAAATTGCATTTGGTTGTCTTAAAGCCTGTTGCCTCGGCAAACTTTTTTCTAATGCTCGGCTCTAAAATATTGCCCCACTCGACAAACTCGTTGTCTACTGGCTCCGGCTCCACTGCCCCGGTCTTTTCGGTCCAAAGCACAAACTTTGACTTGTATTTGTTAATATCCAAAATGCTAGAAACTTCACTGCCCCCAACGCCTTTTTGCTTGGCTCGGTATTCCTGCCAGTCTGCCTCGGTCATTTTACGCTTGTCCAAAATTCTTTTCACGCTTGCGCCCCCTATGCCAAATTCTTAATATCAAACTTTAGAAACTCTGCCATCTTAATAGCAATCTTGAGGCTTGGATTTCTGCGCCCATTTTCAATGTCGTTGTAATGGGAAAAGCTAATCCCCACAAGTGGTGCAATGCCTCGCACGGTCAAGCCTTTTTCTTTTCTCAATTCTTTTAACCAATCTCGGGTGTCTGCCACTTTTGCTCTTGCCATTTGCTCTTGCCTCCTATTTAATTGATTGCCCCCGGCAACCTATAAGAAATACTATACACGCCTTTTGCGTACATTGCAACAACTTTTGGCGTACATGAAAGTATTTCCAACTAGACGAATATGTATAACTTATAATAGAATTATAGAAAGGTTGTTTGCCCCAAAATGGACAAAAAGCCAAAGGAGGAAAAGAAAATGGCACAAGAAACTGTGGAATATTATGAAAGTGGATTTCCAAAGGTAATGAATAGAGGCAAGTATGATTTGCACGTTAATAGCAGGCTCAAAGAGGCACGCAATAGGCGTGGGTATAGCTTGGCAAAGGTAAAAAACCTCCTAGCCCTGCAAGGCACGCCCACGGGACGTTCAACCATACAAGGCTATGAGGCAGACGAAAATAATATAAATCATAGATACCCTTCCTTGCATATGCTTTTACAATTAGCAAAGCTATACAATTGTTCATTAGATTATATTTTTGGCTTGTCGGATATGTTTGAACAACAAACAAATCAATTAAATGAATATCTTGAAAATAACAAAGAGGATATTTTATGGCATGATAAACCAATAAGCAAAGAGGCAATAGCATTAATTAGCGTTAAAATAGAACAAATCACGGCTCTTTAGGTCCTGGCGCTATTTCTTCGCTGTATTCCTCAAGCAAAGCCAACGCCTTTTTGAGCGTGTCATTAGATAAATCACTCAAAGGATTAAATTTTATGCTTGGCGTTGCGTCCAAAATTAACTCTATTGCTTTCATTTCTTGACTTTCGTTATGTTCCAATTCCAAAGTGATTGCCCCCAATCATTTAAAAAAAGCCGTGGCGGTGTGCCTCGGCTTTAGTTTTGCTCTTTTTTCACTTCGGTATAATAAAACGGGGTAATTGTGTCATTTAAAGGCGGTGTGCATATTCTAACCACGGGAATGTCTTTTTGCTTGCTATTCAATTTTTTTACTGCCGTTTTCTCTTTGTACTCAATAAAATCTATTACCATTTGAACATATAACGCCCCCTTTTTACTTTGACTTTTTAAAGTATGCAAGGGGCGTTTTGTCTTATGACTAAAATTTAATTGTCAAACCCAACTCACTTGGGCTGTAAACGTCAAACGGTGAATTAACTCGCTCGCCATCGTCTGTGGCTTTATTTCTTTTCGTGCTCACAAAGTTTTTTAAAACCTGGTTAATTGTGTCGCCCCAATAGCCACTGTAAAAATCCTCTGTCCAACTCCATTGCCCATTGTCCCCAGCAAATAAATACGCCTCTGTGTGCCATCCTTCTTCCTCGTCTTTCACTTGTATTGCCCAGGTGTCCTCGCTGTCGGGTTTCAATCTCAATACTACATAATCGAATAAGTCATGTTGATTGGCAAAGCTGTGCGCCTCATGCTCTGCCTCAAAAGTTTTCATTTTGCCATTGCTCCAAAGTTTAAATAATTCCATTGTTTATAGCCTCCAAAGTTTAGTGGGCGTTTTCCCCTCGCCCCATGAATAAATAATACCATAGCTGTACGCCCTTTGTCGTATGTAAATTATGGCAACGAAAAAAGCAAGCAATTTGGGTTTAGATAGCCCTTTGCCTGCTTTCTTCGGGTTTGCTTATTCGGGTGAATTGTTTTGAGCACTGTTTGGCGTCTTGGTGCTCACTTCATTGTATGCCTCTGTATGCCCTTTATGACGTTTTTTTCTTAACGCTTTAGTTTTATATGGTGCAAGCATAAAAAGTGCCTCCTTGGGCTAAAATGGGCTTTAGGTTCATATTTCTCCTTTTACGTTTGATTTGATTTGATTTTCCCCTTTTTGCTCAAGTTGAGACTTGGGCTTTTTTTTATGCTAGTGCTTTGACTTGCTGTATTGCGTCCATTTCCATTTGTGCATTGCGGTTTTCCACGGCTCTACCAATGAAAAACACATCAAGCAAAGACCAAAGCCCCAAACCTCCTAAAGTTAACGTCATAGCCACGCCCATGCCTATATTCCCATTATAATAGCGGTGTCCACCAATGCCCCCTAGAAAAAACCAAATCACATATGCAATGCCTTTGCTCTTTGCTTTCCTGTCTACCTCTGCCCCTACCATTGCCAATTGTTCTGCGCTCATACCTTGCTTTGCCATAATTGTTGTCATACCCATTTTATTTTTCCCCCTCATTTATATTAAAAGCAAAATTCAAAAGCCCTTTTGGTAGTACGGTATAATCCTGCGTAAATATTTCATAAAAGCAAACTTTTTCGTCCGGGATAGTAAAAACAATGTATTTATCTAAATACCTATAAGTTTTGCCAGCGCCTTTGTAATAGCCCCTAACTCTTTTGACGCCATTTTTGCTCCACTTGTCAAAGTACTCCTCAATGCCATTTAAAGTAATTCTTTCAAAATCCTCACTCATGCCCCTACCTCCTCAAGTTTCAAGCTTTCTTTACAACGCTCTATGGCTTTCTCAATTTCCCTTTTTTCTTCGTCCACTCGTAAACGCTCGTCTATAATCAAATCACAAACAAAGGCGTCCTCAAACATATATTTGCTGTATGTCTCAAACAATTTAATATTACGCTCATGCAATTCCTGGTGTCTTTTATTTAGGTCCCTCATTAACTCTTTCACTGTGTTGCCTCCCATTGTTTTTTTAGGTCCTCTGCTAACGCTTGGCGTGTCTTTGCAACCTGGTTGCCGTCATGCAAAGCAACCCACTTTGTCCCTTGTTTCTGTATCAATCCTAAAGACTTGTATTTAAAGGTTTTTGAAACCGGGTTATAATCGCTTTTAATGATTACCTCATAGCAACTTGAGCCATTGCCCCACTTTTTAAATTCAAACATTTGTAAAGCCTCCTCTTGATTTGAAAGAGGCTTTACGCCTCTGTTATTTACTCGAAAATTTCTATTTCCCAAATGCCACATTTCTCAAATTTCACAAAATCCCATTCAATCAAATTGCAATCTAAAATTATAACTGCGTCATGCAAAGCCTCTCTTGAGTAAAACTTTAATTTAGTTGTCATACGATAACGCCCCCTAATAATTCAATTTGCTCCTCGCAACGCTCAATCTCTGCGTTAATTTCGTCAAAACGCTTATCACAATCAATGAAACTTTTCATTTGCTCAAGTATGGCAATCTTACGCTCGTAATCCTCAATAGATAAAATCTGTTTTTTCATTTTTAAGCCTCCATTTTGTTTTGTGGGCTTTTCCCCTGCCCATGAATATATATTACCATTACTGTACGCCCTTAGCAATAACTAATATATGGAAATGAATTTGCTTTTGCACGGTGAAGCGTAACGCTTTAATGTGTTAAAGTAATTTCCAAAAAAAAAGAGGGCTTATGCCCCGTGTTGCATTTTATAAATTTCTTTCATAGTCATTCCCTCATATTTGTCAACTTTTGGCGCTTGCTTTTTCGCTTGTTGCTTTTTATAAATCTCTTTCATTTGTTCTTCTTCGCTCATTTCAACTGCCTCAACTTTGTTTTCCATTCTCGCCAGGCACTTCTTGCAAGTAACAACCTCGTCTTTGCCAGCTTTTCTAAATACGTCCCTGTTATAACTCTTTGACGCCCCACAACCTACGCTGTAATGTGTTTTGCCATTCTCGCTTATCCAACTTTCTGCCTCATGTACTGCCTTGCCTGTGTTAATTCTCATTAGTGTTTTCATTTTGTTTTCCCCCTCTTGTTTATATATACATTATAACACGGGTGTACGCCCATAGCAATAACAATTAATGGTAACGAATATCCTTTAGCGCTGTAAAGCGTAACGCTTTAACGTGCAAAAGCAAAAAAACCACACGTCTTTTATTGACGTGTGGCGTCTTGCTATCTATATGAACACATAAATAACAAGTCCTACTATTACATTCTACTAGCAATCATTATAGTCTATTTAGACGCCACACATACCCTCACACTCGTTTGTAAACATATCGTCAAACTCTAATTGATTTGTTTGAAAGTCTACTTCCTCAAGCGGTATGCCACTGCGGTGAATATAGTTTTGTGCTTTGTCATTTTTGTATTGGCTGGCACTCCTTAAATAGTTGTCAATTTCCACTGCGTCTGCCCAGCTTTCGGGGTCCCTCATTTTCATTTCACGCCAGGCGTTATTGTCACGGAATGGGCAACCAATACAACTACTCTTTGGTGGTGTGCCTAGTCCTGTTTGTTCAACATAAAGAATACAACTTTGCCTGTCTACTTCCATAATGTCAACTAAAGGGTGCTCGGCTACTTGCCATTTTTCCCGGCTCGGTTTTACTCTTTGTATTTCGTCTGTGCTAATGCCTTTCCAAATATGGACAACCTCTTTTACTCTCTTACGTGGTGCATAGCCTAACAATTGCCTAATCTTTTTATTGACTGGGATAATCTTATATTCGTTCGTACATTGTCGCCTCCCCATACCAATAGAGCCGTCCTCATGCTTAACAAAAGTCGGGATAACCACAAAGCCTGACTTTCTCCCATTCCCCTCAATTAAGTCTTGGCGTATGTTTTTCCCCTCTGCAATAATGATTTCTCTGTCGTACTTGCCTTTAATATAGTCGTTTACTTTATTTAACCAATCGTATATTTTTTGAGGCTCCCAGCCTGTGTCACTAAAAATGATATAATCCGGGATAACTCCATTAATTTTGCCCTCTAGTGCCATCAACAAAAGTGCGGTGCTTTGCGTTCCGGCTCCATAGCTTAATACATGAATGTGTTTTTTTCCATCGTCATACTCTTTTAATATCACTTTTGTTTCCTCCATTACTTTGTCGGTCTTGTCCTATCATTCCCATTTAAAAAAGCCCTCAAAGGGGCTTGCTTGTCATTCTATTTTACGACTGTGGTATTTCCTCTGTTATAGTAATGCTAACAATTTTGTCGTTTTCCCCGTGCCATAATTCCTCAAGGGCTTTTTTGATTGCCTCGGCTCTATTCTCTGCCACTTTTACGGTCTGCGAAAATGTGCCCACCATTGCTATTAATATTGTGTACTTGTTCATTTATAAATTGCCTCCTTTAAGCTGTCCACTGCCTCTTGTGCTGTTGCCCCTAAACATGAATGATATATATTATCTATTACAATTGTTGCCTCATATAAATTTTCTCTAATTTTTTTTACATTCATTTTTAAAATCCCCTTTATAATGGTTTGCCTGTTACTCGCTTGTATAGCCTTTTAATGTCGTTTATTTCCTTGCGGTACTTTTCTTGCAAGTCCTCGCTTTTGTTTGCTGTGATAAAGCCTGTAACCTCTGCAATACGTTTGGTAAAGGTACGGCTTAAAAGTTTTTCTTCCCGGCTCATTAATTCCATTACTTTTTAGGTCCCTCTTTTCTTTTACTCATTACGTCCACAAATGGTTGGTGCAAAAAAGAATGGTCGGCAATATATTTAAAATTCCAATTGCTGTACTTGCACACAATGCCGTCTGTCCCATAACAATACCAATCAAAGTCCAAAACATCTTTCAAAAGCTTTTCTTGATAGACAAATTCTTTTTGCCAATTTGGGTCAATGGCGTTTGTTAGACTTTGCGTGGCATAGCTGTTGCGGTCCATTATGTGAATAGCCCTGGCTAAATAATCACAAAAGTAATCAATTTCGGTTTTGCCTACTTTAACCATAAAAATACGCCTCCTCTTGTTGTCTATTTCTTTCTAGTTGTTTTCATAAAAGACACATAAACACCATTGGTGTATTTACGTTGTTTTAAGATTTGAAAGGTTTGCCCCAACGCCTCAAAGTATCGCCCGGCTTTAATGCTGGAAAGGGCGTCCAGGGCGGTAGAAACCGCCAGCCCTTCCCTGGTATCCTCAATTATTTTATATGCGTGCCTGCCTGTTCTATAACTCAAGTCGTAACGCATTACATATAAACCTCAATGGGTGTAAATCGTCTTACAAAAAGATTTGCCTCTATGTCTGTGAGTGTTACGCTGTCCCCTTCATAGTTATAAGCGGTAATACACATAGGACCAACTAAAACGTCAAAGCCAACTAGGATACGATTGACGGGCAAGCCTATTAATTTGCCCTCCTCATTAATCACAATGCCAAACTTTTTGCCGTCTTGTTCTCCTATAAACACGTTTTCTATATATCCACCAACAATGTCATTAAATTTGCCTAATTCATTTTTGATTGTCTTTTTATATGGCTTTTTACCTGGCTCCACAATAACAACTAAAATCTCGTCTGTTTTCGGGTGCTTTCTTGCACTTTCTTCTCCTTGCTCCACAACTTTTCTTGCCAGGTCTATTAATTCATCAAATTTTTTGCTCATTTTCTAGCCTCCAATTTTTTGGGCTTTTCCCCTGCCCTACAAAAATTAGTATAACAAAGGAGTACGCCCTTGGCAAGCACAAAAAATGGAAATACAATTATGTTGTTACCAAATCCAACTATCGTATGGGTCTACCCAAATGATAGTAAATAATAAAGTAAAGTTTAATAGATTGTGTTACTATCATAAGGTACTATCATAATTGGGGGTGTTGGTATGGCGGTGTATGGTTATGCCCGTGTATCTACTGTTGAGCAAAATCTTGAAAGGCAAATACAAGCATTAAAAGAGGCAAAATGTCAAGAAATTTTTATGGACAAATTTTCCGGGGCGACACTTGAGCGTCCACAATTGCAAAAGCTTTTTAAAACATTAAAAGAGGGCGACACAATTGTAATTGTAGATTTAACTAGGTTTTCACGCTCAACAATGGATTTGTTTACTTTAATTGAGGAATTAAAACAAAAAGGGTGCTTTTTAAAGTCAATTAAAGATACTTGGCTTGACTTTAGCAAAGAAAACCCATTTTCTACTTTACTACTTACGATATTTGCCGGGATAAGCCAATTTGAGCGTGATATGATACGCCAAAGGCAAAGTGAGGGTATTGCCATAGCAAAACAAAAAGGAATTTACAAAGGACGCCCTACTCAATTCACTGAAAAAAACCCAAAGCTTTCACACGCCCTGGAATTATATAAGGGCGGTGGCTATACGGTCAAAGAGGTCTGCATGGTTACTGGTGTAAGTGAGGCGACTTTTTATAGAAACTGGCGTAAACTGCAAGTCAAAGAAATAAAAGAAAAATATGAGCAAATTGACTTAAAAGCCTTTATTTTAGAAAGTTATTCAATTGGCAAAAGTTTAGAAGATATTAAAGGCTTAATTGTAGAATTTACGGAAAAAGATACGCAAAAAAGAAAAGAGGCTTTTGAGATTTTTGACGAATTAATGCAAACAACAATTAGGGAAAACATGAAAGGGTTTAAAATCTAAAGTTTTGCTTAATAATTATAAAAGGTGTTCAAATTAGTCCCATCCAACTCGTTTACCTTCCAACGCAAAAAAACCCACTGCCATTGCTGTGGGTTTTTTTCGCTTGTCGGCACTTCTCAAAATTGTGAGTAATGAAAATAAATGCTCGCTGTGTGTGTAGTAGTGTGTAAAATGGTCGCCACCATCGCAAATCAGAAAACAACGTCCAAACTCAAAACCAAAGTTATACAAGATAATTTTACCATTTCTAAAGGTCATATTGCAATGGGCGTGAAAATATACATATCAATACGCCAATACAAAGGGGGAAAATGCAATGGTAATGGTAGGAAAATGGAAAGAAAAAAACGGGGTTATTCCTTACACAATCACTGGCACTAAAGAAGATATAGAAACAATTATAAAAGAGGTCCGGGAAAGTGGGGGCAAGTTTGACGACACGCCCATAATAAATCATATACATAACGGTCAATACCATGTTATTCTAAAGCTAAAAATTCCTGTGGGGGTTGGGGCTAATGATACACAAAATAACTCGTCTTAAAACGCCAATGACTAAAAAATTTGAGTTAAAATATATAAATCTGTTTTGTGAGGCTCGTAATGAGGGCTATTCTGTGGAAATTGCCTTTGCTAAAGCCCACCAATACTTTTTGTCTCATGTTGTAGACTTATTGTTAGCAAAGCCAAATGACACTGGCATAATTGGTGTGGCGTATGACAACATTAAATTTGACAAATCTTTGCAAGAAAAAGCACTCAATTTTTATGCTCTTACTAAATGCAAAGAGGACGTTAAAAACAAGTATATGCCCCTCTTAATGCAATGAAAAGATAGCATTATTTTTGGTACGTGTTTGTAGCCACTCCAAAAGGGGCAAAATACTTGTAAGCCCTAGTTTTGACTAACTCTCTTTCTTGATACCATAGCAAAACAAAAAGCCCCTGTTATCGCACAACGGGGGCTTTTAAATGTTCTAACCATTTTACGCATACGCTCGCCACTTGTATTAACTCGTCTTTTAACTCTCCCTCTCCTTGTAATGCCTTTCCTACCTCTCCTATTTCCTCTATCAATACGGCTAAAAATTCATTCATTCTTATATATTCTGCTACTGTCAATAATTCGGGGTCTTGTATCTTGATTTTTCCCAAAGGGTGCAATTTGTCTTGTCTTTCCCTTTCTTTCTCTATTTCCTCAAATATGCTTTGCCTGTCTATGGCTCTAACCTCCTTTAACGGTTTGGATACTATTTTATGCAATAAAAAAAGCCCCTATGATTTGGGCTTTTCTTCCTGGCTTTTCTTTCTTTCAATCTCGTCTAAATAATCGTCACACT
>Ga0308174_10001136_pt1 | contig 12076 bp, 12 predicted proteins | sample PhyPR2_FD_203894 | JGI IMG/M metagenome (GOLD analysis project Ga0308174, IMG submission 203894) | Soil microbial communities from UC Gill Tract Community Farm, Albany, California, United States - DLSLS.P.R2 | ecosystem: Environmental > Terrestrial > Soil > Agricultural land | place: USA...
TCCAAGCCCTTCGAGTCGCCGCCCGGGTTCGGGAGTGCGTTGATCACATTGGTACCAGGCAGAGAAACGGACGTGGGGTTCTTGTTGGACAGCCGCGCGACCGTGCCGTACATCGCCGTGCGCTTCGACAGGTTGTACTGGTAGGTCGCCTTCCAGTTGTCGAGTCCCGAGTCGGGGCCGGTGTTGAAGTCGACGTTGCTCTTGTCGTAGCCGACGCGGACTTCCGACTGACCGAACGGGAACGAGCCGCTGAGCGAGTAGACCTTCTCCTTCGCCGTGGGCTCCTTGGCCTCTTGGTAGTAGCCCATGATCTTCATGAAGCCGAAGTCCCACGAGCCGCCGATGTTCGCCTTCTTCTCCGTCTGGCCGGCCGGGACGCTAGGCGTGCCGGTGCCGAGCTGGTTGCCAGGAATGGCGACGACGCCCAGCCGGTTCTCCGAATACGCCGCCGCGATGTCGAACGGGCCGGCGCGGAAGCCGAACTGGCCGCCGAGGTAGCGACCGAAGCGGTCGCCGCTGGTGCCGTTCTCGCCCGCCGCCATCATCAGCTGGCCGTAGAAGCCGCCGAGGTTGCTCGGCAGGAAGTAGCCGATCGAGTTGTCTTGGCGAACCTGGTTGGTGCGATGGACGTTGCCCGTGCTGCCGATGCCGTTGTAGCCGAACGCGTCGAAGATCGCCGTGGTCCAGAACGTCGGCACGTAGTCGCGGCCCAGGCGCAGTTCACCTGCGTTGCTGTAGAGGCTCACGGTCGCGCGACGATTCCAGAACTTCGAGTTCGAGGTGCCGGTGTCGGGATTGATGCCCGAGCGCAGGTTGAAGCCCGCCTTGAGGCCGCCGCCCAGGTCTTCGATGCCCTGGAAGCGCAGTTCGCTGCTGTTGACGCCGTCGGTCCCCATGCTGAGCTGACGGTCCTTGCCGTCGTTCTTGATGTACCGGCCGTTGGCGTCGAGGGTACCGAAGAGCTGGACCGACGACTGAGCCGATGCGACGCCCGCAAAAGCGCCCAGTACAGCGAGAGCGAGCAGAGATTTTTTCATTGCAACTATCTCCTAGGTTGAATAAGAGGTCCCGATCATCGAAACCCGCTGGATCAGGCACAACCCCCTGAGCGGGAAGTTGGATGTATTGCACCAGAGGGACCGGGGGCTGCAAAGCCTTGCGGCACAAAAAAAGGCCTTATGTTGTCTTGGCACAACGAGCATTTCGGCCGATGCATCGGGCGTAGGCGGCTATTCTGGCGCCCATGAACCCGCTCCCACTGTCCCCCGCAGACCGCCTGTTGGCCGTCGCCGACCAAGCCTTGCGCGCGCTCGTGAGCACGCCGCAGGCCGCACGACCCCGGCCCGCCGCCGGCCGGCCGGGCAAGCCGCTCGACGACGCCGAGCGGCGCCTCGCCGGTGCCCTGATGCGCGTCAATCATGTCGGCGAGGTGTGCGCGCAGGCGCTCTACAGCGCCCAGGCGCTCGCCACCGCCGACCCCGCGTTGCGCCGACAGTTCGAGCGCGCGGCCGGCGAAGAGACCGACCACCTCGCGTGGACGGCGGAGCGGCTGACCGAGCTCGGCGCGCGGCCGAGCCTGCTCAATCCACTCTGGTACGCCGGTGCCTTCGGTATCGGACTGCTGGCAGCCCGTGCCGGCGACGCGACGAGTCTCGGCTTTCTCATCGAAACCGAGCGACAGGTGGAACGCCACCTCGAGGGTCACCTTGAACGGCTTCCCGCGTCGGACGAAGAATCCCGGGCCATCGTCGCGCAGATGAAGGACGACGAGGCGAGCCATGCGATGGCCGCCGAGCAGGCGGGTGGCAGCCGCCTCCCGGCGCCCTTGCGCTGGGCGATGCGCGCGGCGGCCAAAGTCATGACGACGACCGCGCACTACGTCTGACGCACTACATCTCCTGTTCGCCGCCGGGTCGCAGCGCGTAGCTGGTGGTGATCGCCGCGGTCTTCGCCAGCATGATCGTCGCCGAGCAGTACCGGTCGTGCGACAGGGCGATCGCGCGCTCGACCGCAGCCGCCGGCACGCCGACCGCGCCGATGACGAAGTGCAGATGGATCTTGGTGAAGACCTTGGGATCTTCGGGCGCCCGTTCCGACGTCACCTGCAGCCGGCAACTGCGCACGTCGTGCCGGCCGCGCCGAAGGATCATGACCACGTCGTAGGCGGCACATGCTCCCGTGCCGGCGAGCACCGTTTCCATCGGCCGCGGTGCCAGGTTTCGGCCGCCGCCGTCGGGCGAGCCATCCATCGTGAGCAGGTGGCCGCTGCCCGTCTCGGCGCTGAACGCCATGCCGTTCGCAGCCAGCCAGTCGATCGTGCATTCCATGTCGAAGGTCCGATATTGCAGTGCAGCAATAAAGCGCCTTCACTGATTTTCAGTCGATCGCGCATGTTGCGCAGTCAGTGACTGAGGCGAGCGGATCGAGCCGATTGTCTCCTCCACCTTCTCATTGGTGGATTCAGCCCAGGGCGGCAACGCCTTGGGCTTTTTTCTGAGTGCGCCGAGGCCCTGCGACAACGCCGAGCCGGCGCCCGCCCCGCGTATGATGCGCTGCCGCAATCGTGTGCCGGCGGAGAGCACAAACGCATGGCGACTTCCGCCCGCAAGAACACGCCGAAGGCCCCTGTCGAGCTAGCGGGTTACCTGCAGAAGATCCTGACGGCGCGCGTCTACGACGTCGCGATCGAGACGGCGCTCGATGCGGCGCCCGGGCTGTCGGCGCGTCTCGACAACCACATCTTCTTCAAGCGCGAAGACACGCAGACCGTGTTCAGCTTCAAGCTGCGCGGCGCGTACAACAAGATGGCGCATCTCGCGCCGGCGGCGCTGGCGCGGGGCGTGATCTGCGCCTCGGCGGGCAACCACGCGCAGGGCGTCGCCCTCGCCGCGCAGCGGCTCGGTTGCCGGGCGCTGGTCGTGATGCCGACGACGACGCCCACGCTCAAGGTGGCGGCGGTTCGCGCGCGCGGCGCCGAGGTGGTTCTCTTCGGCGACAGCTACTCCGACGCCTATGCGCACGCGATGGCGCTCGAGAGGGAGCGGGGCCTGACCTTCGTCCACCCGTTCGACGACCCCGATGTGATCGCCGGCCAGGGCACCATCGCGATGGAGATCCTGCGCCAGCACCAGGGTCCGATCGACGCCGTCTTCGTCGCGGTCGGCGGCGGGGGGCTCATCTCGGGCGTCGCCGCGTACATCAAGGCGGTGCGGCCCGAGATCCGCGTCGTCGGGGTGCAGATGAACGACTCCGACGCGATGATCCGATCGATCGACGCCGGCGAGCGCATCGAGCTCGCCGACGTCGGGCTCTTCTCCGACGGCACCGCAGTCAAGCGCGTCGGCGTGGAGACGTTTCGCCTGGCGCGCGAGCTCGTCGACGAATGGGTCGTCGTCGACACCGATGCCGTCTGCGCCGCGATCAAGGACGTGTTCGAGGACACGCGCAGCGTCCTCGAGCCCGCCGGCGCGCTCGGCGTCGCCGCGATCAAGCAGTACGTGCAGGCGCACGGAACGCACGGCGAGACGTACGTCGCCATCACCTGCGGCGCGAACATGAACTTCGATCGCCTGCGCTTCGTCGCCGATCGCGCCGAGGTCGGCGAGGAGCGCGAGGCGCTGTTCGCGGTGACGATCCCCGAGGAGCGCGGCAGCTTCCGCCGTTTCTGCGAGGTGATCGGACCGCGCGCGGTGACCGAGTTCAACTACAGGATCTCGGAGGCATCGGTCGCCCACATCCTGGTCGGCATCGCGACCCTTGACCGGGCCGAATCGGCGTTGCTCGCGGGCGAGTTCGAAAGCCACGGCTTCGCCGCTGTCGACCTGACCGGCGACGAGCTCGCCAAGGAACACGTCCGCCACATGGTCGGCGGCCGCAGTCCGCTCGCCCGGGACGAGCGGCTCTATCGCTTCGTGTTTCCAGAGCGGCCCGGGGCGCTGATGCGCTTCCTGTCGAGCATGCCGGCGGGGTGGAACATCAGCCTGTTCCACTATCGAAACCAGGGCGCCGACTACGGTCGCATCCTGGTCGGGATGCAGGTGCCGGCGGCCGACGAGGCCCGTTTCCGAGATTTCCTCGCCACCCTCGCTTACCCGTGCGCCGACGAAACGGCGAACCCGGCCTATCGCCTTTTTCTCGCCTGAGCCCGGCCGCGCTCTACTGGCTCGGAAGGCCGCCCGGCGTGGGGAGGTTGGGCGCCGGCACCGGGTTTGGTTGCGCCCCCCCGAGAAAGACACTGGGACTCGGACAGGTGCCTGGTACCGCGCATTGACCCGTTGCGGCCGATCCGCCCTGTCCGACTTGGCCCCCCTGCGCGGACTGCGCAGCGGCTTGCGCCGCTTGAGTCGCCTGGATCGCCGACTGCATCTTGTTCGACGCCCCCGTTGCAGCAACGCCGGGGGTTCCGGTCGCAGGCGGTGGGAGCGCCGGCAATTCGAGCAAGACGCTGCGCGTGCCCTGCGCCGGACCGATCGACGCCGTGCGCAGCCCGACCGACTGCAGCACGAGGTTGCTGTCGAGGGACGCGCCGACGGCGAAGGGCTTGGCCGGCTTGCCGTCAACGGCGATCAGCGCCAGGCCCTGGCCCACTTCCGCTTGGGCGGTTTTCGGTCCCGGCGCCATCACGCCGATGAGCTTGAACCGCGACGGCGCTTCGGGCATCGCCTGGGCGACGGACGGGGCGCGCTGCGGCGCGCCGAAGAGGCGCGACAGGTCGCCGCGAACGGCGACCGCGTTGCCGACGGCGACCGCGTAGGGCGGCACCGCAGGCGGGCTGGCGCTCAGTCGCAAGACCCAGAAGACGCCGGTCGCGGCGACAAGGGACCAGATCACGAACGCTGACAGTCTGGCGAACATGCGGCGATTATCATGGAACGCTTTGCGCCTCCGGGCGTCGGAGCGGTAGAACCGCACAGGACCCTATCGATGCACTCACGTCGTTGCACGCGAATCCTCAGCCGGGGCTTCACGCTGATCGAGTTGATGGTGGTGCTCGTCATCATCGGAGTTCTGGCCGCCCTCATCGTTCCCAACATGCTCGATCGCGCCGACGACGCACGCGTCACGGCGGCACGCACCGACGTCAACAACCTGATGCAGGCGCTGAAGCTCTACAAGCTCGACAACCTGCGCTACCCGACCGGCGAACAGGGGCTGCAGGCGCTGGTCGCCAAGCCGACCGTCGGGCCGATTCCTCCGAATTGGCGCCCCTATCTCGACAAGCTTCCCAGCGACCCGTGGAAGAGCCCGTACCAGTACGCCAATCCCGGCCTCAAAGGCGAGATCGACGTCTACAGCTTCGGTGCCGACGGAGTGGCCGGCGGCGAGGGCAAGAATGCGGATATCGGGTCTTGGCACTAGGGCAAGGCCCTACTGCCAAGACCGGGGCAGGGCGGCTCCCTCCCCGCTTCGCTCACCTCCCTCCCAGAGGGAGGGGCCCGCCCCGTCGGGCCCGCTTGGGGTGAAGCGGTCGACGGCGGCTGAACGCTCGTCCGGCTTCACGCTGATCGAGCTGATGGTGGTCGTGGCGATCATCGCGATCGCGACGGCGGTGGCGAGCCTGGCGTTGCGCGACCCGGCGGCATCGAAGCTGGAGCACGAGGCGACGCGGCTGGCGTCGTTGCTCGAGTCGGCACGGGCCGAGGCGCGCGCGTCCGGGGTGGCGGCGCGCTGGGAGCCGCTCGCCGATCAGGCCGACGGCAGCGGCTTTCGCTTCGTCGGCCTCGCCGCCGAGCCGCCGCTGCCGACCCACTGGCTCGACGCGAGCACCTCGGCGCAGGTGATCGGCGCGCGCGCCGTCGTGCTGGGGCCGGAGCCTCTGATCGGCGAGCAGCGCATCGTCCTGCGCCTGGACAACCAGCGGCTGATGCTCATGACGGACGGCATCGGACCGTTCGCGGTCAGCGACAACCCACCGGTGGCGCCCTGATGTCTGGCGAGCGCGGCTTCACGCTGATCGAGGTCCTCGTCGCGCTGGCGATCGTCGCGATCACGCTCGGCGCCGGCATCAAGGCGGCCGGGTCGCTGACGTCGAACACCGCCCGCCTCGCCGAGGTGACGGCGGCGCAATGGTGCGCCGACAACAAGCTCGCCGAGCTCAAGCTCAGGCAGCAGTTCCCCGACGTCGGCGATGGCGACTTCAGCTGCGAGCAGCTCGGCCGCACCTACGCAGGCAAGCTGATCGTGCGACCGACGCCGAACCCCAACTTCCGCCGCGTCGATGCCCGCATGCTCGACGCCGACGGCCTGCAGATCCTGCTGCTATCGACGATCGTGGGCAAGCAGTGAGCTCGCTCCATCGCTGCCGCGGCTTCACCCTGATCGAGGTGCTGGTCGCGATGGTCGTGATGGCGATCATGTCGCTCATGGCGTGGCAGGGCGTCGACGGCATCGCCCGCACGCGCGAATCGAACCAGCTGCGGCTCGAGCAGGTGCTCCGCCTGGAGACCGTGATCGCGCAATGGGAGCAGGACCTCGCGTCGATCCAGGACAAAAGCGGGGTGCCGACGCTGAGCTGCGACGGCCAGAGCGTTCGGCTCGTTCGCCGCGCCGAAGGCGGCTTGCAGGTCGTCGTCTGGGCGTTGCGCCCCGATGCCCAGGCCTCGGTCTGGCAGCGATGGGCCGGCCCGATCGTGACGACGACGCGAAACCTGCAGGAGAGCTGGTTGCGAACCCAGCAGTTCCAGGGCAGCGAGGGCGGCCAGTTGCGCACGCTGACCGGCCTGGAAGAGTGGCACGTCTACTTCTTCCAGGGAACCGCGTGGGCCAACTGCCAGTCGACCGGCAACGTCGCGTTGCCGACCACGCCAGCCGCCTCCGGTGCGACCCCCGGGCCGCAGCAGATGGCGCTGCCGAGCGGCGTGCGCGTGGTGCTCGGCTTCGCGCCGGGCAGCGGCCTGACCGGCAACCTCGTGCGCGACACGATCATCGCGCCATGAGCGGCCGTTGCCGCGTCGACTCGCGATCGCGCCAGCGCGGCGCGGCGCTGCTCACCGCGATGATCATCGTCGCGCTTGTGGCGACGCTCGCCGGCTCGATGGTGTGGCAGCAGTGGCGCGCGATCCAGGTCGAAGCGGCCGAACGGGCGCGCACGCAGTCGGCGTGGATCCTGTCGGGGGCGCTCGACTGGGCTCGCCTCATCCTGCGCGAGGACGCCAAGAACGCCGCGGCCACGGGCAACATCGATCACCTGGGCGAGCCGTGGGCCGTGCCGCTCGCGGAAGCGCGCCTCTCGACCTTCCTCGCCGCCGACAAGGACAACACCGACGACGGGCCCGAGGCGTTCCTGTCCGGCGCCATCACCGACGCCATGTCGCGCTACAACCTGCTCAACCTGCTCGATGCCAGCGGCGGCATCAACAAGGTCGAGCTGGCGACGCTCGAGCGGCTGTGCACGACCGTCGGCGTCTCGGCCGACGTCGCCACGCGCATCGCCGTCGGCCTGCGGGACGCCGCGCCACCAGTTCCTGCCGCTGCGGCCGCGAGTGGGGCCGCGAGCGCTCCCGCTGCCGCTCCACCCGCCGATCCGCCCCTCATGCCGCAGTCGACCGCGCAACTCGCCTGGCTCGGCATCGATGCCGAGTCGCTGCGCGCGCTGGATCCGTACGTCATCCTCATCCCCGACACGCTGCGATTTCCCGCGCTGGTCAATGTCAACACGGCGCCGCGCGAAGTGCTCGTCGCCGTGGTCGACCAGCTCGATCTCGCGACGGCGGAACGGATCGTCCAGTCGCGCCAGCGCACACCGCTGAAGAGCGTCGGCGATCTGACGGCGCTCGCTCCGAACGTGCCGCCGGCCAACCTCAACCGCCTCGCGTTCGGCTCGAACTACTTCCAGGTGCGCGGGCGCCTGCGTCTCGGCGACGTCGTGCTGGAACAGCGGTCGCTGGTCAAGCGCAACGGACTCACGGTGGTCGTGCTGCAACGCGAGCGCATCTCCGCGCGCGATCAGCCGGGCTCGTAAACCTTGCCAAAGCGAGAACCAGTACGGCGATTTCGCTGCAAATGTCCCCGTAAGTCCTTGATCGCCAAGGTCTCGCTCTCTCTACCTCCCTAGAATCGGCCGCGCCCAGCCAGCACCATGTCGACCCTCGTCCTCCAGCTTTCCGAACGTCAGCGCCTGCGCGCGGGCGCCGGCGAGGAATCGGGCGCCGCCGGCGCCCGTCGGCGCGAGTACGCCTACGTGACGAGCGACGACGGGATCGACGTCGAAGCGCAAGGTCACGCCGCCGCACCGTTGCTGCCGACACGTTCGGTCGTCATTGCCGTCATCCAGGAGGCCGATGTCAGCTGGCACCGCATCACGTTGCCCAAGGCGCCGGCGTCGCGCCTGCGCACAGCACTCGTCGGCGTGATCGAAGAGGCACTGCTCGAAGACGCTGAGAACGTCCACCTCGCCGTCGCGCCGCTCGCCGTCGCGGGCCAGCCGACCTGGGTCGCGGCGGTCGACAGGGCCTGGCTCGCGGACGAGCTCGCGACGCTGCAGAAGGCCGGCGTCTTCGTCGACCGGGTCGTGCCGATGGCGTGGCCCGACGACCCGCCGGCCGGTCACTTCCACGCGCCGTCGTCCGGTGTCGGCACCGTCGAAGGCGCCGTCATCACGTGGGCCAGCATGGACGGCGTCGCCACCGTTCGGCTCGACGGCGGCCTGGCGCGCGCGATCGTGCCGCAGCCCGCGCCGCCGCAGACGCGATGGACGGCGGCGCCGATGGCCGCGGCCGCGGCCGAGCGCTGGCTCGGCGCGCCGGTCAACGTCATGCCCACCGAGCAGCGCCTGCTGCAGGCAGGACGCAGCCTGTGGAACCTGCGCCAGTTCGATCTCGCCCGGCGCACCCGCGGCGCGCGCGCGATCGGCGACTGGGCGCGGCAGGCGATGAGCCCCGCGTGGCGGCCGGTGCGCATCGGCGTGGCCTTGCTCGTCGCCCTCCAGATCGTCGGTCTCAACGTCTGGGCGTGGCATCAGAAGAGCGCGGTCGAATCGCGCCGGGCCGAGATCCAGGCGCTGGTCAAGAAGACGTTCCCGCGCGTCGCCGACGGCGACGTGCAGCGCGACCCGGTTGCCGTCATGCTGCGCGAGACGCAGACGCTGCGCACGCTCGCCGGCAAGGCGGGCGACAGCGATCTGGAGCCGATGCTGCAGGCGGCCGCAGCCGCCTGGCCGGGCGAACGGCCGCCAGTCGACAGCGTCCGCTTCGAAGGCGGCAAGCTTTCGCTCGCCGCCAACGGCTGGAGCGACGCCCAGATCGAGCAGTTCCGTTCCGTGCTTCGCCCTGCCGGCGTCCGCGTCGACGCCAGCGAAGGCCGCCTGACCCTCACCCGCGGCCGCAGCGGGGGCGCCGCATGAGTGCAGAGAACGCCGTCTCGTTGCCGCCCGCTGTCGCCGGCGCGCGTGAGCAGGCCGGCCGCTTCTGGCGTTCGCGTGCGCCGCGCGAGCGCCAGCTCATCGCCGCGGGCGCGTTCGCGCTCGCCCTCCTCGTCGTCTGGCTGATCGCGGTCCAGCCGGCGCTCAGGACGCTGCGCGAGGCGCCGGCCGAGCTCGACCGGCTCGACGCACAGTTGCAGCAGATGCAGATCGCGGCGATGGAGAGCACGGCCTTGCGCTCGGCCTCGCCGGTGCCTCCGGCCCAGGCCAACGAGGCGTTGCGCGCGGCGACCGAGCGGCTCGGCGGCAAGGGCAAGATCGCGCTGCAGGGCGACCGTGCCGTGCTGACGTTCTCGGCCGTCCCGTTCGAGGCCTTGCGCAACTGGCTGGGCGAGGCGCGCAGCGCCGCGCGCGCGCGGCCGGTCGAAGCGCAACTGCTCAAGGGCGCTTCCGGCTACAGCGGCTCGATCTCGATCGTCCTGTCGGGTAACCCATGATCCGCAAGAAACGCGATCGCCAGCTCTGGACGCCGACGCTCGCGTCGACCGGCTGGAGCGAGTCGACCCTCGCCGAGCAAGCCTGGGTTCAGGCGCGCGGCGCCGCGGTGCGCTGGGCGATCGCCGGCGGCATCGTCGGCGTGCTCGCCGGGCTCGTGCTGTTCGCGCCCGCATCGTGGCTCGCGAACGCGATCGCGTCGTCGACGGACGGGCGCCTCGTCCTGGCGGATGCCCGTGGAACCGTCTGGTCGGGCAGCGCCGTTGCGGTCCTGGCGGGCGGCCCGGGCAGCCGCGATGCGAGCTCGCTGCCGGGGCGGCTCGAGTGGACGTTGGTGCCGCGCTGGTACGGCGCCGAGCTCGCCGCGCGTCACGAGTGCTGCCTCAACGGCACGACCGTGATCCAGATCCGTCCGGGGCTCGGCCGCATCCGCGCGACGCTCGTGCCGCGCACCGACTGGATCGGCCAGTGGCCGAGCGCGTGGCTCGGCGGTCTGGGCACGCCCTGGAACACGCTTCAGCTCGGCGGCAGCTTCCGCCTGCTTTCACCAGGCGTGACGATCGAATCGGTCGAGGGCCGCTGGCGCCTCGACGGCAAGCTGGACCTCGCGCTCGAAGGCGTGTCGTCGCGCCTGACGACGCTCGACACGCTCGGCAGCTACAAGGTCACGCTCACGGGCGGGAGCGCCAACAACAGCGCGACCGTGCTCTCCGTCACGACCCTCGACGGCCCGCTGCAGCTGAGTGGAAACGGAACGTGGGGGCCGGGCGGCGTCAGGTTCCGCGGCGAGGCGCGAGCCGCTTCGGCCGACGAGGCGGCGCTGTCGAACCTTCTCAACATCATCGGCCGACGCGAAGGCGCGCGGTCGATCATTTCGATCGGATGAGAATGAGCGAACCCTGCGCCTCGCGCACGACCTGGCTGCGCAAGAGCGGCGCAACGGCGCTGGCGGCCGCGATGCTGCTCGGCTCGATGCCGATGGGCACCGCCCTCGCCCAGACGGCAAGCGCAGCACGCTTTCGCGGCGAGCCGGTGACGCTCAACTTCGTCAACGCGGACATCGAGGGCGTCGCCCGCGCGATGTCGGCGATCCTGCGCCAGCAGTTCGTCGTCGATCCGCGCGTGCGCGGAACGATCACGCTCTACAGCGAAGAACCGCTGACGCCGCGCGAGGCCTACTTCAACTTCCTCGCCGCGCTGCGCGGGCTCGGCTTCACGGTCGTCGAGGTGAACGGTCTCTACAAGGTGGTGCCGGAGGCCGATGCGAAGCTGCAGACGGGAACGGTCGACGTCGGCAGCTCCGGCCGGCGCGGCGACCAGATCCTGACCCAGATCTTTCGCCTCAACCACGAAAACGCGAACAACCTCGTGCCGGTGCTGAGGCCGCTCATCAGTCCCAACAACACGATCAACGCGAACCCGGGCAACAACACGCTGGTCATCACCGACTACGCCGACAACCTGCAGCGGATCGGCAAGATCATCGCCGCGATGGACACGCCGGCGAGCGGCGACGTCGAGGTGATCCCGCTCAGGTACGCGGTGGCTTCCGACATCGCGCCGTTGATCCAGCGCCTCAGCGAAGGCGGCGCTCCGGGCGCGGTCACGGTGCCGGGCGCTGCCGGGGCTTCGACGCTGGCCGCCCCGCAGGTCCTCGTCGACGCCCGCAGCAACTCGCTCATCGTGCGCAGTCCGAACCCGGCGCGGATGGCGAGCCTGCGCGCGCTCGTCGCCAAGCTCGACGTCGCTCCGCAGGGATCGGCGACGACCGGCAACATCTGGGTCGTCCACCTCAAGAACGCCGACGCGACCAAGCTCGCCACCGTGCTGCGCGCCGCGTTCAGCGCGGCAGGCGGGGGCGGCGCCGGCGGAGCGGGCGGCTCGACCGGCGGCTCGAACACGCCGACGTCGACCGGCGGCGTGAACCCTCCGGGGACGGCAGGGACCGGGAGCGCGACGAGCGCCGCCGCCGCGCCGATCACGCCGGCGGCCGGACCCTCGACGGGCGGCTTCATCCAGGCCGATCCGGCGACCAACTCGCTCATCATCACCGCGCCCGAGCCGCTCTACCGCCAGGTGCGCACGATGATCGACCAGCTCGACGAGCGGCGCGCGCAGGTCTACATCGAAAGCCTGATCGTCGAGGTGACCGGCGACAACGCCGCCGACTTCGGCTTCCAGTGGCAAGGGCTCATCGCCAACAGCAGCCAGACCAGCGCGATC
>Ga0308174_10001138_pt1 | contig 12071 bp, 24 predicted proteins | sample PhyPR2_FD_203894 | JGI IMG/M metagenome (GOLD analysis project Ga0308174, IMG submission 203894) | Soil microbial communities from UC Gill Tract Community Farm, Albany, California, United States - DLSLS.P.R2 | ecosystem: Environmental > Terrestrial > Soil > Agricultural land | place: USA...
AGGTGAGCGCCGGCTTCGGCAGTCCCTTGTTGATCAGCGTGGTGACGCCTGGGATCGGCTTGCCGTCGAGCCAGTAGCGGTGTGCCTTCTCGGAGAACTTGAGGGTGGTCACGCCTCCCTCCTCGCGGGCACGACGTACTGGGTGCGGCGGCGGATGACGTGCTGCGCGCCGATGGGTGCCGCGCTGTCGTGGAAGGTGAGCCGGTCGGCCATCTGCCGGGCCATGCTCAGCGGCACGGGGAAGCCGAGGAACGTGTAGCGGTCGGGGGTCATCGGCCGACGCCGAACGCGAGGGTGAACATGTGGTCTCCAAGGAAGAGGCAGAGGAGGGCGGCGAGGGTGAGGCCGCAGATGACGGCGCAGCAGAGGCGGTCGCTCACCACAGCCCCCCGAGCCGCTGCTCCCGCTCGGCCTCGAGCGGGTCCGTCAGCCGCCGGAACTCGAAGTCGACCTCCAGCGGGCCCAGCACATCGACCGGCAAGCCGAGGGGCTCGAACTCGTCGTAGTCGGTGGCGGTCTCGCCGGGGTCGGCGCGGTGCAGGAACGGGCCGAGGCGCAGGGCGAACCACACGGCGACACCGACCCAGCCGGCGACCGCGACGCCAGTCCAACTCCAGGCGGTCACGGGACGACCTCGCCCGTGGTGCCGTCCACCAGGAGCGTGAGCGGGGGGATGAGGCCCGTCTCCTGATGCTCCAGCCCGCAGGTGCTGGTGGTGCCCTGCCAGGTCTTGAAGCCGTCCAGCAGCCACAGGTCTCGGTCCGCGTCCCGCACCACGTCACCCGGTACCGGCTCGGTGCGGTCGTGGTTGACGTACAGCGGGCGAGGGGCGCGGGAGATGACGGTGAGGGTTCGTTCGACGCGTCCCGTATCCGGGTCGTACGGCTCGAAGGGCTCCTCGGTGTCGAGGTAGCCGATGACGAGCGGGCCAACACAGAGGGAGTTGCTGACCTCCCGCACAGGTCCGGCGATGGTGACGCCACCCCAGCGGCTCTCATGCAGTTCCACGACGTCCCCGACCCGCAGGTCGGCCACCTGCTCTCGCGTGATGGTCACGACAGGCCCCCAGCCGGGAGCGCGGTGGCGGCGTCGACGGCGCGGCCCATCCACCGCAGCAGCGCGAACGCGGCGGCGGACACGGCGAGCAGGAGCACGGAGGCGGCGGCGACCCACATCTCGGGGGGCGCGTAGGGGAGGGTCACCGGGCACCGACCGCAGATAGTGCGATCACCGCAACCAAGAAGAATGTCCAGAAGGCAGCGACCACGTGGTCTTTCCAGGCCATTGCGGCGGCGATGACTCCGGCCGCGCCGACCGCGACCAGGGCCAGCAGTTCGGCGGCGTTCACGCCACGACCTCACGGCGGACGATGCGGCTGGGGGCGGGGACACACGTGCCGGCGTGTCCACGGGTGAGCACGCAGTCGGTGCCCAGGTGACCGACCGGGCAGGGCACGACACGCTCCGGGGACGGGCGCGGGGCGGGGATCATGCCGACACCCCGCCGTCGATCAGGGCGCGCTCCGCACAGGGGTGGGCTCCCGCGCCGCACGTGCACACGTAGCCGGTCGACGACCCCCGCCACGGGCGCGGCTGGTGTCGGGCGTCGATCGCGGCGAGGGTCCGGCGGGCACGCAGCGCACCCGCCAGCTCCGGCACCGCGAGGACACGGAACGCGGCTGCCTCGGCGGCCTCGTAGGTCCAACGGAAGCGGTGGATCTCGGCGAGGTGCCGCAGGACAATTTCCCGAATCTCGGCGACCAGTGGCGGCACCGGCTCCGCGGCGGGCTTCGGCAGGTGCCTGGGCATGGCGTGACGGCCGGCGGTCACTTCTGCCTCCCGCGCCAGTTGAGGGCGATCGGCTGGCCGAAGTGGCAACGGCACGTTGCGATGAAGAAGCGCCCAACGGCGAGCGGGTACGGCATGGGGTGCGGAAGCCGGTAGTACGGATCGCCGGATGGTGCTTGCGCGGCGGTCATCGGGTACCTTCCTTCTTGGTTGGCGCCGTCCGTCTCCTGCCAGGGATCTGCGGACGGCGCTGCTGTGCGTTGCGGGGGTCGTCACCCGCCGGGCTCGGGTCTGGGCCGGCCCGGCGGGGTGCATGGGGCCGCTCAGGAGCGGCGGGAGAGTTCCCGGATGCGCGCTAGGGCGTCAGCGGGGATCTCGACGATCGCCGTGTCGAACATGGCGGAGATGACGCCGTCCGCGACCAGGCCGCACAGGTCTCGCAGCTCGTCGCGCTCGGCCTGCAGGTCGGTGACGGCGGTTATGACCGCGTCCGTGGTCTGCGACATCACGCCACCGCCGGACGGTGCGCGTCGTTGAGAATCTGGTCGATGTCGGCCTGGGTGAACTTCACCCCGGCCACGCCAGGGATGCGGCGGTAGGGGACGAGCTGGAGCTTCACGAGCTCGTACAGCTTGGCCCGGCTGATGCCCAGCATCTCGGCCGCCTCGTCCGGTGCGAAGACCAGCTTCTTGCGGGTGTCCATTCGGTTCCCCCCTGCCTTCCGTCACCCTGTGTGGCGACGCCCTAACGGGTGAGAGCATGGCAGGAATCTTGGACAGATGGCAAGAGGGTCTGGACAAGTTGAGCGGCGTGTCGCAAAATCTTCGCCAGGTGGATAAAGTAGCCACGCGCCAGACGGTTCCCCGAAGGGGGGGCATGTGCCCATACTGTTTGCCGTGAGTGACGGGGCTTCGGCTACGGTGCAATACACCGTGGACGCGTTTATCGAGGCAGCCGAAGCAGCGCGCCGTCAACTCATCAGGCAAGAGGGCCGAGATGTCTCCTGGCGGGAGGTCATCCGCCGTGCGGGCTGGCCGGAGAACAAGCGGGCAGGGGTGGCCTACCACCTGAACGCGAACATCGACCGGCCGAAGGGGCACAACGTGCCTGCGGAGATCGTGTCGATGCTGGCCTCGGTGCTGCCGATCAGTGAGCAGGAGCTGGCGCGGGCGGCCCGGGTCGCGGCCGGCTACAACGTCGTTGATGAGACTCCGGACACAGACGTGGCCGCGATCGTTTCTCGTTTCTACGGCGACGAGGAGGTGACCCAGGAGGAGAAGTCCGAGGTCACGGCCCGGTTGCTGCAGATCATCGCGGACGAGATGGGCCGGGAACACTAAGTCACCAAAAGATCACCTAGCGCCTCGTCGGTGGGCGCCCCTACTCTCGGGTGACCGTTGCTGGTGGCAACGGGTCCGGAACTCGGAGGGGCGCAACTCAGTTGGAAATCACGCTGGAAGATACGGCGATGCACGAACTGGAAGGAATCCTCCAGGCCGGTTGCGTCGAGTTCGACGGGGTGCGCGTGGTCTACGACGACCTGCCGGGCCGGGCGATCTGCGCGATCACAGTCTGTGACGGCACGCTCTGGCTGGCCGTCGACCTCGACAAGCCGTCAGCCCCCCGGCACGCCCTTGCGATGATCCGCGAGCTTCAGCACTGGCGGCACTGCGCCGAGCACGCCGCGCAGCGGCGGGTCAAGCTCCTGGCCCTCGCGGGGTGACCGGGAGAGCGGCGTCGAGGATCGCCAGCGCATCGGAGCGGGTCTTCGGCATCAGGTGGTAGTAGGTGTCCGACGTCAGCGCCGTCGTCTCATGCCCCAGGCGACGGGAGACGGCGGCGATGTCCATGCCCCCTGCGATCAGCCAACTCGCGTGCGTATGGCGAAGGTCGTGGATCCTCGGGCGCTTGCCCAGCCCGGCCGCGTTGGCCCGGTCCAGCGCCGGCAGCCACACGCGGTGGTAGAAGTTCGAGTGCCGCAGCGGCCGGCCGCGCTGGGTGGTGAACACGAAGTCGCCCGCGCCCGCCAGGTGCGGGATCAGCGCCTCCAGCACGGCGGCGGAGAAGTCCACGGTGCGCCGGGACCGGCGCGACTTCGGGGTGCCCAGCCGGTAGCCGCCCTGGCCGTCGTCCTGCCAGGCGCGGGCGACGTGCAGCACCGGGGGAGTAGCGAACGGGTCGACGTGACCGGGGCCGAGCGCGGTCGCCTCACCCCAGCGCATCCCGGTGCCCAGGATGACGGTGACGAGGTCGCGGGGCACCCCGGCGGGGAGCGCCTCGAGGAGTAGCGCGGCCTCCTCCTGGGTGAGCACGACCATCTCGGTGTGCCTGTCGCGGTCGCGGCGGCCGACGCGGTGCCCGCGGAACGGGTTGCGGGTGGCGATGCCCTCGGTCTGGGCGGCGGCCAGCACCGCACCGGCCTGGGTGAGCAGCCGGCGGATCGTGGTCGGCGAGGAGGGCCCGCGCAGCAGCCACGGGTGGGTGCCGTCCTCCATGCCGCGGATCCACTCGCGTACCTCCATCTCGGTGATGGCGGCGATTGGCTGGTCGGCGAACGGCGCGAAGTGCAGTTCCATCTCGCGGGCGAACCGGGCGCGGTAGCCGGGGCCAACGCCGGTCAGCGAGGCGACGTGGCGGGCGGCGAAGGCCCCGAACGACACCTCCGCGGCCTTCGGCTGCGTCGGGGGCAGGGGCGCGCCGAAGTGCTTGGTGGAGATGCCGTCCGGGGCGTGTTGGGGGCAGTGACAGGTCCAGCCTGCGGAGGCGATGCGGCGCAGCGCGTCCACGGCCTCGCCCTGCCGGGTGAAGGTGTGGGAGAGGCGGCGCCCGTCGCGCCCGCCTCCTTGCCGCCACCGGATGCGGTAGGTGACGGTGCCGTCGGCGGCCTTGCGGACCTCAACCCCGGGCGGTGGGCGGCGGGGCATTCAGCGAGGCTCCTTGTCCTTCGCGGGCTCCCAGCCGGATCCGATGCAGCGATGTGACGTGCCGGGCTCCCAGTGGGCGCGCAGGTGCCCGTCCGCCTTGACCGACTGGAAGGTGCCGCACGCGGCGCAGAGGCCACGGGCCAGGCTCTTAGTAGACGACATTGCTGTCTCCGTTGGTTCGGACGTAGGCCTGCAGGCACCGCACGATGACGTCGGTGACGGTCTCGCCGTGGTTGGCGGCGACGGCTCGGGCGGCTGCCCAGAGCTGCTCCGGTACGCGCACCGACCGGTTCGGTGTCCTTGGCGCGTTGGGCATGTCAAAAGTGTTCCACCGCGTGGCGAGGACGTCCATGCACGTGTCCACAACCCTTGACAGGTGACTTTGGACAGTGATGCCAAACCAAGATCATGGGGCCCCCGTGGGTCCACCACGTCAGAAACGCGTGGACGACGCTGGACGACGCTGGACGAAACGCGCAGGTCAGATGGGGTGTCTTAGGTGTTTGCCCAGGTGGTGAAGGGGGTCCGACGGGATTATGAGTCCCTTGCTCTGACCCGCTGAGCTACCGCCCCATCTGCGGTTTTACCCTTCGTCACCTCCAAAACCAAGATCATGGGGCCCCCGTGGGTCCACCAGCTTCGGCATGGGGCCAGCTTCGCACATCGTCCAGGCTCGTCCAGAGCCGTGCAGAAAGAGCTTCGCCACGAGGTGAGGATCCCTGTACAGTCCGCTCACTATCCGTCGTGACTCGGGAGTCACCATGCGCCGCGCCATCGTTCTCATCGCCGCACTGCTCGCGCTAGCCGGCTGCGGGGATGGGGCGAGCGCCAGCGGTGGGCCCAGCGCCGACGACCCAGCGACGCATCTGGCCCAGCTCGACGGATCGACGAACCTCTCGGCGTACAGCACTGCGCTCGACGCCTGGCAGGCGAAGTGCAAGCAGGATCGGGTCACGGACGCCGGCTACGTCGATAGCGCCTTCCGGGACGAGCAGAAGAACAACGGCCCGGACTCGTCGCGGCTGGTCGTGATGCAGAACTTGACGGCGTCGGTGCCGGCCGACGTCGCGCCGACGGATTGCGCAGGGATCACGGCCGGCTATCTCGTCGAGGTGGAACCGGCCGGCTGACAACGCAAAGAACCCCCTCCCGCCGCCACGAGGGCTGCGAGAGGGGGCTGGGAACGGGGAGACATGGGACTGCTGCGGCGGTGGTTGCGGCGACGTAGGCGGCCGGAGCCTCACGCGGGGCCGTGCTGCGAGTGCGGACCGACGGCGGACGGGGACTGTTGCTGCCTCGCCGCCCGTCAGCGGGCCGACCTCTAGGGTTGCGGATCCCCGGGGGCGAACGGCGAGTCGCCGAACCGCTGGTGGCCGAACCCGGAGCCGGAGCCGACGATGGCGAGCAACTGCTGGCCGGGCCGGATCGTGGTCGTCGTGAGCCCGTTCCACGCCTGTAGCTGGTGCCAGTCGACGCCGAGGGTGCGGCCGATCGCGGCGAGGGTGTCGCCGACCGCCACGGTGTAGGCGATGGGCTTCTGCGCGGCGAGCTCGGCCTGCAGCGCGGCGAGGGCGTTGGCGTCGGCGGTGTGCTGCGCGAGGGCCTGGGCGATCACCGCGTCCTTCTGCGCGGCGGCTGCCTGCGCTGCCTGCGCGGCGGTGACGGCGTCGGCGAACGGGTCGGTCACGCGAACCACCGCCAGCCGAAGTGCAGCAGCAGCCACACGTCGATGACCAGCAACTCGGCGATGAACAGGAAGTGGAAGGCGTTCCACGTCCGGTGACCCTTCGCCGGGTCGTAGTCCTCGAGCCGCCAGATGGTGTCCGACAGCGTCCCCTGCGGCCGGCCCACGACAAGCGAGTAGACCTCCGGCACGAGGAAGCTGACGAGGACGGCGACGATCCAGAAAAGCCAATACCGATTAGCTGCAGCGGCGGTCATGCCGGCTTCTCCGTCTCGGTGAAGCCCAGCACGTACTGATTCGCTTCCCAATCCGAATGGCTGATGGCGTGCGCCCCGGCCTCCGTCGAGCGGTGATGACGGACGCACAGCCAGCGGAAGTTCTCCTCCGACTCCACCCACGCGCCGACCTTGGTCGCGTCGGAGATGCCCGGGTAGTCGTGCTCCAGCGCGGCGAAGCTGACGCCGTTGGTCAGCGCGAACTCAATGTGCGCATGGTGGAGCTCCAGCGGGTGCGTGGTGTCGCACTCGTCGTAGCCTTTGCGTTCGCCGACGTAGCACTCCGCGCTGGAGCGGTGGGTGCGGTGGTAGTGGTCGAAGTCGACGTAGTGCGGGTCACCTTCGCGCGGCCCGTGGGCAGGGAAATGGACCGTATAACGGTGGCTGCACGTCTGGTCGTGCGCGGGGACGGTCACTGCCCGCTACCCAGCCAGTCGTTCACGGCCTTGATCGCCGCCCGCTCCTTGGGCCTGCTGTACGGGTGCTTGGCGAACTCGTCCCAGGTCGTCAGCGGGAACCCGGTTGGGGTCGGCGTGGGCGTCGGCGTGGGCTCCGGCGGCGTCGGAGTCGGGACGGGAGTGGGAACCGGCGCCGGAGGCTCAGGAGGAGTTGGAGCAGGCGGCGCAGGAGGCTGAGGCGCGGGTGGAAACGGGGCGTCCACCGGAGTGAACACGGTGGCGTCCCCCTGTTCTGACAGCAGCCGAGCGAACGACGCCGACGACATGCAGAAGGTGCCATTCTTGCCGTACGAGGTGCCCCACGAGTTCGTGAACCACCACAGGTCGGCGGTCGCGTCGTAGCCGTGGCACTCGAACTCGTGCCCGCCACGGACGGTGCCGGATACCTTGACGAGTCCGTTGGCGTCGGGGTTGTCCATGCTCGTGTACCAGTTGCAGCCGACGATGAACGGCCCGGTCTTGATGGCGGTCTGCGCGGCGGCAACGGAGGTGATGTGCTGGTAGCCGGAGATCAGCCCGGCCTTCTGCGCGGCCTTGGCGACGCTCAGGCCGTCGCTGCCGGTGTCGTCCGGGGGATAGGCGCCCGGGTAGGAGTCGAGCGCCGTCGCCGAGGAGTAGAGCTTGACGGCTTCGTTCTCGTCGTCGACCAGGCCGGCGGGCAGCGTCTCGTAGAACGGGGACGTGCCGAGCACCCCGGCGGCGGCGTTGCCGGTGCACGAGCCGAGGTCGCCCTGGTCGAACACGGGCACGCGGCGGGTCCACATGGCCGTCGTCGGCGTGGTCGTCTCGGGGACGAGGTACGACAGCGATCGGGGATCGTGGTGCAGGTGGCGGCCGAGGCGCTTGCCGGGAACGATCTGCTCGGGGATGCGCTGGACGGTCGGTGCGGTCATGCGGGCGATCTCCTGGGTGTCGGTGCGGTGGGGCTCGTAGGGCTTCTCGTAGTCGACGAAGCCGTGGGCGAACGCGTAGTCGACGGCACCGCGCGGGACTCGCTTCTCACCCTTCGCCGCGTGCCGCCCGTAGGTGTCCGGGTCGATCAGCGGGCGCCCCTGGTCATCGTGCGGGTCGGACAGCGGCGTCACCTGTGTCGCGGCGTGCTTGGCGTGCAGCTTGGGCAGCAGGTAGGCCAGCAGGGACACGACGGCGGTCACGGCTCCTTGGACGGACACCCCGAGCGCGGTGATGCTGCCCGGGTTGATCCCTGCCTGGACGAGGAAGAACACCGACGACACGGCGACGAGCGCGGCGGAGACGAGGCCGCCGAGCTTGCCGGCGTCGAGCACCGGCTGCGGACGTGGCTGAACCGGACCGGTCACGGTGCTCCCTCTGTTGAGTTCTCAGGTGGTGCCAGGCGGCCCTTTAGTGGCAGCAGGTCACCAGTTGTTCGAGGCCAGGAACGCGGCCACCCGGTTGGCGAAGATCTGGTAGCCCTGGGTGGTCAGGTGGACGTTGCCGTCGAACCGCAGGCCGGTCGGGAACACGCCGTTGGCGATGTCGGTGTTGTCCTGCGTGGTCGGCGTGTAGCCGACCGCCGTCATCTCCGCCGTGCTGGGCGGGGTGGCGGCGATGAAGTTGCTCGGGTAGGCGGCGGAGAGCTGCGCGTTCACCGAGTCGATGGCGATCTTGTTCGCGCTGCCGTTGATCTCGCCGAGCGCGGCCAGGACGCCGATGACCACGAACCGGCGGGGCGGCTTCATGTAGGCGACGCACCCGGCGACCAGCGCCGGGACCCCGGTCAACGCGGGCACGTCGTTGCGACCCAGCCACAGCGTCTGGATGCTGTGCCGGGCGTTGAACCCGTCGTCGGGGATGAACAGCGACCCGGCCGGGACCGCCGCCGAGGTGTTGTAGGCCGGGAGCACGGTGTACGTCTCCGTGGTCGACGGCGGCCCGCCGGTCGCCGTCCGGGCGATGGCGCACTGCACCCCGTTGATGGACCCGGACATGTAGCGGGTGTTGTTGTCCGACGGGGTGGACAGGAACTGGTTGCTGATCGCGGTCAGGGTGACGGCGGTGACCCCGTTGAAGGCGTTGCCGGTCAGCGTCACCGTGATCGGGGTGGGGCTGCCGCCCTGCCGTGCGGCGACCTGCGCGGACGTCTGCCCGCCGATGCCCCGGCTGAGGACCAGCCGGCCGGGCAGCATGTTCTTCAGCAGCGTGGCCAGGGCGGTGCCGCCGGCGCCTGCGGTCAGTGAGTCCCCGAAGCACTCGATGGTTCCGGTGAGGCCCTGCGGGGTGTTCGTGGTCATCGTCGTGTCCTCACGCCAGTCCGAGGGTGCCTTGGGCGTTCACGTACACCTGGGCGCCGCTGGCCGCCGTCAGGGTCGCCGTCAGTGCGGCGTTGGGCGCCAGCCGCAGCGGCGGGTCGAAGTGCACGTCCCGGGTGGATGCGGGCGGCAGGTAGCCGCGCCAGATGACGCCGGACACGGAGTCGGTGAGGATGAGTTCGGTGCCGGTCGCGCCGCCGTTGGACAGTTGCACGCCGGTGAGCAGGTTCCGCTGGAAGGCGTTGACGGCGGCCTTGAGCGTCACCGGCGTCGTGTTCACGATCCCGCCGGACGGGGGCACGTAGGTCCACGCGAAGTCGGGCTGGGAGTAGCGGGCGGCCCGCATCGGCACCTGCGGCTGCTGCGAGAGAAGCACGAGGATGCCGGTCGGGCGGCTCGACGAGGTGACCGAGTTGATCCGCACGAACCGGGTCTGCTTGTTCCCGACGATCAGGGTGGGCGCGTTGTTGTCCTGGAAGAAGTTGGTGCCCACCGGGGCGTCCCACTTGCCAAGGGCGCGCACGTCCAGCGGCACCCACTGGTCCAGGTCGTTGGAGCCGTTGACGGCGTAGGAGCTGGAGTCGCCGGTGAGCTGGATGGCGAACGAGGCGAACCCGGCCATGTCCCACTGCAGGATGACCGTGGTGCCCGCCGCCGTGAACTGGGCGGCCGAGTTGGTGGCCCGCAGCAGGACGTCGGTCGGCTTGAGGACCTTGAGCGTGGCGTCCTGGGACAGGCCCTGGAAGACGCTGACCGGGCCGGTCACGATGCGACTCCGCTCAGGATGTCGAGGAGGGTTCCGGCGCCGTCTGTCTTCATCCACACGTACTCGGTGCCGTGCGGCAGACCGGGCCCGGGATCAGCCGCTCCGACTGACGCAAAGGCCGCCTTCAGCGCCGGGTCGGCTGCGATCTGCGTCCCGGTGACGGCCCCGGTCTGACCGGCGACGGAGGTCACCCCGCCACCGCCGCCCGCGATCCCGGTGACCGTGGCCCCGGTGAAGTCCTGCGTGCCGGTGAAGACGTTCGGCCCGGACAGTAGGGCGGCGGACACCGATACCGGCGTCCCCGCCGACGACGGCACCGACACCAACGTATCCAGGTCGACCGTGTCCGCACCGGCGGCCGGCAGCAGGAAGGAGACCGGGTCCGGCTGCTTCAACGCCCCACTGATCTTGGCGACCAGGGTGTACGTCCAGTCCCGACGGTTCAGGTCCGGGTGGTCGGTGGGGCACAGGTCGAACGACGCCTGCCCGTTGACCAGCCGCTGCGTCATCGCCGAGGAGAAGATCGGCGAGCCGGTCGGGACGTGCAGAATGTTGACCGGCGCCGTGATCGTCACCGTGCCGTCGACCACGTCGCCATTGGCGAACGTGCCCAGGCCGAATGTGACGGTCTTGGCCGTCAAGCCGCTCGGAAGACCCACCTTGTTACTCCTTCATGATTCGGCATCAGAGCCGGCGAACGCGGATGGGTCAGGAGGTCTTCGACGAGACCTGGACGAGTGCTCCACTGGCGTCGGCGTAGAACACGTCGCAGCGGTGCACAGTGCCGCCGGAGTCGACGTAGGACGCCGTGAACCCGGTGTCGCTGCCCGCCACGGAGGTGGGCTGCAGGGCGACGGTGAACGCCGATCCGGTGGAGGCCGACGACAGCGTCCACGCGGCGTTGCCGTAGGAGCCGGCCGCGCCCGGGGTGGTGCGATGCCCGCCGACCACCGTGAACGATGGCGACGCACCCGAGGCGCCCGTCGTCGCGGCGCCGTCCCGGGTCTGCGAGGACGGCGGGGTCGCGGTCGGGGATGTGGTCGCCGTCGACCGCAGCGCCAGGATGGTGGCGATGTCGCAGTTCGCCACGGTCGTCGTCACCGCGGGCGTCGTGATCGTGGTGGCCGCCGCGGTGATCGAGGCGACTGCGGACACCAGGCCGGTGACCTGCACCCCGGAGAAGGCGTGCAGCGCCCCGTCGAAGTAGCCGCCACCCGGCGCGGTAACCGTGACCGTCGCCCCCAGGTCGCCGGCGGCGAGCGCCATCACCCACACGTAGACGGTGTTGTTGTTCGTCGTCACCTGCGGCCCGGACACCAGCGTCGGCGTCGTCGGCCCCGAGTTCGTCACCGTCAGCGTGTTCGTGCCCGACGACTGCTGCGCGGCGATGAGCAGCACGTCACCCGCGGCGCACGCCGCCGGGACCGTGCCCGTGATCGTGTTGACCTGAGTCGTCGTCCCGGAGTGCAGCGCCGTGAACGCGCGGAATGGCATCGGTCAGCCCCTCACGGCGAGCCGGTCATGTACGGGTACCAGACGTCCCAGCAGGGGCTATTCGCCGGATTGGAGGCGTACACCTTGTTCGTCCCCTGCGGCGTGGTCGTCGTGTCGGTGTTGTAGCCGAACGCCTGATTCCAGTTCGCCCCGGACGTCGCCTCCCACATCAACATGATCTTGGGTGGCACGCTGCCGGTCATCGGCGGAGCCATGCACAGGTTGATGTAGTCCTGCAGGAACTGCGCCCGGCCGGACTCATCGGCGTCCCAGTTCCGCAGCGGCGCGTTCACCTCAAGCAGGCCCCACGAGTCGGCGTAGCCCGCCGTGTCGATGATGGAGAACATCCCCGCCAGCCGATCCGACGGCAGTGGGTACGTGTCGGCGTATCCGCGACCCAGCGCGGAGTCGCC
>Ga0308174_10001139_pt1 | contig 12067 bp, 12 predicted proteins | sample PhyPR2_FD_203894 | JGI IMG/M metagenome (GOLD analysis project Ga0308174, IMG submission 203894) | Soil microbial communities from UC Gill Tract Community Farm, Albany, California, United States - DLSLS.P.R2 | ecosystem: Environmental > Terrestrial > Soil > Agricultural land | place: USA...
GGACCGGAAAATGGCAAATAGTTGACCAAAAATCATTCACAAGACCAATTGCAGATGAAAATGGAAAGCCACTAGTTAAAACGGATATAGGATTGTATAAACTGGTTAAAGAGGAACATGAGGAGACAGTTGATTTTATAAAAAAATTGGGTTTATAACTCTAAGGTTTAGTAAAGAACACTACCTGAACAGTTTATCATTTGAATCTATCCCCTTTACATCTCATGTATAGTTTAATACAATAAAATATATCATTTATAGGTTGAATCTTGGTGGAGTCTGTCAAAACGGGCTCCTTTTTTGCATTTTTCAATGTGTAAAAATACAGAGGGAGAAGTGGTTCATACATGTCAACACAAGCAATCATTGCTATAGGTGTATTCTTAATTACCTACGCTTTTATCGTCACAGAAAAGATTCACCGAACGATTATCGCAATGGCTGGCGGAATTATAATGGTCCTTTTAGGGGTTGTTGGCCAAGAAAGGGCCTTACATCACATTGATTTTAACACACTTGGATTGCTGACGGGGATGATGATTATTGTTGCCATTACAGCTGAGACGGGGTTGTTCAAGTACATCGCTATTTGGGCGGCTAAAAAGGTGAAAGGCCATCCATTAAACATATTACTAGTCCTTGGGGTCATTACAGCATTAGGCTCCGCATTTTTAGATAATGTCACCACAGTTCTACTAATGGTTCCTGTAACATTTAGTATCACAAGGCAGTTACGTGTTAATCCGATTCCGTTTTTAATTACCGAGGTCATCGCGTCAAATATTGGCGGTACATCTACTTTAATTGGCGATCCTCCAAATATCATGCTGGGAAGCGCTGTAAAAGAATTAACGTTCATGGCATTTATAAACAACCTTACAGCCATTTCCTTTTTTATTTTATTAATCAATGTCGGCATTTTAGCCTTCATTTATCGTAAACAACTCCAAACATCAACTGAATTGAAGGCAAGTTTAATGGATTTAGACGAAAAGGAAGAAATTACGGATAAAAAACTTTTAACCAAGTCTTTAACTGCACTGTTCTTAACAATTATAGGTTTTTTCCTGCACCAGCTGCTTCATATTGAAACAGCCACAGTTGCTTTAGCCGGCGCCTTTCTATTACTTCTCTTAACAGGTGAAGATTATTTGGATAAGTCGTTTTCAAAGATAGAGTGGACAACCATTTTCTTCTTTATTGGGTTGTTTGTACTTGTCTCCGGATTAATTGAGACAGGAGTCATTTCTTTACTAGCAAATTACTCCGTCCATTTAACAGGAGGAGATGTGGCATCCACCTCCATTCTAATTCTATGGGTTAGTGCGATTGCTTCAGCCTTTATCGATAACATACCATTCGTTGCCACGATGATTCCAATGATCAAGGATATGGGAGAACTGGGTATTCAAAATTTAGAGCCTCTTTGGTGGAGCCTTTCTTTGGGAGCGTGTCTCGGGGGGAATGGTACCTTAATTGGAGCAAGCGCCAACGTGATTGTTGCAGGACTGGCTGCAAAGGAAGGACATCCGATTACATTTGGAAAATTCCTGTTAATCGCTTTTCCATTAATGATTCTTTCTATTGTGATTTGTACCTTTTACATTTATTTAAGATACTTAATTTAGGGGGTTTTTCAATGAGGGTCGAGTATTCGTATGACAAAAAGCTTATCGAACTGAAGGAAGTGTTGAATGGCAATGATATTGAATTTTTCATAACGTTATTTAATAGTGATTTAAAGAAAAACCTTATGAAAGTACGGCAATATTTTGATGATAATAAAGTCCTAACCGATATTCATTACTACATACATCCGAATAATCATTATCAAGTGATAGTGAGAAATGACTTTTACAATGAATTTATCATTCAACTATTTACGCAGCAACTATTGAAAGAAATCAAATGGAGTTAAGAAAAGCTGCCAATGGCAGCTTTTCTTGTCTAATTACCAATGATCACTCGAAGTACATTTGGATGTTGTTTAAAGGTTTTTGTTCCTGCCCCGTAGCCAATCGATGAAATTTTCATTGAAGGTATCGGACCAAATTCCTCGGCAAGTACAGCTATAATGGCCGCTCCAGTAGGTGTTGTTAGCTCAGCCCTTATATCTGACTGTTCAATTGGAACTCCTTTTAGAATTTCAAGTGTTGCCGGAGCTGGAACAGGATAAATTCCGTGGTCAATATGGATTTTCCCCGTCCCTACAGGGATAGGCGATGATTTTATAGCATCGACGTTTAATTGATGGATTAGTATCGCTGCGCCGATAATATCAATAATGGAATCAATGGCACCAACTTCATGAAAATGGACCTTTTCTAAAGGAATCCCATGGATAAGCCCTTCCGCTTCGCCAATTCGTTTAAATATCCTTAATGCGGTTTCTTTCACTGGATTAGCAAAATCAGTTGCCTCAATTAACTCTACAATATCTTTATAGGCACGGTGTTCATGATGATGGTGATGTACATGATCGTGATCGTGACTGTGACTGTGATCATGATGATGCTCGTGATCGTGGTCGTGACTGTGATCATGTTCGTGACTGTGACCATGAAGATGGTCATGAGAATGCTCTTGGCCTTTATCAACAGATAAACCAATCAGACTAGGATTTGTTTGCAAAATTACATCGAACTTTGTACTCGTAATTCCATTCTTAACAATCTTTTTCCATTTTAATTCATATTCATCGTCTAATTTCAGCTTCTGCAATTCTAACTCTAAAAGATTAGGGTCTGCTCCTGCATCAATTAGTGCACCGATGACCATATCCCCGCTAATCCCTGAAAAACAATCAAAGTATAGTGTCCTCATTTTTCACTGCTTCCCCTTTTTGTGCAAGTTGATGAATTAAGACAGCATTGTAGCCTCCGCCAAACCCATTATCAATATTGACAACACTGATTCCTGAAGCACAAGAATTTAGCATTGTTAGCAGGGCCGATAACCCATGAAAATTAGCTCCATAACCAATGCTTGTCGGTACAGCAATAACTGGATGTGAAACAAGACCACCTACCACACTTGGAAGGGCTCCTTCCATTCCTGCAACTACAACAGATACAGTGGCTTGTTGAATTTCCTCAGCGTGGTTCAGTAGACGATGGATACCTGCAACCCCTACATCATAAATACGATGAACTTGACTGCCTAAAACTTCTGCAGTAACAGCCGCTTCCTCGGCCACCCTTAAATCCGAGGTACCTGCCGCAATTACTGCAATGTATCCCTCTTTACATTTTATTGGTCCTGTTTCATCCTTCCAAAAAAGGATATGGGCCGTCTCATTATAAATAAGTTCGGGACAACTACGCTGGATACCTTCTGCCTTTTCTTTTGAAACCCTTGTGACAAGGATTTCGTTATTCCGTGCTCTTAAAGCTTGAACAATCGAAATAATTTGTTCAGCCGTTTTTCCTTCACCATAAATGACCTCTGCAAAGCCTTGGCGTTTTTTGCGGTGGTGGTCTACTTTTGCAAACCCTAAATTTTCATAAGTCGCTAATTGTTCTTTTGCCTCTATAATACTAAGGGTTCCTGTTTGAACTTGTTTTAGTATTTCATCAAGCATAAGCTTCCCCCTTACATCTATCTAAAGTACTTTTTCATATCATTACCTAAATTGATATAACTCTGATAAATCCCTTTATATATTTCACTAGTATCTTTATTAGGTATGGTCGCTTTCCCCATCGGTATATTCTTTTTAATATCTTCAAAGGATTCTACTTTATGAATAGCGACCAGGGCTGTCCATGCCGCACCCCATGCCGCACTATGGTGGCTTTCCGAAACATAAATTTCTGCTTCAAAAATATCTGCCATCATTTGCAGCCACAATGGAGATCTGGCTAAACCGCCATTAACATAAATCTTTTGTGGCTCTCCGGCTAACTTTTCCAAGGCTTTTCCGATTTGATAGAGATTAAAAGTAATCCCTTCTAATACTGCTCGAATAAAATGTTCTTTCTTATGAGTAATAGATACTCCATAAAAATTCCCCTTTGCCCGTTGATTCCAGATAGGTGCTCGCTCCCCATTTAAATAAGGGAGAAAGAGGATTCCATCTGCCCCGGGTGAAACCTTTTCCGCGTCGGAAAGGAATTCTGGAAAGCTTCTATCATCTTGCAAGAGATCCTTAAACCATTGCAGGATTACCCCGCCATTGTTGGTAGGCCCACCAATTATGGCTGTATCTTCTGTAAAAGAATAACAAAAAGTTTCTTGATTTTCACTAATTCTTACCCCTTTTATCAGTTGCCTGATTGCCCCACTCGTACCTACAGATACTGCCACTTCGCCAGGTAGAATGGCCCCAATACCAAGATTCGCCAATTGGCCATCTGCAGCGCCAATAACAAAAGGCATTTGCGGATTTATTCCCATTTCTTCAGCTTTTGCTTGGTTAATGCCAGTTAATGTTTTCGTCGGAGGGACAATTTCTGAAAGCTGCTCCTCTCTAATACCAGCAAGTTCTAATAATTCTGATTCCCATTTAAGTGTTGCTGGATTAAATAATCCTGTAGCTGATGCCATCGAATAATCAATTACCCTCTTGCCAAACCAGCAATGCAGTAAGTATTCCTTAATAGACATAAAGTACTGGGCTTTTTTGTAAGGTAAATATTCTGTTTCCTTCATCCAGGCGAGTTTAGTAAATGGTGTCATCGGATGAATCGGCGTTCCGGTTTGGAAATAAACCTTGTCTCCCCTAGTCTTCTTTATATTTTCAGCTTGTTCATAACTTCTTCCATCCGCCCAAATGAGTGCAGGTGATATCGGGGTTCCGACCTCATCAATACAAACAAGTGAGTGCATAGCAGCAGAAAGACCAATCGTAATTAACTCACTTTTTCCAATAGCCGCTTTTTCCAAAACCTCTCTAAGCGCCAGGACTGAATTGTGTTCAATTTCAACAGGATCTTGCTCTACCCATCCCTGTTTAGGATAAAAGGACGTGTTCATTTTCTCTACTTCAGCCACTAATTTTCCTTTTAAAGTAAACACACAAGCCTTAACACTTGTTGTACCAATATCAAGTCCCATTACAAATTCACTTGACATAATTCATCTTCCTTTTTAATGACATTATTAAAAGAAAAAGCTTTGGAATCTACCAAAGCCTTTTCTTTTTTCATACTTCCACACTCTAGGCAAATACTATTTAGATAGAGCCTTATTCATACTACCGCTCTGATAACCTACTAAGTCTAGGGTAATATATTTGTATCCAAAGTCTTGAAGTTGTTTAACTATTTGCTCATGCTGATTTAAAATAACCGTCATATCGCTCGGTTCTACTTCTATTCTTGCAATATCCTGGTGTGTCCTTACTCTTACTTGCCGAATATGAAGTGATCTTAAATAATCCTCAGCTTTTTCAACCTTGGTTAATTTCTCTTTTGTGATAAACTCACCGTAGGCTATTCTAGATGAAAGACAGGCTAAAGATGGCTTATTCCATGTTGGTAAATTAAAGGCTTTAGAAAGCTCTCTAATTTCTTCCTTATACAATTCAGCTTCTTGAAGCGGACCACGAATCCCCTTTTCTTTTGCTGCCTTCATTCCAGGCCGAAATTCATTTAGATCGTCTGCGATTACACCATATATCACATTTTGAAACCCCTTTTCATCCATTACAGGGATTAAGTGATCAAATAAACTGCTTTTACAAAAATAACATCTGTTCTTATTATTCTCTGCATAGCCTGGGATCGCTAGCTCGGAGGTTTCGATAACTTGGTGTTTAGCACCGATTTTTTTCGCGAGTTTCTTTGCTTCTTCCAATTCACTTGAGGGATAGCTTTCAGAGTCTGCTGTAACAGCAAGTACCTGTTCTGTACCTAATGTTTCAACTGCAGCTTTTAACAAGAACGTACTATCTACCCCTCCTGAGAATGCAACGACCACAGATTTCATCTCGCGGAGAATGGATTGTAATTTTTTATATTTCTCTGTTAGCATTTCTCCTACTCCCCCATCTATTAAATTGATAGCTTTTATTTTAGCATATTAGAAAAAACTATTTATATGAGAAATCTCAATTAGATGGTCATGCTTCCAAATCCGCCATCTACTCTTATCAATGCACCAGTCACAAAGCTTGATGCTTTTTCTGATGCAAGCCAAACTGTAGCACCTTGCAGCTCCTCGGCTTCTCCAAAACGGTTCATTGGTGTATGTCTCATAATATTTTCTATTCTATCTTCATCAAGAATTTTTCGATTTTGCTCGGCAGGGAAAAACCCAGGAATAATGGCATTTACACGAATCCCATTTGGTGCAAACTCACGAGCTAAAAATTGGGTAACACTATTAAGACCTGCTTTTGATACTGAATACGTAAATACACGAGAAAGCGGTGTAGTTGAAGATACAGAAGAAATATTAATAATACTTCCCTTTCGATCTTGTTTAATCATTCTTTTTGCAAAGATCTGACAAGCTAACACAATTCCTTTTAGGTTTATTTCCATAATTTTATCATACTCATCCATTTCTAGCTCAAGGAATGGTGTAGAACTATTAGTTCCCGGTGCATTTAAGAGAATATCACAGCCGCCTGCCCATTGGTCAATTTCATCTGCGACTTGAATTAATGAATCGCGGGAACTAACATCAGCTTGAAATGCCTTTGCTTCACCGCCACTTGCGGTGATTTCTTTTACAACTGCTTCAGCCTTTTCTAAATTACGTCCGACGATCGCAACTCTTGCTCCATGTTCAGCTAATCCCTTTGCCATAGCTGAACCTAAAACACCATTTCCCCCGATTGCAACGGCTGTTTTTCCAGTTAAGTCAAATAAGTTTGCCATTCTTTACTCTCCCCTTAAAATAAATTCTCTTTATCATCAAATTTCAATTCGTATACATCTGATATTTGCTCCATATTTGGATGTTGTTCAATGTATGGTAGTAAAGGCTCAGAGACTTCAATCTGACTCAGCTCTAAGGTATTTTTAATCCTTACTAATTTAACCTTTGTAAAATCTAAGATATTGCAGGTTTTAACAGCTGCTTGAATCGCCATTTTATCATTCGGCAAGGTGGTGGCTATTTTTGTAGGGGCACAAACGGTTGAAGTCAAACCATTTGCATAAGTTCCTTCTTTATCCATCTTATCTACCAGCCGCTGGGTAGTAAAATCTGCTGTCCCTACTCCATTAGCATTTCCCTCTGATTGAACAGTTACATCTAGCACGACCATTTTGTTCACATCAGGTCCGCCTGATGCGTATGGTGTTGGATAGCGCCCAGTAATGTTCGGATCCATGCCATCCCCGCTAATATTTTTACCAATCTCATCAATTAAAAGGACATCCAATTGATCAAAGAACAGCTTTGGCAATAACTCCTTGGCTTGCTTTTGCAGTGCTGGTTCTTTTTCTACAATCTCCTCGGGAGTAAGTACTTCTAGTACAGCTACTTTATCGAAAGCATTTTCAATTGTTGCTACCCCAAACAGAAACGGTGTTTTTTCCATAATCACCTTTGCCATTGCCGGCACATTCTCAGCCATATATTTAAAGCCCATTTGATGACATGCTTCCGCACCTTTTTGCTTCCCAAGGCCAATACTAATCATCTTCATAATTCCGCTTTCAACTGGTCCCCGGAAGGCTGTATGTGGTTTTATCCGATTAATGACCACAATGCCATCTGCTTTTGACGCAAACTTGTCAACATAGATAGGTAATCCATTAGGCAATTCCCCAACTTTTACTACCTCCATTGATGAGCGGATTTCACAACCCACAGTAGCTTCTGTTACGCCAAGATGGGCTAGCACCTCACGTTGTCCCTCGGCCGTTGCACCACCGTGACTTCCCATACTTGGAACAATGAACGGTTTGGCTCCTAGTTCCTTTAAGAATTGTACTGTGACCTCTGTTAATTCCACGAGCCGGTCAAGTCCTCTGCTTCCAACTGCAATAGCAATTTCCATCCCAGGTTGAATTTTTTCTTGAATATGTAGCTGGTTTAACTTCAACTTTAATTCTTGTCCAAGGTCGTCAATCTTATTGTTTTCGAACTTTACTTTCACTTTCGCCATTTTGGGTACTGGAATATCCTTTAATAATTCTTGAAGAATCCCCATCGTCTATATCACTCCTTTGTTTATTTAAGTTTACCACTTTGTAAACTATTCAATGTATGAACAGGTTGCATGATTTCTTACGTGTAATCCCTTTCAAATTGACCTTTTTAAAATAATCTTAAATACTTTATTTAATTTGTTTACCAAACAAACTAATTACATGTATAATATATCATTATGGTTCACTTACGTCAATATATATAGTGATATTTCCTTTTAACAAGACAAGGAGGATTTTTATGCTCACTGGTGATGCATCACTCATCAAGAAAATGAATAGATCGTTAATACTTAGTACAATTGTGGAGCATAAATGGATATCGAGGGCAGAAATTGCTAAGGTTACTGGATTAAATAAAGCAACTATTTCTGTGCAGGTTTCAGAGCTATTAGAAAATGGATTAATTATTGAAACACAACTAGAGCACAAAAGTCTAGGCAGAAGACCCATTATGCTATCGATAAACAAAAATGCCGGGTTTGCCTTGGGCATTGATCTCGACAAGAATACGATTACCTTTACCCTCGCTGATTTGAATGGGGCTCCGATTCTTACAAATGTAATTAACCTGCCATTCTCCAATTATGAAATGACTTTTAAGATACTGAGTACGCAGATTAAAGATTACCAATCGAAATGTTCGCAAACCCGTTACGGTCTTGTTGGTGTTGTCATCGGAATCCACGGAATTGTGAATACGGATGAAATAATTTATTTTGTTCCTCAACACGGCTGGAAAAACAAAAACTTAAGAAAAGACATAGAAAATGAAGTTGGCATCAAGATATCCATTGAAAATAATGCAAATCTGTGTTCACTTGCTGAAAAGGTTTACAAACATCATCATAGTAATAATTTACTTTCCATAAGCCTATATTCAGGGATTGGACTTGGATTTATGATAAATGGTGAATTGTTAAAGGGGTATCATGGATATGCAGGAGAAATTGGTCATATGATTATTGTGCCCAACGGTGTCCCTTGCAGCTGCGGAAATTCAGGCTGTTGGGAACAGTATGCTTCAGAAAATAGCTTTATTCGCAGATTTTCTCATGACAACCAAAGACTTGATCTCAGTTTTGAAGATATCCAGAATGGTCTTGAAAAAAAAGAACCGACAATTTGTAATGAAATGGAACAATTTATTATGTATCTTTCCATAGGACTAAATAATCTGATAAATCTTTATAACCCTGAGATTCTAATAATAAATAGTGAATTGCTTCGTTTGTATCCTAATGCTGCTGAAGAACTTAAAGCCCATCTTTCTTCTACTATCAGTCATTATTCTGAGCTGTTAATATCTGATTTCGGAAAGAAAGCGTGTATAATGGGAGCATGTGCGTTGGGAATTCAGAAGTTTTTAGACGTTTCCGAGCTTAGTTTTACTTTATAGTGATTCAATTTGGCCCTCGTCACTGAGGGCTTTTATATTTAATGTCAAAGGTTTATATCTAAATCTCTTTCCATAGAAAAAGTGCCAGACACCTAGTGCCTGACACTTACCTAATTTATACCTAATTGAATTAGAACCAATCACCATAACCTAACTCTATTAGATAGTCCCCTGAATCTTTTAACGTATCAAATGGGTCGCGGCCATAAGTATCATCTTGCTCAATTAGGAAATATTGTACACCACTCTTGACACCAGCTTCTATTATTCCCTTTATGTCCAAGTTGCCTTGCCCAAGTTCGGCAAACTCGATTATATTTGTGAACTTTTGCATGAACTTAGACATATCTTTAAAATCTTCTTCACTTACATTCATATTTCCAATTCGATAATCTTTTAAGTGGATTAATGCGACCCGTCCAGCAAATCTATTAATCACATTAATCGGATTCTCGCCACCTCGTTGAGCCCAGTGAACATCTAATTCGAAGCCAAGTTTAGAAGTGTTATCCTTCATAATGTCCAAAAGACATTTACCATCATATTTCTCAAATTCAATATGATGGTTATGATAATATAACTCAATTCCATGCTCTGCTAGTCTTTCTGCCATCGCTTCTGCATTACGAATATACTCCATAGCTTGGTCCTTATGACCCATTAGTTGAATCGGCATCATGCCAATTCGGATAAAATTACAATCCAAAAGTTTGCAATCATCCACAATTTTATCAAAGTCCTTTGTCAAGGATTCACCTGGCATGCCTGGCATGGTGTCTAAAGGAGCAGAAATGGAAGCAATTTTGATCCCAAAGTCAACACTGGCTCTTCTTAATTCAGCTACATTTTCTTGAGTCATTTGAATTTGAGTTACCTCGACATAATGATAGCCAAGCTCACTTAACTTTCTTAATGTTTCATATGCACCTAGCTCCACGATTTTTTCTTTAAGGTTAAACATTTGAACACCAATTTTAGCTGTTTGCATATTGTAATTCCTCCATTTTTATAATCCTTTTTTCTGCTGAGGATTGGCGGATTGCGTCAATCATTTTAATCGATGTAAGGGCATCATTAACCTTTACATAATTCTGAGAGTTGTTTATGATGGCTGCATAAAATTGATTGATTAGTTTAATATGGCTTGCTCCGTAATAGAATTTTGTCCCCGGCATCTTGGCATCCTCAATCAATTCTTCTTTCTTACCGTCGCCATTGATCTTTGTTAGAATACTATCTTTGATGGATAATTTTCCTTTTTCAAAAGATACCTCTAGCTCGACACTGGAGTTTTCTGCATTGGCATTTGTGGCAAAAAATAATCCCTTTGCGCCATTTTTAAATTGGATATGAGCTGAAGCTGTATCTTCAACCTCAATCCCATAAGCCAATAATTGATCGACGGAACCTCTGATCGAATCAATCTCACCACCAAGCAGCTGCATTAAATCAATGGTATGGAGGGCTTGGTTAATCATGACGCCACCGCCGGCATGCTCCATTTTCCCCCGCCATGGCTTCACATCGTAGTATTCTTTTGGTCGATACCAAGTGACTAATCCTTTTATCCCGATCAATTTGCCAAATTGACCATTAGCGATTATTTCTTGTAGCAATTCAAAGGATTCATTGCAGCGATTTTGAAAACACACACAAATTTTAACGTTCTCATATTCTTCCTCTAGCTTTGCTAAAGCCAAGCCTTCTTGTGTATTTAGAGACAAGGGCTTTTCCTGAAAGACATGAACGCCCTTTTCAACACAAACTTTTGTTACTGGAAAGTGGAGATAGTGCGGCAAACAAACATGCACACAATCCAATGATTCTTTGTTTAGCATTTCTTGATAATCAGAATAAAAGTTTACATTAGGTACGGTATTCCTTAATGATTCATCTAGATCACATACTGCTACTAACTCGGCATTAGGGTTTGCTTGGATAGCTGGAATATGAATTTTTGATATATCACCAAGTCCTATAACTGCTATTTTGAGCATCGGCTATTCCCCTTTAAAATGAACTCGGAGAAGAAACAAGACTTCCCGAGTTCGTTTAAATTTATAGATTAATAAAATGGATTACTTAATTGGATTCTTTTTTTCCTCTTCCACTTTTCTACTCAACTCAGCAAAGTATAATTCTTCATCAATCGGAAGCTCTACTTCTTTACCTAACCAGCTCGATAGGTGGATTGCATTTGCCAGGGCAACCCCATTGATACCATCACTGCCAGGTGCAAGCAGTGGCGTTCCTTCCACAATATTCGCTGCAAAGTTCTCCATAACAGCGATGTGCTGACCGCCCCAAACGCTTTCAAATTCTATTACTTCTTCTTTATAGATTTCAGATAATCCCTGACCCATGAAAATTTTTGTGACATCCGCCCAGCTCATGGTTGCACTCATTTCAGATTCTGATTTTTTTAGACGTTTAACAGTAATTTTTTTGCTATCATCGACAACAATTTTTCCTTTATCACCTAAAATTTCAAAACGGTCCGTACCCATCACATCATGTGTGCACGTAATAAATACACCTGTTGCGCCATTACCATAGTCTAAGA
>Ga0308174_10001140_pt1 | contig 12064 bp, 13 predicted proteins | sample PhyPR2_FD_203894 | JGI IMG/M metagenome (GOLD analysis project Ga0308174, IMG submission 203894) | Soil microbial communities from UC Gill Tract Community Farm, Albany, California, United States - DLSLS.P.R2 | ecosystem: Environmental > Terrestrial > Soil > Agricultural land | place: USA...
CGCGGACCGCCGCCAAAGCGATCATTCCGGTTGCGATCGAGGTCGTGGTCGGGACGGCATTGCTCGGCTGGGCGATGCTCTCGCTGCCGAAAATGTATACGCCGGAGCTGACCCAGCGCTCCGAGGACATGCTGCGGTTTTTGGGCGAACACTACGGCTCACTCGCCGTCGCGCAGTGGTTCGGAAGCGCGTTTGGGCTCGTCGTCGGCGTGGTCTTCGGGCTCCTTCTTTTCAGCGCGGTCAATACCGCGGTCGTCGCGCTCATCGGAGTGATCTACATGATGGCTCAGGACGGCGAGATGCCGAAACAAATGGCGCGCCTCAACCGCCACGGCGTCCCTCGCATCCCGCTTTATGTGGCGGTGGGAATTCCAATTCTCGTTCTCGCGGTGACGCGGAAGTTTGAGGCGCTCGCGGGTCTCTACGCGATCGGAGTGGTCGGCGCGATCGCGGTTAATCTCGGGTCGTGCACTTTTAACAAGAGGCTCGACCTCACTTGGTACCAACGCCTCCTGATGGGCGTGACGTTTCTTATCCTCGCGGCCGTCGAACTGACCATCGCCAAGACGAAACCCGATGCGCTCTTTTTTGCGATGTGCGTGCTCGGCATCGGTCTCTCGTTACGGGCGTATTCCCACAAACTCTCCGGATTAAAGACCATCACGATGACGAGGGAAGTCGCGGATATGGTCGCCCCCAATCTCCCCGCGACAATGCAACCGAAGTTGGAAGAAGGACAAAAGATCATGGTCGCGGCGCGCGGGATCAATCCGGTGCTGAATTTTGCGCTCGAGGAAGCGCAGCTGCGCAAGGCGGTTTTGTGCGTCGTCTATGTGAAGGAGATCGCGGTTTATTTTTCTGGCGCGCCGGCGGTGCTTGGTCGCGCGAAGTGGAAAGACGACGCGCAGGCCCGGGCGATCATGGCGCTCATGATCAAGGAAGGCGAAACGCGCGGGGTCTGCGTGCAACCGGTTTACGCGGTGAGTGAGGACGCCTCGGCTACCATTCTCGATCTCGCGGCGACCCTGGGGGTCGACTATATCATTCTTGGCGCCTCGCAACGGCGCACCTTGGCGGATTTGCTCAAGGGCAATGTCGCGACCCAGATTGCGCAGAATCTTCCGGACTCGATTCGGCTGGTGATCTTCGGATAGCGAGCAGTTTTAAGCTTTAAGTTTAAGTGTTCAGGTTGCTACGACTTCCTCCCTTAAAGCTTAACACTTAAAACTTAAAGCTAATGAACGTCTTGGTCGCAGATCCGATTTCGCCACGCGGAATCGACCTCCTCAGTGATGGCGGCGACCTGAAAGTCACTGTCCAGACCGGGTTGACCGAGAACGAGCTGATCAAAATTATTCCCGAGTTCAGCGCCATCATCGTGCGCAGCCAGACGAAGGTGACAGCACCGATTTTGCAAGCCGCGACGCGCTTGCGGGTCATCGGACGGGCAGGGGTGGGCGTCGATAATGTGAATCTCGAAGCTGCCACTCGACGCGGGGTGATCGTGATGAACACGCCAGGCGGCAACACCATCTCGACCGCCGAGCACGCCTTCTCGCTGCTGCTTTGCGTCGCGCGCAAGATCCCGCAGGCGCATTCCAATCTGCAATCGGGCCATTGGGACCGAAACCAATTTGAAGGGACCGAGCTTTACCACAAGACGTTAGGCATCATCGGAATGGGCCGGATCGGCTCCGAGCTGAGTCGGCGCGCGATCGCTTTCGGAATGCGGGTCCTGGCTTACGATCCTTATCTCTCTTCGAGCCGGGCGCGCTCGCTCCAGGTCGAGCTGCTCGAGGAATTGGAGGAGCTTCTGCCGCTGGCGGATTTTCTTTCCCTCCACACTCCGCTCACCCCCGAGACCCACCATCTCCTGAATGCCGCTCGCCTAACGAAAACAAAACGCGGCGTTCGCCTGATTAACTGTGCCCGCGGCGGATTGGTCGACGAAGCCGCCCTTCTCGATTCGTTAGGCAGCGGACAGGTCGCGGCCGCGGCGATCGATGTTTTCGAGAGGGAACCGCTGCCTGACGATTCGCCCTTGCGCGGGGTTCCGAACCTGATCCTCACTCCGCACCTCGGGGCTTCGACGATCGAAGCGCAGGAAAGTGTCGGGATCGAGATCGCGCAAGCAGTCCGCGCCGCCCTCCTCGAGGGCACGATTCGCAACGCGATCAACATGCCTAACGTCGATGCGAGGACGCTCGCGGTCATCGGGCCGCACCTGCGTTTCGGCGAGAAACTTGGGCGCTTCCTCGCCCAGGTCTCGCCGAAACGGGTCGAGACCCTGCACATCAACTACAGCGGGAAGGTGAATGAAGTCGACACCACTGCGATCACGCGTTCGATCCTGAAAGGATTCCTCCACCTTGCCGGCGGGGACGATGTCAACGAAGTCAATGCGCCGGTTTTTTCCCAGACCTTAGGGATCAGCATTACCGAGTCCCGGCTCAGCGCACCGGGCGATTACACCGACCTGCTCGAGGTTTCCGCGCGCGCCGAAGGAAAGACAATTTCAGTGGCCGGCGCATTTTTTGGCGCGACGCCGCGGATTGTGAGCATCAATGATCGGCCGGTCGAAGCGCGCCCGCACGGAGTCGTGCTCGTCCTCGAAAACAGTGATCGCCCGGGGATCGTCGGGCGCATCGGCACATTGTTAGGTGCGCACGGGGTTAACATCGCGGCCATGTCGCTGAGTCGGAACCAAGTCGGCGGCCGCGCGCTCACCGTGCTCAATCTCGACAGCGTCCCGCCACCCGAGCTCCTCGCGGAAATCGTGGCCTGCGATGACATTCATGGCGCACAGGTGGTTAAATTATGAAACTGGACGAGCGGGCTCGCCGCGGAGTAGAGCCCGGCTGGAGCCGAAGGCGGAAGCATGTCCAGCCGCAATCGCTGCGAGAGATAAAACCATTGCGAGCAGACCAAACGATTCGTTAGCGTACCAACATGCTCACTTCAATTATCGGAACAATCATCATCGGGCTGGTCGTCGGCGTGATCGCAAAGCTCCTCATGCCTGGCCGCGACCCGGGTGGATGCATCATCACGATTCTGCTCGGCATCGCGGGGGCTTTTGTCGGCACCTGGATCGGGCGGCTTTTCTGGGGATCGAATTATGTCGCCGGTTGGATTCTCTCCATCATCGGCGCGATGATTCTCCTTCTTATCTATCGGATGATCGTCGGCAAGCGCGGTTAATCGCCTAACGAGCCGCGCGTCCGTCGAACGGCTCGCGCGAAAGATTGAATCGCAACGCGTCTTCGTCCACTTTGGTTAACGAGGCTCGGGGCCAGTTGCCCGCGAGGAACTATTTAAACGGAGGAAATTCTCTATGCTCACGAGCACGAAGGTTGTTGATGCGATTAATCGGCAGATCGGGAATGAATTTGGCGCATCGCTCCAATACGTCGCGATTGCGGCCTACTTCTCGAGTGATGCGCTGCCGCAGTTAGCCGAACACTTTTTCCGCCAGGCGGCGGAGGAAAACGACCACGCCATGCGCTTCATCCGCTACGTGACCGATGCTGGCGGACGGGTCGTGATTCCCGCGATCGAAGCCCCGCAACCGAGCTTTCGCAATGCCGACGAAGCGATCAAACTTTCGCTCGATCAAGAGATTGAAGTGACCCACCAGATTAATGCGCTGGTGGAATTGGCGCGGTCGGAGAATGACTACATCACAATTAACTTTCTCCAGTGGTTTCTGACCGAGCAGCTCGAAGAAGTCTCCTCGATGGACACACTGCTAAAGATCGTGCAGCGCGGCGCTAACAACCTCCTTAGCGTCGAGGAATACCTGGCAAGGGTCGGCGTCAAGGGCGCAGGACCGTCGTAGGCATATTTCGCGCTGGCATTGAGGTTGGGCGTTGCTAGTCTGGCGTCGTGTCTGTCCGATTGGGGGCCATCATCATTGTCGGCGCTTTGTACGGGCAGGCCTTTGCCGCACCAAGTCCTACGGTGTCGCCTAAAGATGCCGCTACCGTCGCCTCCGGGGCCAAACTCTCCGCATCAGAAATGGCCGAGGCGATTAAGACCGATTCGGTCACCATTCCAACTCCGGGCGAGCTCTTCACCGCCCTTGGCAAACCGGCCAAGCCCGACTGGGCGTCACGTTATCGCGGACCGATCGCGATGAATTACAAAACCCGAACCCAGATCGCGCTCAACCTTGGCGGACTGATCGCCGACGGCTTCATCGCGGTGGAGGCGCAGGACACTCAGCAGGTCAAGAACATCGGTGGCGACATCGTGAAACTCGCCAAGGCGCTCGGAGTGAGCGAAAACATTCTGGCGCGAGGGAATAGCATCAACCAATTCGCCGGAAATGATGAATGGAGCGCGCTCCAGGAGGAATTGGAGGCGACCCAGAACGAAGTGAAAGCCTCGATGCAATCGCATCGCGACCAGGATCTGGTTATACTCGTTAGTCTCGGCGGCTGGATTCGCGGGACCGACGTGGTAAGTGGAGTCGTGGCGAAAAATTACGATGAACGACTCGGCCAGATCCTGCGCCAACCCGAGCTGCTGCGCTTCATTCGCTCGAAGATCGGCCAGATCTCACCCGAGTTGCAGAATGATCCTTTGATTAAAAGCGTTAACAACCAGCTCGCGTCAATCGAGCGGATCGTCGCCACACCCTTCGGCCAGTCGCTTTCCGCCGCCGAAGTATCGAAGCTAAATGATAGCGTCAGCCAGGTGATGAAAGAAATCCAAAAGAAGGATCAGTGATGGGACGCTGTTTGAATTTTTGCCTAACGAGCATGCTCGCGCTCGCGCTGGGCGCATCTGCCTTGGCCGAGACCGACGAGGAAGTCGCGGCCCGGCAGGTTGCCCTCGAACTGGCGGGCGCGTTCTCCAACGACGGCTTCAAGCTCCGAGATGGACATTGGACCGGCACTCTCGCGCGCGGTGAGAGCAAAGTCATCGCCGTCAATCTCTATGCCGGAAATGAGTACTGGTTTTCGGCCGGCGCGACAGACAAAGCGAAAAAGCTTACGCTCGCGGTTTTCGATGAAACCGGAGCGCCGGTCACGGGAGAAAAATTCAACTCCGGTACGAAAGCGGCTACCGGAGTATTAGTGGACAATAGTGGCGAGTATTTTATCAGGGTGCGGTTGGAGGAAGGTGAGCCAGCGGGAGTGTGTTTCCTCTACAGTTACAAATGAAAGCGTCTTATCTCCTCCCATTCGCCGCCCTCGTCGGGCTGACGGCCGGTTGCGCTTCCTCCGGCAAGTCGAAGATTTCTTCGGGCGGGACTGATAGCTGGTACGCGGTGGCGGCGAACCAAACACCTTTCTATCACTACGGACCGCAGCAGGGTAATGGGCCGGACATGCAGTTACCGCACGAGTCCATCATGAGAGTGATCCGCCCATCGTTTGGTTATGTGAAGGTTAAGTTACAGGATGGCGAGAGCGGTTATGTCGCGAGCGAGGATATTCGGCCGGCCGCGCCGAGCTTGGTCGCGGAGAAACTCGCGCCGCCTGCCGAGCCCGTATCTCAGACCATTGCCAGCCAGGACGAAGAGGGCGAGCGTTTCAGACTTAATTCCGACGATCCGCGCCTCATCGCGCCACCCGAACCGCTCCCGGAAATGAGCCCCACGCCTGCGTTTCGCTACTGAAAGCCTGGAGACATTTCAGCGATCGTTAGGCGCGAAAATCTGTGGCGAGTCCGCTGTCCCTGGTCTCTCTGCAACATTCAGAGCTGGAGAGGCGGACTTAAAACAGCGATTCGCCCGCAGTAACTCCTGCTTGCCTCTTTTCTCGCCTCCTCGCAAACTCTACAGCTCTCGTTCGTACCCCTTATGATTTCGTTGCAGATATTTTTCGAGGGCAACGTGCAGGGCGTTGGCTTTCGCTGGTCGGTCAAACAAGTGGCGAAGGGCTTCGACCTCATCGGGTGGGTGCGCAACCTGCCGGATGGCCGGGTCGAATTGCAGGTTAGCGGTGAGGTTAGCGAAGTTCGCGCCTTCCTCGAGGCGATCGGCAAGAGCGAATTGCGCGCGCATATTCGCAAACAAACGGAATCGATCCTGCCGAAGGCCCCAGAAGCGCGCGGGTTCGAAATTCGCCATGAGTGAGCCGGCCGTCGCGGTCCACAGCCTAACGAAAGTCTTTCCGATCCCATTTCGCCGGACGAAACTGGTCGCGGTGCGCGGGTTAAATCTGGAGGTAGCGCCCGGCCAGGTTTATGGTCTGCTTGGGCCTAACGGATCCGGCAAAAGCACCACCTTAAAAATTATTCTCGGTCTCGTCACGGCGACCACCGGAACGGCGAAGATTTTTGGGCGCGACAGCCGCGAGGTGAGGAGCCGGGAAGCAGTCGGCTTTCTTCCCGAGAATCCCTACTTCTACAAATACCTTACCGGCGAAGAGACGCTCCGTTTCTTTGGGAAACTCTGCGGTCTGCACGGTCGGAGATTGCAGGCGCGCTGCGACGAGTTGCTCGCGCTCGTTAGTCTGGAGGAGGCGCGTGATCGACGTCTGGGCGGCTATTCCAAAGGCATGCTGCAACGTATTGGGCTCGCTCAGGCGCTCATTCAGGAACCGAGGCTAGTCGTGCTCGACGAGCCGACCGCCGGCGTCGATCCGGCTGGCTCGCGCGAGATTCGCGATCTGATTCTCGATCTCAAAAGGCGCGGCATCACGGTTTTGCTCTCCTCTCATCTTCTCGCGCAGGTGCAGGAGATTTGCGACCGGGTCGGCATCCTCGCGCATGGCGTTCTCGTTCGGGAAGGTCAGGTCGAGGAACTGCTCGCGATCGAGAATCAAACCGAGCTGATTTTGGAAAACGCCACCCCGGAGATCCTCGTGCAAATCACCGATCTGCTTGCTAAATCGAACACCCGTCTGGTCGAACAGCGCCAGCCGCAGACCACGCTGGAGGGCTTGTTTCTCGAAGCCACCAAGCCCGGACGAGCGGAATAACCCCATGCCGGAGACCAGACATCGTCCTTTCTCGCCTGCCCGTATCGCGGCCATCACGAGCAACACCTTCACTGAGCTCGTTAGGCTGAAGGTCTTTTACTTCCTTCTCATCTTCGCCCTCCTCTTGATCGCGAACTCGGTCTTTATGGCCCGGCTCAGTTTTCAGCAGGAATTTCAAGTCCTGAAAGACGTCTCGTTAGGCGCAATGAGCATTTTCACCTCGCTGCTCGCGATCGTCGCCACCGCCCAGCTCCTGCCGCGTGACCTCGAGGATCGCACCATCTACACCATCCTGGCCAAGCCGGTGCCGCGTTACGAGTACCTCATCGGCAAATTGGCCGGCGTCCTTCTCCTCCTTGGCCTCAGCATCCTCGCGATGAGCGCGGTCTTTCTCGCCGTCCTTTTCGTTAGGGAAGAAATGCTCGTAAAGGAGACGCTCCGGCAAAGCGCCGGCCTCCGGCCCGAGCAGGTCCAGGAAGCGCTCCGCGGCCTCAAGGGCTCCGCTTTCAACGCCAATTTGTTTCCCGGGATCGTCATCATCTATTTGAAAGCGTCCCTTCTCGCCGCCCTCACCCTTTTCATTTCCACTTTCGCGACGTCGAACATCTTCACCATCGTGGTCATGGTTTTTATTTATTTCATCGGCCACCTCCAGGCGACGGCGCGCGAATATTGGCTCCAGGAACACGGCGCGGGCTGGCTCGCCAAGACGTTCCTCGCCGTTGTCGCTCTCGCTTTTCCGGATCTACAGCTTTTTAATCTGGTCGACGACATCGTCGCTGGCACGGCCATTCCCACCGGCCTCTTTCTTCAGACCGTGGTGCTCGGCTGTGTTTATACTTCGATCTATCTTTTCTTCGCCTGGGTCGCTTTTCATGGGCGGGAATTATGATCCGCTGGTTCATCATCCTCACTCTCCTGCTTGTCTTCGGCGCACTTCGCCTGCCCATCGAGGGCGCCCTGACCGAGCAACATCACGGCGCCTATCTCCAACAGGCCCGCCTCGGGCTTGACCTGCGAGAGCAAATCGGCCAACTCGGTTTTCTGGCGGCGCTGAGCGGCTTTCGTTCCCTGGTCGCGGACGTGATTTTCATTCAGGCGCATGTCGCCTGGGAACGGACCGAGTGGGGTCGCCTCCTCCTGCTTTGCCGGGAAGCGACCACGCTTCAGCCGCGCTCGATCCTCTTTTGGGACATGGCAGCCTGGCACATGGCTTGGAACGCGAGCGTCGCTGCGCTCCACGATCCCGCTTTGCCTAACGATGCCATGCGCCGCAAAGCGCAGCGCGAATATCTCATCCTCGGAAAAGACTTTCTCGAGCGCGGGATCAAGAATAACCCCGATCGCCCGCAGCTCTACGAATCGCTCGCGCGCCTATACAAAGATAAACTGAACGACCACGCTGCCGCCGCCAATTACTATGCGCGCGCCGCCGCCCTCGCCGGCGCTCCAGAGTACGACAAGCGCTTTGCTGCCTACGAGCTCTCCTTCGCGCCGGGTCACGAAGAGGAGGCCTACGAGGCACTCCACCATCTTTACCTGCAGGGCGCGCGCGAGCGTCTGCCGACTTTGCTCAAGCGACTGAAAACTCTCGAAGAAAAGCTCGATATCCCTTTGAATAGGAGAATTCCTGAGCCGGTGCGCTAGATTATTCCGATGCGCTTTGCGATTCTCAGTGACATCCATTCCAACCTCGAAGCTCTCGAGGCGGTGCTGGCCGACGCCAGGGCACAGGGCTGCACCGATTTCGTTTGTCTCGGCGATGTCGTCGGCTACAACGCCAACCCAGGTGAGTGCGTCAAAACCATTCGGGACCTTCAGTGTCCGGTCGTGAAAGGAAACCACGACGAGCAAGCGTCAATCATCAGCTCAACCGAAGGTTTTAATGAGCTGGCCGAGGAAGCAATCGATTGGACCCGGGCCCAGCTCTCCGCCGAGGATAAAGCCTGGTTGAGCGATCTTCGCCTAACGAGACAAGTGCGCGATTTCACCATTGTTCACGCCACTCTCGATACGCCCGGCCAGTGGGGCTACGTCTTCAATGATCTCGATGCCATCGCCAGCTTCACCTACCAGCACACCTCGCTCTGCTTTTTCGGCCACACCCATTGGCCGACGGCCTTCGTCCGCGACGATGAGGTGCGTCGCGTTGCCGTCGGCCAGGTCGTTCTCAGCGCCGGCAAGAAATATTTTATCAATCCCGGCAGCATCGGCCAACCGCGTGACCGGGATTGGCGGGCGGCCTATTGCATTCTGCATACTGATCGCCAGGTCGTCGAACAACGTCGGGTGAAATACGATCTCGCCACCGCCCAGCGAAAAATCCGGCAAGCTGGGCTGCCCGATCGTCTCGCCGATCGGCTCGCGGCTGGGCGCTAGAGCATTGCTGACTGCTAATTTGACTGCTGATAGAAATCAGCGGCAACCCGGTCGAAGAAAGAGAGAATTGAAATCAGCAATCAGCAATCAGCAATCAACAATCAGTTCGCTCCTCATCATCAAGCCGAGTTCGTTAGGTGACATTGTGCACACGCTGCCCGCCGCAGCCCTTCTCCGCGACGCCTGCCCCGGGGCCGGGATCACCTGGGTCATCAATCCCGAGTGGGCGCCGCTCTTGCGCGGCAATAAGAGCGTCGACCATGTCCATATCTTTCCTCGGGGCGATCTCGGCAGTTTCGGCTTCTCCAAGCATCTCCTTCCCTGGCTCCGCGGGGTGGGCCGCTTGCGCCCCGAAGTCGCCTTTGATTTTCAGGGCCTCCTCCGTAGCGCGCTCATCGCCAGGATGAGTCACCCGCGCAAGATCTATGGAATGGATGACGCCCGCGAGGGCGCGCATCTCTTTTATCAGCACACTGTTCCGGTCGATCGCAGCGCGCATGCGGTCGAACGCTACCTTTCACTCGTTAGGGCGTTTGGCGTTCCAGTACAGCGCCCCCTGCGCTTCCCGCTGCCGACGGGCGATCGAATCGAGCGCTTCGATGAAGATGAGGCGTTCGTTCTCTTTCACCCCTTCGCCCGCGGCCAAAGCAAGTCCCTGAGCGACCTCGCGGTGGAAGAGTTCTGTCACGCTCTCGCCCCGGACCGCGTCGTCATCGTCGGCCGAAGTAAGCGCCAAATACCCGTCCCGGATAACTGCATCAACCTGCTCAATCACACCACCATCCTGCAACTCATCTGGCTCATCCGCCGGGCGCGCTTCACGGTCAGTGTCGACAGCGGCCCGATGCACATCGCCGCGGCCCTTTCCGATCGCCTTGTTTCTATCCACACCTGGAGCGATCCAAGAAAGGTCGGCCCTTATAACCAGGACGCGTGGGTTTGGAAAAAAGGCGATCTTCTCCGGGTCCGCGATCTGCCCCCCGCAACGAAGCGCGACCAGAGCCGCGCCTTTAAGCCCGCGGATGTAAAGCAGCTCCTCCCGCTCGTTAGGCAGCACCTCTAAGCGCCGGAGTGGGTGCGCCGGTGGGTCCTTGCACCTGCCGATTGCCTTACGCGGCCACCGTCGATATGCTCGCGCCCATGTCCGGTCCACAATCCGCCATGCCCGCGCGTAACGGCTTTGTCGGCTTTATCCGTTCCGAGTACGCTCTTTTCATCGGCCTGGCCACGGCCGCACTTTTCCTGAGCACCGGCAACCGCCTTGTCGGAAACCTCGCCAATCCGCTCCTGCTCGGAGTTATCTTTGTCTGGTTATTCGGCGTGATCCTTTGGTCCGCTATCTCGGTTGTGCGTCACGCCGACAACCTCGCGCTTAAGTGTGGGGAGCCTTACGGGACACTCATCCTCACCTTGGCCGCCATCTCGATCGAGGTCATGATGATCTCAACTGCAATGCTGCACGGCGCGAATAATCCGACCCTTGCCCGGGATATGATGTTCGCCGTCGTCATGATCGCGCTCAACGGCGTGGTCGGGCTATCTCTGCTCCTGGGCGGGCTGCGCCATCGAGAACAGAGCTATAACCTTAAAGGAACCAATGCCTATCTCAACACCATTATGGTTCTCGCTGTCCTCGGCTTGGTCTTTCCTAACTTCACCATCTCTCCCTCTGGCTCGAACTTGTCCCAAGTGCAGGAAATCTTCCTCTCCATCTGCTCCTTCGGCCTTTATGGCATCTTCCTCGTCATCCAGACGATGCGGCACAGCCAGTACTTTATTGAATCCGAATCTACGACCGCGGCGACCCATCAAGCTCAGGAGACCGTTGAGGTGCACTCCGCGCTCTATCATACGGTGCTTTTATTCCTCTATCTCATCGCCGTGATCCTCCTGGCGGAGAAGTTCGCCATCCCGCTCGATGAGAGCATAGAGCGTTTTGGAATGCCACAAGCCTTTGCCGGAGCAATCGTGGCTGCCCTCGTCCTCGCGCCGGAAGCCTTCAGCGCAATCCAGGCGGCAGTAAACAATCACCTGCAGCGTTCCGTGAACATCCTGCATGGATCTGTCCTTGCCTCCATCGGGCTAACCATCCCAGCTGTTCTTACCATTGGACTCGTGACCCATCGCCAGGTCTCGCTAGGTCTGGAAGGTGGAAATCTCCCTCTCCTTGTTCTCACTCTGGGAGTCAGCATCGTTACCTTCGCGAGCGGCAAAACGAGCGTCCTGCAAGGCTGTATTCATTTGCTGCTCTTTGCCGTATTCCTGCTCCTGATTTTCTGCCCGTGAACTGTCGAACGCCGGATCTATTTGCAACTGTCAAGGACTCGGCCAATCTTCCGCCTTAGCAATTGACAAGAAGGCGACCTATGAAAACAACGCACCGAATCCAATCCACGTTCAACCGCAGGTTAATACGACGCCATTTCCTTTTGCTTGCCGCGCTCCTCGCCTCGCTCGCCGGTTGCGCCACGAACAAGAATTTGCAGCCGGCCCAGGCCACTGCTGGCACTGGAGAGGGCGGTTTCGAGCTGGCCGACGCGAATCACGACGGGAAGTTGTCCCGTTCGGAAGCGAGTGACTTCATCGCGGGCCAGGTTTTTGCCGCGCGCGACACGGATCACAACGGCAGCATCACGAAGCAAGAATGGCTGGCAGCCAACCCGCGAGACGCGAGTGGTTTCAATAAACGGGATGCCAATCATGACGGGACGATGACCAAGGCTGAGGCGCTCAAGTATGCGCGCGCGCACGGG
>Ga0308174_10001141_pt1 | contig 12062 bp, 10 predicted proteins | sample PhyPR2_FD_203894 | JGI IMG/M metagenome (GOLD analysis project Ga0308174, IMG submission 203894) | Soil microbial communities from UC Gill Tract Community Farm, Albany, California, United States - DLSLS.P.R2 | ecosystem: Environmental > Terrestrial > Soil > Agricultural land | place: USA...
CACATCGAATCAGTCCCTTGCGTGTACCGAGGCCGCCTGTTTGGCGGATTTGCAACACACCCGTCAGTGATTCTAGCAACCGCAGGGGTTTTCATTGCTGCTCAATTCCGCGCTGTTGTAACGTTGCTACTGTGTGCCGAAAGGCCGACATAACGTCCCTTTTCGTACCACTTTCTCTGGGGGTTTCATAATGAATTTCCAACGCAAGAAGGTCGCGACGGCGCTCGCCTATACGCTGGGCGTCAGCGGCGCGTTGACGCTATCCGCGGCATACGCGCAGACGTCGTCACCTGACATTCGCGTCGAAGTCACGGGCTCCAACATCAAGCGCGTCGAGGGCGAAGGCGCATTGCCCGTGACGGTCATCACACGAGAGGAGATCAACCGCACGGGCGCGCAAACCGCCTACGACATGCTGCAGCTCATTTCCAGCAACACGAGCGGCGGCAACGTCTCGTTCGGCAACGTGATCGGCGCCACGACATTCAGCGCGCAGACCGCGTCGCTGCGCGGCCTGGGCGGCCAGGCAACGCTCATCCTGATCAACGGCAAGCGGGTGTCGAGCTTCTCGGGCGAGGTGCAGGGCGTGTATGGCGTCAACCTCGACGTCATCCCGTTCTCGGCCATCGAGCGCATCGAAGTGCTGAAGGATGGCGCGTCCGCGGTGTACGGCAGCGACGCCATCGGCGGCGTCATCAACTTCATCCTGCGCCAGGACTACCGCGGCTACGAGGCAACCGCCTTTGCCGGCGTTCCGACGCGCGGCGGTGGCGGCGGCGAGATCTACAACATCAAGGGCACGGCCGGCTGGGGCGATCTTGGCAAGGACCGCTGGAATGCCTTCATCTCGGCGTCCTATAACGAACAGCGGCCGCTCGAGCAGCGCGCCCGCAGCTTCTCGAACACGTCGTACATTCCGTCGGAAGGCGTCAACGCCACGTCCGGCAACACGTTCCCGGGCTTCATCTCCACCGGCGGCATCGGCAATCCGGGCTTCCCGAACTGCGAGCCGTCCACGGCCATCGGCACGCGCTGCCGCTACGACCCCAATCGGCAGCCGGGCGTCGAGAGCATCCCGGAGACCAAGACCACCAACGTGTTCGGCTCCGGCCGCTTCCAGATCAACAACGACTGGCAGGCGTACCTGTGGGGCTTCTACACGCGGGAAGAGAACCGCTTCATCATCCAGCCGACGCCGCTGTCCGACGCCATCTTCTACGGCCCGAACGGCGACATCCCGGCGACCATCACGGTCAGCCCGACCAGCCCGTACTACCCGACGGCCGCGGCAGCTGCCGCGGGCGTAGCCGGCGAGACGCTCAACGTGCGTTATCGCTGCGTGGTCTGCGGCAACCGCGACACCACGGACACCAACGAAGGGTGGCAGGGCGTTGCCGGGGTCAAGGGCACGATCGGCAACTGGGACACGGATTTCGATTTCTTCTACAGCCAGAACAAGAACAAGGAGCACCTGAACGGCGGCTTCGTCAAGTATTCCGAAGCGTTGCCGCTCCTGTCCGGTGGCACGATCAACCTGTTCGGACCCACGCCGGATGCCGCGCTGCAGGCGTTCCAGCAGACGGCGTTCACGCAGGATACGTTCCACGGCGAATCGAAGAACTACGGTGTCCAGGGCAAGGCGTCCGCCGAGATCTACAAGATGCCGGCGGGCCCGCTCGGCTTTGCCGTCGGCTTCGAGGCGCGCAAGGAGACTCTGGAGCAAAGCTCCAACCCGGCCCTTGCCGAGGGTGACGTGTCCGGCTACGGCGGCAACTTCCTGCCGATCTCGGCCGACCGCCGCGACGAATCGCTGTTCGCGGAGTTCAACATCCCGATCGTCAAGACCGTCGAGGTGAACGCCGCGGTTCGCTATGACCACTACAGCGACTTCGGCAACACCACCAACCCGAAGCTGTCCGTGCGCTGGCAGCCGGTGCAGCAGCTGCTGCTGCGTGGATCGTGGGGCACGGGCTTCATCGCCCCCACGCTGACCCAGCTGTTCGGCCAGCAGACGTCCGGCCTCACGCAGGCGGGCATCAGCGACCCCGTCCGCTGCCCGGTCACGCAGGGCACGGCGATCGGCCAGCTCGACTGCGACACGCAGTTCACGCTGCTGTTCGGCGGCAATCCGGCCCTGGCGCCGGAAAAGGCCAACCAGTGGCAGGTCGGCTTCGTGCTCGAGCCGAGCCAGTACTTCTCGATCGGCATCGACTATTTCAACATCGACCTGAAGAACCTGTTCGTCAACGGCATCGACTACAACACGGTCCTCGCGGACCAGGCGCAGTTCGGCTCGCTGATCACGCGCGCCGCGCCGGATCCGCAGTTCCCGAACCTGCCGGGCCGCATCGTTCGCATCGACCAGACGTTCATCAACCTGGGCGACGTGAAGATCGCCGGCTTCGACGTCGACGCGCGCCTGCGCTTCCCCGCTACCGCATGGGGCCGCGTGACCGCGTCGCTGAACGGGACCTACTTCCAGAAGTACGACGTCGAGCAGCAGGACGGGTCGTTCGCCGGCTTCGTGGCGAACGGATTCGGTGGCGTGACGCCGGGGATCAACCCGCGCTGGAAGCACTACGCATCGGTGAACTGGCAGTATGGTCCGTGGTCGACGACGCTGGCGAACAACTTCCAGACCGGCTACATCGACTTCAACACCGACGTGAACGACAACCTGCGTCGCGTGTCTTCGATGTCGCTGTGGGACATCCAAACGGCGTACACCGGGTTCAAGAACTGGACGCTGACGGCTGGCGTGCGCAACCTGTTCGACACCAACCCGCCGTTCACCAACCAGACCACCACGTTCCAGACGGGCTACGATCCGTCGTACTACGATCCGCGTGCGCGCTTCGTGTACGCGAGCGTGGGATTCGCGTTCAAGTAAGCGCAATCGCACCACAAGAAGAAGGGGGCCTCGGCCCCCTTTTTCTTTGGCGCCGCCGCTTCGGCGGTGCGCCTCCCGTTGCGTCCTGTGCTTCCGTATGCGGCCTTACCTGACGAGCGGCAGCGCCTCCGCGATCTCGTACGCCTCGACGGCGCGGATCTTCGCTTCGAGCTGCAGGTAGCGCGCAGCCTTGCGCGGCGGCAGTGCGCGCATGAGCTTGTTCTGCAGCGTGCGCCGGGCCTTGATCTCCGATTCGTCGGCCTGGATGAGCTCGGTTGCGAGGTTCCTGGCATACAGGTCGGACATCGGGCGATCCATGCCGACGATGTCGATCACGGCCTTGTTGCGGCGCCGGTCTGCGGCGTCGAGCGTGCGCTGGTACGCGTCGTAGATCGGCCAGAACTTCTTGCCCTCGGCGTCGGTGAGCTGCAGCGTGGACGCCACGAACGATTTCTTGTCCTGCTGCACGGCGGTGCGCAGCATCTTCATGTCCGTCAGGTCCGCCGCCTTGTCGGCGGGCTTTGCCGACGCCGCCTTGTCGGGCGCTGCTGCGCCCTTGTCTGCCGCCTGCGCAGCGGGGACGCCGCCCAGCGCGGCGGCGAGCATTGCGGCTGCGAGAAGTCGTGTCATCGTGTCTCCGGAAAAGATCGGGAAGGCGCATGCGGCAGGCGCGCGGTCCGCCTTTTTATCACGCCGGCAGCATGCCTGGATGACGGGGGGTGCTCCGCACGTGCCGGCTGATGCGCGCATGCAACGTCCGCGCGGCGGCCCGCGTGCGGCGGTCCGACGCCGCGCGACGGCGGCATACACCGCCCCGGAAGCGGGGCACCGTGTTCCAAAGCCGCCTGACTGCGTTGCGCGACCGCCAAAACCGCACGTTCGGGTGCCAGCGCGGTCGAAACGCGGCCCCCGCGCCGGGCGGCTCGGCCGCAACCTATTACATTTTTTTGATTTTTGGCGTGCGGGCCATTAGGATTCGCCCCCTGCGCCGGGGAAAGGCGGATCGCCGCCCGGCAGCCCGCCCGGGCTGTCCGGCATTGACTCCCTTGAAGCCTCGTCACGAGCGAGGCTGGCCATCTCCTTCATCGAACAACCATTGTCTGGAGACACCATGAACGTCTGGATTCCGACCCGCCGGGTCGCCATCGCCGCGATGCTCGTCGCCGTCGCAGTCGCTGCGACGCCGCTCGGTGCGTTTGCGCAAGGCACGCCATCGGCGACCCCGGCAGCTCCCGCTGCGGCAGGCAGCACGGCGGAGCCGAGCGCACCGGCCGCGGCGCCTGCGGCCAACATCGCCAATTCGGCTCCGGCCAAGCAGATGGAAGTGGTCGACAATCCGTACGGCCTCGAGGCGATGTGGCGGGGCGGCGACATCGTTCTCAAGATCACGCTCGGAATCCTCGTGTTCATGTCGGTGGGCAGCTGGTACGTCATCATCACCAAGTTCTACGAGCAGGCGAAGCTGCGCGGCCAGGCCCGCGTCGCCAATCGCACGTTCTGGGATGCCGAGAGCGTGCAGTCGGGTGCGGCGAGCCTCAAGAGCGGCAGCCCGTTCCGCTTCATCGCCGAATCGGGGATGGAAGCCACCAAGAAGCACGGCGGGCTGCTCGGCAAGGTGAATCTCAACGACTGGATCTCGATGTCGATCCAGCGCGCGATCGAGAACGTGCAGAGCCGGCTGCAGGACGGCCTCGCATTCCTCGCCACCGTAGGCTCGACCGCGCCGTTCGTGGGCCTGTTCGGCACGGTGTGGGGCATCTATCACGCGCTCACCGCCATCGGCATCGCGGGGCAGGCCTCCATCGACAAGGTGGCCGGGCCCGTGGGTGAAGCGTTGATCATGACGGCCATCGGCCTGGCGGTCGCGGTGCCCGCGGTGCTCGGATACAACTGGCTCGTCCGGCGCAACAAGTCGGCGATGGAGGAGGTGCGCGGCTTCGGCGCGGACCTGCATGCCGTGCTGCTGAGCTCCGCCGTCGCTGCACCCGCGAGGGCCTGATCATGGCGATGTCCGTCGGCCCTTCCGAAGACGACGAAGAGGAAGCGATCTCGACGATCAACACGACGCCCCTGGTCGACGTCATGCTGGTGCTGCTGATCATCTTCCTGATCACGGTGCCGGTGGTGACGACGTCGATTCCCGTGCAGCTGCCCAAGGAGCGCAACGAGATCCGCGAGACCAAGCCCGAGAACATCACGATCTCGGTGGACAAGCAGAGCCGCATCTACTGGAACGACCTGCGCATGGCGAACGTCGAGCAGCTGGTCGACCGGCTGAAGCGCGTGTCGCGCCTGACGCCGCAGCCCGAGGTGCAGATCCGCGGCGACGGCAACGCCAACTACGAAGGGGTGGGCAAGGTGATCTATGCGGTGCAGCGCGCCGGCATCACGAAGGTCGCGTTCATCACCGAGCCACCCGCGCGCGGCGGTTGATCCCGCCTGAAGCGCACAGCGAGGACGCAACATGGCCATGAACGTTGGCTCGGCACGTCCGGGCGCCGACCCGGACGTGATGATGGACATCAACACGACGCCGCTCATCGACGTCATGCTGGTGCTGCTCGTGATGCTGATCATCACGATCCCCATCCAGCTCCATTCGGTGAACCTCAACATGCCGGTGGGCAATCCGCCGCCGCCGCTGATCGAGCCGGTCGTGCTCAAGATCGACATCGACGACGCCAGCCGCATCTTCTGGAACGGCGAGCTCGTCAACGACCGCGCCGATCTCGAGTCGCGCCTCACGCAAGCGGCCGCGCAGCAGCCACAGCCGGAAATGCACCTGCGGCCCGACCGTGCGGCCAAGTACGAGGTGGTCGCGGCGGTGATGGCGTCGGCCCAGCGCATCGGCATGACGAAGATCGGCATCGTCGGCAGCGAGCAGTTCATCGAGTAGCGGCGGGACACGAGCCTGCCGCTACGGAGTCGAAGCCATGGATTTCGCGAGACAACAACGAGACCCGAAGAAGCACCTGATCGGCCTCACGGCGGTCATCCTGCTGCACGTGATCATCATCTATGGCCTGATGACGGGGCTTGCCCGCAAGGCCATCGAGGTGATCAAGAAGCCCGTGTCGGCCACGGTGGTGGAGGAGATCAAGAAGCCGCCACCGCCGCCGCCGCCGCCGCCGCCCAAGCGGATCGAGCCGCCGAAGGTGACGCCGCCGATCCAGACGTACGTCCCGCCGCCGGACATCCCGCCGCCGCCGCAGATCGTCGAGCAGCCGACGATCACGGCGATCGCGCCGGAGCCGCCCAAGGAGCCGTACATCATCGCGCCGCCCGCCCCGCCCGTGGTCGAGGCGCCGCCGCCGAAGCCCGCGATCCAGGCTGCCGCGGTCGTGTGCCCGTCGCAGGAGAAGCCGTCCTATCCGCGCGAGGCCATCAGGGCGAACATCGAGCGGGGTGAAGTCACCGCGACGCTGTCGATCGATGCGAGCGGCAACGTGACGAGCGTCGAGATCAACCAGTCGTCGCCGCCGCGGGTGTTCGACCGCGTCGTGCGCGACACCCTGGGCAGCTGGAAATGCGTCGGCCAGGGGCAGGCGGTCAAGGCGCGCGCCATCATCACGTTCAAGCTGGCCGACTGAGCGCCGCGCGAAAAGCGTCACGCATGCAAAAGGCCGCCCGCGGGCGGCCTTTTGTTTTCGACTGGTGAAGGATCAGTCGCGGCGCAGCGCCCAGGCGGTGCCGGTCCACGTCACGACACCGACCGCCACCAGCGCAGCCGCGATGCCGGACAGCGACAAGGGCTGCGCGGCGAGCAGCCGGAATGCTTCACGCGTCACGTCGAGCACGGCACCGGGCAGCGCGAAAGCAGCGCCGATTCCGGCCGTCGCCCACAACGCCGTGACCGCCGGCTTGCGCCAGCGTGGGAGGGCGGCGGGCGCCGGCAGATCGCTCATGACCTGCGCAGTGAAGCCGGCGTCGTCGACGTAGTCGTTGCGATGCTGCGCGGCATCGTCGGCGAGCAGCCGGTCGAGCCAGGCATCGGCCGGATCGGTGCGAACGTCGGGATCGGTATGAGGCATGCGGATCAGCCCGCCGGATTCCACGCCGCGAGTACGTGCTTGAGCTTCTGGCGCGCGCGAAAGATGTGCGTCTTCACGGTTCCCACCGGGCAGTCGAGGACGTAGGCGGCTTCCTCGTGCGAGAGGTCGTTATGGTAGCACTGCACGATCGCTGCGCGCTCCGCTTCGGTGAGGCTGCCGAGCGCGCGCTCCATGTCGATGCGCAGCGATGCGGCCCGCGCATGGTCGGTGTGCGTCGAGTCGCCGCCGTCGGCGTCGTCGTCGTCCGCAACGACGTCCGCGTCGCGATCACCGAGCAGCTCCTCGCGCCGTTTGCGCGCATGCGCGAGCCAGCAATTGGTCGCGATGCGGTAGAGCCACGTGGAGAACCGCGCGTCCTGGCGGAAGCCGCGCAGGTTGCGCCAGGCGAGCAGGAAGGTCTCCTGGGCGAGATCGTCGGCGAGGGCATGGTTGCCGGCCGTGAGCTTGCGCAGGCACGCGCGCACGGCGGATTGATGACGGCGCACGAGCTCGGCGAACGCATGACGATCGTCGGCGACCTGGCAGCGTGCGATGAGCTGCGCATCGGTGACAGCAGGCGGCGACGCCATCGGCGCGCTACGCAGGCGTGAGCGGTCGCGCTCACGCGCTTCCGGCGGGCGGCACACCCGCGTCGCGCTGCGCCGGCGTCACGTGGCGATCCTCGAAGAACCACAGCAGGCAGTAGCCGATTCCCAGGAAGAAGCAGATGAGGCCGATCCAGTTGGGTTCGCCATCGCCGATCATGGAATAGAAGATGAATGCGAGGCCGACGGCGATGAGCACCACGCCCCGCCGCAAGTCGGACCAGGCGGCACGCCGGCGCAGCTGGCGGGCCTGCTCGTAGAGCGGCGCAGCGCTGGGCGGAACGCCGCCCGGAGGTGGCTGCCCGGCGAGGGTCTGCATCGCTTCGGACGGCGGCACGACGCCCTTCTCCGCGAGCTTCAGCATGGTCTCGTTCTGCATGCGCGCCTTGCGCATCTTGTACCAGATGACCAGCACGAGGATGAGCAGCGGCGTGAGGAAGAACAGCAGGACCAGCATGAAGACGAGCGCGGCGAGCCACGGTGCGTCGTTGACGAAGTCGCGGAACGAGTCGTACTCGCGGTCGGCGCCGAGCCCGCCGATGCGCACGTGCTTGCCACCCTTGTTGATCACGATGCCCCGGTGATCGATGGTCACCTCGGAGTCCGCCGACGCATCGGGTGCATCCACCGCCTGGTCGTCCGGGGCCTCGTCGGCCGGGGTGTCGGCCTTGGGCGCCGCAGCGCCTTTGGCGGCCTTGGTCGCTGGTGCCACGGGCGCCTTGGCCGCCGGATCGGTGGCCGCGGCCGCCTTGCCAGCTGCGGGCGCGGAGGCAGGCGCGCTCGCCGTCTCGGCGGCCATGGCCGGAGCCACGGGTGTTGGGGCATGGCCCAGGCCGACCGCGAGCGCCAGCGTGAGCGCCACGCCGAAGACGATGCGGCGCAGCCACGGCTGGCGGGCGGGGTCGAGCGGTTGCCTCATGGCGTCTCCCTGACGGTCGTATCCCCGGTTGGATGCGCAGTCCGGGTCGTTCGGATTCACGCGCCGGTGGAAGGCGGGTAAGGGCGTTGTGTCTCCGCTGCACGGCGGGAAGCGGGGCCCCGGCGGCATCAGGGTGCAGCGCGACCCCATGCTATCATCGCCGACGGTTTTTCCGCGCGGCGCACGCTGCACCTTCATCCTTCGATGCCCGTCGCTCACGCCCGCGCCCGCGCGCAACACCCGGCCCGGGCGCACGATTGCCGACGGCGTACGGATGGTCCGCGTCTGTGGCCGCTGATATGGGTTTGTGCACTGGTCGCCGGCACCACGCTTGCGCAGCCTGCCCAGCCACCTGCGGCCGCGGTGCAGGCCGCAGCGCCGCCCGGTACGTCCGGCACGCCACCCGCGGTGGCGGTATCGCCCGACGCCGACGCCGTCACGCTGAACTTCGTCAACGCCGACATCGACGCGGTCGTCAAGGCGGTCGCCGACATCACCGGGCGCAACTTCCTCGTCGACCCGCGCGTGAAAGGCACGGTGAACATCGTGTCGGCCCGGCCGGTGCCGCGCTCGCTCGTGTTCCCGACCCTGCTGTCTGCGTTGCGCATGCAGGGGTTCACGGCGGTCGACAGCGGCAGCGTGGTCAAGATCGTTCCCGAAGCCGAAGCCAAGCAGCAGGGCGGGCCGGTGGTGAGCGGGCAGGTCGGCGCGGGCGGTGACCGCCTGGTCACGCAGGTCATCGTGCTGCGCAACGAGTCCGCGGCGCAGCTCGTCAACGTGCTGCGGCCGCTGATCTCGCCGAACAACACGATCGCCGCGTATCCCGCCAGCAACGCGCTCGTCATCACCGATTACGCGGACAATCTCACGCGGCTGTCGCGCATCATCGCGTCGCTCGACCAGCCCGCGGGCGAGCCGCTCGTGGTGCCGGTGAAGAACGCCTCGGCGCTCGATCTGGCGAACCTCGTGTCTCGCTTCATCGGCGAAAGCGCGCCCGGCGCGCCGGGCGGCGCCGCCCCGGACTTGCAGCAACGCGTCACGCTGCTGGCGGACCCCCGCTCCAACAGCATCCTCATCCGCTCGGACAACGCGGCCCGCGCACAGCGCACCCGTCACCTGATCGAGCAGCTCGACACGCCGCAGCGCGCGGGCAGCAACGTGTTCATCGTGTATCTGCGCAACGCCGACGCGACTCGTGTCGCGGAGACGCTGCGCGGCCTGTATGGCGGCGCGACGAGCGACCGCGGCCTTCCTGCAAGCGCCGCGCCGGCCCCGGCGACGGCCACCGTGACCGCGAGCGCGCCCACCTCGGTTGCAACGACCACCACGATGACGGCGCTCGGCGCCTCGCCCGCCGCGACTGCGCCGCTCGCGAGCGGCAGCGCGCAAGGCAACCCGCCCGCGTTTGTCGCCAACGGCGCCACGATCCAGGCCGACGTCGCGAACAACGCCCTGGTGATCCTCGCGCCCGAAGCGGTCTACAACAACCTGCGCGCCGTCATCGACAAGCTCGACCTGCGTCGCGCCCAGGTCTACATCGAGGCGCTGATCGTCGAGGTCACCTCCGACAAGGCCGCCGAGTTCGGCATCCAGTGGCAGGTGCTCACCGGCGCCGGCGTCAACAAGAATGGCGTGCAGGGTGTAGGCGGGACGAACTTCGGCACGCGCGGCGGCGGCACGAACATCATCGATGCGTCGCTGAGCCTCGGCAGCCTGGGGCAGGGCCTCAACCTCGGCGTCATCAACGGCAGCATCACGATTCCCGGGCTCGGCATCATCAGCAACCTCGGGCTGCTGATCCGCGCGCTGGATACCGACAACCGCGCCAACATCCTGTCAACGCCGACGCTGCTGACGATGGACAACGAGGAAGCCCGCATCATCGTCGGCCAGAACGTGCCCTTCATCACGGGCCAGTACGCCACCACGGGCAACACCAACACCGCCACGCCGTTCCAGACCATCGAGCGGCGCGACGTCGGCATCGTGCTGCGCGTGAAGCCGCAGATCACGGAGGGCGGCACGGTGCACCTGGGCATCTACCAGGAAGTCTCGCGCGTGCAGGAGAACAGCGCGGCGGGGCCCATCCTGTCGAAGCGCGCGCTCGAGTCGTCGGTCGCCGTCGACGACCAGCAGATCGTGGTGCTCGGCGGGCTGATCCAGGACACATCGACCACCGACGCGGAGAAGATTCCGTATGCCGGCGACGTGCCGGTGTTCGGCACCCTGTTCCGCTACGACAATCGCAGCCGCTCCAAGACCAACCTGCTGATCTTCCTCAAGCCCACGGTGATCCGCAGCGACGCCGAAGGCCGGGCCATCACCACCGAGCGCTACGATTACCTGCGCGGCGAGCAGGAGCGGATGCGCCCGGGTGAGCAATGGTTCTGGCCCGATCCGACGTACCCGAAGCTGCCGGCGACGCCGGCCATGCCCGGCGCACCGGGAGGCGAGACGTCCACCGTGCGTCCGGCGCCACCCACGCCTGCGCCGGCGGCGCCGCCGCCGCGGTAGCGCATCGCCGGTCGCACATGGCCGCCCGCATGCCCGTCGCCCAGCAGCCCGACACCGCGCTCACCGCGGCGATCCCCTATGCGTTCGCGCGTGCGCACGGCGTGCTGGCATGGGGCCGGCAGGGCGATGCGGCCGTCGTGTGGCTGCGGCCGGACGCCACGCTCGAAGGCATTGCCGAAGTGCGCCGCGTGCTGAACCTGCCGCTCGTCACGCGCGCCGTGACGCCGGATGCGTTCGCCTCCGAGCTCGCCCGCGCGTACAACCAGGGCGCTGCGGCCAGCGCATTGAACGATGGCCTGACCAGCGAGGCCGATCTTGCACGGCTCATGCAGGACCTGCCGCCGGGCGAGGACCTGCTCGACACGGGCGCGCAGGCGCCGGTGATCCGCATGATCAACGCGCTGCTCCTGCAGGCCCTGCGCGAGCGCGCCTCGGACCTGCACTTCGAGCCGTACGAGTCGCGCTCGGTGGTGCGCTTTCGCGTCGACGGCGTGCTGCACGACGTGGTGGAGCCGCCGCGCGCGCTGCACGCGGCGCTGGTGTCACGGCTCAAGATCATGGCGAGCCTCGACATCGCCGAGAAGCGCCTGCCGCAGGATGGCCGCATCGCCCTCAAGCTCGGCGACAAGCAGGTCGACGTGCGCATGTCGACGCTACCCACGGGCGCAGGCGAGCGCGTGGTGCTGCGCCTGCTCGACAAGGATTCCGCGCGCCTCGATCTCGCCGCGCTCGGCATGAGCGACGCCACGCTGGCGCAGGTCGATGCGCTGATCCGCGAGCCGCACGGCATCCTGCTGGTGACGGGCCCGACGGGCTCAGGTAAGACGACCACGCTGTATGCGGCGTTGTCGCGCCTGCCGCGCGGCACCACCAACATGATGACGGTCGAGGATCCGATCGAGTACGCGCTCGACGGCGTCGCGCAGACGCAGGTGAATGCGCGCATCGAGCTGGGCTTCGCACGCGCGCTACGCTCCATCCTGCGCCAGGATCCGGACGTCATCATGATCGGCGAGATCCGCGACCTGGAGACCGCGCAGATCGCCGTGCAGGCCTCGCTCACCGGTCATCTCGTGCTCGCGACGCTGCACACCAATGACGCT
>Ga0308174_10001142_pt1 | contig 12062 bp, 7 predicted proteins | sample PhyPR2_FD_203894 | JGI IMG/M metagenome (GOLD analysis project Ga0308174, IMG submission 203894) | Soil microbial communities from UC Gill Tract Community Farm, Albany, California, United States - DLSLS.P.R2 | ecosystem: Environmental > Terrestrial > Soil > Agricultural land | place: USA...
CGAAATCAACTGTGGATCATAGCCTTGCTGGGAGCATTTTGGGCCCCAGCCACGGCTCAAGGCCCTCCGAGTGCTGCCCAGGCGCAAAGCGCAGGCGTCCGAGTGACCTCGCTCCGGCCGGCAGAGCGGCAGACGGCTGACTTCAGCACAGTGAAGGATCAGTGGCAAAGCCCAAATCTTGTCGCGACGGCGCAGAACGGAGCGGTCGCAAACCAGGCCACGACCACCGCGAAAAAACCGACCGCACCCGCTGTTCCAGACGCCCAAGCCGGAGAGGTGGTGGACGGCAACCAGGTTCAGACCGCCGGCGTTCTTCCTGACGGGAGCTTGCTGCCAGTTGCAGGACTGGTGGGATTCAGCTTCCTTTTCGGAGGCATCGTTTGCGGAGCATTGAAACGGCCGCGACCCTAAGCTCGCTATCGTAAGGCGTGGTCCACGATTTGCTGCGCTTCTTCCACGATGGCGTCAAGGTGAGATTGGTCGCGGAAACTCTCAGCGTAAATCTTGTAAATGTTCTCGGTCCCGGACGGCCGGGCCGCAAACCACCCGGTCTGGGTTACCACCTTTAATCCACCTATCGGCGAACCATTCCCCGGAGCCTTGGTGAGCTTCGCGGTGATCGGTTCGCCCGCCAATGTCGATTCTTTTATCGCATCCGGCGCGAGCTTGCTGAGCTTGGCCTTCTGTTCGGGAGTAGCTGCGGCATCGATGCGCGTGTACAGCGGCGACCCGAACTCCTCGGTGAACTCCTGATAGTGCCGGCCCGGATCTTTGCCAGTGACCGCCATGATTTCGGCAGCGAGCAATGCGAGCAGCGGACCATCTTTGTCGGTCGTCCACACGGTTCCATCCACGCGCAGGAAGCTGGCGCCGGCACTCTCCTCCCCCCCAAAGCAGAAGGTGCCGTCGAACAGTCCGGGCGCAAACCACTTGAATCCCACGGGAGTCTCGCAGAGCTTGCGGCCAAGTTTCTGCACCACGCGATCAATCATGCTGCTGCTGACTAGCGTCTTGCCCACGATGACATCCTGCGACCATTGCGGCCGATGCGTCAGGAGGTACTGAATAGCAACGGCAAGATAGTGGTTCGGGTTCATCAAGCCGGCAGACGGGGTCACGATGCCGTGGCGGTCGGAGTCGGGATCATTGGCGAACGCGACCTGGTACTTGTCCTTGAGGCGCACCAACGAAGCCATAGCGTAAGGACTGGAGCAGTCCATGCGAATCTTGCCGTCATGGTCGACCGTCATGAAGGAAAAGGTGGGATCGATCTTTGCGTTCACCACCTCGATCGCTAGCCCATAAACCGAGTTGATGGGTTCCCAATAGGGCTCAGCCGCTCCGCCCAGCGGATCGACGGCCAGCTTCAACCCTGCACCGCGAATCGCTTCCATGTCTATAACGTTGCGCAAGTCATTAACGTAGGGCATCACGAAATCGTAAGGGTGCGTTGTCGATGTCTTCATGGCCGACTCGAACGACACGCGATTCACGCCGGCATTGCCGCCGCGCAGGAGTTCGTTAGCGCGATCCTGAATCCAGCCCGTGACGTCAGTGTCGGCAGGACCTCCGTTGGTCGGGTTGTACTTGAATCCCCCGTCCGCAGGAGGATTATGCGAAGGAGTAATCACGATGCCGTCGGCGAGATGCTCTTTGCGGCCGCGGTTATAGACCAGAATGGCGTGTGAAATGGAAGGTGTCGGGGTGTAGCCATCTTCTGCCTGAATGAAGGTCTCAACCCCGTTGGCGGCGAGCACCTCCAAAGCGGTGCGTTGCGCCGGACCGGAAACCGCATGGGTATCTTTCCCCATGTAAAGAGGGCCGTCGACGCCTTGTTGCTTGCGGTATTCGCAAATCGCCTGGGTGATTGCCAGGATGTGAGATTCGGTGAAGCTGCCGTTACCGGGAGTACCGCGATGGCCGCTGGTGCCGAATGCCACCAGCTGTGCGGGATCGCTGAGGTCGGGCTTGCGCGCGTAATAGTCCTGTTCTAAACCTGCTACATCGATGAGCATGTCCTCGGGAGCCGGCTTGCCCGCCAGAGGAGAAACATCTTCGCGCTGCTTCATTGCTTCGGCCATGATGACGTCTCCTCACCTTTTCTAGCACAGGCCTGGCAGTCTACGCTGAATGTGAATGTTAGGAGAAAGTAGCGGCGAAACGGGAATACAGAGGCAAAAAAGCAACCATCCAGTGCTGTTCTCCATCTTAATTGAGACGTGTCATGCCCCCCGCTCGCCCTTGCGTGACGCGATGATCTCTGTGCCCACTTCCCCATCAACTACCGTTATGGCTGGCGCCGGCCTGCAATTTCAACGGCTCTCACCGGAAGAGATGGTCATTCGCCTTGCCGCGATCGTCGATTCTTCCGAAGATGCGATTATCGGAAGAGACGAGCACGGCACCATCAACACCTGGAACACAGCTGCCAGCCGCATTTTTGGCTACCATGCGGAAGAAGTCATTGGCCAATCGATTCTCCTGATCGTCCCCCCCGACCTGCACCAGGAAGAGCTACGGAACCTGGAGCGGCTGCGGCAGGGCGAGCGCATAGACCATTATCGGACGCAACGGTTACGCAAGGGCGGTGAACGGGTTGAAATCTCGGTAGCAGTTTCGCCGATCCGGGATATCGGGAACCGCATCATCGGCTCTGCGCTGATCGTTCGGGATCTTGGAGTGCAGCAGCGCGAGCAGGCGGCGCACGCACGCCTCGCCGCTATTGTCGAATCTTCCGACGACGCCATCATCGGCAAAGACCTGAACGGCGTCGTGACCGATTGGAATGCAGCCGCCGAACGCATGTTCGGCTACACCGCCGAGGAGATGGTTGGGCGCTCCATCCTGACCATTATCCCGCCGGAATTGCAGTATGAAGAACCAGTCATTCTGGAGAAGATGCGGGCTGGCGAACGGGTAGAACACTACAACACCACCCGGCTTCACAAGTCTGGCCGGCGCGTTGATGTCTCGCTGACGTTGTCTCCCATGCGCGACGCACAGGGTCAGGTGATCGGTGCCTCTAAGATCGCGCGCGATGTTTCCGAGCGTCTGCGCCTCGACAGTGCCCGCATGATGCTAGCGGCGATTGTTGAATCGTCAGAAGACGCCATCATCTCCAAAACCCTCGACGGAACCATCACCACTTGGAACGCGTCGGCGGAGCGCCTGTTCGGTTACAAGCCCGATGAAATCATCGGCCAATCGGTGCTGCGCCTTATCCCGCACGAGCTGCATTACGAAGAGCCGCAGATTATTGCCAAGTTGCGCGCCGGGCAACGCATCGAGCATTTCGAAACCAGGCGCAGGCGCAAGAACGGCGAGGTTTTCGATATCTCGCTCACTGTGTCTCCCATCAAGAATGAACAGGGACAGGTCGTTGGTGCATCCAAGATCGTCCGTGACATCAGCGACCGTAAAGCAGCTGAAGCCGCGATTGTGGAAAAGGAAAAACTCGCAGCCACCGGACGCCTGGCTGCAACCCTCGCCCACGAGGTCAATAATCCCCTGGAGTCGATTACCAATCTCGCTTACCTGTTATCTCATCATCAGCCGCTCGATGAGGAAGCTCGCAAGTATGCCGACCTTCTGTTGAATGAGGTGCAGCGAGCCGGCGAAATCACCCGCCAGACTCTCAGCTATTACAAGGCCTCGCGACTCCAAACCGAGGTGAACATATGCGAGATCCTGGAGCACATTGCTCGATGGAAGCACAAGAAGCTGGGTATCAAGAACATCAAGCTGAAGCTCGACCTCGACGATGCTCCACTGGTGACCGGCTATTCAGGAGAGTTGCGGCAGGTGTTCGACAATCTTATCGACAATGCCATGGATGCGGTGGCACCGGGAGGAAGCATTCGCGTCCGCGTGCGCACGCAGGGGTCCACCCCGTCACAGCGAGTCGTGGTGAGCGTGTGTGATGACGGCGAAGGCATTCCCCGGCCCTTGCTGCGCAAAATCTTCGAAGCCTTCTTCACCACGAAGGCGAAGACCGGAAGCGGTCTTGGGCTATGGGTGTCGCGCGAGATCCTGAATAAGCACGGCGGGACGATCCGTGCCCGCAGCAGCCGCTCCCGTAACCGGCACGGGTCGGTGTTCACTGTGATACTACCGGCAGCCGGGAGCACTGCCGAAGTCATGGGCCAACGTGCGCGCGTCGTCTGATCGTCAGTCCAACTATCACGCGGCTTCGAGCTCTCAGTCAGAGATGCCAGCCCGCGTTTGTAGCTAAGCAGGGTTATCCTCACCCACAGTTGTCCAGCCTTATAACTCCTGCGGATGCTGCCCGTCTTGGTGCACGTACTTGATGACCTCTACATCCGACATTGCGATAAGACCCTCGCAAACCATCTCGTCCAGCGCCGGAATCAGTCGCTGTATGTTTTCGTGCGTATCGATGATCTGAACCAGGATGGGAGCATCGGGGGAGAACTGCAGCAGGTGCCGTTTCCGAATTCTCGTGCTTGCTCCGTAGCCTTGGATGCCGCGGTACACGGTCGCTCCCGCAATGTCGAGGTTGCGACAACGCTCCACGATCGCCTCATACAGCGGCCGTCCTTGCCACTGATCGTCTTCTCCGAAGTAAATGCGCAGCATCTTGGCTTTGCCCTCAAGTTTCATTTCTCGCCCCCTGTGTCCCGGGCAATGGCTGAGCATGCGAATACTTGATGACGTCTACGTCGGAGAGAACAACCAGCCCCTGCTTAACCATTTGGTCAAGCACCGGGAAGAACGCTCGCAGCTTCTGCTCCGTGTCTACCACGGTCAGCAGAATGGGAGCGTCGTGCGACAGGTTCAGCGCCGAGTCCTTGTGTATGCGACGATTCGCCCCATAGCCGAGTATCCCGCGATACACCGTCACCCCGGCAATATCGTTGGCGCGCAGCGCCTGCACCAGCGCCTGGTGGAGAGGCTTGCCGTTCCACTTGTCATGCTCTCCGATCAGAATCCGCATCATCTTCGCACGCGATTCGAGTTTCGCTGTCGAGACTTCAGGCTGCTCCCTGCCCGGCGGTGAAGGGCGAATGACAGTCGTGTCCTGGACCTCGATCAAGCCGTCGCAGGCAATTTCAGCGAGCTTAGGCAGGACTTCCTGTACCCGATCAGCGCTCTCGATAAATTCAACCTTGATCGGCATCTGATCTGAAAGATCCACCAACCGGTTGGTGTGCAGCTTGTGATCAGTACCGAAGCCGGCGATGCCTCGTGTGACGGTCGCATCCGAAACTCCCCGAAAGAATAGATACTCGAGAATGGCGGTATAAGAGGCGGTTCCGTGGTAGGTCTGGCCTTCAATCACGTAAACCGTCACTTTCCTGGCTGGTCCGGTGTTGAGCAATCTGTCCTCCTGGCGAGTAACTCCCCATGAAAAAGCGGGTCGGCGATATAGCTCAGAACCGCGTTGCCATTATCTGGTCGCGAAGTACCTAGCGTAGAAAGCAGCCTCGAAAGCGCAGCCTCGGAATGGTGAAGCTGCGTCTCTAGCTCCCTCGTCATGGTCGCTGAGAATCTGACGAATCACGTGAACACTCGCCCCAATACGGCACCTACCCATACCGCCACGAAGCCTACCACCAAACTCAGCACAACATTCAGCAACCCGGTGATGGGCTGGCCGTCCTGTATGGCTCGGAGCGTCTCATATTCGAAAGTGGAAAAGGTCGTGTATGCGCCGATAAATCCAATCGCAACCAGGTAGTGCCACTGTTGGCTGGCGGTTGTCCTGGCAAACAGCGCCAAAACGAAACCGATCAAAAGACAGCCGCTCACGTTAACAACAAACGTGCCATAGGGAAAGCGGACCCCAAACCGGCTTCCGATATAGCTGCCAAGCGCGTAACGGGCGATTGCGCCAGCGAAGCCTCCGATTCCAATTACGACGTATTTGAGCAAATGTACTTCCCTCTCACCTTCGCTCGTTTTCAAGACGCGATTGCTTCGTTTCGCGCTTTAGCGTCTCGAAGTTGAAGATCTTGGACGCCGCTCCAAATCAGGCACCAAGCGGGGACGACGACCCGCAGAAATCCTCAACGGAGAGCGCGCCGCCAGCACCCACACGTTCTCGATGAAAGCTTGCCGCTAAATTGAACTGGAAACTTGCCGGGGGACATGGCTCCGCGACAAGTTTTCCTTGTCAGGAGTCATCATCTGTCCCGGTACTCGGAAGGACAGCGGTTGGGGTGAACTCCTTCACCCTTATTGCATGTTGTACTTTCATAGCTCACGCCGCTGGCAGAAGTCAAGCACCCGAACAGGGGCGTGCGTTCCTCAGTTGTCGGCATGTGGATGAGCGGTTCAACGCCGGATGGCAGGCAGCGCCGTGGCCAGCGTCGGTCAACGTGCTGCAACCTTGGGACAGTTCACAGTTCCTGCAACGCGGAGGGATCTGTCAGCGGCTATCGTCAGTCCCTCAGCACCTCCTCGGCCCCTCTAGCAGCCAATTCCCAGGCATTCCAGCAGGAAGTGGATGTGTTTAGGGCGCACGAGCGAACGAACCGCGAAGCATCGAAATATAAGTGCGGAACTCCCGGAAGCTTGAGCTATAATGCCGCGGCAATAGCAGGCGAGCTTAATTCGGCGCCTCCTATTGGGCCCAAACCTATAAGGCGCAGCGTGCCTGACGCCACTATACTTACCGCAAGTAGGGTGTGCTTCGTGCCGGCGTTTCGCATGTCTGTATACCGGAGTGATGTGAAACCAGGAGGAAAGAGGTACGAAGATGCAAAATCAAGGCCGTAACAACAAGAAAGGTAGACGTGCGATCTGCTTTCTTGCTATTGCCTTTTGCTTAGCCACGCTGCCGGCAATGGCGGACACCACGCTGTTTTCCGATTTAGGACCTCCCGGAAACCCATACGACTGCTGTAATGGAGCTACTATCACCGGCAGTGGTTTCCCTGGAGGCTTCAGTGATATCGGTGCGAGCGCCTTTACTGTAAGTGGAAGCGGTAATTTTGCTGTGTCCCAGATCGATCTGGGAGTGGGCTATGTGGGATCGCTCCACACCTTTTATGCCAGCATTTGGACGGACATTGGTGGTCTTCCGGGCAGCCAGGTATCCGGCGCCTACTGGACTAACCTGGTCACAAACACGCAGTTTGGATCCTGCCCGCCTAATTGCACCAATAACGGCGGTCTGGTCACGGTCTCTGGCATTTCGGGAGTATCTCTGACCGGCGGCCAATCGTACTTCATGATTGTCGGTCCTGTAGACCTCAATGACACCAGTTGGAATGCCTGGAACAACAATAACCAAAACCAGACTGGGACAACGCTCTATAGCACCGACGGCGGGGAAACATGGAACAGCCGAGGGATTAGCCCGCTGAATGCATTCGACGTTCTCACCCCCGAGCCCGGCTCACTGTTATTGCTCGGCAGCGGCCTGATGGGAGCGATCGGCGTGCTGCGACGCAAACTGATCTGCTAAGTTGTCTCCATTCGTTAGACCCGGCCGCAGCCCAACCCGCTGCGGCTTTTTCGTCTTACACTTGTGCCTGAGCCATGGTGGTCACTGGCATTGGCGGGCCAGGGGTTCTGGAAGTCCGCGCAAGGTCGTGATGTTTGCAGGCCAGGTTGACAGCGCCTCAAAATTTCTCTGACGCAGAAAAGTAAGCAGCCGGGTATCGGGCAGTCATCTCCCCGATGACGGATATCGGATAGTGAGAGGGGGATTCTGGCGAGTCCGGAGGTTTGATCTTTTAGCTGGGCTGGTGAGCGGTCGCTGCCGGCTGGGCGCGCTCAATCTTTCAGGTTCTTGATCAGAACCACATCGTACAGCCAGTTGCCACGTGAGATGACGAGGCGATTCTCCGGGGACACGTCGAATGCGAAGATGAGCTGTTCGGAATCGAAGTTCGTGATTCTATTGGGAGCGCCACCAGCGAGCGGCACCGACCAGATGTTCCCGATCCCTTTTTCGTTTCTGGCGTAGAAGATCGACTTGCCATCTACCGCCCATCGGAACGCGCCCCACGCGCCTTGGCCGACAAACTGGCTGGCCGGGATTGGCATCCTGATCTTCTTCACCTCTCCTCCAGCGATGGGAATGATCGCCGCCCACTCGTAAGAATCTTCAGCAGGAGTGTATCGCCAGAACAGGACACTTTTCCCGTCGGGAGATATGCTCGGGATCGGGTTCCCCGAAATGTTGTTGTCGGCTGGATCGAACTGGTACAGCTCACGGGACTCTCCGGAATCGAGAGCTTTCCGGATAAGGGCGCAGCGATTCTCCTTTTCTGAGCAACGGACGAACACCAGAGTGGACCCGTCGGCGGTACACGTGGGCTGAACGTCATTGGGACCATCGGTGAGGGCGGAGGACGATCCATTGGTGATGTCGGTGCGTGCGATGTGGGAGCCGCGTTTGACATCAGATGCCCAATAGACGACGTGATCAGGGCCGCATCGTGCCAGTTGCGCATAAAGTGTTGAATAAGACCGAAGCTTGGTGGGGTTGCTGCCGTCGCGGTCGTGCACCACCATTTCACCTTTGGTGCCAGTCACGATTTGCCCGTCGACCCAGACCACGTCGTCTGATCCCTCGGCTCGCAAGACTGGGAGCGGATAGGATCGGCCAGACTGGTCGGTGACCGAAAGGTTGGTCTCCGCATCATAGGTGTTGGCAACTACGTCGTCATTAGCCGTCGCGGAAAGAGTCTGCTCGGAATATCGCTTCCAACTTGATGTCAAGGCGCGGTGAGCTCCAGTGCGTGCGTCAAATGTCCATATCTGCATTATCGAAACGCCATGGTTAGCCGACGCAGGCGCGAAAATGGTGGCGCCATCGGAACTCCACGCAGGCTGGCCGATCGTCCAGCCGGGGCCGCTCAGGTCTCGCATTGAGCCGCTAGGTATGTCAATTCTGAACAACACCATGCTGTCCTCACCATTGTCCGCAACCGCTGCCAGAGTGTCGTGCGAAGGTGACCATTCGAGATACCAGAAGGACTGCCCGATGGGACGCTTGGCAAGCACGCGACGGTTAGAGCCGTCAGCGTCGATCGCTACGATCAGAGACTCGCTCGAGGTTTGGCCGGTATAGGCTATTTGCTTCCCATCAGGGGACACCGTAACGCTGGTATAGCGGTCAGAAAGTGGGCGGGCATCCGTCGCCAACGTGGTTACTGGTCCGCCAAGAGTGTCGATTCGAAATAGCCCTGAGGTATGGGGATCCTTCGCCGGGTCCGGCAGTGCACGCAAGAAGTAGAGGAAGTTGCCATCCGGAGAAAAGTGAAGGCTATTGATTCGCTGAGGGGCTGCGGGAAGAAGTTGCACGTCACGTTCCGTGGCTACCTGCAGCAGACGCAATTCATACTTTCCGGCTTCTCTCTTCACGTAGGCGACGTAGCTGCCGTCACGAGTCGCGGCCACCCGGTAGGATTTGCCACTTTCAGTCAATTGGCGTACCTCCCGGGAAGATGAGGTTGAGCCCAAGTGACGGTAGTATGAGGCACGGCGCATGAAAAAGCCGACCAACGTGAGGGCCACAAGGATAAGAACAGCCGCTATGCATGCCGTAAGCATCCGTCTTGGAACTTTCTTTTCTGTCCCTCTTTTCACCTCCTCCAAAACCGTGCGAACTTCTGTGGCGCTGCGGTATCGCCGCTCACGTTCTTTCTCCAGACATTTATCAATGGTTGCGACCAGTGTTGCCGGAAGCGCGGAATTCAGCTCATGCAAGGGAACTGGTGAGTTGTGCAGAATGGAATCCCGCACAACGGCCGCAGTGTCGCCACTGAAGGCGCGCTGGCCCGTAGCCATCTCGTAGAGAACTAGGCCTAAGGAGAAGATGTCAGTACGCGCGTCCAGTTTTTCCCCACGAACCTGCTCGGGAGACATGTATCCGGCTGTGCCAAGATTCGCACCGGTACGGGTGAGCGTAGTTCCCCCGGCTGGACCTGCCGCGCCTGCTTCAATGCGCGCACCTTCAGCTGCGCGATCAGGGCTGCTGATCTGATCTTCGGTGATGGAAGCTGCCACGGCGCGGCTTGAATCGCGGCCATTCCCCACTTGGAGTGCAGCGATCTCAAGTACCTTCGCAACCCCGAAGTCCAGAATCTTCGCCACATGCTTGTCGGTGATGAAGATGTTGGCCGGCTTGATGTCACGATGGATGATTCCCTTCTCATGCGCGGCCTCTAACCCCGACGCAATCTGGATGGCGATGCCAAGCCCTTCCGGCACAGCCAGCCGAAAGCTCCCATCGGCAATATGATCGCGCAGGGTCTTGCCTTGCAACAATTCCATAGCAATGAAGGGATGGCCATCATGCTCGTCGAAGTCGTAAACGGTACAGATGTTGGGATGGTTCAGCGAGGAAACAGCTTGCGCTTCGCGCCCGAATCGCTCGCGAGCCTTGACATCGTCTCCCACCTCCTCCGGCAGAAACTTCAGCGCCACGGGTCGGCCTAGTTTGAGGTCTTCGGCGCGGTAGACCAGCCCCATGCCACCGCCGCCGATGACCTCCAGCACGCGATAGTGGGAAACCATTTTGCCGGTGAGGCGCCCAAGCTTCAATGCGGTTTCGGAAACAGGCTCGGAAGGCGGCTCGCCGGAAAATTCTTCCCCCGCAGATTCGGCCGCCCCCACCCACTCCAGGCGGACCATCAGGCGATAGCCACGCCGCGCTACCGTCTCGATGTACCCGGGTGACTCGGCAGAATCGCCAAGCGCCCGCCGCAGGTTTCTGATGTTGCTGTTGATTCCGTGATCGAATTCAACCACGGTATCGTTAGGCCAGAGTTTGTTTTTGATGTCGTCGCGAGTGACGATCTCACCCGCGCGCTCGATCAGCAGCAGCAAGACCTTGAGCTGCTGCTCCTGCAACAGGCTGCTCTGGCCGTTCTTGTGCAGCTCTCCGGCTCGAGGGTCAAGCTCGAAGTCACCAAAACGCACCCGGCGTTGCTGGGTCTGCTCCAATCGCCCTGCCACCCTGTGAGAATTCCGGCAATAGTACTACCGAACCTGACCGAAGGCCAGCGACATTCACGTGAGGTGGCAGATTCGATCATTTGCCCGGATCTTTCCCGCTGATTGCCACATGACTGGCGCATCGTTTAGCTCGGCAATGGTGGCACGCTCATCAAGGATGCACTCGCGCCTCTGGGCAACTGTCGCACCGTAAATCCCGTAATGGAATTCGACGATCATGTCTTGAGGCCAAGCTCTTCCTTCTTCTGGAAGGCTGCGATCTCACCCTTGCACCCAACCAGTATCATCAAGGCCTTGCCGCTGTTGCCCTTGCAGTACTCTCCGCCGACCATTCCCGCATAACTCTCCAGCACGTGGATCGAATGCGCAGGACCCGAAACGCACCCGGCTTGCGTAGTGGTTGGACAAGTGTTGCGAGAGCCAGGAACCGGAACCTTGCAATTCGGCGAGATAGTAAAGGCCTTGCTCTCATCTGCCTAGGGAAGATTACCCAGAAGTCATCCGCAAATCATTGGCAGCGCATCGACGAACCACCGATCCTTCGGCAGACTGGCCAGAAGTCAGGCAAATTCAGTCGCGAATTACGGCGAGGAAACCCTCATGAGAATCAGGATTCTGCCCATGTTCATGCTGATCTTGTTCGCGGTGACTTTCACCGCAACGATTCCAGCTAACGCGCAAACATTTCAACTGCTGCACACCTTTGAAGGCCCGGACGGCATTGGGCCAGGAGCGCTCGCGATCGACGGTGCCGGCAAACTATATGGCTCGGCGGTGAGGGGCGGCATTCACAACTGCTCCAGCCCGGGACAATCGGGTTGCGGCACCATCTTCGAGCTCTCTCCAGAAAACTCCCAGTGGGTGTTCGAAAGCCTTTATCAGTTCAAGAGCAACACGGACGGATGGTCGCCGAACGCGCCGCTCACACTCGGTGCCGCAGGCAGCGTTTATGGGACGACACTCGACGGGGGCGTGGAAGGGGGTGGAGGCAGCGTTTTTCGTCTTTGGCCCAGCTGTAAAGATCCAGGGTGCCAACAGATCACCTGGAACAAGACCCTCTTATACCGATTCGGCCAATGTGATGGAGCTGGAACGAACGGCGGGCTGGTGTTCGACAACACGGGCAATCT
>Ga0308174_10001144_pt1 | contig 12054 bp, 10 predicted proteins | sample PhyPR2_FD_203894 | JGI IMG/M metagenome (GOLD analysis project Ga0308174, IMG submission 203894) | Soil microbial communities from UC Gill Tract Community Farm, Albany, California, United States - DLSLS.P.R2 | ecosystem: Environmental > Terrestrial > Soil > Agricultural land | place: USA...
ACTGTCACAGCCGGAAGCGCAACGTCCCGCGTCCTGCTTCGTTATATCGGCAAGTCTCGCCCGCGCCTTGCCGGCTGAGCAAACCTGAGGAACCTCTCATGCGCAAATTGCTGATCGGTTCGGCCGCCGCCGCAGTCGCCATCTTCGCCGCTGCCCCCGCCGCCGCCCAATATGGATACGGCTATGGCTATAGTCCGTACAGCTACGGCTACTCATACCCGAGTTATGGCTACAGCTATCCAAGCTACTCCTATTCATATCCGAGCTACGGTTATTCGAACGCCTACAGCTATTCGTACCCAAGCTACGGGCGGTACAATTACGCCTATCCGAGATACCGTTCGGGCTATGCTTACAGCTACAATTATGGGCGCCGGCATCATCGGCGGCACCACCACCGCGATGGCTACTACGATCGCTACTAAGCCTTCTTGCGATGAATGAAGCGGCCCGGCGTCACTACCGGGCCGTCTTCGTGAGCGTTCCTAGCGGCGGGAGGCGATCCACTCGTCGACGCGGCGCTCCAGCACCGGCAGCGGCTGCGAGCCGTCGCTGATGATCAGGTCGTCGAAGCCCTTCACGTCGAACCTGGGACCGAGCGTGCTCTCGGCCTTGCGGCGCAGCTCCATGATCTTGAGCATGCCGATCTTGTAGCCGGTCGCCTGGCCGGGAAGCGTGATGTAGCGCTGGACCTCCGAGCGGGCATGGTCGGGCGACAGGCGGCCGGTCTTGATCATGAAGTCGATCGCCTGTTGCTCGGTCCAGCCGAGCGCGTGAATGCCGGTGTCGACGACGAGGCGGGCAGCGCGGAAATGCTCCTGGTCGAGGTGCATGAAGTCGGACGCGATGTCCGGGTAGGCCCCCATCTCCTTGCACAGCTGCTCGGCATAGAGCGCCCAGCCCTCGTTGAACGCGACATAGCCGCCGGCGCGGCGGAACTTGGGCGTGTTGGTCTGCCGCACCTGGATGTCGCCGGCCATGACGTGACCGGGGATGCCCTCGTGGCACATCAGGTCGACCAGCGCCGCCGGGTCCTCGGTCTCACCGAGCAGGTGGACGTAGACGCGGCCCGGACGGGTCCCGTCGGGGCTTGGGCCCGAGGCGTGAGCCGCACCGCCGGCGACCTCGCTGAAGGAAGGCTCGCGGACCACCTCCGCGCGATATTGCGGCAGATTGTTGAAGCGCGCCGGCAGCAGCGACTTGTTGCGCGCGACCGCCTCGTTCGCCTGGCGGAGGTACTGGGCGCGGAGGGCGTCGGTCCAGGGCTGCGGCGGGAAGCGCCTGGCACGGTCGGCGTAGAAGGCTTCGTGATCGGCAAAGCCGGCCTGGCGGGCGAGCTTGTCCTGCTCGCCTTCGATGCGCTTGAGCTCGTCGAGGCCGATCTGGTGGATCTGCGCCGCGGTGAGGTCGAGAGTCGTGTTGAGCTTGAGCGCCGCCGCGTACCAGTCGAGGCCTCCCGGCAGCGACACGGCACCGACGCGACCGCTCGGTGCCTTCGGAAGCTCGGTCTGGCTGAACGCGATCACGCGCTCGTAGCCAGGCTTGATCGAGAGCAGCGACGTGCGGGTGTCGGCGAGCAGCGCGTCGGCTTGAGCCTGCGTCACCTTGCCTGCGGACTGCAGCTTGGCGACCTTGGCCTTGGCGTCGGCCCACAGCGGGGAGTCCTTGCCGCCATCGAACGGCGCGCCGCTGACGACCACCTTGCTTCCGCTGATGACCCGCTCGACCTCGAAGCGGGGTGCGCGGATGCCCTGCGCGTCGGAGAGTCTGGTCTGGGCAATCGCGGTGTCGAGCACGGCCGGGATCTGCCTCAGCCGGGCGTTGTAGGCGCGCATGTCGGACGCATCCTGGACGGTATGCGTGTTGATCAGGAAGTCGGGTAGCTGCGAGTGAGTCGAGTAGAGGAAGGAGTAGAAGGGCGGCTGGTAGCGCCGGTACTTGTACTGCAGCTCCATGCGCTGGAGCTCGGTTTCCCAGATGTCGAAGTTGGTCTGGCCGCGCGGCGACAGCTTGTTGCGGTCGAACCGGGCCTTCATCCGGGCGACGCTGGCGCGGCGGGATTCGAGGCGGCGGAGCTGGGCGGCGTCGCTCGGGTCGTCGAGCCGGTCCTCGCCGTCCTTGATGCCGAGGCGGGTGGCGAGCTGGGGCCGGAGCTTCAGGTCCTGCGCGAACTCGGCGTCGAGGAAGGCAGTGAGGCGAGCATCCTCGGCATTGGCGGTGGCAGCTGCGTGTGCAGGCGCTGGAGCGGTCGCAGGCTGGGCTGCAAACACCACGGCCTGAGGAACGGCGACGATTGCCGCAGCGGCGAGAAACCAACGCAAGTGACGCATGCTTACCCCTCCAAGGAAGGCGCGCACCCTAGTCAGCGCCGCCCGCGGCGTGAAGCGGAGAGTTGCGTTTTCAGACCTTTTTGCCGGCGAGGTTGACGGCGACGGCTTCGCGGATGAGCGCCTTGAACGCGTTGGGGTTCAGTTGCTCGCCCTCGCGCAGGTCGATCGCGCGGCGGGTGCCGCCGTCGAGGCTGGAGTTGAACAGCTTGCCGGCGTCGGCGAGGGCGGCGCCCCTGGCGAAGGTCAGCTTGACCTTGTCCTTGTAGGTCTCGCCCGTGCAGACGATGCCAGCATGCTCCCACACGGGGACGCCCGCCGGGTTCGACGGCTTGCGCCATTTCACCGTCTCGCCGACGTCGGGATCGGCCTCGTGGATCAGCCGCCGCAGCAACGCGAGGGTCGCGCCGCGCCAGTCGCCGAGCGAGGCGATCTTGCGGTCGATGAGGGCTGCGCCGGACTCATCAGTGCTGCTCAGGTTGTCGGGCATTCCTTATCTCCCTGCGGTTCAGTCGCGGCGCGGCGGTGCCGGAGCGAAGCGCCATTCGCGGCCCCCTTCACAGCGGACGCCGCGGATCGTCGCAACGCCCTGCTGCCGAAGTGCCTGAAGCACCTGGTCGAGCTCGCGCCCGCGCAGCTCCGGCTCGCCTTCGGTGGCGAGGCGGCGGACGGCCTTGCCGATGACCCGGCGCACGATTTCGGCGGGCGTGTCGTTGGGCAAATAGACGATCCCGCCATTCTTCTCGCGGACCGCGGACTTCCACTCCATCTTCGCGGCCCAGTCGAGCGCCGTGTCGGCGTCCGCGAGATTGGCGGCCGAGCGGGAGACCGCGACCGGATCGAGCCACTGCTCGTCGGCGAGCGCGCGGCGGAAGCGAACGCGTTCGAAGCGCTCGTCCTCGTTGCTCGGATCTGCGACCGGAGCGACCTCGGCGTCGCTGCAGATCTGCTGAAGCTCGGAATGGCGCCAGCGAAGCAATGGGCGGATCAGCCTCACGTGGGAGCCGGGCGCGACCGACCGGGGGCGCATCGCGGCAAGCCCGCGAACGCCCGATCCGCGGGCCAGACGCATCAGCAGGGTTTCAGCCTGGTCGTCGGCGTGGTGCGCCGTGGCGAGCGCGCCGAGGCCGCGCTCCTCGACCCAATAGCTCAGCAGCCGATAGCGTTTGCGGCGTGCGCGCTCCTGGATCGCCGTGGCCGGAGCCTCGGTCCAGCACGCGGTAAGTATCGAGTGGCGGACGCCGAGGCGCTCGCAGGTCTTGGCGACCGCGAGGGCTTCGTCGCGAGCTTCCGGCCGGATGCCGTGATCGACCGTTGCAGCTTCGACCTGGCCCGGCCGCGCAGCCGCGGCGAGGAGCAGCAATGCGAGGCTGTCCGCGCCGCCCGAGACGGCAATCCCGACGGACTCGTCAGCTGGAATCAGCGCGTCGAGATCGGCGCGAAAGCGATCGAGGATGCCTGACTCCATTCGTCACCCTGAACTCGTTTCAGGGTCCATTTATGAGCAGGTTGCGGCAGGCTTCACAATGCACGCTGAAACAAGTTCAGCATGACGCAGGATCAGATCAGCTGCACTGCGCCTGCGCTTTGGCTTCGCTTTCCAGCTTCTTCACGTCGGGGCGGACCTTGGCGCCGTAGACGGCATCCAGTTCCGCATAGGCCTTGCAGGCCTGCCCCGGCTGCCCGAGCTTCATCAGCGCCTGGCCGAGATAATAAAGGCTGTCCTGCGCGCGCTCGCCGCCGGGATTGCTGCGGTAGTTGGACAGCAGGGCCGAGGCGGCGTTTCGGGCGTCACCCTTGTCGAGCATCGCCCGGCCGATGAGGTTGTTGGCGTAGCTGACGCGGCGGTGCCGCGGGTAAGCGGCGGTGAAGGACTTGAGGGTGCTGATCGCCTGATCGTACTGGCCCGCTTCCCACTGACGAAACCCTGCCGTGTAGGCATCCTCGCCCGGATCGCTGACGGCAACGGCGTCCCCGACGTCGACGGTCGTTGGCCCGCCAAGAGCCGCGGTCTTCGGCGGAGTCTTGGGTGGCGCCTTGGGAGGCGTCGGCTTTTTGCCAGGCGTCGTGACGACCGGCGGAGCTTCTTCAACCGGTGCAGCGGCGGGCGGCGCGGCCTGAAGCGCGGCGATCCGCTGCTCCAGCGCTCCGAAGCGCTGGTCCTGATCGGTCTTGAACTGGCCGAAGCCCGTTTCGACGCTGCGCAAGCGATTGCCATTCTCCTCCGACTGGCGAACGAGGTCGGCCATCTGCCGCTCGAGCGCATCGAGGCGCTGGGCAAGCGAGAGCACGGAAGCTTGCGTCGCCGCGGGGTCATCGGAAAAGCCGGCGGTGTCCGCTGGGCGGCCCTTCGGGAACAGCTGACGCTGCATCTGCCCGATCTGGCGCTCCAGCCGGTCGAGCCGCTGCTCGGGGGTCGGCGGCTGCTGCCGCTGCGCGAGGGCGGCCGGAGGGGCAAGCACCGCGAAGGTGCCCGCCGCGAGAGCGGTGATCAGCTTGGATTTCACGAGATATTCCCCACGCTTCGTTTCTCGTCGCACTTTGCCCCGCCGCGGCTTGCGCGGGGATGAATCCTATTCGGCTTCGTTGGTAGTAGGCACCGCTTCGGGCGTCTCCGACGGTGCGGGGCCCGGTGCAGGTGAGGCTGTCCGGGGAGAAGCCCGTCCCGCCGCTGGTGCCGTGGCGGGAGCTTGCGCGGCCGGCGCCTTCATCAGGTCTGCCGCGAGAAGGCTCACGTTCGAAACGGTGGTCGCGGGCCTGCCGACGGGCGGCGCGACCGTTGTCCCGACCGTCACCTTCACCGCTTCGGGCTTGCCGGTCTTGAGCACCGGCGCCGTCGCCGTCGTCGGGACCGTGTAGGTCTGGTTCGGCTGGAGCGTGCCGGAAAAGAGCGTCGCCCCGCCCTTCTGGCTGACCTGCAGCCAGACCGGCGCAACAGCCGTAAGCACAACCGGTCCCTGAGCCGAAGGAGCTTGAGCAGGCGCAGCGGGAGCCGAGGGCGCTGCAGTGGGGGACGAACCCTGCGCAACGACACTGTTGTCGACGGTATCCGGCTCTTCAAGCGACCGCTTGTTAAGCCAGCTCATGACGGCCACGAGCACGATGACGGCGAGAATGGCACCGATGACGAGGCCTCTCGGCATGGTCCGCCGCGGATCGGCAGGCTCGAACACGTCGGTCGACGTCGAGGCGAAGCGCTGCCCGCCCATTTCCTCGCGCAGCTGGTCGCCGATGTCGTTGCGGTCGAGATCGACGGCCGACGCGTAGCTCTTGGCAAAGCCGATGGTGTAGGTGGGCGCAGGTAGGCTGTCCCAATCCGCCTTCTCGATATTCTCGAGGTGGCGTCGCGGGATGCGCGTTTGCGCGGCAACGTCCTCGAGGCTGAGCCCCTTCGCCTCGCGCGCGATCCGCAGCCGCTCGCCCGCGGGCGCAAGCACCGGCTCCGGCTGTTCTTCGTGCAACGGCTCCGGGTCGGGTTCGCGCTTGGGCATGGTTCCTGTTTGGAGGCTGGAGCACCGGTGTCAACCGGCAGTCATCCGATTGTGACGTTGTGCCTTCTCGCCCATTCGCCGAGCGCCTTCCGCATATCCCGCGGCGGCTTGGCGAGCAGTTGCTCGGTACGGCTGCGCACCGCGGCAGCATCGAGCGAGCGGATCATCGCCTTGAGCGGACCCACCGCCGCCGGCGTGATCGAAAACTTGGTGGCGCCCAGGCCGATCAGCGCCATGGCTTCCAGCGGGCGCCCCGCCATCTCACCGCAGACGCGAACAGGCACGCCGGCGGCGTCGCAGGCGCCGATGATGCGCTTGAGGAACCGAAGGATCGCCGGGCTCAACCAGTCGTAGCGCTCGGCAAGCCGCGGGTCGGACCGGTCGGCCGCGAACAGGAACTGCGTCAGGTCGTTGGTTCCGATCGAGATGAAGTCGACGCGGGGGAGGAGCTGGTCGAGCATTTCCGCGAGGCTCGGGACTTCGAGCATCGCACCGAACTCGATCCGCTTCGGAAGCTTGCGATGGCGTTTGCGCGCCCACTCGACCTGTTCCTCGAACAGCGCTCGTGCTTCCTCATATTCCCACGGCTCGGAAACCATCGGGAACATCACGCGAAGAAGCCTTCCGGCCGACGCCTCGATCAGGGCCCGGGCCTGCGCCTTCATCAGGGTCGAGCGATCGAGCGACAGGCGAAGGGCTCGCCAGCCCATCGAAGGGTTCTCGGCGTGCTCCTCCACGTCGTCGGTCAGGTACGGCAGCGCCTTGTCGCCGCCGATATCGACGGTGCGGAAGATCACCGGGCGCTCGCCGACGGCGTCGAGCACCTTGGTGTAGAGCCGCAACTGCCGATCGCGACCCGGAAGCGTCGCGGAGACCAGGAACTGGAACTCGGTGCGGAAGAGGCCGATGCCTTCCGCGCCGCTCATCGGCAAGGTCGCGGCATCTTCGGCCAGCCCGGCGTTGACCATGACGCTGCACTCCGTGCCGTCGGTGGTGACCGCCGGCAAAGTGCGAACGGCAGCGAACTCGGCACGGCGCTTCTGGCTGAGCGCCATGCGGTGCTCGAAATTGGCCATCAGCTGACGCGTCGGGCGGATGATGATGCTGCCATTGTCGCCGTCGACGAGGATGGTCTCGCCTTCATCGAGGCTGTGGCGGATGTCGTGCAGGCGGCCGATGACGGGGATGCCGATGGCGCGCGCGACAATGGTCATGTGCGAGGTGAGCGAGCCTTCCTCGAGCAGCACGCCCTTCAAGCGGCGGCGGTCGTACTCGAGCAGTTCCGCAGGCCCGAGGTTGCGGGCGATCAGGACCGCATCGTGGGTCAGGCCGGTCTGGGCCGCGGTGCCGATCCGGCCCGAGACGATCCGAAGCAGGCGGTTCGACAAATCCTCGAGATCGTGCATCCGCTCCTGCAGCAGTGGGTCGTCGATCTCCTGCATGCGCGCCCGGGTGCGCTGCTGAACGCGTTCGATCGCGGCCTCGGCGGTAAGTCCGCTGTCGATGGCGGTGTTGATCCGCCGCGACCAGCCCTCGTCGTAGGCGAACATGCGGTAGGTCTCGAGAATCTCCTGATGCTCGCCGGCGATGCCGAACTCCGCCTCGCGCGCCATGTTGTCGATCTGCTCGCGCATCTTGCGGAAGGCGGCGTAGACCCGCTCGCGCTCCGCCTCCGTATCCTCGGCGACGGTGTGCTCGACGACGACGCGCGGCTCGTGGAAGACGGCGACGCCCTTGGCCATTCCGGCGACGAGCCTCAGGCCCGAAAGCCGCAGCGGTCCGGCACTGCGGAGGCGGCTGCGCCGCGCGCCGTCGACCAGGCGAGCGCCGGCGATCATTTCCGACAGCACCATCGCGACCGTCTGAAGCGCCTCGATCTCGACGTCCTGGTAGCGGCGAGGCTCGGCATGCTGAACGGCAAGCACGCCGACGGGACTTTCGAGGCGGACGATGGGGACGCCGGCGAAGCTGTGGAAACGCTCCTCCCCGGTCTCGGGCTTGTAGGCGAAGGCGAGGTGCTCCGCAGCCTCTGCGAGGTTGAGCACGCGCCCCTCGGCCGCGATCGTGCCGACGAGACCCTCCCCCATCTTGAGCCGGGTGACGTGAACCGCTTCCTTGCGCAGGCCGTGGGTGGCGAACAGCTCGAGATTGTTGTCGCGAAGAAGGTAGATGGAGCAGACTTCGCTGTGCATCTTGTCGGCGATGAGGTCGACAACCTGGTCGAGCTTGTGCTGTGCCGAGCCGCGCCGCGCCATGATCGCATGGAGGCCCGTCAGGATCTCGCGGGCGGATGTGGCGGCTGAAAGCGGCATCTCGCCAAGCGGCTATCAGATGGACGCCGCGCCTGTCACGCACGCAAGCGACCGGGGCGGAGCTGTGACGGCTCCGCTCCCGGTGCGATGCCGTTCAGGCGAGTTCCCGAACGGTGAACGTGACGTAGCTTTCGCCGACCGTGCCTTCGACGAAGCCGTCGGTGCGGACGGCGACCTCGAACGGCTTGCCGGTGAGGCGGTCGAAGCCGCGGAGGTGGGTGGTTCCACGGCTGTCCACGTACTGGCGGTAAGCGCCGATCAGGCCCGCGTAGTCACTGTCGCGATAGTTGATCGTCTGTGCGTCCTTGCCCGGCTGACCCGGGATCAGGCCGAGTGCGATCGCAAGCACGGCTTTCATGATCATCATGCATTCCCCTTTGTTCACAGCGGCGATGCTGCGCGGGACTGCTCTTCAAGAAGCGTGCCAGACGGAGAACGCATGCGATAACAGGGGCTTCGGCCTTCTGCCGGAAGGTCGGCGACGGCGCTTGCTGCTATACATTGGTAAAACACACCATACAGCTCGGCGGAACGTCGCGGCCGTTAACGGCGAGCTGCAGGTGGGCGGCGACCTGCTTCCGCCTAGCCCCTGCTCTCGAGCGCGGCAGCGGCTTCGTCGACGAGTTCGCGGATGATGGCCGCGACGGGCTCTTCGCGGGTGACCATCCCGACCGACTGGCCGGCCATGACGGAGCCGGTCTCCACGTCGCCGTCGATGACGGCGCGGCGGAGGGCGCCGGCCCAGTAATGTTCGATCTGAAGCTGCGCCTCGGCCATTTCCACCGTGCGGGTGTCGAGGAGATCGGCGACTTCGCGCTGCTTGGCGGCGAAGCGCTCCATCTCGCGGTTCTTCAGGGCGCGCACGGGGATGACCGGCAGCCGCGGGTCGATCTGCACGCTTGGGATTGCATCGCGCGCCGACGCGCGGATGAACGCCTTCTTGAAGTTGGCGTGCGCGATGCTCTCGTTAGCGCAGACGAAGCGGGTGCCGAGCTGAACGCCGACCGCGCCCATCTCCAGGTAAGCGGCAATCGCCTCACCACGACCGATCCCGCCGGCGACGAAGACCGGAATGTCCTTTGAGACGTTGGGAAGGATTTCCTGCGCGAGCACGGAGGTGGACACGGGGCCGATGTGGCCGCCGGCTTCCATGCCCTCGATCACCAGCGCGTCGGCGCCGGACCGCATGAGTTTCTTTGCGAGTGCCAGCGCCGGGGCGAAGCAGACGAGCTTCGCGCCATTGCCCTTGATGCGCTCGATCGCGCCGCCCGGCGGCAACCCGCCGGCGAGCACGACATGGCCGACCTGATGCTTCGCGCAGACGTCGATCAGCTCGCTAAGCTGCGGATGCATGGTGATGAGGTTGACGCCGAACGGCCGCGACGTGCGCGTCTTGGTCTCGCCGATCTCGGTGTCGAGCAGCTCTGGCGTCATGGCGCCGCAGGCGATCACGCCGAAGCCGCCGGCGTTCGAGATAGCCGAGACGAGCTTGCGCTCGGAGACCCAGCTCATCGCGCCGCCCATGATCGCGACCTCGCTGCCGAGGAACTCGGTCCCGCGATGCATCAGCTCCTTGAGCCGGGTGTGGCCAACGGAAGCGTGGACGGGCCGCGGGTCCGCGATCAGGCCTTCGCCGCTCATGCCGCCTCCTGCGCGTCGAGGCCGAAGGCGGTATGAAGAACGCGGACGGCCAATTCGGTGTATTCCTCGGGTATGAGCACGGAGACTTTGATCTCCGACGTCGAGATGGCGAGGATGTTGATCCCGCGCTCGGCCAGCGTCTCGAACATGCGCGCGGCAATGCCGGCGTTCGAGCGCATGCCGATCCCGACCGCGCTGACCTTTACCACCTCGGTATTGGTGACGATCTGCTCGAACCCGATCGTCTCCTTCGCCTTATCGAGCTCGGCGACCGCATGAGCGAGCGAGGCCTTTGGAATGGTGAAGGTCAGCGTGCTTGCCTTGCCCGTCCCGGCACCACTCTGGACGATCATGTCGACGTTGATGCTGGCGCTTGCGAGAGGGGCGAAGATGGCGGCGACGGTCCCCGGCTTGTCGGGCAGGCCCGTCAGCGTGACCCGCGCCTCGTTCTTGTCGTGGGCGATGCCCGTGACGAGTTGCCGTTCCATATTGAGTTCCTCGATCTTGTCGTCGGAGACGATGAGCGTTCCCGGCCTGTCCTCGAACGATGAGAGCACCTGCAGCGCCATGTTGTAGCGCATGGCGAGCCCGACCGAACGGGTCTGCAGGACCTTGGCGCCGACGGAGGCGAGCTCGAGCATCTCCTCGTAGGTGATGGCGCTGAGCTTGCGGGCGCGGGGCACGATGCGCGGATCGGTGGTGAATACGCCTTCGACATCGGTATAGATGTCGCAGCGGTCGGCCTTGACCGCCACGGCGAGTGCGACTGCGGAGGTGTCGGAGCCGCCGCGGCCCAGGGTTGCGACATCGCCTTCCGCCGTAATGCCCTGGAAGCCGGGGATGACGGCAATGCCGCCCTTGGCGAACACATTCTCGAGAACGTCGGCCTCGATATGATCGATCAGCGCCGAGCTGTGGCCGGACGCGCGGATCGGCAGCTGCCAACCCATGTAGGAGCGGGCATTTACGCCCATGCCGGAAAGGGTGATGGCGAGGAGCCCGGCGGTGACCTGCTCGCCCGACGCCACCACGACGTCATATTCACGCGGGTCGTAGAGCGGCGCGGCTTCCTTGCAGAGCTGGACGAGGCGGTCGGTTTCGCCGGCCATGGCGGAGACCACGACGGCGACCTCGTTGCCGCGCTCCGCCTCGCGCTTCACGAGGCCCGACACGTGACGGATGCGCTCGATGCCCGCCATCGAGGTGCCGCCGAATTTCATCACGATGCGAGCCATGCCGCGCGGGGTTTAGCTGCTCGGGTCGGCGGCGCAACCGCGCAGCCACTCCGGCACGCGGTCGGCGGCGATCAACTGTTCGACCCCGACCCGCGGCCGCACGACGGCCCACCGGCTGCCGTCGACCAGCACCTCGGGCGTGAGCGGGCGTGAATTGTAGGTGCTCGACATGGCCGCGGCGTAGGCGCCGGCGGTGCGGAACACGACGAGGTCCCCGGCCGAGACCTCGTCCATGTCGCGGCCCATTGCGAACGTGTCCCCCGTTTCGCAGACGGGTCCCACGACATTGGCACCGCGCCTGGCGCCGCTTGGCCGGACCGCCTCGATCCGATGCCAGGCGTCATAGAGCGCCGGGCGCATGAGGTCGTTCATCGCGGCATCGACGATGACGAACGGGTCGGTCACGCCCGGTTTCACGCGGACCACGCGGGAGAGCAGCACGCCGGCGTTGCCGACGATCAGGCGGCCCGGCTCGAACACCAGCCGAGCGTTCCAGCTCGCGGTCAACCGCTGGACCATCGCGCCATAATCCGCCGGACCGGGCGGCGGCGGCTGCTCGGGATCGTAGGGTACGCCAAGCCCGCCACCGAGGTCGGCAATCCGGATATCGTGACCGGCGGCTCGCAGCTCCGCCATCAGCTGGCCCACGCGTGTGAACGCGCGTTCGAGCGGGTCGAGGCTGGCCAGCTGGCTGCCGATGTGGACGGCGACGCCCTGAACCGCGAGGCCCGGCAGACTGGCGGCACGCGCATAGGCTTCGACCGCTTCGCCGATCGCAATGCCGAACTTGTTCTCGGCCGCGCCCGTGGTGATCTTCGCGTGCCCGCCTCCACCCACATCGGGGTTCACGCGGAAGCCGACGGGAGCGATGCGGCTCATGCCGCTCGCCACCGCGGACAGCATCTCAGCCTCGGCGAACGACTCGACGTTGAACTGGAAGAGGCGGCCTTCGAGGGCGAGCCGCATCTCGTCTTCGGTCTTGCCCACCCCGGAGAAGACGATCTTGTCGCTCGGCACGCCAGCGGCGCGACCCCGCCGGTATTCACCG
>Ga0308174_10001145_pt1 | contig 12049 bp, 15 predicted proteins | sample PhyPR2_FD_203894 | JGI IMG/M metagenome (GOLD analysis project Ga0308174, IMG submission 203894) | Soil microbial communities from UC Gill Tract Community Farm, Albany, California, United States - DLSLS.P.R2 | ecosystem: Environmental > Terrestrial > Soil > Agricultural land | place: USA...
TCGGGCGGCTCCGCGCGGGCCTGGCCGGGCTGGAGGACGTCGACGTCGTCGGGGACCCGGCGCGCCGGCTGCCGCACGTGCTGACCTTCTCCTGCCTCTACGTCGACGGGGAGTCTCTGGTGACCGAGCTCGACCGGCTCGGCTTCGCCGTGGCGTCCGGCTCGGCGTGCACCGCCAGCAGCCTCGAGCCCTCCCACGTGCTGGCCGCGATGGGGGCGCTCACGCACGGCAACGTGCGGGTGTCGCTGGCCCGGGACACGACCGAGGCCGAAGTCGACCGGCTCCTGGCGGTGCTGCCCGGCCTGCTGGCGCGGCTGCGACCGGCCGGCTGAGAGGCTGTGGCCGTGGACGCCGACACCGAGCTCGACTGCCGCGGGCTGGTCTGCCCGCTGCCGGTCATCCGGCTCGCCAACCACCTCCCGGACCTGCCGGTCGGAGCGACCCTGGCCGTCGTCGCCGACGACCCGGCCGCCCGCCCGGACATCGCGGCGTGGTGCCGGATGCGCGGTCAGGAGTACGTCGGGGAGGACTCCGCGGACGACGGGGTCCCGCGCTTCACCGTGCGGCGGCTGCGCTGACGCACTCTGCCGGACCGGGCCCACCCGTCACTTCCTGCGCGACACGCCGGTGAGACTGCCTTCTAGCTGACGGGTCGGCGTCAGGGGCGGGGGGTGCGGACGTGCGCGGCGATCTCGGCGGCCGCGTCGTCGCCGTAGGCCGAAGCGAAGCGCTCGACGAACTGCCGCTGGTGCAGGGTGTACTCCTGGGTGCCGACCTTCTCCACGACGAACACCGCCAGCAGGCAGCCGAGCTGGGCGGCGCGCTCCAGCGACAGCTCCCACTCGAGGGCGGCCAGGAAGCCGGCCCGGAACGCGTCACCGACGCCGGTCGGCTCGACCTTCTCGATCTCCGGCACCGCCGGGACCACGATCGGCTCCTCGCCCTTGCGCTCGACCCGGACGCCCTGGGCGCCCAGCGTGACCACCCAGGTGCCGACCCGGTCGAGGACCTCGTCGTGGGTCCAGCCGGTCTTCTTCTCGATGAGGGCGGACTCGTACTCGTTGCTGAACAGGATCGCGGCGCCGTCGATGAGCTCCATGATCATGTCGCCGTCGCCGAACGCGAGCTGCTGGCTGGGGTCGGCGATGAACGGGTAGCCGCGACGGCGGCACTCGTTGGTGTGCCGGACCATCCCCTCGGGGTCGTTCGGCCCGACCAGGACGTACGTCGCCCCGCCGACCCGGTCCACGATCGGGGCCAGCTCGATCTCCCGCGCCTCGCTCATCGCACCGGCGTAGAACGACGCGATCTGCGCCATCGTGGCGTCGTTGGTGCAGACGAACCGGGCCGTGTGCTTGGTCTCCGACACGTGCACCGACTCGCAGTCGACGTTGTGGCGCACCAGCCAGGACCGGTAGTCGACGAAGTCCTCGCCCACCGCGCCGACCAGGACCGGCCGCAGCCCGAGGTTGCCGAGGCCGAAGCAGATGTTGGCCGCGCACCCGCCGCGCCGCACCTCGAGGTCCTCGACGAGGAACGACAGCGCGATCTTGTCGAGCTGGTCGACCACCAGCGAGTCGGAGAACTTGCCGGGGAACGACATCAGGTGGTCGGTGGCGATGGAGCCGGTGACGAGCAGCGACACGGAGGGGTCCTCGGAGGGCTCGGGGGGTGGTTCGGGGACAGCGAGACACTACCCGCCGGTACCCGTGGGGATACCTCCCGGTAGCCCCTAGCGTGGCGGCATGACCTACGAGCGGCTGCCCTACGACGACGCCTCGACCGCCACCGAGATGACCTCCGACTGCCGCGCCGTCGAGTCGGCGCTCCGGCTCCCGGCGCGCCGCACCCCCGCCGAGCGGGCCCGCGCCGCGGCGGTCCGTCCGGCGCCCAGCATCCGCTTCGAGGACTACCCGCGCGAGGTGCCGAAGCCGACAATCCGGGTGTCCCAGGCGGCCTCGCGGCTGGCCGCGGCGTTCCACGCCAACCTGGACTGACCAGCCCTCCCACCTCGCAGTTTCGCGGGGCATCCTGGCTGTGTGACCCCCGCCACGTCCGGCTGGCTCGCGCCCCTCGGCGCGTCCGCCGCCGTGCTCGCGGTCCTCGTGGTGCCGGGCGTGCTCGCCGCGACGGGAGGCGGTGCCGGCCCGGGTCCGGAGCGGCTGTTCGTGCACGACCCGGTGACGCCGTACCTGCCGCCCGGCGGCCCGGTGCACGACCGCGGCGGACCCGGCGCCGTCGAGATCGTCGGCTACAAGGCGATGGGGCGCACGCTCGAGGTCTTCTACACCCTGGACCGGACGACGGACTGCTCGAGCCGGATCAAGCCACCCAAGGTCCGGGAGCGGGTCTCCTCGGTGGTGGTGGAGCTGTCGCGGCAGCCGTCGCGGGCCCCCGACGTGGTCTGCCAGAGCCTGCGGCTCACGAACTCCGTCGACATCGTGCTGTCCCGGCCGATGGGCGGGCGGCTGCTCCAGGACGGGTCGCGCGGCAACTCGCTGGTGCCGATCGAGCGGCCCTTCCGCACCGACGTCACCGACACCATCATGCCGCCGAAGTCCCGCTCCGGCCGCTGAGGGATCCGCCCCTCCGGACACCGAAGACCCCCGCTGCCCGGAGGCGGCGGGGGTCTTCGACCTTGGGAGTCAGGTGCGGCTCAGTGGAACGAGTCGCCGCAGGCGCAGGAGCCGGTCGCGTTCGGGTTGTCGATCGTGAAGCCCTGCTTCTCGATGGTGTCCACGAAGTCGATCACCGCGCCGTTGAGGTACGGCGTGCTCATCCGGTCGACGACCACGGAGACGCCGTCGAAGTCGGTGACCACGTCGCCGTCGAGGTTCCGCTCGTCGAAGAACAGCTGGTAGCGCAGACCGGAGCAGCCACCGGGCTGGACGGCGATCCGGAGCTGGAGGTCGTCGCGGCCCTCCTGCTCCAGGAGGCTCTTGACCTTGCTGGCGGCGGCGTCGCTGACGTTGATCCCGTCGGGACGGACCTGCGGCTGGGTGGGGGTGTCGACCTGCTCGGTCATGGTGTGCTCCCTGGACTGGCTGACAGTTCGAAGATGACGATCTGCTTGGTCAATGGTCGCACATCTCCGAGTATTCCCAAGAACGAGCGAGCCCAAGACTCAGTGCGACCAGGTGCGGGCGGTCCGCTCGGCCAGTGCGGCCAGGCTGCCCGCCGGGTCGGCGAAGCTGGCGTCCTCTCCGACGAGGTCCACCATCGAGTAGGCCGACTCCACGCCCAGCGCCCGCATCTCCCGGGAGCCCACCAGGACCTGGCCCGCGAGCGCGATGCACGGCTGCAGCGCCTGCGCGGCGATCGCCGCGACGCCGTAGGGCACCTTGCCGCCGCGCGAGGAGAAGTCGAAGGCCCCCTCCCCGGTCACCACCAGGTCGGCCCGGCGGGCCCGGTCGGCGAGCCCGACGGCCTCCGCGACCACGTCCAGGCCGGGCGTCCGGGTCGCGCCCAGCAGGAGCAGGGCGAACCCGAGGCCGCCGGCGGCACCGGCCCCCTTCGCCTTGGCGACCTTCGTGTCCGTCGCCTCCGCCAGCCGCTCCAGCAGCGCGTCGACCGCCTGCAGCCGGTCGTCGCTCACCCCCTTCTGGGGACCGAAGACGTTGATGGCGCCGCGCAGGCCGAGCAGCGGGTTGTCCACGTCGGACGCGGCGACCAGCTGCACCCCCGAGACCGTCTCCCGGGCGGCGGTCAGGTCCACGGCCTCGATGTCCCCCAGGGCGGCGGCCCCGCCGGTCAGCGCTCCGTCCGGGGTGGCGACCGCGCCGAGCGCGGCGAGCAGGCCCCCTCCCCCGTCGTTGGTGCCCGACCCGCCCAGGCCGACCACGACGCGAGTGGCCCCCGCCTCGACGGCGGCCCGCACCAGCTCGCCGACCCCGAACGTGCCGGCCTGCTCCGGGCGTCTCTCCTCCGCCGGGGTCAGGTGCAGCCCGCAGGCCTGGGCGCTCTCGACATACGCCGTGCCGTCGTGCAGCAGCACGGTCCCCGGCACCGGGTCGCCGTACGGCCCCCGCACGGTGACCGCGAGCAGGTCGCCACCCAGCGAGGCGTGCAGCACGTCGACGAAGCCGGGGCCGCCGTCGGCCATCGGGACCAGCTCGAGCTCGTCGCCGGGCGCGTGCCGCCGCCACCCCTCGGCGATCGCCTCGGCCGCCTCGACGGCGCTCAGCGTTCCGGCGAACTTGTCAGGAGCGATCAGCACGCGCATGCGACCCATCCAACATGATTCGATGTCGGGCGATGAACGCCGACTACGTGGTCCGCCCGATGACCCCGGAGGACACCCACGCGGTGGAGCGGCTCTCCGACGCCGCCTTCTTCGACCTCGACGTGCGCACCCACCGCACCGGCTGGCCCGAGCCGGAGCACCGCTCACCCGAGCGGGCGGAGAGCTGGCGCCTGCGGATCGAGCACCTGGTGCGGCACGACCCGCGCGGCTGCTGGGTCGCCGAGGACGGCACCGGCGTGATCGGCGCGGCGGCCGGCATGCGGCGGGACCTGACCTGGCTGCTCGCGACGTACGTCGTGCAACCCGGCGTCCAGGGCAAGGGCGTCGGGCGGCAGCTGCTCGACGCCGCCCTGTCCTACGGCTCGGGCTGCCTGCGGGCGATGCTGGCGGCCTCGGAGGACCCGGCGGCGGTGCGCCGGTACCGGCTGGCCGGGTTCACCCTGCACCCGACGATGCTGCTGTGGGGCACGGTGCCGCGGGAGGTGCTGCCGGTCGTGGAGCGGGTCCGGGAGGGCTCGGCCGGCGACGTCGACCTGATGGACTCCGTCGACCGGCAGGTCCGCGACAGTGCCCACGGCGTCGACCACGAGATCCTCACCCGACTGCACCGGCTGGTGGTGGCCGACCGGCCCACCGGCTCCGGCTACGTGTACGTCCCCGAGGGCGGGGGCGCCTACCTGCTGGCCGCGACCAACCGGCGCACCGCGACGGACCTGCTGTGGGAGGCGCTGGCGGCCTCCACCCCCGACCGGCCGGTGACCGTCGACCACATCACCGCCGCCAACGAGTGGGCCGTCGACGTCGGCATGGCTGCCCGGCTGGAGCTGTGGACCCGCGGCTACCTCGCCCTGCGGGGGATGAAGCCGCCGATGCCCTACCTGCCCAGCGGTCACTACCTGTGACCTCCAGGGCGGCTGTGAAAGGATGTCGGTGTGACAACAACTGACCTGCCCCTGCTGACGCTGGGCCACGGCGCCGACCTGCGCTCCGAGTCGGGCGTCGACTGCCCCGGGTCCCTGCCGGCCGCGTCCGACCCCGACCTGGTGGCCCGGGCCCGGGCCGCGAAGGAGGCGCTCGGCGACCGGGTGTTCGTGCTCGGGCACCACTACCAGCGCGACGAGGTCATCGCCTTCGCCGACGTGACCGGCGACTCGTTCAAGCTCGCGCGCGACGCCGCCGCCCGGCCGGAGGCGGAGTACGTCGTCTTCTGCGGGGTGCACTTCATGGCCGAGTCGGCGGACATCCTCACCTCCCCCGCGCAGCAGGTGATCCTCCCCGACCTCGCGGCCGGCTGCTCGATGGCGGACATGGCGGCGCTCTCGCAGGTCGAGGACGCCTGGGACGCGCTGGAGGACGCGGGGGTCGCCCCGTCCGTCGTACCGGTGACGTACATGAACTCCTCCGCCGACATCAAGGCGTTCTGCGGGCGGCACGGCGGCGCGGTGTGCACATCGTCCAATGCCGAGGTCGCGCTGGAGTGGGCCTTCGGCCGGCACCGGGACGCGAAGGTGCTGTTCCTGCCCGACCAGCACCTCGGCCGCAACACCGCCGTCCTGCGGATGGGGATGTCCCTGGACGACTGCGTGGTGTGGGACCCACACAAGCCCGCCGGTGGGCTCACCGCCGCGCAGCTGCGCGACGCCCGGATGATCCTGTGGAAGGGGCACTGCTCGGTGCACGGACGGTTCACGGCGCAGTGCGTGGACGACGTCCGCGAGCGGGTGCCCGGGGTGCAGGTGCTGGTGCACCCGGAGTGCACGCACGACGTGGTCACCAAGGCCGACCTGGTCGGCTCGACGGAGTTCATCATCAAGACCATCGAGGCCGCCCCGCCGGGCTCGGCATGGGCGATCGGCACCGAGCTCAACCTCGTCCAGCGACTGGCCGCGGCGCACCCCGAGCAGCGCATCACGTTCCTCGACAAGACCGTCTGCTACTGCTCGACGATGAACCGGATCGACCTGCCGCACTTCGTGTGGGCGATGGAGAACCTCGTCGCCGGGAAGGTCGTCAACCGGATCGACGTGGACCCCGAGACCGAGCGGTGGGCCAAGGTGGCCCTGCAGCGGATGCTGGACCTGCCGGCGCCGCAGGCCGCGAAGGACTAGCGGTCCGTCACCGCCGATCCGTCACAGCCCGGGGGCGCCCCAGACCGGCATCCAGCGGCTGAGCTCCGGCTCGACCGGGAGGTCGTTCTTGAGCAGGTCGCGGACCTGGATCTCCAGCACGTTGTCGCGCTGCTGCGGCCCCTGCGGCGCGAACGGGTAGAACGTGCCCCGCTTGTACAGGTAGACCAGCCCGAGCCGGCGGCCGGAGGGGTCGGTGAAGCCGACCAGCGAGCAGAGCAGGCTCGGGCCGAAGCCCTGCGCCTCGAGCGAGGTGTTCACGGTGTGCAGGTCGGTGACCAGCGCCGACAGGTCGTCGGGGCTCTGCTGGGCCAGCAGCCAGGTGAAGCCGTACGAGTCGGTGCTGCGCTGGACGTCCGGGTCGTCGTCGTTGTCGAGCAGCTCGACCACGTCCGCCTGGGTCTGCGCGAAGGCGGCGCCCTCGGCGGCCCGGTAGCAGACCGAGCCGAGGCCGGTCGGGGTGAACCCGGCGGCCGTCTGCAGCGTGATGGCCGCGGCCGGCAGCGCGAACAGCGCGTCGAGGTTGGCCTGGACGGGCTTGCTCCGTCCGGTCAGGGTGCTCCAGAGACCCATCGGCGCGATGCCCTCAGCTGCCCAGGCCGGGCGCCGGGAAGCCGCCGTCCATCGGCTTGCCGAGCTCGGCGGAGATCTTCGCCAGCTGCTCGAGCCGCTGCTCCAGCGACGGGTGGGTGGAGGTGATCGTCCTCAGCGTCATGCCGCTCACGGCGGGGGCGATGAAGAAGGCGTTCAGCGGCTGCGAGGAGCGCAGGTCCTTGTTCGGGATCGACGCGATCTCGCCGCTGATCTTGGTCAGGGCGCTGGCCAGCGCCGACGGCTTCTGGGTCAGGAACGCGCCGGCCCGGTCGGCACACAGCTCGCGGTAGCGCGAGAGCAGCCGGGTGAGGAAGAAGCTAACGGCGTACACCACCAGGCTGACCGCCAGGACGATGAGCCACACCGGGACGCCGTTGTTGTTGTTGCTGTTGTTCCCCCCACGGCGGTCCCCGCCGCCGAAGATGGCGCCGTACTGCGCGCCGCGGGTGAGCATCGCGGCCATGATCCCCGCCGAGCTGGCGAGCGTCATCACCAGCACGTCCTTGTGCGCGACGTGGGAGAGCTCGTGGGCGAGCACGCCCTCCATCTCCTCGGCGGTGAGCTTGTCGAGGATTCCGGTGGTCACGCAGACGGCCGAGTGGCTCGCGGACCGGCCGGTCGCGAACGCGTTCGGCATGTCGGTGTAGGCGATCGCCACCCGCGGCTTGGGCATGTCGGCGAGCGCGCAGAGTCGGTCGATCATGCCGTGCAGCTCGGGCGCCTCCTGCGGCGTGACCTCCCGGGCCCGCATCGCCTTGAGTGCCACGGTGTCGGAGTTGTACCACTGGAACCACGCGACGCCGATCCCCGCGAAGCCGATGAGCACCCAGAGACCGGTGTTGCGGAAGACGAACATGAGCGCGACGACGAGCGCCACGAACAATCCGCCCAGCAGGAACAAGACCAGGGTCATGCGCGCGGTCAGGCCGCGGTCGTTGATGAAGCGTGTACTGGCCATCAGCCCGGGATCAGCCCCTCGTCGCTGAGCAGCTCCCGCACCTCCTCCAGCGTCGCGTCGGCCGGCGGCAGGATCAGGTCGGAGTCCTCGAGGGACTCGTCGGGCAGCCGCGTGCCGGCGGTGCGTACGGCGTTCAGCAGCGCGTCGAGCGACTGCGAGAACGTCTCCCGGTCCCCCTGCTCCACGGCCTTCTCGACCGCGGAGTCCAGCTCGTTGAGCGCGGGCAGCTGGTCGTCGGGGACGTCCCACTGCCCCTCGGCGAGGATCCGCACGATCATGCCGACCCACCCTCCTGCCGGGTCTCCTCGGCCGCCTCGACCTGCGCCGGCGGGGTGGAGTCGGCCTGCTCCAGGGCCTGCGGGGCGGTCGCCTCGCCCGTCGTACCGGCCTTGAGGGCGGCGAGCTCGGCCTCCACGTCGGAGTGGGAGGACATCGCCTCCAGCTCGCGGGAGATGTCGTCGCCGCGGTTCAGCGAGCTCGCGTCGTCGAGAGCCCCGGAGGCGATCAGCTCGTCGATGGCACCGGCACGCGCCTGCATCTGCGCGGTCTTGTCCTCGGCCCGCTGGACCGCCATGCCCACGTCGCCCATCTCCTCCGAGATGCCGGAGAAGGCCTCGTTGATCCGGGTCTGCGCCTCGGCGGCGGTGTACTGCGCCTTGATCGTCTCCTTCTGGGTGCGGAAGGACTCGACCTTGGCCTGCAGGCGCTGGGAGGCGAGCGTGAGCTTCTCCTCCTCGCCCTGCAGCTGCGCCTGCTGCGCCTTGAGGTCGCTCAGCTGGCCGGTCAGGCCCGACTTGCGGGTCAGCGCCTCGCGGGCGAGGTCCTCGCGGCCCATCGAGAGCGCCTTCTGCGCCTGGTCGGTCAGCTTGTCGGACTGCTGCTGGAGCTGGGCGGCCTGGAGCTCGACGCGCTTGCGGCTGGTGGCGACGTCGGCCACGCCGCGGCGTACCTTCGTCAGCAGCTCGAGCTGCCGCTTGTAGCTGTAGTCGAGCGTCTCGCGCGGGTCCTCGGCACGGTCGAGCGCCTTGTCGGCCTTGGCGCGGAAGATCAGGCTGATGCGCTTCATGAGGGTCATCGAGGACAGCGCCCCTTTTCTTTCTCGGATGCAGCCGGGTGGCGGCACGGTGACGTCGTCTCCACCCTACGGGCCAACGGGCGGCCGGTGTAGGAGGTTCCCGAGGCTCTCGCCCCGCCGGATCGCGGCTAGGCTGGGAGCCTCACAGCCCGGACAGAGACCGAGGAAGCACCCGTTGTTCCGTCGCAGCAAGACCGCCGAGCCCGCCGCCGACAGCTCCGCCGAGAAGGTGGGCGGGAAGGGCCGACCGACGCCCACCCGCAAGGAGGCGCAGGCCGCCGCGAAGGCGCTCACCAAGGGCCCGACGGACCGCAAGGAGGCCGCCCGGCTCCAGCGGCAGAGGCGCACCGAGAGCAGCGCGAAGATCCGCGAGGGCATGAAGACCGGTGACGAGCGCTACCTGCCGGCCCGGGACAAGGGGCCCGTGCGGCGGTTCGTGCGCGACTGGATCGACGCCCGCCTGTGCATGGCCGAGATGCTGCTGCCGCTGCTGATCATCATCATGGTCGGCCAGACGCTGTCGCAGAGCCTGGCCAACGGACTGTGGAGCGCCACGATCCTGCTGGTCGCGCTCGACACCTCGCTGGTCGTGTTCCGGCTCCGCCGCGAGCTGCGCCGCCGGTTCCCGGACACCAGCACCAAGGGCGCCGTCGGGTACGGCGTGCTCCGGTCGCTCCAGCTGCGCTGGATCCGGATGCCCAAGCCGCAGGTCAAGCTGGGCGCCAAGCTGCCGCCGCGGTACTGACCCTTTCGCCCGTTTGGGGTCACCTGACCAGGCGTGTCCCGAAAGGATGCCGTGCCGGCGGGCGTGGCATCCGCGCCCGGTCCGGCCAGGCGGAGGTGCCAGAGCGCAGCGTGCTGCGCCGAGCGCCGACAACGCCGCCGGTCGGGATGCGGGGTCAGGCACGTGGCGGCAGGTTTGAGGGACATGCCTAGGGTCGGAGCCATGGAGTTCCGCAACCTCGGCACGAGTGGCCTCAAGATCTCGGCGATCGCCTACGGCAACTGGCTGACCCACGGGTCCCAGGTGGAGGAGGACGCGGCGCTGGCCTGCGTCCGCCGGGCGCTCGACGAGGGCATCACGACCTTCGACACGGCGGACGTCTACGCCAACACCCTGGCCGAGTCGGTGCTCGGCAAGGCCCTGCAGGGCGAGCGTCGCGAGAGCCTGGAGATCCTCACCAAGGTCTACTGGCCGACCGGGCCCGGCAAGCACAACGACAGCGGCCTGTCCCGCAAGCACATCATGGAGTCGATCAACGGCTCCCTGTCGCGGCTCGGCACCGACTACGTCGACGTCTACCAGGCGCACCGCTACGACTACGAGACCCCGCTCGAGGAGACGATGGAGGCGTTCGCCGACGTCGTGCACTCCGGCAAAGCACACTACATCGGGGTCTCGGAGTGGAAGGCGAGCGAGATCCGGGCCGCGCACGCGCTGGCTCGCGACCTGCGCATCCCCCTGGTCTCGAACCAGCCGCAGTACAACATGATCTGGCGCGTGATCGAGGCCGAGGTGGTGCCGACCTGCGAGGAGCTGGGGCTGGGCCAGGTGGTCTTCTCCCCCATCGCCCAGGGCGTGCTCACCGGCAAGTACAAGCCGGGTCAGCAGCACCCGGCCGGCTCCCGGGCCACCGATGAGAAGGGCGGCGCGAGCATGATCTCGCGCTGGCTCGACAACGACGACCTGCTCGAGCGCGTCCAGCGGCTCACCCCGATCGCCGAGGAGGCCGGGCTGACGCCGGCCCAGCTCGCCGTGGCCTGGGTGCTCCAGAACAGCAACGTCTCGGCGGCCATCATCGGGGCGTCCCGGCCGGAGCAGGTCACCGAGAACGTCAAGGCCGTGGGCGTGAAGCTCGAGGCGGACCAGCTCAAGCGGATCGACGAGGTCCTCGACCCGGTCGTCGAGCGCGACCCGGCGAAGACCGAGTCCCCGAAGCGTCGGCCGGTGCGCTGAGCGCCGTACGACGGACGGGGCGGTCGGGGCAGCCAGCGCGCACAGCCAGCGCGGGCCGCGCGCCGACCCGTCACCAACTGTGCGACACGCCGGTGAGACTGCCTTCCGGCTGACGGGTCGGCGTCAGGCGGACGCGTGCAGGCTCATCGGGCCGTAGACCTCGCGGTCGCCCTCGAACAGCGTGACCTGGTCGACGCCGTCGTCGAGGAGGTCACGCCAGGCCTCGCCGATCCAGGACTCCGCGTCGCTCTGGCTGGGGAAGCCGGTGACGCCCGAGGCGGCTCCCCCGGCGGACACCTCGCTGCCTTCGCCGTCCTCGAACCGCCAGCGCCAGCTCGCCTTGGGCGACGGGTCGCTGCTGCCGAAGGACGCGGAGGGCTCGAGGGAGTTCGTCATGTGACGAGCCTAACCAGCCGCCGGCCTCGGACACCTTTGACGGCGTCGCGGACCGCGTGGGACGGTGTGCGCATCTGCACGCCTTCGGGAAAGCCGGTGCGACTCCGGCGCTGACCCGCAACCGTGAGACGGACCCGGCCCCCTGGCCGGAGCCGCCGAGCCGGAGCACCGAGGCGGGCAGCGGCTCCACATCATCCGTCGAGGTCTACGGGACGGAGCCGGATCGGCGTCGTCCCTGACGCGTGTGGTCCGGCGAAGTCTGTGCACCGCCGCCACGAAAGGGCCCTCATGGCCAACGCTCTGCGCCGCACGTCCGGCGTCCCGCTCCTCCTGCTCACCCTGCTCATGGCGGTCCTCGTCGTGGCGGGGACCGCCCGGCCGGCCCAGGCCGCCGACGGCTACAAGTACTGGAACTACTTCCACGTCGCGAACGGCAAGTACGTCTTCGCGCAGACGGGCCCCGCCGACTACAAGCCCAAGGACGGCGCCGTCGAGGCCTACCGCTACGGCCTGTCCTCCGCCGCTAACGGCCTCCAGCCGCGCACCGACGCCACGACGTACACCGCCAAGGAGATCTGCAAGGGCACCAAGGCAACGTCCGGCCAGAAGCTGGTCGGGGTGCTGCTCGACTACGGCACCGCCAAGGACGCCGGCAGCGGCGAGACCCCGCCGAAGCCGCGCGCCGCCTGCGCGGCCGTCC
>Ga0308174_10001147_pt1 | contig 12047 bp, 11 predicted proteins | sample PhyPR2_FD_203894 | JGI IMG/M metagenome (GOLD analysis project Ga0308174, IMG submission 203894) | Soil microbial communities from UC Gill Tract Community Farm, Albany, California, United States - DLSLS.P.R2 | ecosystem: Environmental > Terrestrial > Soil > Agricultural land | place: USA...
CGTACGCCGCGCCGTGCGCACGGGCTCCGGCCGGGGCGACGTAGAGGTCGCCGGGCCGCACCCGCAGCGAGCTGATCGTCACGCCGGTCACGAGGGGGTCGCCGTCCCGGGCCGGGTCCCCCTGCCGGTCGGGGGGCCCGTCGAGGAGCCGGTCCCCGAGCCACGAGACGACCTCCCGGAGCGGAGTCGCCACCGGCGCGTCGGGGCGCAGCGGGACGACGTCGATCACGCCCGAGAGGTTACCGGTCGTGCTCACCACTCGATGCGGGGCGTGGGTGCCGTGCGGCCGGTGGGCGGCACGGCGTACTTCTGCAGGACGTAGCTCATGATCTTGTGGAAGGCCGGCCCGCCGACCGAGCCGCCGCCGCCGCCGTTCTTGGGGTCCTGGACCACCACGTAGACCAGGAACCGCGGGTCGTCGGCGGGCGCGAACCCGGCGAAGGACACCGTGAAGGTGCCGTCGTAGCAGCGGCAGGTCTTGCCGACGCGCTGCGCGGTGCCGGTCTTGCCGGCCACGCGGTAGCCGTCGATGCCGGCCGCGGGCGCGGTGCCGGTGTCGGGGTTGGTGACCGACTCCATCATCTGCCCGGTCAGCCTGGCGGCGCGGGCGCTGATCACCCGGTGCGTCGACGAGGTGGCGGAGCCGACCAGCTGGCCGCCCGCCGTGGTCGCCTCACCCTTGACCAGGCTCGGGGAGACGTAGACGCCGCCGTTGGCGACGGTGTTCACGGCGGCGGCCATCTGCACCGCGTTGACCGCGAGGCCCTGTCCGAAGGCGATCGTGTCCTGGTTGATCTGCGACCAGTTGCGCCAGCTGTTGAGCACCCCGGGGGACTCGCCGCGCACGCCGATGTTCGTGCGCGCCCCGAGCCCGAACCCGCGCAGGTAGTCGTAGAGCTCCTTGTGCTTGAACTGGCTGGCGGCCAGCACCGTGCCGATGTTCGACGACTTGGCGATGACGCCGGTGAGCGTGAGGTGCAGCTTGCCGTGCGGGAAGTAGTCGTGGATGACGTGGTCGCCCCGCGGGAGCTGGGCGGGCACGGTGATCTTGGTGTCCGGGGTGACCTTGCCGGCGTCGATGAGCGAGGACGCGGTCAGCACCTTCTCCACCGACCCGGGCTCGTAGACGTCGCGCAGTGCCCGCGAGCCGAGGTCCGACTTCGAGGACAGGCCCGGGTTGTTGGCGTCGAACGTCGGGTAGTCGGCCACCGAGAGCAGCTGGCCGGTGTGCGTGTCCATCACCACGGCGGCGCCGGACGAGCCCCCCGAGCCCTGGACCGCCTGCCGGACCACCCGCTGGGTGTACCACTGCACGTCGCGGTCGATGGTGAGGTCGAGGTCGTGCCCGCTCTTGGGCGGCACGGTGCTGTTGTCGCCGAGCGGGATGCGGTTGCCGCCGCCGGTCTCGTAGGTGGCCGAGCCGTCCTTGCCGGACAGCATCGGGTCGAACATCAGCTCCGCGCCCTCGCCGGCGTCACCGTTGTCGTTCATGAAGCCGACCAGGTTGGCCGCGATGTCCGAGGCCGGATAGGTGCGCACCGGATCGCGGCGGGTGTCGATCCCCTTCCAGCCGTGGGCGTCGATGGCCTGGACGATCTCCTCGGCCTTGGTGGACGGCACCCGCCGGGCGATGTACTGGAAGTGGGTGTCCGGCTTGCGCAGCCGGGCGAGCAGGTCGAAGTAGTCCACGTCGAGACGCCGGGCGATGATCGTGGCGATCCCGCTGGCGTGCTTCACGGTCATCGTCGGGTCGGCGACGATCATGAGCCCGTCGACGGACTCCGCGAGCGGCACGCCGTTGCGGTCCCTGATGGTGCCGCGGGTCGCCGGGAGGGTCACCGTCACCACGCCCTCGGAGCGGGCCTTCGCGACGTACGCCTGGGCGTCGACGCCCTGCAGCTGGAACAGCCGGCCGGCGAAGACGGAGACCACCATCGCGATCAGGATGAACCCGATCCGCAGCCGGACCAGCGAGGCCCCGCGCAGCGAGCGCAGCCGGGGGCGGCGGCGACGCTGGACGGGCTGCGGGCGACCGGGCCGGTGCGGGCCGGGTCGCGGGCGGCTGCCCTGGGTCAACGCTGGCTCCCCTGCTGCCGGTGACGGTCGTGGCTCTTCTTTGTACCTGCCTTCCCGGCGTTGTCAGCGCTCGCCGCGCCGTCGGTCGCGGACGGCTTCGCCTCGATGACGACCGGGGTGGGCCGCAGGTTCTTCGGCTTGCGGGTCGGCAGCGGCAGCACCCGGATCGCGTTGTCCGGGGTGGCCGGGGTCGGCTTCCCGAGCACGGTGCCGTCAGAGAGGCGGATGAACGCGGGTGCGCTCGGCGGCACCATGCCCATGTGCTTGGCCCGGACGGCCACAAGCTGCGGGTCGCGCAGCGCGTCGAGCTCCATGTTCAGCGACTGCTGCTTGGCGTCGAGGCGCGCGGCCTGGTCCTCCATCGCGGTCGCGGTGAAGGAGGCCTGCTGCATGGAGGTGTTGAAGCACAGCAGGCCGGCCACACCGCCGACCAGCAACAGCGACACCAGCACCACGAACGGCACCCGGGCGGCCCGGTGCGGTGTGCGGGGCACGACCGTCAGGCGCGCCCGCTCGACCGCCGCCTCGGCGATCCGCGGCACCCGGCTGCGGGCCTGGAACATCTGGGCGCTCATCTGGTTTTCCCTCCCCGTTGCTGCTGCCTGGTCATGCCACTGCTCCCCCGTGCTCGCCGGGCCGCCCGTGGCCGTCGTGCACCCGCTCCACCGCGCGCAGCCGCACCGACGCCGCCCGCGGGTTGGCCTCGATCTCCGCGGCACTGGCCTTCTCGGCCCCGCGGGTGACCAGCCGGAGCGCCGGCTCGTGCCCCTCCGGCACGAACGGCAGGTCCGGGGGTACGTCGCTGCGGGTGGCCTCGGCGAAGACCTGCTTGGTGATCCGGTCCTCGAGGGAGTGGTAGCTCATGACGACGACCCGCCCGCCGACGCCGATCGCGTCGATGGCCGCGGGCAGCGCCCGGCGCAGCACCGACAGCTCGTCGTTGACCTCGATCCGCAGCGCCTGGAAGGTGCGCTTGGCGGGATGCCCTCCGGTGCGCCGGGCGGGGGCCGGGATCGCGGCGTACAGCAGCTCGACCAGCCGCCCGGAGCGGTCGAACGGCGCCTTGGCCCGCTCCCGGACCACGGCCTGCGCGATCCGCCGGGCGAACCGCTCCTCGCCGTACTCCCTGAGCACGCGGGCGAGCTCCTCGACCGAGTAGCCGTTGAGCACGTCCGCGGCGGTCGGGCCGGTGGTGTCGTTCATGCGCATGTCGAGCGGCGCGTCCTGGCTGTAGGCGAAGCCCCGCTCGCGGATGTCGAGCTGCATCGAGGAGACCCCGAGGTCGAACAGCACCCCGTCGACGCTGGGGTACCCGAGGTCGGTGAGCACGTCGGCGATCTCGTCGTAGACCGCGTGCACGAACGTGACCCGCTCGCCGTACGCCGCGAGGCGCTCCCGGCTCCGCTCGAGGGCGTGCACGTCCCGGTCGACGCCGATGACGTGGGCCTGGGGGCACTGCTGGAGGACCGCCTCCGCGTGGCCGCCGAGACCGAGCGTGGCGTCGACGAGCAGCGTCTGCTCGCGGTCGGCCCGCTGCAGGGCAGGGGCGACCAGGGCGACGACCCGGTCGAGCAGCACCGGGACGTGGCTGGGGCTGCTCATGTCAGCGACCCTGGCCCGCCACGCGCACGAGGAGGAGGAGCGCCAGCGCGAACGTCGTGGACGCGGTCGCGGAGAAGGCGATGACCACCATGCCGTCCCGGACCTCGTGCCGGACCCGGCGCAAGGGTGGAGCGCCGTGCGTGCTTGTCATGGTTCGACCCCAAGCTGCTCGTGTGTAGGCGGGTGCCGCCGGGTTCGTGGGGCCAGGTCCCCGTCCGCTCGTCCCTGAGGGAAGTCCCGTTCTGGCACCGGGGAAGGTGCGCCAGACCAGGGGCAGTGACAAGCGGACGCGAGACCTCGTCCTACGACTCCGGCTGTTGAGTTGTCGTGCGGGTCCTGCTCAGATGCCCGGGAAGACCTCGTCCGAGAGGTCTGCGAACGCCTGCTCCTGCTGGTCCGAGTAGCTCTGCCAGGCCGCGCTGTCCCAGATCTCGATCCGGTTCATCGCGCCGATCACGATGCAGTCCTTCGTCAGGGACGCGTACTCCCGCAGCATCGGCGGGAGCGTGATGCGGCCCTGCTTGTCCGGCGTCTCGTCCGAGGCGCCGGCGAAGAACATCCGCACGTAGTCCCGGGTCGCCTTGTTGGTGACCGGTGCCTCGCGCAGCCGCTCGGTGAGCTTGCCGAACTCCTCCATGGACCACACGTAGAGGCAGCGCTCCTGCCCTCGAGTGACCACGAGACCCTCCGCCAGCTCGTCACGGAACTTCGCCGGGAGGAACAGTCGGCCCTTGTCATCGAGGCGGGGGGTGTAGGTGCCGAAGAACATCGGCGTCCCTCCCCATCTCGATGCGAAAGAGCTTCCCTCTCCTCCACTGCGCTCCACTCTACTCCACAACCCACCACGGTCAACCATTTCCACCGTGTTCACCGGGGGTTTTGCGCCGGCGGTGCGCCCCCGCCGCGACGCTGCGGGCCGGACCCGCCGGCGTGGTCTCCACGCTTGGTTGGAGCCGGGTGGAGCGGGGTGGAGGATGGAGGTGGTGCGAAGTGGGGGAACCGGGGACGGGCCGGTGCGAAAGCAGGAGGAAAGGGGCCGCTCCCCCGATCAGCACGATTTGGTGTCGAACGCGGCGCGGCCGTTCGCGATGCGGTGACAGCAGTCGGGTGCGTGAGGTTGACTACACGCACCGAGCAGGCGGGCGGCCCGGTGCGGCCGGTCAGGCGCGCACCGCGGCCCGTGTGAAGAAAGAGGACAGCGTGACCTCCACCCCCGAGACAGGAACCGTGCGACAGGACGGACCGGCTCACGACGGAGCCGACCTGGACACCCTCGCGCGGGTCACGGGTCGCATCCGCCGCAGCATCGAGACGGTCATCGAGGGCAAGCCCGAGGTCGCCAAGCTCGCCCTCGTCGTGATGCTCTCCGAGGGCCACCTGCTCATCGAGGACGTCCCCGGCGTGGGCAAGACGATGCTCGCCAAGGCGCTCGCCCGCTCGATCGACTGCTCGGTGCGCCGGGTGCAGTTCACCCCCGACCTGCTGCCCTCCGACGTCACCGGCGTGTCCGTGTTCAACCAGGACACCCGGCAGTTCGAGTTCCGTCCCGGTGGCGTCTTCGCGAACATCGTGGTCGGCGACGAGATCAACCGTGCCTCGCCGAAGACCCAGTCCGCGCTGCTCGAGTGCATGGAGGAGCGGCAGGTCACGGTCGACGGGACGACGTACCAGCTCGAGGCGCCGTTCATGGTGGTCGCGACGCAGAACCCCATCGAGATGGAGGGCACCTACACCCTCCCCGAGGCCCAGCGGGACCGGTTCATGGCCCGGGTGTCCATGGGCTACCCGGTCGAGGCGGCCGAGATCGCGATGCTGGACTCGCACACCCGCAGCAACCCGCTCGACGACCTGGAGCCGGTGGCCGACGCCGCCGAGATCCGCAAGCTGATCGACATCGTCGGCCAGGTCTACGTCTCCGAGGCCGTGCAGCGCTACGCCGTCGCGATCACCACGGCCACCCGCAAGTCCCCCGAGATCATGCTCGGCGCCTCGCCCCGCGCGACCCTGCACCTGGTGCGGGCCGCGAAGGCGACCGCCGCGATGGCCGGGCGCGACTACGTGATCCCCGACGACGTGCAGGACCTCGCGGTGCAGGTGCTCTCGCACCGGATGCTGACCACCGTCGAGGCCTCGATGAGCGGCCGCACCCCCGAGGCCGCCCTGCGACAGATCGTGGCCGGCGTGGCGACGCCGACGCTCAGCGGTCGCCGCAGCGACACCTGAGCCACCCACGACGGGGAGGGACGAGATGCGTGAGGCACTGGCGGCGCTGACGATCCGGGGCCGCGCGTTCCTGGCGGCGGGCGGCACCGCCTTCCTGTGCGCCCTGGTCCTGGGCCACGACGAGCTGGTCCGGGTGGGCGCCCTCCTGCTGCTGCTCCCCCTGGCCACCGCGTTCTACCTCGGCCGCAGCCGCTACCGGCTCGGGCTGGTGCGCTCGCTGTCACCGGGCCAGGTGGCCGCCGGGCAGCAGGCGCGGGTGCAGCTCGACCTCACCAACGACGGCCGGATGCCGACCGGGCTGCTGCTGCTCGAGGACCAGATCCCCTACGTGCTCGGCACCCGGCCGCGCTTCGTGGTGGACCGGATGGGCCCGAAGTGGAAGCGCAGCGTCGGCTACCTCGTGCGCTCCGACGTCCGCGGCAAGTTCGAGGTCGGCCCGATGAAGGTGCGGCTCTCGGACCCGTTCGGCCTCGTCGAGCTCGAGCGGACCTTCCAGACCCGGTCGTCGCTGGTCGTCACCCCGCGGGTGGTGCCGCTGCCCGTCGTACCCCTGTCGGGGGTGTGGACCGGGTCCGGCGACAACCGGCCGCGGGCGTTCGCCAGCGGCAGCGCGGAGGACGTGACGGTGCGGGAGTACCGCCGTGGTGACGACCTGCGTCGCGTGCACTGGCGCAGCAGCGCGCACGCGGGCGAGCTGATGGTGCGCCGCGAGGAGCAGCCCTGGCAGTCGCGGGCGACGCTGTTCCTCGACAACCGGAAGATCGCGCACCGCGGCACCGGCGCGGCCTCCTCCCTGGAGCACGCCGTGTCGGTCGCCGCGTCGGTGGCGGTCCACCTGGTGCAGCGAGGCTTCTCCGTGCGGCTGGTGACCGCGGTCGGGGTCGACCACGGCGGCACCTGGCACGAGCAGCACGGCGCGCTGTCGGCGGAGACCGCTCCCCTGCTCGAGTCGCTGGCGGTGCTCAGGGACACCAGCCACCCGCACATCGACCTCAAGTGGCTGCACGAGGTCGGGCACGCCGGGCTGCTGATCGCGGTGCTCGGCGACGTGGGCGAGCACGACAAGCCCGTGCTGACCCGGATGCGGCACTCCGCGGCCAGCGCGATGGCGGTCGTGCTCGACGTGCCCTCGTGGTCCCGCGGCGCCGAGCCCGGTGGGCTGGGCACGGCGCAGCAGACCGCCTGGCTGGGTGCGCACGGCTGGCGGGCCGTGGCCTGCGGCCCGCAGGACCCGCTGCCGACCATCTGGCAGGACCTCGGGGTCGCGGCCCGCAGCGGCACCGGCCGCGCCAACGCGCCGACTGCTCCGCTCACGGGGAGCGCGTCGTGAACCGGCTGCGCGACCTGCGCCCGACGACCTGGCTGCCGTCGCTGCTCGCGGCGCTGACCACCTGGGTCACGATGCTCGCCTGGTCGAAGTTCGCGGAGAACCCGGCCGGCTTCCTGGTGCCGATCCTGGGCGGCTGCCTGCTCGTCGCGGTGGTCGGCATGCTGCTGCGCGGGCTGCGGCTGCCGGCCGTGGTCACCGCCCTGGTGCAGGTGCTGGTCGTACTGCTGTGGCTGAACCACCGCGAGGCCGGCGCGCTCGCCTTCGGCGGCTGGGTGCCGACCCCCGACTCGGTGCGGGCGCTGCTCGGCGCCTTCAACGACTCGGTGCTCGCGTCACGGGCGTACGCCGCGCCGGTGCCCAAGACGGTGCCGGAGTTCTACCCGTTGCTCATCCTCGCCGGCACGCTGACCGCGGTGCTGATCGACTTCCTCGCGGTCGGCCTGCGGCGCGCGCCGCTGGCCGGGCTGCCGCTGCTGGCGCTGTACACCGCGCCCGTCAGCATCCTCGACGGCGGCGTGTCCTGGCTGAAGTTCGGTCTCGCGGCACTCTCCTTCCTGTTCCTGATCGCCGCCGAGGAGGCCCAGCGGCTCTCGCACTGGGGTCACCAGATCGTCCCCGGTGGCCGGATCTTCGACACGCAGACCACCGAGGTGAGCAGCACGCCGATCTGGGCCAGCGCCCGCAAGATCGGGCTCACCGCCACCGGGCTGGCGATCGTGGTGCCGGTGTTCGTCCCGACCTTCGGCGGCACGTTCTTCGGCGGCGGCAACGGTGCCGGCAACGGGAACGGCGACGCGGTCTCCATCTCCAACCCGATGATCGACCTGAAGCGTGACCTGACCCAGGGGCCCGACGTCGAGCTGGTCCGGGTCACCACGACGGACCGCGACCCGTCGTACCTGCGGCTCACGGTGCTGGACTCCTTCGACGGCTCCGCCTGGCGGCCCTCCAGCCGGGACATCCCGGTGAAGCAGCGCGCCGACGGCGCGATCGCCCGCCCGCCCGGACTGGACCGAACGGTGCCGACCCGGGAGATCTCGACGACGGTGCAGGCCAGCCAGAACTTCCGGTCGCGCTGGCTGCCCACCCCCTACCCGGTGGCGTCGGTCAACGCGCCCGGCGACTGGCGCTACGACCGCTCGACGCTGGACTTCATCAGCGCCGCCGACAACCAGACGACCGCCGGGATCACCTACCGGCTCCGCAGCCTCGACCTGGTCCCGTCGGCGGCCGAGCTGGCGGACGCCACCCCCGCGCCAGCGTCGGTGTACACACCGAACACCGCGCTGCCCCGCGACCTCCCCGAGTCGGTGAAGAAGCTGGCCCGCACGGTGACGAGCGGTCAGCGCACGAAGTTCGAGCAGGCGGTCGCGCTGCAGCAGTGGTTCCGCGTGGACGGCGGGTTCCGCTACTCCACGGCCCGCCCGAACGGGAACAGCACCGACGACCTGGTCGGCTTCCTGAGCACCGGCAAGGACGGCCGGGTCGGCTACTGCGAGCAGTTCGCCGCGGCCATGGCGCTGATGGGCCGCAGCCTCGGCATCCCGTCCCGGGTGGCGGTCGGCTTCCTGCGCCCCGACCAGATCGCCAAGGACACCTACGTCTACAGCTCCCGCGACCTGCACGCCTGGCCGGAGATGTACTTCGGCGGCACCGGCTGGGTGCGCTTCGAGCCCACGCCGCAGCGGGCCACCAGCGTGCCGAGCTACACCACGCAGAAGGTGCCGGCCCCCGACCCGAGCCAGAGCAGCTCCGCGCCGGCCGCCGTCCCCAGCCTGAACCGCATCGACCGGTCCGTGGACCCGACGACCGGCGTCCAGTCCAAGGACACGCCGCCGCTGGTCGCCCGTCCGGCGTTCCTCGGCTCCGTCGGCATCGTCCTGCTCGCGCTGGTCCTGCTGCTCACCCCGCGCACCCTGCGGACGCTGGTCCGGCGTCGCCGCTGGGCGCGCGCCGACGGCGTGGCCGGGGTCGTGGAGGCGGGCTGGAGCGAGGTGCGGGACACCGCCGTCGACCTCGGCGTCGCGTTCGACGACCGGGCCACGGTGCGTACGTCGGGATCGGCGCTGCTGCACGCGTTCGGCCGGCCGGGCGACGAGGACGACGCGCTGGGGCGGGCCACGCACCGCGGCCCGGACGCCGACCCCGAGGCCACCGAGTCGCTGCGCCGGCTGGTCGACCTGGTGGAGCGGGCCCGCTACGCCCGCCGGCTGCCGGGCGGCGACATCACGGTCGAGGGCGTGCGGGCCGACGTGGAGCGGTGCGTGGAGTCCCTGCGGGCCGGGGCCGGCAAGCGGCGGCGTACCCGGGCCACCTGGCTGCCGGCCTCGCTGTCCGCGCCCGCCGCGGACCGGGGCACCGGCTGGCGCCGCGCGTCGATGCTCGAGGCCGGTGTGGACCGGGCGGTCTGAACCAGTCCGTCCGCACGGGGGTCCGGACGTGCAACGAGACGGACCCCAGGGGGACCCGTCTCGGAGTGGGTTGTCTCAGAAGCCGTTCTGCTCGCGGCGGCGGCGCCAGCGCTCCTCGAACCGCTCCATCATCGACTGGCGCGAGGACGACCGGCTGCTGCGCGGCCCGCGCTTGCGGGACGACCGGCCACCGTCGATGACGCTGAACGACGGATGGGCGCCCGGCTCACCGGCCCGGGTCGGCTCCGGGGTGCGGTGCTGTCCGCGCCAGGAGCTGAGGGCGACGTAGGCCGAGACGAGCATGACCACGAACCCGACCACCCCGACGACGGTGTTCTTGCTGACGGCACCGGCCATCAGGACAACCACCCCGACCACGAAGACGAGGGCGGCGACGAGGGCACGTCGACGGGCCGAGGCCCGCAGCGTGGTGCCCCGCATCGTCGACGCCAGCTTCGGGTCGTCGGCGACCAGCGCACGCTCCATCTGCTCCAGCAGACGAAGCTCCTCTTCCGAGAGCGGCACAGTTCCTCCCGCCAGCCGATTCCTGTTTCCAGTCTAGGCAGCCCGTTCGGCAACCGGTACCCGAGGCCAGAAATCCACACACAAAAAATCGGCGAGGGCCGGCGTGCGGGGCCGACGCCTCAGGCGGAGTCCAGCGCCAGCAGCTTCTCGCGCAGGGTGGTCGTCGCGCGGCGGTGCACCTGGCTGACCCGGGACTCGGTGACCCCGAGCACCTGACCGATCTCGGCGAGCGTCAGACCCTCGAAGTAGTAGAGCGCGATGATCACCTGGTCCCGCTCACCGAGCTGGTCCACCACCCGCATGAGGGACGCGTTCACGTCGCCCTGCTCGACCTGGTGGTCGGCGGCCGAGGAGAGCTCGTCGGCCAGGTCGAAGTCGTCGAGGCTGGCGTGGTTGGAGCTCGCCTGCCGGCTCAGGTCGCGCAGCTGCTGCACCGGGATGCCCACCTCGCGAGCCACCTCGGTGTCCTCCGGGACCCGCCCGAGCCTCTCCTCGAGCACGACCTGGGCCCGCTGGACCGTGCGCAGCTTGTCGCGCACCGAGCGCGGCACGAAGTCCATCGCCCGCATCCCGTCGATGATGGCGCCGCGGATCCGGGGCACCGCGAAGGTCTGGAAGGACAGCCCGCGGGCCGGCTCGAAGCGCTCGATGGCGTCCATCAGCCCGAGCACCCCGTCCGACACCAGGTCGTCCTGGTCGACGGACTCCGGCATCCGGGTGCGGAGCCGGCCGGCGACGTACTTCACCAGCGGGGCGTACTGCAGGACCAGGCGGTTGCGCAGCCCGGCCTCGCCGGTGGCGCGGTACTCCGCCCAGACCTGGTCGAGGTCCTCGCTCGGGCTCATGCCAGGCTCCCGGACCGGCTCGCGGTGTGCGGCGAGCGGAACGCGACCAGCGCGCTGGCCGGGTCGCGGCGGTACCGCGCGATCAGCTCGGCCGTCGCCTCGTCGAGCCGCTCGTGCAGCGCGCGGCGGTAGTCGGTCAGCTGCGCCTCGGCGGACCGCAGGCGGGAGATCGCGGCCGCCACGGCGGCGGTGTCCTCGGGGTCGAGCTCGGTGACCCACATGTCCGCCAGCACGGGAAGCTCCGGCAGGTCGTCGGCGGCCCGGACGCTGACCAGCGCGGTGCGCGTGCGCCCGGTGCCGGTGTCGCCGAGGACCCGGATCAGCTCGTCGAGCCGCAGCGGCCGCTCGTGGTGGGCCTCGGCCTCCAGGACGTCGATCCGGGCGTGCACGAGCCGGCGCCAGTAGGAGACCTTCTCCTCCTCCTCGGCCAGCCGCCTGCGGTAGAGCCGGAGGTCGCAGAGGTCGAGGTCGACCCAGGCGTCAGGACCCGGAGCGACCTCGGCGAGCGCGAGGCCGGCGTCGTCTTCTCCGAGCAGGCTCATCGGTCGGGTGTCTCCGTCGTGGGTGCATCGAGGGCGCTTACTCCCCCGACATTCTCACACCGCGGCCGGTCCGTCCCCGGTTGTGACGATTCACCCGTCCTCCGCGGGGCCGGGAGCCGGCGAAACGTCCGAAGAGTTCTCATCAAATAGTCCGTTCGGACTATCAAGACTGCCCCTCCTGGGTGCCGACACTCCCTGTGCAAGCACCGCTGGGCGATGCCGCTCCTTGGGAGATCGGCAGGTCCGTCGGGAACAGCACCCCACCCGCGGGACCCGGGAAAGCCCCCCTTCCCCCTGCGGCGCCGGCACATCAGCCCCCCGATGCTCCGGCCTACGGCGGCCCTTGGTCCTCGGACCTGGGGCCGCTGCCATTTCCCGGACCGGTCGACCCGGACGGCGGCCCGCGCAAGTCCATGAAGGGCCGGGGCTAGGCGCGGTCGCTGCCGATCAGGGTGGCCGGGCGCACGGCAGCCGCGCCGAACCTCGCAGTGGC
>Ga0308174_10001148_pt1 | contig 12045 bp, 8 predicted proteins | sample PhyPR2_FD_203894 | JGI IMG/M metagenome (GOLD analysis project Ga0308174, IMG submission 203894) | Soil microbial communities from UC Gill Tract Community Farm, Albany, California, United States - DLSLS.P.R2 | ecosystem: Environmental > Terrestrial > Soil > Agricultural land | place: USA...
ACCCGGCGACCGGCACGCTCGAGCTCCGTATGATCCGCCGCGAGTGCGGCTGACACCGGCTGACACCCGCCACGCCCTTCCTCGTCTGTTGCGAACAGGTCACGATCGCCTCGCTTCGCAGGACTCACGCCCCGGGGCCGGTGCCTCGGGTGCAGACTCGCTCCGCCACGGGGGACACACGGTCGTGGCTCACTGACGTATGACGGTGGACTGCGCTGGAGCAGCGATCCGGTGGACAGGGGGGCCAGGACGTGACGAGCCGGGGGAGGCGTCGTGTCGGGGGACGGGCGACCGAGCCACCCCGCTCCCCGCGCAGCTCCGTGCGCACGTTCACGCGGACGTTCGTCGCCACCTCGAGACACCGTCCCGCCCAGGCGGTCTCACTCCTGCTGCTGTCGGCGCTCGTGAGCGCCACGGCCGTCTTCGGCCCGCTGTACGCGCGTTCCGTCGAGCACGGCCTGCTGCGAGACGCCTTGTCGCGCAGCACGGTGATGGCGACCGGTGCCGTCGCCGAGGCCCAGTCGGACGGGCAGACCGTGCCCGCGGTGACCAAGGTGTCGACCGCGATGCCCGCCTCGGTGCGTCGAGCGTTCCATGCACCGGTCGCGACGGTCTCCGGCCAGGTGGTGCTGCGGCAGTCGCAGCGGCGCGGTGGCGTCGACGTGCTCACGACCGCCTACGCGCCCCTGGCGGGCTGCGCGCACCTCACCGTCACGGCCGGCGCCTGCCCGACGGGGCCCTCGCAGGTCATGGTCTCGACCGCCGAAGCGGCCTTCGAGGGGTGGCACGTCGGGGACGTCGTCGAGCTCGTGGCCGCTCCCGGTGGGGTGCCCCCTCGGACGCCCGGGAGCGCGGGGGCCGGCGCGGTAGGGCAGCGTGCCACCGTCGTCGGCACCTACGACCAGGTGCCCGACGACGCCGCCTGGTTCGGCCTCCGGCTCACCGGCCGTGCCGGGACCAAGGCCGTGCAGGGCCTCTCGTCCCTCCCGAAGGTCGATGCACCCGTCGTCGCGCCGGCCTTCTTCGCAGCCGCCCCGGCCGGCGCCACCACCACCCTGACGTATGCGCTGAGACGTGACACGCTCGGCGTGGACGAGCTCCCCACCCTGCTGGGCGGTCTGCGAGCAGCGCAGGACCGCCCGGTCGACGGGCCCACCACACCGGTCCTGCGCAGCAGCCTCGACGAGGTCGGCGACACCGTGGTGCTCGGCCAGCAGCAGGCGGCACTGCTCGTGCCGCTCCTCATGGGCCAGCTCGCCCTCCTCGCCGTCATCGTGCTGGGCCTCGCGGCCTCGGCCGCCGTCGAGCAGCGCCGGCCGGAGATCGCCCTCGCGCGCCTGCGTGGTGAGGGGGTGCGCGGCGCCCGCCGGCTCGTCGTGACCGAGCTGGGCACGCTGGTGGTCCTCGGGGTCCCGGTCGGCACGGCCCTCGCGGTCGGCCTCGACCGGGTGGCTGCGCGCCTCTGGCTCCCGCAGGGAGCGCCGTTCGACGTGCCCCCGACCGCGTATGCCGCAGCGTGCGTCGCGCTCGCCGCCGCCCTGGGCGCGGTCCTCCTCGCCTCCCGCCGCGTGGTCCGCGAGCCGATCCCGTCCCTGCTCCGGCGGGTCCCGCCGCGTCCGCGGTCGCTCACGGTCGGGCTGCTGGACGCGGTCGTCATCACCGTCGCGGCGGCCGGCGTCGTCACCATCGTGAGCGGCAACGTCACCGGGCCGTTGGCCATGGCGACCCCGGCGCTGCTCGCCTTCGCTGTCGGCCTGCTGCTGGCCCTCGTCGTCGTCCCCGTCGCCAGCCGTCTCGGCCACCTGCTGCTCCGACGCGGTCACGTGGCGAGCGGGCTCACCGCGGTGCAGCTCGCGCGCCGCCCTGCGGTGCGGCGCCTCGTGGCCATCGTCACGGTGGCCACGGCCCTGCTCGTCTTCGCGACCGACGCCTACCTCGTCGCCGACCGGAACCGCGACCAGCGGGCGACCCTGGAGGCCGGCGCCCAGGTCGTGCTCCGGACCGACGCCAAGGAGCCGCGGCTCGTGCGCGACGTGCTCCGGCGGGTGGACCCGGGATCGCGCTTCACGGCGCCTGTCGCAAACCTCTTCGCCGGCAACTCCGGGGCTCTGGCCACCATGGCCGTCGTGCCCGCAGCGATGCGCTCGGTCGCCCTCGACCCGGGCGGTGCCACCGCCGCGAACGTGGACTGGTCGAAGGTGTCCGCGTCCGCCGGGGGCTCCACCGAGCTGCGCGGCCGGCGCGTGACCGTGACCGTCGACGGCTTCGGCATCGACAGGGTCATCCCGGGCGCCGACCTGGCCGCCGGAGACGACTGGCGCCCGAGCACGGCTCCGGACACCCTTCCGCTTCGCCTCGAGCTGCGCGACGGCACCGGTGCCGACCTCAACGTCCCACTGGGAGCCGTCCCCTTCTCGGCCACCGGCACGGTTCGCCTGACCGGTCGCCTCCCCTGTGCGACCGCGTCCTGCACCCTGACCGGCATCTCCGTGGACCGGGCCGAGGCCGAGACGCGGCTCATCGCCGGGCACGTGCGCGTCCGGTCGGTGACCAGCGACGCGTCCCCGCCGATCCCGCTCGCCGCCCTCGCCTGGGAGGAGCCCGGCACGCCGTTCCCGGTCCAGGACCTCGAACCCAGCCGTCCCGGGTTCGCCACGGTGACGACCCAGGGAGCGGACGGCATCCGCGTCGCCTTCGCGTCGACGGGCGGCATCGTGTCGCTGACGACCGGGCCGCCGCCGCTGCCGGTCGTGGTGGTCCCGGCGCTGACGGGCGACACCGACTCGCCGACCCAGTCGATCGTCGGTTTCGGCGGCTCCAACGTCCGGGTCCGGGAGGTCGCCCGCGTGCCGGTCGCACCCGGCGACGCGACCAACGTGGCCCTCGTGGACTACGACGCCCTGTCGGCCCAGGCCAGCCGCCTCTACGCGAGCGGGTCCATCGACGTGTGGGTGGGGGAGGCCTCCCGTGCCGCCGCCGTCGAGCAGGCGCTGCAGTCCGCCGGGGTGTCGGTGCTCTCGCAGACCGAGCTCGCCGCCCTGCGGGAGTCCTACGACCGGTCCGCCTCGGCGTGGTCGCTGCAGCTCGCCATCGTCATCGGTCTCGTCGCGCTCGCGCTCGGGGCCCTCGTCCTGCTGCTCGTCACCGTGACGTCGTGGCGGACGAGGTCCAAGGACCTCGCCTCGCTGCGGCTCGCCGGCGTCGCGCCGCGTCGCCTGCGCCAGGTGGCCGTGGCCGAGCAGGTCGTGGTCATCACGATCGCCGCGCTCGCGGGCGCAGCCTGTGGTGCGGCCGGCGCCCGGCTCTCGCTCGGCCTCGTCCCGTTCTTCACCACCTCGTCCGACACGTTCGTGCGCGACCTGCACCCGGCCGTCGGGCCGATGGCCACGGCAGCCGCCCTGACGTTGGTGTGGCTCGTCCTGGTCGCCGCCGCCCTCGGGATCTGGCTCGCGCGACGAGCCTCCGTCAGCCGCGTCCGGGAGCAGGCATGAGTGCAGTGACGCCGCGGACGGCACCCGAGGACAGCCGACCGGTCCTGGGCGCTCGACGCGGGCTCGACGTGACGACTCGCGGGCTCGTGGTCATCTACCGCTCCGAGGGACACGACGTCGCTGCCCTCTCGGGCGTCGACCTGCGCGTGTCCGCCGGCGAGGTCGTCGGGCTGCTCGGCCCCAGCGGTGCCGGCAAGTCGACGCTGCTGACCGTGTTCGGCGGCCTGCTCGAGCCCAGCGCGGGCCGGGTGCACGTCGGCCACCACGAGGTGAAGTCGATGAGCGAGGCCGAGCTCGACGACTTCCGGGCGGGCGACGTGGGGCTCGTGCTGCAGGGCGCCGGCCGCAACCTGCTGCCGTACCTGACGCCGTCGGAGAACGTCGCCTTCGGCCAGGGCCGCGCCCGCCGCCTGGGACGCGAGGTCCCCGACGTGCGGGAGGTGCTGGCGCTGCTCGGCATCGGCGAGCTGGCCCACCGACCGCTGGACGGCCTGACCCCCGGCCAGCTGCAGCTGACCGCCATCGCCGTGGGCATCGCGTGCTTCCCCGGGCTGCTGCTCGGGGACGAGCCGACGAGCCAGCTCGACCACGAGTCGCGTGACCGGGTGCTCGACGCGCTCTCCGGCATCAACGAGCGGCTGGGCTCCACGATCGTCGTCGTGACGCACGACCCGCAGGTCGCCGCCCGCCTGCCGCGCACGGTGACCATCCGCGACGGGCGCGTCGGCGCTGAGGGGCGCCTGGGCGAGGAGTATGCGGTCGTGTCGGCCGACGGGGCGCTGCCCCTCTCGGGGGCCGCCCTGGACGACTTCCCGCCCGGCTCGCTGGTGCGGCTGCGGCACGACGGCGCGGGCTGGCGGCTCGAGGGAGAGGACGACGACGCACGTCCGGGGACTCAGGCGGAGGACGGATGACCCGCGAACCAGGCGCGAAGGCGTTCCTGCGCGACGAGCGACGGCGGCAGGCCGCGGTGGTCGGAGGGGGCGACGCCGCCGCGGCGTCCGGGGCCGGGGGGCTCGCGGCATACGGCCTCGGGGTGCGGTTCGGCCAGGTGGTCGCCCTCGACGACATCACGCTGGAGGTCGTGCCCGGCGAGCTGCTCGCGGTCAGCGGGCCGTCCGGTGCCGGGAAGTCCACGCTGCTCTGGTCGCTGGCCGGCGCGCTCGATCCCGCTGCCACGGTGACGGGGAAGGTCGTGGTCGCGGGCGCCACGGTGGCGCCGTCCGGCGCTCGCGAGGACACGGTGCGGCTCGGGGCGACGCTCGTGCCCCAGGGCAACGGGCTGGCCACGGTGCTGACGGCGACCGAGAACGTGCTCGTGCCGCTCCTGGAGTCCGGGGTGCCGGCGAAGGAGGCGATGGACCGGGTGCGGGAGGCGCTGGGGGCAGTCGGGCTCGAGGACTCCGGCGACCACCTCGTCGAGGAGCTCTCCGGCGGGCAGCAGCAGCGGGTGGCCGTCGCCCGGGCCCTCGCTGCCCGGCCCCACATCCTGCTGGCCGACGAGCCCACCTCCGAGCTCGACCACACCAACCGCGAGCGGGTCCTCACGCTGCTGGCCGGGCTCGCCGCCGGCGGAGCCGCGGTCGTGATGGCCACCCACGACCCGGAAGCGGCGGCCGGCGCGACCCGCCGCGTCGTGCTGGACGAGGGCCGGGTCCGCGCCCTCGGCTGACGGGCATGGCGCAGCCCGCGGGGGAGCAACCGGGCGGGTCGGACGCCGCTCGGCGGCCGCAGCGTGACGACGTCGACACGATGCGCAGCACGCGGCCGCGGGAACGGCGTCCGGACTGCCCCGAAATGTCCGCGGAGGGCGGTTCACCGGATTGGGGTTGCGGACGGGACCCTGCGTATCGTGGGGGCCGGCCGTGCAAATCCCGGCCTCCTCAGTGTGTCACCGAAAGGTTTTCCATGCCCCGCCCCGCGATCCGTCGACGAGGTCTTGCCGCCGCGCTCGCCTGCGCCGCCATGCTGTCCGCCTGTACGGGCAACTCGGAGGGCAGCACCGGCGCGACCGGCTCGGGCGACCCGGCCGTCACGGCGGACGCCGCGCAGCAGGCCGCCTCCGCGTCGGTCGCAGCCGCAGCCACCTCGTCCCTCGACGCGACGGCAGGCGGGGGTGCCGCCCGGCAGAAGGCCTTCGCCGGCGCGGCGCTGGAGTCGGCCAACGCGTACGCCAAGACCCTGCCCGGGCGCACGGCCGCCGAGAAGGCCGACGCGGAGCTCGCGACGACCGGGGTCAAGGTGCTCGCCGTCTCGCGCAGCGGTGACCGGCCCCAGCAGATCCTCGCCCAGACGACTCTGAAGAAGACGGGTGCCGCCGTCCTCGTCCTGCTCGTCGGTGGCGGGTCGGGCACGACGTTCAAGGCGGCCGCGGTCACGCCGATGCTGCCCGACGCCAAGCTCGACGCGCTCGACCCCGCGACCGACGGCTCGGCCGCCATCGGCGACGGCAAGGGCCTGGCCACCAGCCCCAAGGACGCGCTCGCCGCCTTCGCCGCGTCGGTGAAGTTCCCGGCCCCGACGGCGACCAAGGTGCTCGCCGACGACCCGCTCTCGGAGCAGCTGCGCCAGTCGGCGCGCGCCCAGTCGCAGGCGCTCAACAACCAGGGTGCCTTCACGCAGCAGCACGACCCCAAGGGCGTGCTCGGCGGCCTGCGCCTCAAGGGCGGCAACGGCGCCATCGTCTTCGCGCACCTGGTGCGCAACGACGCCATCGCCATGCGCACGCCGGTCAAGCTCACCCCGGCCAAGGAGCTGACGCTCCTGACCGGCATCAAGCAGATCACGACGGAGGCCAACCTGACCTCCAACGAGATCCTCGCGATCGTCATCCCTGCGTCGGGACAGGCGCGCATCGTCGCCGCCTCCGACCAGCTCGTCGCCGGCTCGGGTCGGTGAGGCAGGATTGATCTATGAGTCACCAGCCATTCACCGCAGCAGCACTGCGCGGTGCCGTCGACCTGTCATCGCTCAAGCGTCCGGCCCCGCAGGCTGGCCCCGCATCCGGCGCGGCCTCCACCTCCGCGGACGGTGCTGGCCTCGTCATCGAGGGCACTGACGCCTCGATCCGTGAGGTCGTCGCCTCGTCGGCGAGGCACCCTGTCGTCATGGTGCTGTGGTCGCCGCGCCTCAAGGAGTCCGCGGACTTCCTCACGACGTTCGGCGCCGTGGCCCGACGGTATGCCGGCCGCTTCCAGCTCGTGACCGTCGACGTCGACGCCAACCCCGGCATCCTGCAGGCCTTCCAGGTGCAGGCCGTGCCGGTCAGCTTCGCCTTCGTCCAGCAGCAGCCCGTGCCGCTCTTCGAGGGTGCCCAGCCCGAGGCCCAGATCACCGCCGTCATCGACCAGGTGCTGCAGCTCGCCGCCCAGCACGGCGTCACCGGCACCGTGACGGTCGGGGACGCGGGCGACGCAGCGGCCGAGGACGAGGCGGAGGAGCAGCCGCTGCCGCCGTTGCACCAGAAGGCCTTCGACGCCATCGAGGCCGGCGACCTCGACGGTGCTGCGGCCGCCTACCGTGAGGCGCTCGCCCAGAGCCCTGGCGACATCGAGGCGAAGCTGGGGCTGGCGCAGGTCGGCCTCATGCAGCGCACCCAGGGCGCCGACCTGCAGGCGGCCCGTGCTGCGGCAGCCGCCGCACCGACCGACGTCGACGCGCAGATCCTCGTGGCCGACCTCGACCTGCTCGGTGGACACGTCGAGGATGCGTTCCTGCGGCTCATCGACACGGTGCGCGTGACGGCCGACGCCGACCGCAACAAGGCCCGGGAGCACCTCGTCGAGCTCTTCGAGGTCGTCGGGGTGACGGACGAGCGGGTCGTCAAGGCACGCAAGTCCCTGATGAGCGCCCTGTTCTGACCGACCCCGCTCAGTCGGTGGGCGTCGTCTCGACGACGGCCTCGGCGAGGTGTTCCAGCACCTCGCCGGCCCGAGCGGCGAGGTTCGGGTGGTCCTGCCCGGGGGCCGGCACCGACAGGCCCCAGTGCGGGGTGGTCGCGTCTCCCTCGTCACGGACGACCACGACGTGCACAGGCTCGGGCTCGACGAGGTCGAGGAAGTCCTCGAGCCGGTCGCCCTGTGCCTCCTCGGCCACCACGACGTCGAAGCCCTCGAGCTGGTAGGTCTCGGCCACGGCGAGCGCGGCCGACCATCGCAGCATCCGCAGCCGCAGCTGCTGGGTCGTCGGGGGCTCGTCCCAGCCGGCGACCCGGCCGGTGGTGACAGCGGCCTCGAGGGCGGCGCCGTCGACGAGCACGGCGCGCTGCAGCCTCTCGGCGACCGCCGCTGCCAGGGCAGCCCGGTCCTCACCCCGCGCGGCCGTGACGAGCACGAGACGGCCGCGGGGCTCGGGGGGTTCGCTGGAGGTCATCCGCCGAGGGCTGCGGTCACGACGTCCTTGGCTTCGGCCTGGACCCGCGCGAGGTGCTCGGGGCCTTGGAACGACTCGGCGTAGATCTTGTAGACGTCCTCGGTGCCGGAGGGTCGTGCGGCGAACCAGGCGCTCTCGGTGGTCACCTTGAGCCCGCCGATCCGGGCGCCGTTGCCGGGCGCCTCCGTGAGCTTGCCCGTGATCGTCTCTCCCGCAAGGGTCTGCGCCGAGACGTCGTCGGGGGAGAGGGCCGCGAGCTTGGCCTTCTCCTCACGCGACGCTGCAGCGTCGATGCGGGCGTATGCCGGGTCGCCGTGCCTGGCGGTCAGCTCGGCGTAGTGCTGGCTGGGGGTCCTGCCCGTCGCGGCGAGGATCTCGGATGCGAGCAGGGCGAGCAGGATCCCGTCCTTGTCGGTGGACCACACGGTGCCGTCCTGGCGCAGGAAGCTGGCGCCGGCCGACTCCTCGCCACCGAAACCCACCGAGCCGTCGAGCAGCCCGGGCACGAACCACTTGAAGCCGACGGGCACCTCGAGCAGGGTGCGACCGAGGTCCTCGGCGACCCGGTCGATCATGGACGAGGAGACGAGGGTCTTGCCGATGGCCGTCGTGGCGGGCCAGCCGGGTCGGGCGCCGCCGTAGAGGTACTGGATCGCCACGGCGAGGTAGTGGTTGGGGTTCATCAGGCCCGCATCCGGAGTGACGATGCCGTGCCGGTCGGCGTCGGCGTCGTTGCCGGTGGAGATGTCGTAGGCGTCCTTGTTGCGGATGAGCGAGGCCATGGCCGACGGGGAGCTGCAGTCCATGCGGATCTTGCCGTCCCAGTCCAGCGTCATGAACGCCCACTGCGGGTCGACCCGCGGGTTGACCACGGTGAGGTCGAGCCCGTGGCGCTGTGCGATCTCGCCCCAGTACGCGACGGAAGCGCCACCGAGCGGGTCGGCGCCGATGCGCACGCCGGCCTCTCGCACCGTGGCGAGGTCTACCACGTTGGGCAGGTCGTCGACGTAGCTGCCGAGGAAGTCGTAGGCGCCGGCCTCGCCGCGGGCCTGCTCGAAGGCGACGCGCCGGACCTCCTTGAGGCCGCCGCGGATCAGGTCGTTGGCCCGCTTCGCGATGACGGAGGTCGCGTCGGTGTCGGCGGGACCACCGTGCGGTGGGTTGTACTTGAAGCCGCCGTCGGCCGGTGGGTTGTGGGAGGGGGTGACGACGATGCCGTCGGCGAGCCCGCTTGCGCCGGAGGGCTTTCCGCGGTTGGCGCGAAGGATCGCGTGCGACACCGCTGGAGTGGGCGTGAAGCCGTCGCGGTCGTCCACCAGCACCTGGACGCCGTTGGCCACGAGCACCTCGAGGGCCGAGCGCCACGCGGGGTCGGACAGGCCGTGGGTGTCGCGTCCGATGAAGAGCGGGCCGTCGAAGCCCTGGGAGACGCGGTAGTCGACGATGGCCTGCGTCGTGGCGAGGATGTGGTCCTCGTTGAAGGCCGTGCGCAGGCTGGACCCCCGGTGGCCCGACGTGCCGAAGGCGACCTGCTGGTCGGGGTCGTCCACGTCGGGGTGCCGGTCGTAGTAGGCGCCGACCAGTGCGTCGACGTCGACGAGGTCCTCGGCCTGGGCCGGCTGGCCGGCACGGGGATGGGTCATGAGGGGCCTCCGTTCGTGGTCGGGCTGGTCGGCTGGGCTGCTCCACCGCCGGCGCCGTGCGCCGCCTGCTCTGCGGCCGCATCGGCCATCGAGTCGGCGACCACCTCGGGGCTGACGGGAGGCGAGACCTCCTCGGCCGTCCCCTGGATGAGCTCGGGCTCTGCCTCCTCGACCGGCACGAGCCAGACCGTGGAGAGCCGCGCGACGGTCACGTCGACGGCATACGGCTGCTGGTGCCAGGCCTCCTGGTGCGCCTCGAGGACGATGCCGGCGCTGCTCGGGGCGTCGGGGTGGTAGCCGGCCGTGTCGAGCACGACCTGCCACCTCCCGCCGCGCGGCAGCCCGATCCGGTAGGACTCCTGGGTCTGCCCGCTGAAGTTCATGACGCACGCCACGACCGGTGCGTCCGTGCTCCGGTCGCCCTTGCCGAAGCGCAGCCACGAGAAGGTGTTGTGCGCGGCGTCGTCGGCCTCGAGCCACTCGAAGCCTGCCGGATCGGCGTCGAGCTCCCAGAGGGCGCGGTTGCCCTTGTAGATGGCGTTGAGGTCCTTGACGAGGTTGTGCACGCGGTAGTGCAGTGGCTGCTCGAGCAGCCACCAGTCGAGGCTGCGCCCCTCGGACCACTCGGACTCCTGGCCGAACTCGCAGCCCATGAAGAGCAGCTGCTTGCCGGGGTGGCACCAGAGGTAGGCGAGGAAGGCGCGCAGCGTGGCGACCTGCTCCTCGCGGGTGCCGCGGGACTTGCGCAGGAGCGAGCCCTTGCCGTGGACGACCTCGTCGTGGCTGATCGGCAGCACGAAGTTCTCGTCGAACGCGTACATGAGCGAGAACGTCAGCTTGCCGTGGTGGTACTTGCGGTAGATGGGCTCCTCGCCGAGGTACTTCAGCGAGTCGTTCATCCACCCCATGTTCCACTTGAAGCCGAAGCCGAGGCCGCCCTGGTTGGTGGGCCGCGTGACCCCTGGCCACGTCGTCGACTCCTCGGCGATCGTCACGATGCCGCCGACCCGCTTGTACGCGGTGCCGTTGGTCTCCTTGAGCAGCTGGACCGCCTCGAGGTTCTCGCGACCGCCGTCCTTGTTGGGCACCCACGCCCCGGCGTCGCGCGCGTAGTCGAGGTAGAGCATCGAGGCCACGCCGTCGACGCGCAGGCCGTCGAGGTGGAACTCCTCGAGCCAGTAGAGCGCGTTGGCCACGAGGAAGTTGCGCACCTCGGGACGGCCGTAGTCGAAGATGTTGGAGCCCCACTCGGGGTGCCAGCCCTTGCGCGGGTCCGGGTGCTCGTAGAGCGGCAGGCCGTCGAAGCGGGCGAGCGCCCACTCGTCCGTGGCGAAGTGGCCGGGCACCCAGTCGAGGATCACACCGATGCCCGCGCGGTGCAGCTCGTCGACGAGGTAGCGGAAGTCATCGGGGGTGCCCCACCGCGAGCTCGGGGCGTAGTAGCCGGTGACGTGGTAGCCCCAGGACGGGACGTACGGGTGCTCCATGACGGGCAGGAACTCGACGTGGGTGAAGCCGAGGTCGCGCACGTAGTTGACGAGGTGCTCGGCCAGGCCGCGGTAGCCGAGGCCCTGGCGCCACGAGCCGAGGTGCACCTCGTAGGTGCTCATCGGGCCCTGGTGGGCGTTGCGGGTGCGACGCTGCTCCATCCAGTCGCCGTCACGCCAGTCGTAGTGCGTCTCGGTGACGATGGCGGCCTGCTTGGGCGCGACCTCGGTCATGCGGGCCATCGGGTCGCTCTTGAGCCGGACGAGCTCGTCGGGGCCGCGGACGGCGAACTGGTAGTTCATCCCCTCCTGGGCGCCGGGCAGGAACAGCTCCCAGATGCCGCTCTCGCCGAGGGCGCGCATGGGGTGGGTGCGGCGGTCCCAGTCGTTGAAGTCGCCGATGACGTGGACGGCCTTGGCGCGCGGCGCCCAGACCGCGAAGGAGACGCCCCAGACCTCGCCGAGCGGCCCGGGGTAGTGGCGCACGTGCGAGCCGAGGACCGTCCACAGCTGCTCGTGCCGTCCCTCGTTGATGAGGTGCCGGTCCATCTCGCCGAGCGTCGGCGCGAACCGGTAGGGGTCGTCCTGCTCGTGCTCGACGCCGTCGCCGTACTCGACGAGCAGGCGGTAGTCGTGCGCCCTCGTGAAGTCGGGGGACGTCATCGACCAGATGCCCTCGCGGACGTGCTGCAGCTCGACGCGGGCGCCGGAGTCGAGCCGCGCCCCGACACGCGTGGCGTACGGGCGGAACGCCGTGATGGTGAGGCCGCCGGGTCCGAGGTGCTGGCCGAGCAGGTCGTGCGGCTGGCCGTTGCGGCCGCCGAGGAACGCGGAGATCGCCGCCTCGTCGAGCGAGGGGCCCTTGCTCGTGTCGGTGGTCATGGGGTGCCTTCCTCGGTGGTGAGCCGCTCGACGGCGCCGAGCGGGATGGGCAGCCACGAGGGCCGGTTGCGCGCCTCGTAGACCACCTCGTAGAGCGCCTTGTCGAGTTCGAGCGCGCGGGTCAGGGTCTGGGCGTCCGCGTCGGGCTCGCCCGCGACGGAGGCGTAGCCC
>Ga0308174_10001149_pt1 | contig 12045 bp, 10 predicted proteins | sample PhyPR2_FD_203894 | JGI IMG/M metagenome (GOLD analysis project Ga0308174, IMG submission 203894) | Soil microbial communities from UC Gill Tract Community Farm, Albany, California, United States - DLSLS.P.R2 | ecosystem: Environmental > Terrestrial > Soil > Agricultural land | place: USA...
GTGGCTCGCATGGCACAAGCACCTGGATCGGGTAGAGGCCGCGTCGCTCGCCGCCATCACCGACGAGCGTGGCTTTCTCGAATTGGCGCCGCCCACCGGTTTCAGCACGAACCAGGTGGTTATAGTGGCAGCACAGAACTGCCCGCGCGAGGGCGCCGTGCGCGCGGACAAACTCGCGCGCGAGATGGCGGAGCACGGCATACCCTTCGTGCGCAGCTCGAGTATCGCATTCAGCCCGCCGAATGACGCCGACATCGACCGCTTCGTCGAGCGCCACAATAAGGTGATGAACAGCGAAGTGCCGATTGTGTTCGTCAACGGCCGGGTGAAATCCAACCCGGGCCTCGACGAGGTGATCACCGAATACCAGAGCATGGCGCGCTAGGCCGAGCCGTTGCGCGTCTGCTCAGGCCCGCCATGCTGGTCCAGTCCCGTTGGCGAGACGGCACGGGTGTTGAACGGCGCGATGCCATCGTTGTCTGATTGCACGTTGGCGGATGCCGGCGCGTTCAGGCACCATGCGATAATCCCTGGGTTTAAATGACTGACATGCGATTTGCTGTTTCGCTCCTGCTGTTGCTCGCGTGCGTGATCACGGCGCACGCTGCCGATTCGGCACGCTCGCGCCTCGACGCATTCTCGAAGGATTTGCACGCGCTTTCGGCGCATTTCGAGCAGCAGGCATTCGACGCGAACGGCGGAGCAGGGAAGACGAGCAGCGGCGATCTTGCACTCAAGGCGCCGCGCCAGTTCCGCTGGGATACGACCAAGCCCTACAAGCAGCTGATCGTGGCCGATGGGGAGAAGGTATGGATCTACGACGCCGATCTGGAGCAGGTCACGGTCCGGCCGCAAGGCACCGAAGAAGCGCACAGCCCGTTGACCGTGCTGACCGACTTGTCGCAACTGGACCGCGATTTTTCGACCAGCGAGCAGGGGGGCCATGATGGCTTGGTCTGGCTGCGGCTAAAGTCCAAGGACAAGGAACCGCAATTTGCCTATGCCGATCTCGGCTTCGACGCCAATGGCCTGCAGCGCATGCAGTTTGAAGATACCCTCGGCGACAAGACTGAAATCCGGTTCTCGGACTGGAAACGCAACCCGCTACTGGCCGCCGATCGCTTCAGCTTTACGCCGCCCAAGGGTATCGACGTGATCGGCGACCCTACGCCGGCCGCCGTGGCGCATCCGATCAAGGATTGACCGCTTCGCGGTCCCCGAGGCCCGGGTGACACCTCAGCGAATGCGCGGGTGCGATTGCGCCCAATCTTTCGGTAGCGACTTCTCGCCCGGCCGCCAAGGTCGACCCAACTGCTGCTCGATGTAAGCGCGGATAAGGCGCCTGAGGACCTGCGAGGGCGTCGAGTCTTCCGCCGTGCACAGTTGCTCGAACAGTGCCTTCTTGTCCGGATCGACCAGGATGGTCAGCCGCGCGGTGCGCTTTTCGTGCGCCATGGGATGCGAACGCTATTTACATGTGATGTGCGTACGATGACAATAGGACGCACATATGTCAAGGCACGACTCCAGCGCTGACCGAGCGCGCGCGCGCCATGCGCCTGCGGCAGTGATGTATCTCCGGGGGGCGTTTCGCTGATGGCGCTTACCCCGTTGTCGCTGGTGCTCGGCGTCGCCATCGCATGGCTTGCGATCGGCGCCGCCGGCCTGCTGCGACCGCACGACATTCGGTTCGCCGGTCGCGCGCTGTTCGGGCTCGGCGCGGTCGCAGCGCTGCTGCTGCTCGCTGCGGGAATCTGGAGCCTCGGGCAGCCGGTCCAGGCCTGGGTGCTGCCGCTCGGCTTGCCGGACCTGCCGCTGCATGTGCGTCTGGATCCGCTGGCCTCGTTCTTTCTTGCACTGATCGGAGCGACCGCCGCCGGGATTTCGGTGTACTCGGCCGGCTACTTCCGCGCCGGGGAAGGCGCACTGCCAGGCCTGCTTTGCCTGCAATACCACGTGTTCCTGGCGAGCATGACCATGGTCGTGCTCGCGGACGATGCGTATACCTTCATGGTCGCGTGGGAGACGATGGCATTGGCGTCCTATTTCCTCGTGACCACGCAACACCGGGTCCCGGAAATCCGCAAGGCCGGATTCCTGTACCTGCTGCTCGCGCACGTGGGTGCGATTGGCATTCTGCTGTGCTTCGGCGTGCTGCAGGGTGGCTCCTGGCAGTTCACCTTCGATGCGATGCGCGCGGCCACGCTGCCGCCGACGTGGGCCAGTATTGCGTTCGGCCTGGCGCTGTTCGGCTTTGGTGCCAAGGCCGGCCTCGTGCCGTTGCACGTATGGCTGCCGGAGGCGCATCCGGCAGCGCCGTCCCCGGTTTCGGCGCTGATGAGCGGCGTCATGCTCAAGACCGCGATCTACGGCATCGTGCGCGTCAGTTTCGATCTGCTGCATACGCCGCTGTGGTGGTGGGGCGCCGTGGCGCTCGCGTTGGGCGCGTTCACCGCCGTGTTCGGCGCGGTCTTCGCCGCCGTGCAGACCGACATGAAGCGCCTGCTCGCCTATTCGTCGATCGAGAACATCGGCGTGATCGTGACCGGCCTTGGGCTGGCGATGCTGTTTCGCGGACTGAAAATGAACGCGCTCGCCGCGCTCAGCCTGTCTGCCGCTTTGTACCATTGTATAAACCACGCGCAGTTCAAGAGCCTGCTGTTTCTTTGCACCGGCTCGGTGCTGCATGCCACCGGCCAGCGCAACCTGGGCAAGCTCGGCGGGTTGATCCATCGCATGCCGTGGGTTGCCTGGCTCGCTCTGGTCGGCACGCTGGCCATGGCAGGACTGCCACCGCTGAACGGATTTGTTTCGGAATGGCTGCTGTTGCAGGCGTACCTGTTCACGCCCGGCTTGCCGCACACGATCGTAAACATGCTGGTCCCGCTGGGCGCCGCGGCGTTCGCCCTGACGGTGGCGCTGTCGGCCTACGTCATGGTGAAGTTCTACGGCGTGATCTTCCTCGGCCGCGCGCGCGAAGCAATCTTGACGCAAGCGCACGATGCCGGCTGGCTCGAGCGCATCGGCCTTGCGTGGCTGGCGCTCGGGTGCGTCGCGCTGGGTATGGCGCCGGTTGCCGTCCTCGATGCACTCGACACGATCAACCGCAGCCTGATCGGCACCGGCATCGGCGCGCAGACGCAGAACTGGTGGCTGTTGACGCCGGTCGATGCGCAGCGTGCCTCCTACAGCCCGCTCGTGTTCGCCGCCGGGATGGCCATTGCCATTGCGATCACGTACCTCGTCGTGCGCCGGTTGTATCACGGGCGTGTGCGCCGTAGCGATCCATGGGATTGCGGCTTTCCGGCGCAAACACCGCGCATGCAGGATACGGCCGAAGGCTTCGGCCAACCGATCCGGCACGTGTTCGGACCGTTCTTCCGCATCGAGCGCGAACTGCCGACACCATTCGACAAGGAGCCGCGTTACGCGCTGCGACTCGGCGACCGCTGGTGGGACTGGTTGTACCTTCCGATTGCTCGCAGCGTCCAGGAAACCGCGCGCGTGGTCGGGTACCTGCAGCAGGGCCGGATCGCGTTGTACCTGTTCTACAGTTTCGCCACGCTGCTCACCCTCCTGGCGTTTGCGCTGTGAGCACCTGGGCAATCATTGGCTTGTTCGAGGCGGTCCTTGCGATCCTGATCGCCCCGTTGTTCATCGGCTGGATCGATCAGTGCCGCGCCTGGCTGCAGAACCGGCGCGGCGCCGGCATGCTGCAACCGTACCGCACGATTCGCAAGCTGCTGCACAAGGACGCCGTCATTGCGCACGGGGCATCATCGTTGTTCCGGGTGTCGCCCTATGTGCAGTTCGGCGCGATGGCGATGGCAGCGGCGATCATTCCGGTTTTCAGCGTGCGCGCGCCGCTCGGTGTCGCGGCCGACACGATTGCGCTCGTTGGCGTCTTTGCGCTGGCGCGCGTCTTCATCGCGCTCGCCGCGATGGACATCGGCACCGCCTTCGGCTCGCTCGGAGCGCGCCGCGAGATGCTGGTGGGCTTTCTGGCCGAGCCGGCGCTGCTGATGGTGTTCCTGACGGCTTCGATGATTTCCCAGAGCACGCTGCTGCCGACGATCGCCGACGTGCTCGGTCAGATTCACTTCACGATATTCCCAAGTCTCGCCTTCGCAGGCATCGCTTTCGTGATGGTGCTGCTTGCCGAGAACGCGCGCATTCCGATCGACAACCCGACCACCCACCTCGAACTGACGATGATCCACGAGGCGATGGTGCTCGAGTATTCGGCGCGCCACCTCGCGCTGATCGAATGGTCCTCGGCCCTGAAGCTGTTCAATTACGCGACGATCGGAATCGCGCTGTTCCTGCCGTGGGGGCTGGCCGGTCGAACGGGCGGGGCCCTGGAGCTTGCCCTGGCGCTGCCGATCGCGGCCCTCAAGCTCGTAATCCTTGGCGCGGCCCTGGCCTTGGTGGAAACGCTGAGCGCGAAGCTGCGCATCTTCCGCGCGCCGGAATTCCTAGCTACCGCCTTTCTACTGGCAGTGCTCGGCCTGCTCGTTCACCTGCTGCTGGGAAGCTGAGCATGAACCCTGCGCTGCCGCTGTCGACGCAACTGATCCACCTCGGTGCAGCGGTGTTGTTGCTGACATCGTTCGCGATGCTGTCGCAGCGCCGCATCGTATCGCTGGTGAACCTGTTTACGGTGCAGGGCGTCGCGCTCAGTGTTTCGACTGCTATCGTGGCCTACACCTCGGGCCAGCATCACCTGTACTACTCGGCGGTGTTGTCGGTGGCGCTCAAGGTGCTGCTGCTGCCGTGGATCCTGCATCGCCTGATCGCACGCTTGAACGTGCGTTGGGATAGCGAGCCGCTGATCAACATCCCGACCACGATGCTGTTCGGAATCGTGCTGGTCGTGTTTGCGTTCGGCCTGGCGCAGCCGATTTCGCAGATGTCCACCACGATCGCGCGCAGCACGCTCGGCATTGCGCTCGCCGTCGTGATGCTGTCCTTCCTGATGATGATCACGCGGCGCAAGGCGATCTCCCAGGTCATCGGCTTCCTGGCGATGGAGAACGGCCTGTTTTTCGCCGCGACCAGCGCGACTTATGGCATGCCCATGGTGGTCGAACTCGGCGTCGCGCTGGACGTGCTGATCGGCATGGTGATCCTGGGCGTGTTCTTCTTCCAGATTCGCGAGCAGTTCGACAGCCTCGACCTGCAGCACCTCGAACAACTCAGGGAAGATTGAAGTGGAACTTCTCGTCATTCTCGCCATTCCCCTGGCCGGCTGCGTCTTCCTCGGCCTGTTCGGCGCGCGCTCGTGGGCCGCCGAGGCCAATGTCGGGATCAGTTTTTCCACGCTGCTCGCCGCAGCGGCGCTGACGGTCCGCGTCATGGCCGACGGCCCGATGCTGGCGGGGCACGAGCAGTTCTTCGTCGATCCGTTCAATGTGTTTCTGGTCGCGCTGACCGCGTTCGTCGGCTGGACCACGTCGATCTTCTCGCGCCCGTACATGCGCATCGAGGAAGAACACGGTCGCTTGAACAGCGGCCGGCTGCGCCTGTACCACAGCATGTTCCAGTTGTTCATGTTCACGATGCTGCTGGCGTTACTGACCAACAACCTCGGTTTGTTGTGGGTCGCCATGGAAGCGGCGACGCTGTCGACAGTCCTGCTGGTCTCGCTATATCGCACGCCGGCCAGCCTGGAAGCGGCGTGGAAGTATTTCGTGCTGTGCGGCGTCGGCCTGGCGCAGGCGCTGTTCGGCACGATCCTGCTGTACTTCGCCGCCGAGAAGATCCTCGGCGCCGAGGGGACCACGGCGCTGTTGTGGACGCACCTCGATGCGGTGAAGGGGCAGCTCGAACCGACCGTGTTGTCGCTCGCGTTCGTGTTCCTGCTCGTCGGCTATGGCACCAAGGTTGGCCTCGCGCCATTGCACAACTGGCTGCCCGATGCGCATGCCGAGGGTCCGACGCCGGTGTCGGCGGTGCTGTCGGGCCTGCTCCTCAATGTCGCGCTGTATGCCGTCGTGCGCTGCAAGATACTGGTCGAGGGCGCGATGCACTCGGGCATTGCCGGGCGGCTGATGATGGGCTTCGGGCTGCTCTCGGTGATCCTCGCGGCATTCTTCCTCTGGCGTCAGCGCGACATCAAGCGCCTGTTCGGCTATTCGTCGATCGAGCACATGGGGATCATCACGTTCGCGTTCGGCATGGGCGGTCCGGTCGCGAATTTCGCCGCGCTCCTGCACATGACGGTCCATTCACTGACCAAGTCAGCGATTTTCTTTGCAGTCGGCCACGCGGCCCAGAAGGCCGGCACGCAGGTGATGGACGACATCCGCGGCCTCATGGTCATCAGTCCGACCATCGGCTGGGGGCTGATGACCGCGACGCTCGCGATCCTGGGCATGCCGCCGTTCGGCGTGTTCGCGAGCGAGTTCCTGATCCTGACCACCGCGATGCGCGAGCATGCCTGGGCAACGCCGATCCTGCTGCTGGCGCTCGGGATTGCGTTCGCCGCGATCTTCTCGCGCGTGCAGTCGATGGTATTCGGCGAAACCGACCTGCGGCGCCTGCCGCACTCACCGGCTCTGCTGCCGGTATTTGCGCACCTGGCAATCGTGCTGACGCTCGGCATCTACATTCCGCCGGCGCTGGCGATGTGGTATCGGCTGGCGGCCGCGTTGATCGGATGACGCCGCGATGAATCCTCAACTCACCGCCCCGGATGGTCGGTCGCCGTGCCGGCGCAGCACGGCCGATCGCGGCGAACTGCTCGCACTGTGCGCGCGCACGGCTGCCGCAGGCGGGCGCCTGGTGTCGCTCTGGGCGAGCGAGCGGGTGGGAGCCGGTTCGCCGGGCTTCATGCTCCATGTCGCGCTGCAGGATTCCGTAGGCCTGCACGTCGTGGGCGTGGAACTCGATGCGCTGTCGCCCGAATACCCGGATCTGAGTGCGATCTTTCCGGTGGCCGAACGCTTGCAGCGCGCGGCGTTCGATCTCGTCGGCGTGCGCGCGATTGCCGGCGATACCCGGCCATGGTTGCGACACGACGCGTGGTCCGCGACCACGTTTCCGTTGCGTCATGAGCCGGTAACGTCAGCTCCGGACGTCAGCGAGCCCTATGCGTTCGTGCGTGTGGCCGGCGACGGCGTGCACGAGATTCCGGTCGGACCCGTGCATGCCGGAATCATCGAACCCGGGCATTTCCGGTTTTCGGTCGTGGGCGAAAAGGTTCTGCGGCTCGAGGAGCGCCTCGGCTACGTGCACAAGGGCATCGAGAAGCGCTTCGAGGACTTGTCGTTGGAGCAGGGCGCGCGGCTGGCTGCACGCATTTCGGGTGACTCGGCCGTTGCGTTCTCCTGGGCTTATTGCATGGCGGCCGAGCAGGTCACAAACACGCTGCCACCGCCACGAGCAGCGTGGCTGCGTGCTCTGTTCCTCGAGCGCGAGCGCCTCGCCAACCATCTCGGCGATCTCGGCGCGCTCGGCAACGATGCAGGTTTCGCGTTTGGACTCACCCAGTTCTCACGCCTCAAGGAGGACCTGCTTCGCGCAAACGCGCATGCCTTCGGCGCGCGCTACTTGTTCGACGCAATCATCCCGGGTGGCGTCGCGCCTGACCCGTCTGCGAAGGCCATGGCGGAATTGTCGGGCGAAGCCGACGTTCTCGAGGGCGAGGTCGCCGCGCTGCGCAAGATCTACGACAACCACGCCGGCATGCAGGACCGCTTCGTGGGGGCCGGTGAGCTTACGGTGCAACTGGCCGGCCTGCTCGGCGTCATCGGCATTGCCGGCCGTGCCAGCGGCCAACGCTGGGACCTGCGCTGCGACTCACCGCAGCTTCCGTATACGGATCTCGGCGTGCAGCGCGTGTTGCGCACGCAGGGCGATGTTGCCGCGCGCGTGGCTGTTCGCTTCGATGAAATTTTCGAGTCGCTGCGCTTGTGCAGGCAACTGCTGGCGACCATGCCGGAAGGGCCGATCGCAACGAGGCCCGCGGACGCGCGCGCCGACGCGAGCGGCTTTGGCTGGATCGAAGGCTGGCGTGGCCCTGCATTCGTCGCGTTGACCGCGGGCGCGGGAAATTCGATTGCGCGCTGCCACCCGCACGATCCATCCTGGCACAACTGGCCGGCGCTCGAACATGCGGTGATCGGCAATATCGTTCCGGACTTTCCGCTGATCAACAAGTCCTTCAACCTGTCCTACAGCGGCCATGATCTGTAGAACCTGCACCTACCTGGAGAGGCCCGCGTGCTGCGCGTCCTGAAACAGATCGCCCATGTCGGGTTGTTGAGCGAGCCGCTGCCGGCGCACTCCGACGAGGCGCGCCTGCGCGAAGCGCTGCACGCCGACATCGCGCGCGTGTTCCGGCGCGCGGTGAGCATCCGCCAGGTCGATGCCGGGTCCTGCAACGGCTGCGAACTGGAAATCCACGCGCTCGAAAATCCGTACTACAACCTGCAGGGTGCCGGTATCCGGTTCGTGGCAAGTCCGCGGCACGCGGATCTGCTGCTCGTGACGGGACCGGTGTCGCGGCACATGGTCGAAGCCCTGCGCCGCACGTACGACGCAACGCCGGACCCCAAGCGCGTGGTCGCCGTTGGCGAGTGCGGCGCCTGTGGCGGAATATTCGGCGAGAGCTACGCCAGCGCTGGCGCGGTGGCCAACGTCATTCCGGTAGACGTCGTCGTGCGCGGCTGTCCGCCGACGCCGACGGCGCTGTTGCAGGGCATTCTCGCCGCGGTGCGGGCCGGATGAGACCGGCAGGGCGATAGGCGCAGCACGCCACGCCCGTTATGATCGGGCCATGGCACGCCGGAAGACTTCCGCCACTGTCGAATTGTTCGCCGAGCCTTCGCACCTGAAGCCGCTCGCCGAACGCATGCGGCCGGCGACGCTCGACGAGATCGTCGGCCAACAGCGCCTGCTCGGCGCCGGCACGCCGTTGCGCCGTGCGATCGAGGCCGGGCATGTGTATTCGATGATCCTGTGGGGACCGCCCGGTTGCGGCAAGACGACGCTTGCGTTGTTGCTGGCCAAGTATGCCAATGCGCGCTTCCGCGCAATCTCGGCCGTGCTGTCGGGGCTTGCCGATGTGCGCGAGGCGCTGGCCGAGGCCGAGGTGAATTTCGCGCAGGGGCTGCGCAGCGTGTTGTTCGTCGATGAGGTGCATCGGTTCAACAAGGCGCAGCAGGATGCGTTCCTGCCGCACATCGAGAAGGGGGTGATCATCTTCATCGGCGCGACCACGGAGAATCCGTCGTTCGAGCTGAACTCCGCGCTGCTGTCGCGCTGCCGCGTGCATGTCATGGACGCGGTCTCGCCCGGGGCCATTGTCGAGGCATTGCGGCGCGCACTCGGCAATGCCGATCGCGGCCTGGGCGCACTGAGTTTGCACGTCGATGATTCGTCGCTTGAACTGATAGCGCGCGCCGCCGATGGTGATGTTCGCCGCGCCTTGACCCTGCTCGAAATCGCCGCCGAAGTGGCGCGCGACGGGCGCATCGACGAGACCACGTTGACGCAGGTACTGGCGGACCGCACGCGTCGGTTCGACAAAGGCGGCGAACAGTTCTACGACCAGATATCGGCCTTGCACAAGTCGGTGCGCAGTTCGGATGCCGATGCCGCGCTGTACTGGTGCACGCGCATGCTCGATGGCGGCGTCGATCCGAAGTATCTCGCGCGGCGACTGGTGCGCATGGCGATCGAGGATATCGGGTTGGCCGATCCGCGCGCATTGCAGTTCGCGCTCGAGGCTTGGGACACCTACGACCGGCTCGGCAGTCCCGAGGGCGATCTGGCGCTCGCTGAAGTCGCCATTTACCTCGCCGTGGCAGCCAAGAGTAACGCCGCCTATGCCGCTTTCGGCGCAGTACGCGGCGTTATCGGCGAAACCGGTACGCTCGACGTACCGCTGCACCTGCGCAACGCGCCGACCAAATTGATGAAAGGACTCGGTTACGGGAAGGGCTACCAGTACGATCCGAATGTAGAAGGCGGCATTGCGCTCGACCAGCAATGCTTGCCGGATGCACTCGTCGGGCGTGAGTTCTATCAACCGATCGAGCGCGGGCTGGAGGGCAAGATTCGCGAGAAAGTCCTGGCAATCCGCTCGGCACGTGAAGCAGCGCGCAAGACGCGAGGCGAGGGCGGCGAGTGATTGCGCTGCTGCGCGCATTGCCGCGCACCGTCTGGTTGTTGGCGCTGATCAGCCTGGTCAATGACGCGGCGAGCGACATGATCTATCCGCTCGTCCCACTGTATCTGACAAGCGTGCTGATGGCCGGACCCAAGGCCTTGGGTCTGATTGAAGGTATTGCCGAGTCGGTCAGCAGTTTGCTCAAGCTCGCTGCCGGCGTGCTCGCCGACCGCACGCAAAAGGTCAAGTACTGGGTGATCGCCGGCTATGGAATTGCCGGGATCGCGCGGCCGCTGATTGCGTTCACCACGAGCTGGATCGGCGTGCTGGTTTGCCGCTTCGCCGATCGGGTAGGCAAGGGCCTGCGTTCGGCGCCACGCGATGCGCTGCTGAACCTGAGCGTTTCACCACAGCAGCGTGGGCTTGCGTTCGGCTTCCATCGCGCCATGGACAACTTCGGTGCGGTGATCGGTCCGCTGATCGCAGCGGGATTGCTTGCTCTGGGGCTGTCTCTTCGCAGCGTAATTTTGTGCGCCTTCGTCCCGGCGATCCTGGTCACATGGCTTTCGCTTGCGGTCCCGGATCCGGAACACCAGATCGCGGCCAAGCCGGTCGCTTTCAGCTGGAACTTGCGTGAATTCCCGCCCGTGTTTCGCCGCTATCTGCTGGTGCTGGGCCTGTTCATGCTCGGCAACTCATCAAACATGTTTTTGCTTCTGCGAGCCAAGGACCTGGGGCTTACGCAATCGGAAGTGCCGATCCTGTGGGCGATGGTTTCGCTGGTAGCGGCAGTGCTCTCAACGCCTTTGTCGTCATTGTCGGACCGCCTTGGCCGGCGCAAGCTGATTACCAGCGGCTGGCTGTTGTATGCGGCGCTGTATCTGCTGTTCGGACTGCTGCCGGCGCATTCGTGGTTCGTCTGGGTGCTGTTTCCGGCGTACGGGATATTCCTCGCGGCGACCGAAGGCGCCGAGAAGGCGCTCGTGGCTGACCTCGTGCCACGCACCCAGTCCGGCACCGCGTTCGGCTGGTACAACCTCGTCTCCGGAATCCTGCTTCTGCCCGCGTCCGCGCTGTTCGGTTGGCTCTGGGGCACGTTATCGCCGCTGACCGCGTTTGCGTTTGGCGCCAGCTGCGCGCTGGCCGCGGCGCTGCTGTTGCGCTTCTGGGTCAACCCGCCGCCGTTTGCGTCCGATCAAGCGCAGCCGCGATAATAGCGGGGCTATCCCAGCCTTGAAGTGGCGCGCCCGTGCGGCGCGTGCAGGCTGTGTCCTTGATAGCAAACCTTTCGCATCGATGGTGCCCTCATGCTCGATCCCGCATTGCTGCGTGGACAACTGGATAGCGTCGCCGAAAAACTGCTGACGCGCGGCTACGCGATCGATCGCAACGCGATCGAGGCGCTGGAAGCGCAGCGCAAGTCCGTGCAGACGCAAACGCAGGAACTGCAAAACCTGCGCAACACGCGCTCCAAGGCGATCGGCATGGCCAAGGGCAAGGGTGAGGACGCGTCCGCGCTGATGGCCGAGGTTGCCGGAATCGCCGACAAGCTCAAGGCCAACGAGGCACAGCTTGCTGCGATCCAGGCGGGCCTCGCCAATATCGCGTTGCAGATGCCCAATCTTCCGGACATCTCTGTGCCGGAAGGCAAGGACGAGGCCCAGAACAAGGAAATGAGCCGCTGGGGCACACCGCGCGCTTTCGATTTTCCAGTCAAGGATCACGTCGAACTGGGCGAACGCCATGGCTGGCTCGATGGCGATGCCGCGGCCAAGATATCGGGCGCGCGTTTCACATTGTTGCGAGGCGACCTGGCGCGCCTGCATCGTGCGCTCGCGCAGTTCATGCTCGACCTGCACACGCGCGAGCACGGCCATCTGGAGTGCAACGTACCGGTGATGGTGAATGCCGAGGCGCTGCGCGGGACCGGC
>Ga0308174_10001150_pt1 | contig 12042 bp, 13 predicted proteins | sample PhyPR2_FD_203894 | JGI IMG/M metagenome (GOLD analysis project Ga0308174, IMG submission 203894) | Soil microbial communities from UC Gill Tract Community Farm, Albany, California, United States - DLSLS.P.R2 | ecosystem: Environmental > Terrestrial > Soil > Agricultural land | place: USA...
CCTTGCCGGCCGCGGTCGCGAGCGCCGCCGGCACGGCGTCCATGCCGCCCTCGGGCCACCACACGCCCTCGATGCTGTCCATGTAGGTGATGACCGCGTAGAGGGCGAGCGCGCTCTCGGGCGACAGGCCGGCATACAGCGCCTGGAAGGAGAAGAGCCGGTGGAGGCGCTCGTCGCGGAACCACTCGCGGATGACGGGCCCGAGGCGGCGGAAGCCGCCGAGTCGCAGCAGGCGGGCGGCCGCGCGCGGTGAGCTCGCGAGGTCGAGCGGGCTGTCGAAGTTGGCGTCGATGAAGTGCGGCATCTCGACGCGGTAGAGCTTGCGCAGCCAGTCGGCGAAGTCGACGAAGGACGCCGCGTCGACGCTGCCGCACGTGGCGGCGATCTCCTCGCGCATCGCCTCGACGCCGTGCCGGACCATGATCTGGCTGCCGTCGTCGAAGCGCGCGCGGTAGGCGGGGTCGAGCAGGCGCATCGGGAGCGCGTCGTGCAGCGAGGTGCCGGCGGCGGCGAGGGCGTCACCGACGAGGTCGGGCATCGTCATGACCGTCGGGCCGGTGTCGAAGGTGAAGCCGTCCCGGTGCAGCCGCAGGCCCCGGCCGCCGGGCGCGTCGTGGCGCTCGACGAGGGTCACCTCGTGGCCGCGCCCGACGAGGTGGCAGGCGGCGGCGAGCCCGGACAGGCCGGCGCCGATGACGACGACGCTCACGAGTCGCGCCACGCGATCAGCTCGGCGAGGCTGCGCAGCTCGGCGACGGCGTCCGGGTCGAGATCGCCGCCGTCGAGGGCCTCGCAGGCGAGCTGCACCTCGTCGGCGATGCGCTGCTCGGTGCGCCGGAGCACGCCGGCCTCGCGCATCAGCTCCTGCAGGACCGGGACCGTGTCGGGGGTGACGACCCCCTGCTCGCCGAGGTGCTGCTCGGCGACGTCGCTCGGCAGGGCCTCGCGGGCCTCGGCCAGCAGCACGGTGGGCTTGCCCGAGAGCAGGTCGTCACCGACCGGCTTGCCGGTGCGCGCCGGGTCGCCCCAGACGCCGAGGATGTCGTCGCGCAGGGCGAACGCCTCGCCGAGGTGGGTGCCGTAGACGTCGAGCGCGGCGAGCACCTCGGGCTCGGCGCCGGCGGCGAGGGCGCCGAGGTGCAGGGGTCGCTGGACGGTGTAGGCCCCGGACTTCAGGCGCGCGACCCGCCGCGCCCGCTCGAGGTCGCGGCGCCGGGCGGCGGCGCCGGTCACGTCGAGCAGCTGGCCCTGGACCAGCTCGCGCAGCATGTCGGACCAGGCCCGACGCAGGGGCGGGGGGCAGCCGGCGGCAAGGTCCCACGCCTCGTTGAGGGCGAGGTCGCCGTAGAGGATGGCGATGCTGTCGCCGAAGAGCGTCGGGTCGCCGAGCCCGCCCGCGGAGACGTGCGCCCGGGCGGCCTCGACGTGGGTCGTCGTGCGACCGCGGCGCGAGTCGGAGCGGTCCATGACGTCGTCGTGGACGAGGGCGAAGAGGTGCACGAGCTCGAGCGCGGCACACATCGCGATGAGGTCGTCGGCTCCGGCGCGCTCGGGGCCGTGCGCCGCGGCCCAGCCCCAGTGGCACATCACCGGCCGCAGCCGCTTGCCCGCGGTCGGCAGCAGCCAGGCGCGCAGCAGCTGCGGGAAGTCGGCCGTCAGCACGTCCGGCGGCTCGGGGGAGCGCTCCCGCCACTGCTCCTCGAGACGGTCGCACACCTGCTCGAGCAGCTCGTCGGTACGAGCCAGCGTGCGGGCGGGACTCCGGCCGGCCAGATCGCCACCAGTGTCAGTGGGATTCGCGTCGACAGGACCGGCCTGGCCCGGCTGGCCGCCGCGGGGCACCCTGAAGCCCGCGCCCGCCTGCATCGACACCTGTGAGGTCATGCAGCCGGCCAGGGTGCGGCGGCTCGGTACGTCGGCGACACATGCCCACCTTGGGCCACAGCCGCACCACCGGCAAGTGGCGTGTCCAATGTTGGCCGGTATGTGCGAGGACATCTCGTGCAATCCGTGCGGTTGCTCCGCGCCGAACTCCCTTCCATGACGCGCCTCCGACTTGCCCTCAGCGGGATCCTCGCCGCGGTCGCCGGCATCGCAGCCGGCCACCTCGTCGCGGGCTTTCTCGCGCCAGCGTCGTCGCCGGTGCTCGCCGTCGGCTCGACGGTCGTCGACCTGACGCCGACTCCCTTGAAGGAGTGGGCGATCGCGACGTTCGGCACCAACGACAAGGCGGTCCTGCAGGGGTCGGTGCTCGTGGTCACGCTCGCGCTCGCAGCGGTGGCGGGACTGCTGAGCCGCCGCCGGACGGCATACGGCGTCGGGTTCATCGTCGTGCTGACGGGGCTCGCCGGCGCGGCCGCGCTGCTACGACCCGCCGCGCGGCCGCTCGACGTCCTGCCGGCAGTAGTGGCCATGGCCGCCGGCGTGGCCGCGCTGCTCTGGCTGACCCGCCTCGCGGGCACGTCCTCGGGTGACGCCCCCGACCGGGTGGTCGCCGCCACCGGCGGCACGTCGGGCCGGCGGGGCTTCCTCGCCGGGGCGCTCGGCGTCACGGCCGTCTCGATCCTCGCGGCAGCCGGCGGTCAGCTGCGCAGCGGTGCCCAGACGATCAAGAGGGTCATGCTCCCGGCCGCCGCCGACAAGGCGGGGCCGCTGCCGACCGGCTTGGAGACGAAGATCCCGGGCGTCTCCCCACTGCGCACGCCCACCGAGACGTTCTACCGCGTCGACACCAACCTCACCGTGCCCAAGGTCGACGTCGACTCGTGGACCCTCGAGGTCGACGGGATGGTCGAGCGCCCCTTCAGCCTGACCTTCGCCGAGCTCGCGGCGATGCCGCTCATCGAGCGCGACATCACGATGACGTGCGTCTCCAACGAGGTCGGCGGCGGCTACATCGGCGCCGCCCGCTGGCTCGGCGTGCGCCTGACCGACGTGCTCGACCGGGCCGGCATCAAGGGCAGCCCGGACCAGGTGCTCAGCACCGCCGTCGACGGCTTCACCATCAGCACACCGCTCGCAGCCGTCCGCGACGGCCGGGACGCCATGGTCGCCATCGGCATGAACGGCGCGCAGCTCAGCGACGTTCACGGCTTCCCCGCGCGGCTCATCACGCCCGGCCTCTACGGCTTCGTCGGCGCCACGAAGTGGCTGACGAAGCTGACCCTGACGACGTATGCCGCCGAGCAGGCCTACTGGACCAGACGCAAGTGGGCGACGGACGCCCCCATCAAGACGAGCGCCCGCATCGACACCCCGGCACCGCTGTCGACGATCAAGGCCGGCCGGACCGCCATCGGTGGCGTCGCCTGGGCGCAGCACCGCGGCGTCGGCACGGTCGAGGTCAAGATCGACGACGGCCCTTGGCAGCAGACGAAGCTCGGTCCCGACGTCGGCATCGACTACTGGCGCCAGTGGTACCTCCCGTGGGAGGCCACGACCGGGCTGCACCGCCTCTCGGTGCGGGCCACCGACCGTGAGGGGCGACCCCAGTCGGCTGAGCGCGCCACGCCGTTCCCCGACGGGTCGAGCGGCATCCAGGAGGTCGTCGTGACGGTCGCGTGACTTCGACCACGTCGCAGATATCGCGAAAAAACTTGCCGGACAAGCAATCCGGAGACACAGCGGCTCCGAACCCCTGATGACAGATCAAGACCAGCAGCAACAGCCACCCCACAAGGAGTGACCGACATGAAGAGCATGAAGACGCGCACGGGCCTCGTCGCCCTCGCCATCGCCCTGCCCCTGAGCCTCGCCGCCTGCGGCAGCAACAGCGACGCGGCCACCCCGGCCGCCGGCGGCAGCAGCACCTCGGCCGGCTCGATGAGCAGCACCCCCGCCGACGGCATGAGCAGCACCCCCTCCGACACGATGAGCTCGTCCGCCTCGATGGACCCCGCCTCGGCCGTCTTCGGCGAGGGCTGCGCGGCCGTGCCGAAGGACGGCAAGGGCTCCTTCAACGGCATGGCCACCGACCCGGTCGCCACGGCCGCGAGCAACAACCCGCTGCTCTCGACGCTCGTCACGGCCGTCAAGCAGGCCGGCCTCGTCGACACCCTCAACTCGGCCCCCGAGATCACCGTCTTCGCGCCCGTCAACGACGCCTTCGCCAAGATCCCGGCCGCCGACCTCAAGAAGGTCCTCGCGGACAAGCCGACCCTGACCAAGATCCTCACCAACCACGTCGTGGCCGGCAAGATCTCCCCGGACAAGCTCGCGGGCGACCACAAGACGCTGGCCGGCACCACGATCACGGTCAAGGGCTCCGGCAAGGACTTCACCGTCGGCAAGGCGAACGCCAAGGTCATCTGCGGCAACGTCCCGACCGCCAACGCCACCGTCTACATCATCGACGGCGTCCTGATGCCCTGACGGTCGTAGACCAGTCAGCGGCACGCAGAAACCCAGGCAGACGCAGACCACGACGACGGGCGACACAATGGACCCCATGTCAAGGATCTCGGTGGTGCCCTCCGGCGACGACTCGCCGGAGGGCGCCGGCCGCCCACCCCAGCTGGAGCAGCTGCTCCGCAGGGCGGCGACCGGGGACGAGACGGCATTCGCAGACCTCTACGACGCCGTCGCCGCACGGCTCTTCGGCCTCGTCCGGCGCGTCGTGCGCGACCCCGCCCAGTCCGAGGAGGTCACCCAGGAGGTCTTCCTCGAGATCTGGCGGCACAGCGCCCGCTTCGACCCGGGCAAGGGCGGGGCCATGTCGTGGATGCTGACGATCGCCCACCGCAAGGCCGTCGACCGGGTGCGCGCGGCCGAGGCCGCCCGGGCCCGCGACGAGGGCTACGGCGCCAGCAACCAGGACGTCACGCACGACTCCACCGCCGAGTCCGCCGTCGAGCGCCTCGACGCCGAACGGGTGCACCGGGCGCTCGAGACCCTCACCCCGGTCCAGCGGCAGGCCCTCGAGCTGGCCTACCTCTCCGGCTACACGCACACAGAGGTGGCGACCATGCTCGACCTGCCACTGGGCACGGCGAAGACACGCATCCGTGATGGACTCATCAGACTTCGAGACACGTTGGGGGTGACCCTGTGAGCGACGACATCCACGCGCTCTCCGGCGCGTATGCCGTGGACGCCCTCGACGACGTCGAGCGGGCCCGCTTCGAGCGCCACCTGGCCGGCTGCTCCGCCTGCCAGGCCGAGGTCGACGGCCTTGCTGCCGCGGCCTCGGAGCTGTCGGTGCTGACCGAGGTCCCGCCGCCGCCGTCGCTGCGGGCCAGGGTGCTCACTGACATCGCGACGGTCCGCCCCCTGCCCCCGCTCACCCCGCCGAGGGACGTGGCGTCCGACGCCCCGGGTGACGCCGGCTCGACCGTCCCGGGCCGGGCCTCCACGACGCAACTGCCCACGACCGGTGAGGCGAGCCGGCCCACCGAGCGAGCAGGCTCCGAGGTGACGGCCGAGACGGAGACCGGCCGCCGAGGACAGGCCGACGAGCTCGCCGACCGGCGCTCCAGCCGAGGTCGTGGCTTCACCCGCGGCTGGCGGCTCGTCGTCGCGGCCGCCACGGTCGCGGTGCTCGCCATCGCCGGCTTCACCGTGTGGCGCCAGGTGGAGAAGGACCCCCAGCAGGCCATCGCCGACCAGGTGCTCGCCGCCCCGGACGCCGCCCGCTACGGCAAGCGGCTGCCCGACGGCGCCACCGCGACGATCGTGCGGTCCACCTCGCTCCAGAAGGCGGTGCTCATCACCTCCGGGATGCCCCAGCCGCCCTCGGGCAAGGTGTTCCAGCTCTGGCTCGAGGACGCGACGGGGCACATGACCTCGGCCGGCCTCATGCCGAGCGGCGGTGACAAGGTGGTCGTGCTGGCCGGCGACGCCACGCACTCCAAGGCGGCTGGTGTCACGGTCGAACCGCCCGGTGGTTCCGACCAGCCCACGTCGGCCCCGGTCGCGCTGATCCCGTTCGCCTGACGCGTCACCCCGGCACACCCCACAACCGGTCCCCGCCCGTCGGGCGGTCATGAGCTCAAGCTTCCCCAGATGGAGCCCGTGACCGCCCGACACGGTCGTGCCCGGCCTGCCGCACCACCGTCACCCGGTGCACCTGTCACACTCCCGTCCATGCCTGTCGACACTCTGCACATTCCGGGCGTCTCCGGCGGCCTCTCCGTCGAGCCGACGTTCTGGAAGGGCTTCCGCTACTCGGTGGACGGCCAGCCCATCAAGCCGCACGGCTTCCCTCGCAACCGCCTGACGCTGCCCGGCACGGCCGGCCCCGTCGAGGCCAAGGTCAAGGGTGGGGTGGCCCGGGCCTACCCGTCGCTGGTCGTCGACGGCAAGAACTACGCCACCGGCCCGGCCACGCCCAGGGCGCAGCAGGTCGTCGCGGTGCTCCCGGTGCTCCTGCTCCTACTCGTGCAGGGCGCGCTGGGCTTCCTCGTCGCGTTCGTGGGTCTGTCGACCAACATGGGCATCGTCAGGTCGGAGCGGCCCAACGCCGCCAAGATCGGCCTCATGGTCGTCGTCCTCGTCGTGGCGTCCGCCGTCGACCTCCTGGTGGCCGGCGCGGTCCTCTCCGCTCGCGGGGCGTGAGGCGCGAGGCCCTCGCCAAGACCTGGCCGTTGCGACGGTCAGACCTGCGCGAGGGTCAGGGTCCGGGTGCCGTGGAGGTGCAGGTCCGTCCGCTGCACCAGCGACCGCGGGGAGGCGTCGTCGAGCAGCACCGCGAGGGCGCGCTCGTCGTCGGCGTCGAGGCGCCCCGAGACCCCGCCCGCGAGCCGCTCGAACCAGCTGCGCGCATACCGGCCCGCGAGCGGGTGCCGGGGTGATCGCTCGTCCACGACGACGTCGTGCTGGTCGAGGACGGTCCAGCCTGCCTCCTCGAGCAGGTCGGCCCAAGGGGCCCCGATGTGAAGGGCGGCCTCGTCGTGGGCTGCCGAGAGCGCCTTGACCACCCGTGACTCGAAGCCCGGCCGGCCGACGCCGAGGTCGTCGGGCAGGAAGCGCAGCGGCTCGTCGAACTCCGACACGGCGAGCAGCCCGCCGGGCGCCGTGATCCGGCGCAGCTGCGTGAGGGCGCGGACCGGGTCGGCGAGGTGGTGCAGCGACATCGACGCCCAGGTCAGGTCGACGGGGGCCACGTCGGGCCAGCCATCGTCGAGGTCGGCCACGAGCGCGCGGACCCGGTCGCCCACACCGACCGCCTCGGCCTTGGCAGTGACACGGGCGAGGGACTGCTCCGAGAGGTCGACCGCGACGACCTCCGCGTCGGGCAGCCGGCGTGCGAGTCCGAGGGCGCCGGTGCCCGTGCCGGCGCCGAGGTCGACGACGCGAAGGCGCGCTCGGTCGCCTCGGGCCTTCTCTCTGCCGAGGGCGGCCACCACCCGGTCGAGGGCCGTGTCCCAGGTGGCCGCCAGCACCTCGCCGTCGAGGTCGAGCAGGTCGTCGCCGGCCGCGGAGGAGCCCAGGTCGCCGTGGTCGTGCCCGGCTGCCTGGTGGCCGTGCCCGTGGCCGCGACCGTGCGAGTGCCCGTGGGAGTGCCCGTGGGAGTGCTCGCCATCGCGGGCGGAGGAGGGGCCATGGCTGTCCTGGTGGGGCTGCGTCATGACGTCCACGCTAGAACGGTCCTGCGCCTGCGGCATACGATCTTGCCGATGACGCAAGATCTCGACCTGGACGCGGTGGTGCGGGCGCGCATCCGCGGACTCCGCCTGGCCCGCGGGTGGTCCCTCGACGCGCTCTCCTCGCACTGCGGCATCGGCGCCTCCACGCTGAGCCGGATCGAGACCGGGCACCGCCGCATCGCCATCGACCAGCTCGCCCCGATCGCCCGCGCCCTGGGCACGAGCATCGACCAGCTCGTCGACGTGACGACCGACGACGACGTCGTCATCCGCCCGCGCCGCCATGCCGCCCACGGCCACACGACGTGGCTGCTCACCCGGGAGGACGAGCCGCACGGCCTCGTGGTGGCGAAGATGCGCATCACGTCGCGCCGCCGCACGGGCGACCTCGGCGTGCACCCCGGCCACGAGTGGTTCACCGTGCTGTCCGGGACCGCAAGGCTGCACCTCGGCGAGCGCGTCCTGCTGGTCGAGGAGGGCCAGTCCGCGCAGTTCTCGACGATGGTGCCGCACGCGGTCACCTCGGTCGACGGCCCCGTCGAGGTCATCGTCGTGCTCGACCGCGAGGGCCGCCGCGCCCACCTCGATGCGACCCCGGGCGGGAGTACGTTGTCGCCATGAGCGACACGCCGGGACGGGCAGGCGCCCACGAGACCGACGAGCAGTTCACCGTGCCGGTGCCGCAGCGGACCACGTATGCCGTCCCATCGAACCCGTATGCCGGCCAGCCGGTCTGGCCGTCGCCCGTGCCCTCCAGCCGGGGCGGGACGGGGTCGCAGGCTGCCGAAGACCCGCTCATCGGCCAGGTCGGCGTCGCGCTCTTCTGGGTCGTCGTCGGCTGGTGGGCCTTCGTGGTCGTCCGGCTGCTGGGCTACCTGAGCCGGTTCGGTCTGGCCGACACCATGCTCATCCGCACCATCGACCGTGGCGCCGAGGAGACGATCGTCGCAGCCGCGGTGTCCGTCCTGGCCGCGGTGCTGCTCGTCAGCGTCGACCGGACGCGTCGGGCGCCGCTCACCATCGCGTCGGCTGTCCTGGCACTGGCCACGGTCGGCATCGCCGTCTGGCGGATGCTGCCGTGAGCGGATCCCGCTGAGCTGCAGACGGTTGCGGTGCTCACTCCCTCGACGGCACAGCAGGTCGCGGACGCCTACGGGCTCTCGAGTCCCGCGACGCTGACCGGACCGGTCGCGCGGGGCCAGCTGGGCCAGGTGTGGCGGCTGGAGACGCCGGACGGGCCTCACGCCGTCAAGGAGTGGTTCGCCAGTCCCGACCTCGACGAGGTGGCCGAGGACGCGAGACTGGTCGACGAGGTGCGAGCCGAGGGCGTGCTCACCCCGGCCGTGCGGCATACGCCCTCGGGTGCGGTGGCGACGACCGTGGAGGGCACGGCCGTGCGCGTCTTCGAGTGGTTCGACCTGCGGCGCTCCTCGCGCCGGCTCGACCCAGCCGCGGTGGGACGCACGGTGGCGGGACTCCACCGCGCCGGCCCGCCCTCCGACGCGGCCGTCGAGAGCTGGTTCGGCACCGGGCTCGGCGAGGAGCGGTGGCGCGAGGTGCACCAGCGGGTCGTGGCGGCCAGCGCCCCCTTCGCCGGGCACCTCGGCGCCCTCGTGGACGACCTCGTCGCCGTGGAGGCGGTGCTCGAGCCGCACGAGTCGCCGATCGTCTGCCACCGCGACCTGTGGGCCGACAACGTGCGCTCGACCGCCGACGGACGCGTCTGCGTCCTCGACTTCGAGAACCTCGGGCCGGCCGACCCGAGCCAGGAGCTGGCGATGGTGCTCTTCGAGTTCGGCGACGACGACCCGTCGCGCGCGCGGCAGCTGCACACGGCATACCGCGAGGCCGGTGGGCCGGGACGGGTGACGCGACGCGGGCACTTCACGATGCTCGTGGCGGAGCAGGCGCACATCGCCCAGCTCGCCTGCTCGCGCTGGGTCGGCGCGACGAGCGAGTCGCACCGGGAGCGGCTCGCCACGTGGTTCCTCGAGGTCCCGGACGACCCGGTGACGCTGCCGCGCATCGACCGGATCCTCGCGGCGGTCACGTGATCCGCACCGCCGCCGCGGTCGCCGCCCTATCGTGACCGCGTGACGAGTGTCGGGCGCCTCATGGTGGCGCGGTTGAAGTCGATCGGGTCCCGCAACGCCTGCCTGCCGGCGGGTCAGGTGCCCGGCGGTCCGTGGACGGCGCGCGGCGCGTGGACCTATCGCACCGGTGCGAGCGGCAGCACGAGCGAGGTCATCACGCGGGCGCGGGAGATGCGCTCCGTCACGAGTGCGCGCGCCTACCAGGAGGTGGGGCGCGCCGACCTCTTCATCCAGGTCATCCCGTTCGCGTCGCCGGCGGACGCACGGGCCGCGGTGACGGAGCTGCGCGCGCTCCCGCGGAGGATGCGACAGACCAAGAGCGTCACGGACGTCGGCGAGCCGCGGGACGTCGCGCCGCCCGAGATCGCCGGCCCGACGCTCGTGGAGGCGGCGGAGCTGCCGTTCGTCCTCGACGGCCAGCACGCCCGCTCGCTCAACGTGTGGTGCGTGGCCGGCAGTCGCGTGGTCGTCGCCGGCCTGGGTGGTCGGGCCGAGGTGGTGCGCTGGCCGGATCTCGCCCAGATCGTCGAGGCGCAGGTGGCCGCGCTCGGCTGAGCCGGAATCTTCTGGGCAGGCTCGTCGTTGCATACCCCGAGGGGTATAACATCGACCTACCGAGAAGGAGCACCCATGACCACCCGCAACCTGACCGCCGCCGACTTCGAGGCGACCATCACCGACAACGACATCGTCCTCGTCGACTTCTGGGCGTCCTGGTGCGGCCCGTGCCGCCTGTTCGCGCCCGTCTACGAGGCCGCGTCGCAGCAGCACCCCGACATCGTCTTCGGCAAGGTCGACACCGAGGCCGAGCAGCAGCTCGCGACCGCGGCCCGGATCACCTCGATCCCGACCCTGATGGCCTTCCGCGGTGGCATCCTCGTCTTCAGCCAGCCGGGCGCCCTGCCGGCGGCCGCGCTGGAGCAGGTCATCACCGCCGTCCGCGAGCTCGACATGGACGACGTGCGCCAGAAGGTCGCGGCCTCGCAGGCCGGCGACGCGAGCGTCTGAGCTTCAGGAGGCAGCATGAGCCACACGCTCAGCACCACGGTCGAGCTCGGCTTCGCCCGGACCCTCGAGGCCACCCGCGCCCGGCTCGCCGACGCGGGGTTCGGGGTCCTGACGGAGATCGACCTCGCCGCGACGCTCCAGGCCAGGATCGGCGCCGAGATCGCCCCTCAGGTGATCCTCGGCGCCTGCCGGCCGCCGCTGGCCCTGGCCGCCCTCGAGGCCGAGCCGACCGTCGGGGTCCTCCTGCCGTGCAACGTCGTCGTCCGTGCGGTCGACGACGAGCACACGCTGGTCGAGACGATGGACCCCGAGGCGATGGTCGAGCTCACCGGCAACGAGGGTCTGAGCGAGGTGGCAGCCGACGCGCGGCGGCGTCTGTCGGCCGCGCTCGACGCGCTGTCGGCCGACGCCGTCAGCCGGTAGCCGCCTGACCGTGCGCGGCGCGCCAGTCGGGGCCGAGGCGCACCACGTCGCCGACGACCACGACCGCGGGTGACTCCACCGCGCGCCCGACGGCGAGGTCGGCAATGGTCTCGAGCGTGCCGATCGTGACGCGCTGGTCGGGCGCGAAGCCGCGCTCGACGATCGCCACCGGGCAGTCGGCAGCACGTCCGTGCTCCCTGAGCAGGGTCGTCGTCCAGCGCAGCCCGCCCACGGCCATGAGCAGCACGAGCGTGTGCTCGCCCCCGGTCGGCAGGACGGGAATCTCCTCGTGCCCCGTCACGACGGTGAAGCCCCGCGCCACCCCGCGGTGGGTCACGGGTATGCCGGCCGCCGCGGGAACGCTGACCGCGCTCGTCACGCCGGGCACCACCTCGACGGGTATGCCGTGTGCCTCGCACGCGTCGCGCTCCTCGCCACCGCGGCCGAGCACGTAGGGGTCGCCGCCCTTGAGGCGGACGACGCCGAGGCCGCGCCGCGCCTCCTCGACGAGGATGTCGTTGATGCCGGACTGGGGCACCGGGTGGTGGCCCGGCGTCTTGCCGACGTCGATGACGCGCACCGAGGCCGGCAGCCGGTCGACGACGGCCCGGGGCGCGAGCCGGTCGACGACGACGACGTCGGCCGACGCGAGCAGCTCGTGGCCACGGGACGTCAGCAGGCCGTCGGTGCCGGGGCCGCCGCCGACGAGGGCGACCCAGCCGTGGCCCCGGGTGCGAGGCCGGGTGCGGCGCAGGTCGAGGGCACCGGAGATGAGGGCGCGCTCGATCCCGTCGCGGACCGTGACGGCCAGGCCGGGGTCGCCGGCGGCATACGCGGAGACGGTGACCCGACCGTCGGCGGTGGTGACGTCGGCGCGGGCGGTGACGCCGGCGGTGGTGCCTGCGGAGTCGGTGGCGTCGACGCACCAGATCCGG
>Ga0308174_10001153_pt1 | contig 12040 bp, 12 predicted proteins | sample PhyPR2_FD_203894 | JGI IMG/M metagenome (GOLD analysis project Ga0308174, IMG submission 203894) | Soil microbial communities from UC Gill Tract Community Farm, Albany, California, United States - DLSLS.P.R2 | ecosystem: Environmental > Terrestrial > Soil > Agricultural land | place: USA...
GCAGCGTGAACGCGGCCGAGAGCGTCCGCGAGGTCATCTGCAACAGGACGGTCCACCTCTCCGATGAAACGCAGCGTGATGTGAAGCTGCTCGTCGTCCTGCCAGCGGAAGTCGGGGCTTTCGTCCGTAGCGTCGATCAGCAGGTCGCGGATCAGTTCCGGCGGGCGGATGGCGACGAACAACCGGTGCATCCCAATCCCCTAGATGTAGCGCCGGACCGACGCGAGCATGCGCGCGGAAATGGGTGACAAACGCTCCGGTAGCCTGTCCAGCGCGGCTTCCCGGACGCTCTGCACCTCCCATGACCAGCGCGGCGCACGGTAGGTCACGTCTTCGACGATGAGCAGGTGCCCTTTGCCGGCGCCCACGATCGTTACCGCTCCATGTGAGGTCATGCCGATCTCTTCGCGCAGCTCGCGGAGGCCCGCGTCACTTGGGTCTTCATGCTCGTCCCTGCCGCCGCCCGGCAGCCGCCACCCCGCGGCGTAGCGCAGCTTCACAAGAACGATGTGACGTTGCGGGGTGAGGGCGACGGAATGGATGCCGGGCCGCCTTCGCGCGCGTCGCTTGAACACGGCAAAACCCGCCGTGAGCAGCGGGCGCAGCAGCCGATCGATCAGCCGGGACATGTGCTCACGAATTGCGGTCGCTGATGGTTGTTCCAATCGCGCGCGCACCGTGCCACATTCCGCCGCGTGAAGGGGCAGCGATGAGCGGCAAGACCGTCCTCAGCGACAAGGAATATGAGGAGCTGCTGAAGCCCTTGGCGAAGGAGCTCAGCGCCATGGCGCGCTGGGTGTCCGAAACCAGGCAGCGCATCGTGATTGTCTTCGAAGGGCGCGACACAGCGGGCAAGGGCGGGTCGATCGAGATGTTCGCTCGTGTGCTCAACCCGCGGCAATGCCGGATCGTCGCGCTGCCGACCCCCGACGAGCGCGAGAAGACGCAATGGTATTTCCAGCGCTACGTCGAGCACTTCCCTGCCGAGGGGGAGATCGTCCTGTTCGACCGCAGCTGGTACAACCGGGCGGGCGTCGAAAAGGTCATGGGTTTCTGCACGCCGGAGGAGACTGCGTCCTTCCTGCGCGCCGTGCCCGAGTTCGAGCGGCAGTTCGTCGACGACGGGATCCTGTTCTTCAAATACTGGCTGTGCTGCGACCAGGCGGTGCAGGAAGAGCGCTTCGAGAACCGGGTGAAGAACCCGATGAAGCGCTGGAAGCTGTCGCCGATCGATATTCAGGCGCGCAAGCACTACGACGACTACACCGAAGCGCGCGAGCAGATGCTTGACGCGACCCACACGGACTTTGCGCCCTGGACCCTGGTCGACTTCAACGACCAGCCGGTCGGGCGCCTGACCTTGCTGCGCGACCTGCTCGATCGTGTCCCAGACACGGCGCTGCCGCTCGACGACATTCCCTGGCCGCCGCTTCCGCACGAACCATCAAAGGAACACTACGGCGCGCTTGAGCCAATCCGGCCGTACCCGGTGCCGGAGAAGGACGACGGGCATCATCACAAGCACAAGCATCACCACGAGCACCACGACGACTGAGGGGGGTAGAATGCGCGGAGCACGGCTGCTGGCGAAGCTCACCATCTATTATGCGGTCATCGGCCTGATCGTGTGGGCAGCGATCAAGCTGTGGCCGTCCGTGATGGGGTGGCTGCCGATCGGCGGCGTCGAGCAACTCATCACGCAGCCAACCAAGAACCCGCTCCAGGCGACCGAGGCCGTCCGTGCCGCGCACGTCAACAATCTCGGGCAGAGCATGTTCTGGCTGGCCGTCGCGCTGGCGTCGGCCTTGCTTCTCTCGCTGCCGGTCAGCTGGGTCTACATGGGAATCCGCAACGACGACGAATATGACCAGTCGCTGATCAATACCATCATCGTCCTGCCGATGGTCGTCACCGGAATCGTCATCATCGTCCAGAATTCGCTGGCGCTGGCATTCTCACTGGCGGGAATTGCCGGTGCGGTGCGATTCCGCAACTCCCTCAAGAGTTCTGGCGATGCACTCTTCATCCTGCTCGCCGTGGCCATTGGCCTATCTTCTGGCATTGGCGCGGTGGAACTGGCGGCGCTGGTGACCATGGCGTTCAGCTATACGTTCGTTGCGCTGTGGATGACCGAATATGGCGAGCGCGCGGGAATGAAGCGTTTCCTCAGCGACTACGACCCGACCAATCACCCGGAGCCTGCCGCCGTGGCGGTGGCTACCGTCGTCATCGAAGGTGAGCAGAAGAAGGCTTAAGGGTTGTTGCCGAGGCAGCGCCTGACAACCTTGGAACTGACGTCGGCGTCATTGTCGATCTGCGCGAAGAATTGGTTCAGATAGGAGGCCGCGCGGCCCTGCGACCGCGGATCGAGACCGGGCACCTGCGCCAGGACTCCGATGATTTGCGATTGCTCCGCGCGCATTTGCCGGGCAGCGCCGACGACATCGGCGTTGTGCGCGCAATAACCGCGATAGAAGCGCTCCTTGACGTCGGTGATGTTGAGCTCGGCCGGCGGCGAAGCATAAGGGGTGTCGACGAGCCCCGAGAAATCGAAGTCGTATGGAATGGGTATCGTCTGCCCGGGCGCGCCGACGCCGATCAGTTCGGCATTGTGGCAGCAATGCTGGCCGACGGGGCCCGCGCGCATCGACCAGTCGTGGTTGCCGATCATATGCTCGAACAGGGCATAGCGCGCAGCATCGGGTGAGCTGAGCCAGTTGAATGGGATTCGGTCGGGGCCCTTCACTTGTTTCATGCCGTTGCGGTGGGCGGCCTCGTCGACGTCCTCGATGAAAAAGCCGATCTGCGACGCCAGCGGGCGTCCGTCGGCTTCCCGGTAATCGATGTCGGCAAGCCTCGCCCGCAAGCTGCGCGGCGTCAGCAGATTGTACATCCGGTAGGCGGAATATTCGAGGAGCACATATTGCCGGAACGCCGACGTGTTGCGGCAGTGGGTGACCAGCTTGAGCTTCTTCTGCCCGGCGAAAATCGACGTCGGCGGCGGGGGCGTCGCAAATTCGACACGGAGCGGCGGGAAGTCGCAGACTTCCGACGTGCGCCGGGTGATGCCGCGCAGCGCCAGCGTGATCGGAAGGTTCTGGCCGCTTGGGTCGACGAGCGTTCCGCTAATCTTGCCCTGATACTGACGGTTGCCGATCAGGCTCTTGAGCGGCGCCTGGATCGAGATGTGGATCTTGTCGGAGGTGCCGAACAGCGGCTTTTCGGCGGCGCGGGCGGGTGCGCTAAGTCCGAGCGCGATGCAGGCGAATTGCGCAATCAGCCTCATTCTCATGATGCGGGCCTCCCGACGCTGTGCGGAGTGACGCGGTCACCGACGATCTCGAGCCATGTGAGCGGACCGCCGTAGTAACGGGAATTGCCGGTATCGATGCGGATCAGGCGGCCGCCGTTCGTGATCGCTATCCCGGAGAGGATCGGAGTGTGGCCAATCACGATCCGCTGCGCACCGTAAGCGGCGAGAATGGAGGTAAGCTCTTCGTCTATCGTCGGACGCGGGGGCGTGGGCGTCGTGGCTCGTGTGTTCTCGGCGCGTTCCGCCTCGGCATCCGCATCGGGCCCAACAAGGCCGCGGTACCAGAGTGGCCCCAGCGGATCGGTCAGGACGGACCTGGGGCTGTCGTCGGCAAGCGCCATTGCGGCGGCGACGCGGTGGTTGACTTCGTCGAGCGGGAGCTTCGCATATTCAGCGCTTAGGCCCCCGTGGACGAACAGGGTGCCGTCGATTTTGGCGATGGCCGGGTTGCGCGTCGCCCACTGGCCAAGTTCGCCGCCCGGGCTCCACGCCAGCCGGTGTTCGACCCACCCGAGCGGATGCGCCGCCATCCACGCCTGGCGGATTGCGTCGTCGGTGAGCTTCGGATCGGTCGCGCGCGCGGCCGCTTCCAGCTTCGCGCGATTGAGTGCGTAAACGCGGTCGCGGCGGGTGGGGGACTGCGCATCGGCGAAAGCGGCAAATTCGCCGGCGGTGGTGTAGCGATTGTCGCCGAGGAGGTTCATCGCCTCGTGGTTGCCGAGGACGACGATCACCTTGCCGTGCTTGCGCAGTGCTTCCTTCTGCAGCTGTTGCAGGCTGCGGATGATGTCGAGCGAGTTGGGCTCACGGTCGGTGATGTCGCCGAGCTGGACGAGCGTGGTGTTGCCGGCCGCCCAATGATTGCGAGCGTCGATGAGACCGGCCGCGCGGGCAATCGTCAGCCACGCCTGATAGTCGCCGTGAAGATCGCCGATGGCGACGATACGCTGGGGCGCCGCCCAGGCCGGAGCGCCGACAAGCGCTGCCAGCACCAGCAGGATCAGGCACGCAAGCCGTCGAACCAAGCCACTGCTCCCCCGAGTGACGAGGCCTCAGTGTCGCATCCGGCGGGCTCCTCGGCAATGCCGTTCATCTGCCGTTAGGCGGGTGTCGACCAACGAACTACTGCTATCGACCGGTTTCGCTTGAAGTCGATTCAGGCATCCACGATATATTGGTCGGTAGCGAACGGGCCTTTTGCCCGCGCGAGAGGAGATGAAATGGCCATTTGGCAAGACCCGCGGACGACCGGAAGGACGGACGGCGTGAGCACCGCGACTGTTGGTGTTCCGAGCGTCACCCGCGATGCGGGCCTTCGGTCGTACATGCTTTCCGTTTACAACTATATGGCTTCGGGCGTTCTGCTGACGGGCATCGTTGCCCTGCTGTTCGCCAACTCGCCGTTCTTCGCGACGGCCTTCCACGTCGTCCAAACGGCGCAGGGCACGGTCGTTCAGCCGAACCTGCTCGGTTGGGTGATCACCTTCGCTCCGCTGGCGGTGGTGATGCTCATGAGCTTCGGCGGGTCGCGAATGCAGACTTCGACGGTCCAGGCGCTGTTCTGGGGCTTCGCGGTCCTGATGGGACTGTCGCTGTCGACGATCCTGTTCGCCTACACCGGCGTTTCGATCGCGCAGACCTTCTTCGCGACAGCCGCCGCTTACCTCGGCCTGAGCGTGTGGGGATATATGACGAAGCGCGACCTGTCCGGTCTGGGCACGTTCCTGATCATGGGCGTCGTCGGCCTGATCGTCGCGATGGTGCTTAACCTGTTCCTGCGCTCACCGGGTCTGGACCTTGCGATCAGCGCCATCGGCGTGCTGATCTTCGCGGGACTGACGGCCTACGACACGCAGCGTATCAAGAGCATCTACTTCACGGTTGCGGGTAATGGCGAAGCGCTCGCGAGGTCCGCGATCTACGGCGCGCTTCAGCTCTACCTCGACTTCATCAACATGTTCCTGTTCCTGCTGCGGTTCATGGGCGACCGCCGCTAGGCTGGAACAGATCGAGTAAAGGAAGGGCCGGGGGAGCGATCCTCCGGCCCTTTTGCTTGGGTGCCTGATGCGTAATCTCGATGAAGTGTTCCAGAAGCTTGGACGGTCGGCGTTTCGGTCGAAGTTCCGGCTTGGCCCGAAGGATCGCGCTTACCTCGACAGTCGCGGCCTCGCCGTTGTCGTGGAGCATGCCCGCGACTTCATCGGCAAGCGCCTGGCTCCCGCGGAGCCGCTGAACGACGGACGGCAGACGCCGATGCGCGGCCACCCCGTCTTCGTTGCCCAGCATGCGACCGGCACATGCTGCAGGTCATGCCTGGCGAAGTGGCACGGCATCGCTGCGGGAAGGGAGCTCAGCTTCGAAGAACAAGCGCACGTCGCCAGAGCGATCGAGCGCTGGCTGCGCGCATCCGGGCGAGGTTAGCTGATCGGCTGGGGAAGCGGGGCGATCACGGTGCAGGTGACGCCTTCCGGGCGGAACAAGAGCTCCACCTTCCCGCCGAACTCCGCCGCAAGCGTCCGTTCGATCATCCGGCTTCCGAAGCCACGATGAGTTGGCGGCGATACCGGCGGTCCCCCTTGCTCGCGCCATTCGAGCTGGAGTTCGTTGTCCGCGACTGCCCAGCGCACGGAGACGGAACCCCTGTCCGTCGACAGCGCGCCATATTTCGCCGCGTTGGTGGCGAGCTCATGGAGGGCAAGGGCGAGGCCGACTGCGGTCTGGGGCTGGACGGTCACATCCGGCCCTTCGATTTCGCGGCGATCCTCCGGAACGAAGGGCGCCAGCGCGGCGATTGCAACATCTGCAATCGTTGCCGTGTCCCAATTCTTGCGAGTAAGCAAATTGTGCGCGGCGGCCAGCGCCTCCAGCCGGCCTTCGAAGCGCCCGATCGCCTCAGGTGCCGGAATGCGGGAGCGGAAGCTCTGGTGGGCGACGCTCTGGACGATGGCCAGGGTGTTCTTCACGCGGTGGTTGAGCTCGCCGACCAACAACTGCTGGTGCCGCTCAATCCGCTTGCGTTCGATTTCCGCGCGTTCGCGATTGATGATGAGGGCAGCGGTGCGCGTGACCACCTGAACCAGCTGAAGGTCCTGCTCGGTCGGTTGCCGAGGCTCGCGATGGTACATCGCGAAGGTGCCGAGTACCTCGCCTCCGCCGGTCAGGATCGGCACCGACCAGCAGGCGCGCAGACCATGCGACAAAGCCAACTCGCGAAAATCCGACCACAGAGGATCGGTCGCAATGTCGGCGACGAAGACGGGCTTCCTGGTGAATGCGGCCGTTCCGCAGGAGCCGACGCTCGGTCCGATTTCGACGCCGTCAATTGCCTCGTTATAGCCGTCGGGAAGGCTCGGGGCGGCGCCGTGGCGCAGATGCCGGCCATCCTGATCGAGGACGAGAATGGATCCGAGGACGCCGGTGCTCGACCATTCTTCGACGGTACGGATCAGGGCTTCGAACGTTTCGGCGAGCGTCTTCTGCTGAATCGCGAGTTCGAGGACGTGGTTGTTCGCGATGCGCAGCGCCTCGCTCGCCTTGTGCTCCGTGACGTCGTGGCCCTGGACGAAGATGCCAGTTATCTCACCATCGCTGCTGACGAGCGGCTGATAGATGAAATCGACGAACTTCTGCTCGGTCGCGTCCCCGCCACGGTCGAGCGTGACGGGAGTGGCGCGCCCGACGTAGCTCTCGCGCGTATCATGAACGGTGTCGAGGAGCTGCACGAAGCCTTGCTCGGCAACTTCCGGCAAGGCCTCGGCGATCGATTTTCCGACGACGTCCCGGCCGCCGACAAGGTCGTGATAGGCCTTGTTTGCCATTGCGAAGACGTGATCGGGGCCTTCAAGAAGCGCCATAAAGCCGGGCGCTTCGTCAAACATCTGGCGAAGCCGTTCTCGCTCGCCGCTGAGCCGCTCCTCCGCGCGCACTTTCGCCGTCGTCTCGACGACGATGGCGATGACGCCGGCTGGCGTGCCATCTTCGTTGGGAACCGGTGAGTAGTCCAGGTTCAGCCAAACCGGCTCGCCAACGCCGTGGCGGTACAGGGTCAGCATCATGTCCTGGACGGACAGCGTCTCGGCGCGATGGAAGGTGGTGTCCATCACCCGGCGGTTCCAGTCAGCGGCCTCCGGCCAGGCCTCCAGGACGTCCATGCCGAGGATGTCGGGGTGGCGAGCGCCTGCGAACTCGGCGTAGCCGTCGTTGTAGATCATCACGCCCTTGTCACCCCACAGGGTGACGATCGGGATGGGGGAGCGCAGAATCAGCGCGACCGTGGTCTTGATGACTTGAGGCCAGCTTTCGATCGGGCCGATCGATGTCTTCGACCAGTTGAATTTGGCGATCAGGAGTCCAAGCTCGCCGCCCCCGGCAAGGAATACGAGTTCCGGATCTTGCTGAGTCGTAACCAGGGCATCCATCGGCACGCCTGTGGACAGTAAATGCCGAATCGACAAGTCGCGCCGCCCAAAAAGTCCTCTCAGCTCAGATATTTGTCGAAGAAGTCGAGCGTCCGCTTCCAGGCGAGATCGGCCGCCGGCTGGCTGTAACGGTCTGCCGCCGTGTCGTTATTGAAAGCGTGATTGACGCCTGGATAGACGTATGTTTGCACCGTCTTGCCGGCTGCTTTCAAGGCGTTTGCAAAAGGGAGCGCCGTCGAGTTCACACGGTCGTCGAGCCCTGCAAGGTGCATCAGGAGCGGGGCCTGAACTTTTGGGGCTTCGGAAGCGGCCGGGGCCGGACCGTAATAGGAAACGGCGGCATTCAGCATGCCGTCGGCTTCGACCGCGAGCCGGTCGATCATGCCGCCGCCCCAGCAGAAACCGACGGCGCCGACCTTTCCAGTCGAGGTCCTGCGGCCTCGCAGGAAACCGAGGAGGCGCACGACGTCGTGCGTCGCCGCGGCGAGGTCGAGCCTGCCGATCGCCTCGCGTGCCTCGTCCTCGGTACCGCGCGTTCCGCCCACGGGCGAGAGCAGGTCGGGAGCGAGCGCAGTGTAACCCGCCAATGCAACCCTGCGGGCAATGTCACGGATGTGGAAGTTCAGGCCGCGGTTCTCGTGGACGACCATGACGCTGGCTCGCGCTGCCGCCTTTCTCGGCATGGCGATATAGGCGCGATATGCGTGCATGCCCGGCAGCCGCACGTAGACGTCGGTGGCGCGCAGCCGCTTGTCGTCGGCGGGAACGATCGCCGCCGACGCTGGCGAGGCTGCGATGCCCGCGACCAGGAGCTCAGCCGCGGCGACGCTACCCGCGAGCTTGACCACTTCCGCCATGAACGCGCGGCGCTCCATGCCGTCGTGCGTGAAGCGGTCGTAAAGGTAGATGGCTTGTTGGCGGGTATCCTGGTCCATAGCAGCCTCCGTCGTTGCGAGCAGCGCGAAGCAATCCACTGCTGGATTGCCACGCGCCCGCGGCGCTCGCAATGACGGCAGCTCTACGCCGGCTGCGGCTGCTGCGGCTGGACTGCTTGCGCTTCCGCGATGAGCCTGGAGTCGATGGCCTTCGCGCGCTCGTAGGCCGGACGATCGGTCATGCGCCGGGCGTAATCGACGAAGACCGGCCGCGGTTCGAGCAGGTTGAAGGCGAGCATGAAATTGACATTCGCGCCGACGAACAAGTCGGCTGCCGTGAAATGGTCCGCCGCGATATATTCTCGCCCGGTCAGCGCCTTCTCGAGGTTGTTGATCGCCAGATCGTAATTGCCGTAGCCGAACATCCGCTGGCGCTCCGGCGTCGGCTCCCAGCCGGCGGCCTTGTTGCTGAACGCCGCCTCGACCGGACCCGAGGTGAAGAAGATCCACCGGTAATAGTCGGCGCGATCCTGCGGCGGGGGCGCTAGGTTAGCCTGCGGAAAAGCGTCGGCGAGATAGCAGCAGATTGCGGCCACCTCAGTCACGACCTTGCCCTTGTGCCTGATCGCAGGAACCTTCCCCATCGGGTTGATCGACAGGTAGGGCTCCTGCTTCATCGTTGTGGCGTAATCCAGGATTTGGGTGTCGTACGGTTGGCCGACCTCCTCCAGCATCCAGCGGATCGTCTGCCCGCGCGACATGGGGTTCGTGTAGAAGATCAGGTCAGCCATCGTGAGACTCCCTCGTTAGAACAAAAGGCGAACTACTCCTGTTCGAGCGCCTGCTCAAGCATGTCGAGCATCGCCTTGAGGCTTTTCAACCGGACGGCCCCACGGCCGATCGCTCCGAAATGCTCTTCGCGATGCAACGTCTGGCCGTCTTTACGAGCTAGCGCGATGTGGACGAGGCCTTCCTCATGCTCGTCGCCGGCGGGACCGGCGAAGCCCGTGATGCCGAGTGCCATATCGGCTTTCGAGCGCTTCAACGCGCCCTCCGCCATCGTGCGGGCGACGACTTCGGAGACGGCTTCATTATGCTCGAGCAAGTCCGGTTCGATGCCCAGCAGCTCCGTCTTCGACTCTTTCGTGTAGGTGACGAAGCCGCGGTCGAAGCCATGGCCCGCACCTTCGATGTCGGTGAGCAACGCGGCCATCATTCCGCCCGTGCAGCTCTCGGCCGTCGCAACCGTCAGCTTGCGATCGCACAGGCGATGCATCAGGCGCTCGGCCTGCTTGTCCAGGTGATCCGGAAGGGCAGGCTCGAGAGTTTCGCTCAACGGCGCTGACCTGCGGACGTGTCGCGCTTGGCGCGGAACTCGCTGTCCTTGCTCCAGTTCGGCCATTCGCGCGAGTTGGCGAGGCGGAGGCCAAGGGCGTGGAGGAGCGCATCGTCCTCGGCCATGCCGCCGAGATCCCACTCGGTGCTGAACTCGTCCGCGGGCTGGTGGTAGCGCTTCTCGACATATTCCTTCGCGAGCGCCTCGCCGCGAGCGGTGCCGCCGTTCACCAGGTCGTTGCCAGACTCGAAGCTGATTGCCGGCACGCCCTGCTTGGCGAAGGAGAAATGGTCGGAGCGGTAGAAGCCGCCGCTCTCCGGGTGCGGGTCCGGGGTAAAGTAGCGGCGGGTGCGCTTCCCTTCGTCGATCAAGTCGTCGAGCAAGTCCAGCCGGGCGGTACCCGAGATGCTGAAATTCTTCTCGCGCCCCCAGACGTTCATCGCGTCAGTGTTGAGGACGCCTACGGTCTTGGCGAGCGGGTAGAGCGGGTGGGTCGCGTAATATTCACTGCCAAGCAGCCCCTTCTCCTCGGCCGTAACCGCCAGGAAGACGATGGAGCGATCCGGGCGCGGACCTTTCGCGAAGGCTCGCGCCTGCTCGATCAGCATGCTGATGCCGGTGCCGTTATCGACGGCGCCGTTGTAGATCGTGTCGCCGCGCGCGTCGGGCTTGCCGATACCGAGATGATCCCAGTGCGCTGAGTAGATCACCGTCTCCGCCGGGTGCTTCTTGCCGGGAAAGAGGCCGACCACATTGTGGGAAGTGATCGTGGCGACCTTCGCCTGAAGGGTGGCGTTGAGCGATGCCTTGAGCGGCACGGGCTGGAAGTCGCGACGTCTGGCGGCAGCTTTCGCCTGGTCGAAGTTGAGGCCAGACGCGGCGAAGATCTGCTCCGCGAGCGAGCGCTGGATCCAGCCCTCGAACGGCGTGTGCGACGCAGCCGGGTTCTGGCGCACGATGTCGAACATCGTGTTCGTGTTGGAATTCTTGACGGTGTTCCAGCCGTAGGAGGCCGGTACCGTCTCATGGACGACCAGCACGCCCGCGGCGCCGCGGCGTGCGGCCTCTTCATATTTATACGTCCAGCGGCCGTAATAGGTCATCGCCTTGCCGCCGAAGTCGCCTTCCCCACCCTCGAAGTCGGGGTCATTGACGAGAACGACGAGTAGCTTGCCCTTCACGTCCTGGCCCTTGAAGTCGTCCCACTTCCGTTCGGGGGCCGTGACTCCGTAGCCGACGAACAGGAGCGGCGCGTTCGCGAGCTTGACGCTGGTCTGGCCGTTCATCGGAGATCGCACGGAAATCTGCTCGCCTTGCGTCAGCGGCAGCGTCTGGCCGTTGCCGAAATTGAGCGTCAGCTGCGGCGGGGCGGCCAGGTCGGATTGAAGCAGCGGTACGTCCTGCGTCCACTTGCGCTTGCCCTTCACCAGGTCACCGCCGGGCTGCACGCCCGCCGCCTTGAACTGGCTGACGATGTAATCGACCGTCTTCTTCTCCGCGCGTGTATTGACGCCGCGGCCTTCGAACGCGTCGGAACCGAGCACTCGCACGTGCTCGGAGAGGCGGGCGGGATCGAACGAGGGAATGGTCTGGCCCGCGGCGGGCACGGAGGCCGCGACAAGCAGGGCGACCAGTGTCTTGCTGTGCAGTCTCACGCGATACGCTCCTTCGATTTCCCGTACTTCACTGGCGAAGCAGGAGCGCCCCCGCAAGCACTTGCATCCACTTTCAATAGCGCTACAAATGTAGCGGACTATTACGGAGCGGCAGCATGTTGAACCGGCGGGAGTTCGTAGCTGCGATGGCGGCGGCCGTGGCGAGTAAGACCGCAGCCGTGCCGCATAGAAGCGCCGGCCTATCGGAGGCGCTGGATCGCTATTTCGCGCCTTTCGTAGCGGCGCGCGACTTTAGCGGTATCCTGCTCGTCGAGCGCGGCCGGGAGCGCGTGCAGCGCAGCTGGGGCAGGGCGGAATTCCGTACTGGCTCCCCTCACACGCTCCACACGCGCTACGCGGCGGAGTCCATCAGCAAGATGTTCACGCACGCCGCGGTTCTGGCGCTGCAATCGGCAGGGAAGCTGCAGCTCAGCGACCCTTTG
>Ga0308174_10001154_pt1 | contig 12027 bp, 10 predicted proteins | sample PhyPR2_FD_203894 | JGI IMG/M metagenome (GOLD analysis project Ga0308174, IMG submission 203894) | Soil microbial communities from UC Gill Tract Community Farm, Albany, California, United States - DLSLS.P.R2 | ecosystem: Environmental > Terrestrial > Soil > Agricultural land | place: USA...
TCCCCTGATGGTGCTCGACCGCGATCTGCAGCGGAAGAAGCTCGGCCGAAGCAAGCGGCTGGCGATGATCGTCGCATCGGTCCGTACGCTGGCGCGCTTCGGGCACCAGCGGCTGACGCTGACGGTAAACGACGAGCAGGCGCGTGTCGACACGCCTTTGCTGTTCGTGGGCAACAACGATTACCGGCTCGACATCGGCGCGGCGGGACAGCGGGACAGCGTCGAGGACGGCTGCCTCAGCGTCTATGTCATGCGCAAGAAGACGCGGGCAGGCTTCGTCGCGGCGAGCGTCCGGGCGCTGTTCAATCGCGACCGGAAAGACGACATGGTCCGGCTGGAGCATGTCGAGCGGCTTCGCGTGAACGCCAAGCGGTCGGTGCTCGCCGTCTCGCTCGACGGAGAAGTGGTGGGCGCGGAGACGCCCCTGACGTATAAGATCCGCAAGAAGGCGCTGCGGGTGATTGCGCCCTGAGGGAACCGGTCGGCGTTCCGCCGGGTTCGCGGCAGCAGGAGGACGAGAGCGAGTTGGCGACGCAGGTTCGACAGGGATGGAGCGAGATCACGCGCGCAAGGGCGTTGCGCGTGGCCGGTATCCTCATCATCCTGGTCGGCATTGCGGCGGCGCTGCTTCCCGCGGGCAAGACAATCTCTTCCGACATGATCGGCGGCCTGTTGATCGCTACGGGGCTGATCGAGACGCTCGCCGGATCGCTGAGGCACGGGACCAGGCCGTTCGTGATGGCGGCAGGGATCGTGACGGCGCTTGCCGGGCTGCTCTTCATCACCAACCCGGAAACGCACTTCTTCCCGAGGGTATGGCCGATCATCGGCTGGCTGCTGATCCGGAGCCTGATCCTTGGTGCCGCGGCGGCCGAGACGAGAGGAGCGGTGCGCGGATGGACGGCTTTCTCGGCAGCGGTCGATTTCCTGCTGGCGGTGCTGCTGGTCACGGGCCTTTCGATTTCGACCATCGTGGTCAATGTTTTCGGCCCGACCCGCGAGCTGATCGCCACCTTCGCCTGGGTCCTCGCGGCGAGCTTCGTTGCCAACGGACTGCTGCAATTGCAGGTCGCTAGCTGCGCCGAGGATTCCGCGGGCTAGCGACGGCGGCCCGGGCCGTGCATAGCCACGCACGTGTTCGAAACGTCGCCAGACCTCTCGGTCAACACCGTCGCGGAGATCGTCCGGGTCGCGCTTGCGCCGGTGTTCCTGCTGAGCGGCATCGGCGCGTTCCTCAATGTGCTCGCCTCGCGGCTGGCGCGCATCGTCGATCGCTCGCGGCAGCTTGAGCCGCTGCTGCTGGCGAGCCGAGGGCCGGAGCACGACCGCTGGGTCAAGGACCTCAAGGTGCTCGACAAGCGCATGTCGCTGATCAACTGGGCGACGGGCCTGACGGTCACCTCTGCGCTCTTCACTTGCGTGGTCGTCATCCTGCTGTTCGCCGCCAACCTCGTCCGGACCCACCTCGGCAGTGAGATCGCGTGGCTGTTCATGGCGTCGATGGTCAGCATCGGCGCCGGGTTCGGCGTGTTCCTGATTGAGACGACGGTGGCGGCGCGAGCGGTGCGCGTGCGGTCCGAGCTGCTGCAGCACGAAGCGGACGAGGCTTAACTGTTCGTTTGCCGGGCAAGCGGCATAGGCCGCGGCCAACTGGGGGAGGACCTGACATGCTTGGACTATTGTTCGCTCTTGCGGCGGTGACCGGACCCGACACGGCGACGCCTGATTGGGCCGTTCCACCCACAATCCCGGGGATCGCGGCGACGGCCCATCCAGCCGCAACTACGAAGGCGATGCCGGCGAAGTCACCACCGGATTTCGCAACGATGATGAAGGTAATCGACAAGCTGTTTCCGCCGCAACCGGAGCCCGATCCGGCGCGGCTCGCGCTTGCTCGCACATCCGTCCAGGCGATGTGGCCGGATGGCGCCTACGGCCGGATGATGAGCGGCTTCATGAGCAACATGGTCAACGGCATCATGCAGATGAAGCCGTCGGACTTCGGCGATCTCGCCAACAAGGCCGGCAAGACCAAGGCCAGCTCGCCGGCGGACACGCGCTCGCTGCACGAACAGGCGGCTGCGAAGGACCCCTACTTCGACCAGCGCATGGCCGCCATGCGCGGCGTGATGGATGAGGAGTTCGGCAAGATGTCGGCGCTCATCGACCCGCGCATGCGCGAGGGGCTCGCCCGATCGATGGCGCGCCGCTTCGATGGGCGGCAGCTCGGCGACATCAATGCCTTCTTCGCTACGCCGAGCGGGCATGCGCTTGCCAGCCAGTACATGCAGCTCTGGTTCGAGCCGGACACCTTGCGCTCGATGATCGGCGCCTTCCCCGAGATGGTGAAGCTGATGCCGGACGCCATGCAGAAGTTCAAAGCCGCGAACGACAAGTTCCCCAAGCCGCCATCGTCGAAGGGCAGCAAGCACTAGGAGCCGCCGCCTCGACAAGCTGCGGCGCCAATCCTATCGGCTGAGCCTCAAAACAGGGAGCCCAGCATCACCATGACCTCAGCCGGCCCGGCAGCATCGCACGTCCTCGACCGCGTCCTCGTGCTGGAGATGGTCCGGGTGACCGAAGCGGCCGCGATCGCCGCTTCCAAGCTGATCGGCCGGGGCGACGAGAAGGCGGCGGACGCTGCCGCGGTCGAAGCGATGCGGGGCGCACTCAATGAGCTTCCGTTCGACGGCACGGTAGTGATTGGCGAAGGCGAGCGCGACGAGGCGCCGATGCTCTACATCGGCGAGCGGGTCGGGTCAGCGCAGAATGGCGGGCCGCAGATCGACATCGCGCTGGATCCCCTCGAAGGCACCACGCTGACGGCCAAGGCAGGACCGAACGCGCTCGCCGTGCTGGCGATTGCCGAGCGGGGCTGCCTGCTCAACGCCCCCGACACCTATATGGACAAGCTCGCCATCGGGCCGGGCTATCCTGAGGGCACGATCGACATCACGCGGTCCGTCAGCGACAACGTCCGCGCCATCGCCAAGGTAAAGGGCGTCGAGCCGGCAGAGATCACGGCCTGCGTGCTGGATCGCGACCGGCACGCCGGGATCATCGCGGAGCTTCGGGCACTCGGCTGCGGCGTCAGGCTGATCCCGGACGGCGACGTCGCGGGGGTGATCGCAACCGCCGATCCGGACACGGGCATCGACGTCTACATCGGCACCGGCGGCGCTCCCGAGGGCGTGCTCGCTGCGGCGGCGCTGCGCTGTGTCGGCGGACAGCTCCAGGGGCGGCTGGTCTTCCGCAACGAGGACGAGGTCGCCCGTGCCCGCCGCTGGGGCATCGAGGACCTGGAGCGCGTCTACACGCTCAACGAAATGGCGAAGGGCGATTGCATCTTCGCGGCGACGGGCGTGACCGACGGATCGCTGCTCAAGGGTGTTCACCGCGGGAGGGGCTGCGTCACGACCGAGAGCGTCGTGATGCGGGCAAGCACGGGCACGATCCGGCGGGTATCCACAGAATATCATGATCTTGCCCATCGCGGACTCTAGACCGGCGACGCTGACGCCCTAACTTCGTCAGCCGTGGCAACCGCGGCATTCAACATCGATCGTTCGGTCAGCGGACAGCCGTGGCGCTGGCGGCGTCCGCCCGAGCAGGGGCTCGGCATGGACGCGCTGGTCGACGAGCTGCTGCTTGCGCGTGGCGTCGCACGCGAAGACCTCGCCCGCCATCGCGAGCCGCGGATCCGAGATTTCCTGCCCGACCCGAGCTGTTTCCAGGACATGGACAAGGGGGCCAAGCGCCTCGCGGACGCTGTCCAGCAAGGCGATACGATCGCGATCTTCGGTGACTATGACGTCGACGGCGCAACCAGCGCGGCCCTGCTCGTGCTGCTCCTGCGCCGCCTCGGCGCCGAGCCGATGGTCTACATTCCCGACCGGCTCATGGAGGGCTACGGTCCGTCCGGGAAGGCACTGGTCGAGCTCAAGGCGAAAGGCGCGAGCGTGGCGGTGTGCGTGGACTGCGGCGCACAGGCTTTCGATGCGCTGAAGGAAGCGCAGGCTGCCGGGCTGGACGTCGTCGTCGTCGACCATCACCAGTGCGCGAGCCTGCTTCCGGTCGCGCATGCGCTGATCAATCCCAACCGGCTCGACGAGAGTGAGGACGGTGCGGCCCACGGGCATCTCGCGGCCGTGGGCATGGCGTTTCTGCTCGGCGTGGCGCTGATTCGGGAGCTCAGGAGCCGGGGCTTTTTCGAGGCGCTTGCCGAGCCCAAGGTCATCGATCTTCTCGATCTCGTCGCGCTCGGCACGGTAGCCGACGTCGCGCGCCTCAAGAGCCTCAACCGCGCGTTCGTCACGCAGGGACTGCGGGTCATGGCCGCCCGGCAAAACATCGGGCTGACGGCGCTTGCCGAGGCCGCGCGGCTGGTGAAGGCGCCGAGTTGCCGTGACCTCGGCTTCGCGCTCGGTCCGCGCATCAATGCGGGCGGGCGGGTCGGGAAGTCGGACCTCGGCGTGCGCCTCCTGACCTGCACCGACCCCGAGGAAGCGCGCACCATCGCCGCCGAACTGGACCGGCTGAACGAAGAACGGCGCGCCATCGAGATGCTCGTGCGCGAGCAGGCGGAGGCGCAGGCGCAAGCGCAGGCGGATGCGCCCGTGATCACGGTGATGAGCGGCGGCTGGCACCCGGGCGTCATCGGGATCGTCGCCGGTCGCCTGAAGGAGCGGTTCGGGCGCCCGGCCATCGTCATCGCCGAGACGGAGGACGGCACGGGCAAGGGCTCCGGCCGCTCGATCTCGGGGGTCGACCTCGGCGCGGCTGTGCTGGCGGCCAAGGAAAGTGGTTTGCTGATCGCCGGCGGTGGGCATGCCATGGCGGCGGGACTGACGCTCGCTCCCGGAGGCCTCGAAGCCTTTCGCGACTTCCTGAACGAGCGGCTCGCCGCTGGCGTTGAACAAGCGCGCAGCGATCGCGCCCTGCTGCTCGATGCGCTGCTCGCGCCGGGCGGCGTTGCCGGCGCCCTGTGCGACGCCCTCGACGCTGCCGGCCCCTATGGCGCGGGATGGCCGAGCCCGCGTGTGGCCGCCGGACCCGTTCGCCTGCTCCGCACCGGTGTTGTCGGCGACGGCCACGTCCGCGGGCTCGGCTGCGGCGACGACGGCAAAAGCTTCAAGTGGATTGCCTTTCGAAGCGCATCGACGCCGCTGGGCCAGGCCCTGCTCGCCTCCACGGCCGATGCGCGCTGGTGGCTGGCGGGAACGATCAAGCGCGACGAGTGGAACGGCGGCAATGCAGCCGAGATGCACCTCGAGGATGCCGCCCTTGCTTGACGGTCCGGAGCCCCTCGCCTAACGCGCTCCCGCTCTCGAGCGGCCCCATCGTCTAGCGGTCTAGGACGTCGCCCTTTCACGGCGAAAACACGGGTTCGAGTCCCGTTGGGGTCACCAGCAGGTGGTCAGGCTGCGATCGTCTGCAAGCCTTCGGCTTCGGTCGCGACCTCCGCGAAATGGTCGAACAGCCAATCATGGAACATCCTGACGCCGGGCCGGCGGAGCGCCGATGGTGGGCACGCGAACCAGTAAGCGTAAGGGCTCTGCGCGCTCTCCTCGAAGATCCTGACCAGCCGGTCGTCGTTCGATGAGGCGAGATGGCTTTCGAGCATGAAGGCGACACCGAGACTCGCCCCCGCTGCATCGAGGATCAGCTGACCCGCATCGTAATAGTTGATGTGCGCGGGCTGCAGGTCCTGGTGCCCGATTGCTTTCTTCCAGGCGTCGAATGCTAGCGGCATGTCGCGGTGGAGCAGCACGGGGACCCGTCGCAGACCGGCGGGATCCAGCAGCGGCCGCTCCCCGTCGAGCAGCCGTTTCGACCCGACAGCGACGATGCGCCCACGCTCCAGCATGCGGGCGTAGTTGCGGTCATTGACCTCGTCCGTGATGGCGATCGCGGCATCGATGCCGTCGGCCAGGCGGGAAATGCGATTGGCGCCGGTATCGACGTCGATCAGCAGGTCGGGGTGCCGCTCGCGAAGCAGCGGCAGGGCGGGCATCAGCCGCTGCGATGCGAACAGGGACGGGACGGCGATCCGGATGCGCATGGCACGCCCCTCTCCTACGGCCCGCTCGACGGCGAGGGAGAGAGCATCGAGATGAGGCTCGATCTCGCCGAGGAACGCCTCACCGCGCCCATTGAGCTCGACTGCATTGTGGTGCCGTTCGAACAGCGCAGCGCCCATGAATTGCTCCAGCGCCTGGATTCGGCGGGTGAGCGCCGGGGACGAGAGCGCTAGGGAATCGGCGGCAGCCTTGACCGAGCCAAGGCGGGCAACCTCGACGAAGGCCTGGATCGAACCCAAGGGCGGGAGTCGTCTCACGTCGTCCTCGCTCGTTGTGCAGTGCAGCAATCTACTGCGTGGGCATAACGTCGAGCAAGGAAAAAGGAGCCGCCCCTGATGGGAGAGGTGGGGGCGGCTCCGGTAGTCTCTGTATTGGGAGAGATGCCGATGAACGGCATCCCCTTGATGCGGCAGGGCGGCTTTTGCTGCAAATGCGAAAATTGCATTCGCAGTTGCGGAAAGAGCATCCTTCGCCCGCTATCGAGCGCCAGCACGGCAGGCACCACCGGGCGGAACGAGCGCATTCCTGATCGGCTGGACCCATCCGTTCGCCTTCATGTCCCAAAGGATGAAGTCGCTGTCGAACTGCCAATAGGCCCAGCCGAAGCGGTGCCGCTCGGCCTCGCAGCGAACGCCCTGCGTGTAGGCGACGCGCATGTCGATCGGGGTGCCGCTTTTGTCGTAAGCGCCGAACTCGCCAAGCAGCACTGGACGGTGGTTGGCGGCCGCCCAGGCGGCAACCTCGTCGAAGTCGGCGCGGATCGCTGCACGATCGGCATCGCTGCCCCAGGTCACCCCGTGAAGGTTCTTGGTCTCCTCGACCCAGCCGGCGCCTTGGTGGGTGAAGTGGAACGGCTCGTAATAATGGAAGGTGAGCAGCAGGTTGGAGTCCGCCGGCAGCTTCAGCAGCGGCAAGTCCTTGAGGCTGTTCCAGTGAGTCGGGCCGACGACGACGATGCGAGTCGGGTTCGACTGGCGCACCGTGCCGAGGACCTCGGCGAACAAGACGTTCCACGGCTCTCCGTTGAGCTTGTCGTGAGGCTCGTTGAGAAGCTCGAAACCGACGTTTCGCGGCGCCTTCGAGAACCGCGGCGCAACCTGCTGCCAGAAAGCGGTCAGCCTGGTGCGGCACATGCCCAGGTCCTGCGAGCAGGCGTCGAAATCATGCTCGTCGATGATGATGCCGAGGCCAGCCTTCTGCGCCTCGCGAACGACATCGTCGAGCTTCGCGAGCCAAGCCGGATCGAGCCGGTTCTGCGCGTCCATGTGGCTGAAAGCCTGGAGCACGAGGCGCACGTGGTCGAACCCGGCTTTGCGGATTTCGTCGAAGTGGCGCCACTGGAAACGGCGCTGGCTTACGTCCTTCCAATAGGGATCGTAGCCGAGGACGTTCACGCCGCGATGGAAGGGCGACTGGAACATGGTCGGCGCCGGAGCCGCAGCCGGCTGCGACGAAGCCGCCGAAGCGGCAAAGGCGAGAGCAACACCGACGATCTTCTTCCACATAAGCTACCTCTCCCCGGCAACTGGCACTACGTTGCTGGTAGCGCTAACAGAATGGCCGTCGGGGACAAGACCGGGAGGGGTGCATGCTGAACCGTCGTGAAATGATCGCCGGGACGTCCGCGCTGCTCGCGGCATCGGCCGTTCCCGCCGCAGGCAAGCGCACTTCGTTCGTGCACCGGTCGGGGAGTCAATTCTCCCTTGGTGGACAGCCGTACCGCATCGCCGGAACGAACATGTGGGCGGCCGCCTACCTCGGTGCAGCGGCGCCGATCGGCAATCGCGACCGTCTGAAGCGGGAGTTGGATCGGCTCGGAGCGCTCGGCATCAACAATGTCCGCATCCTCGGATCGTCCGAGTTTTCGCCGCTGAAAAATTCGGTGCGGCCTACCTTCCGCAACCGGACCAGCCACTACAACGAGAGCCTGCTGCGCGGGCTCGACCATGCACTGGCGGAGTTGGGCAAGCGCGGGCTGACGGCCGTCATCTACCTGACCAACTTCTGGGAATGGTCGGGCGGGATGATGACCTATCTCTATTGGACCAACGGCGGCCGCTACATCAACATGAACGATCCCGCGCACCCGTGGCCCGAGTTCGCGGACAGGAGCTCCGAGTTCTACGGCCACGCGGCGGCTGTGCGGATGTTCGACGACTATGTCCGTGCGGTCGTCGGCCGGCGCAACACGGTTACGGGGCGGCTCTATCGCGACGATCCGACGATCATGGCGTGGCAGCTCGCCAACGAGCCCCGGCCCGGCGGGAGCAGTGAGGCGGGCCGCAAGCACATGCAGGCTTACCTCGCGTGGATCCGCGGGACGGCGAAGCTGATCAAGTCGATCGATCCGAACCACATGGTTTCGACCGGCAGCGAGGGCACGCAAGGCTGCCTCGAGGACGACCGGTGCGTCGTCGACGCACACAGCTCGCCTCTCGTCGACTATGTCACCGGGCATATCTGGCCGCAGAACTGGGGTTGGGCCGACCCGAAGGATTTGCCAGGCACGTGGCCGACCACGGAGCGCAACGTGCGCGCTTATCTCGAGCGGCAGGTCGGCGTTGCGACACGGCTGGGCAAGCCGCTCGTTATCGAGGAGTTCGGCTATCCGCGCGACAACGGCAGCTTCGATCCAAGCGCGACGACCACCTACAAGGATCGCTACTACAAGCTCATCTACGATGCCGTGATCGCCAGCGTGCGATCGGGTGGGCCGCTGCAGGGCGCGAACTTCTGGGGCTGGGGCGGCGAAGGCCGGCCGCAGCACGGGGACCATCACTTCGTTCGCGGCGACACCAGCTATCTCGGCGACCCACCGCACGAGCCACAGGGCTGGTACAGCGTGTTCGACAGCGATGCGTCGACGCAGGCTGTCATCCGCAATTATGCGGCGGCGCTGAAGGGCTAAGGTGCGATCCGGAACAGCGCGACGCCGTGCGGTTGGACGGTCGCCTCGATCGCGCCTAACCACCGCCGCAGCGCCTTGTGCGCCCACAGGTCCCGCACGCTGGCGCGCAGGTGCGGCGGATAGCCAAGCTGCTCGGCCGTTGCGCGAATGGTCGCCGGCTGCGCACCGCGGTTGAACAGAAGCACCGCGCGAGCACCGCCGGACAGCGGCTTCACCCAGACCTCGCGGTCTCCGTCCTTCCACACGCGATGGCCCTGCACGCCGAGGGCATCCTGGTCGACGGCGATCACTTCCTTGTTGAGAAGGATCGAGCGTGTGCTCTCGTCCATGTGCGCGATATCGTTGCCGGCCATGAGTGGCGAGGCCATCATCGCCCACAGCGAGAAGTGGGAGCGGTATTCGGCCGGCGTCATGCCGCCATTGCCGACTTCCAGCATGTCCGCATCGTTCCAATGGCCCGCCCCGGCGAAGGGCCATAGCGGCTCGTTCAGGTCGACGATCTCGAGCGCGGGATGAGCCCAGGCGTGGTCCTTGTCCTTCGTGGCGAAGCTGTCCCAGATGTCGCCGGTCGTCCGCCACAGGTTGCCGGTGTTCTTGGCCCACAGCCACGGCTTGGCCGTTCCCCATTCGCAAATCGAGAAGACGATCGGCCGGCCGCTCTGGCGCAGTGCGTCTGCCATTACGGCGTAAGCCTCCTGCGCGTTGCGGTCGCCGGTGCTGCACCAGTCGTACTTGAGGTAATCCACGCCCCAGCGGGCGTAGGTGAGCGCGTCCTGGTACTCGTGCCCTTGGCTGCCGGGCCGCCCGCCGCAGGTCAGGCGTCCCGCATCCGAGTAGATGCCGAACTTCAGCCCACGCGAGTGGATGTAATCGGAGAGCGCTTTCATGCCCGACGGGAAGCGCTGGGCGTCGGCGGTGATGAAACCGTTCGCGTCGCGGGCGCCGTGCCAGCAATCGTCGATGACGACATAGATGTAGCCGGCGTCGCGCATGCCGGAGCTCACGATCGCATCCGCGCTGTCGCGGACGATCTGCTCGTTCACGTTGCAGGCGAAGTTGTTCCAGCTGTTCCAGCCCATCGGTGGCGTGAGCGCGAGGCCGTTGGGACCCTTGCCGATCACCTCCTGCGTCGTCTCGGCAGCAAGTGCAGCCGGAAGACCCGCGAGCGCCATCAGGCACATGATCCAATGAAGCGCTCGTCTCATCCCGTCCCCCGCTGCCGTTGTCGCTTGCGTTAGCGCTACCAAACGGCGATGCAAATCTCCTCGAGGGGAAAGTGCATGGGACTATCGCGCCGCCTGCTGTCTGGCGCCCTGATTGCCGCATGTGCCGCCGCGCCGCTCGTCGCTGAGCCGCTCCCGCGTTTGGTGACCAAGGATGGCAAACACGCGCTGTTGGTCGACGGAGCGCCGTTCCTGATGCTTGGCGCGCAGACCAACAACAGCAGCAACTATCCGGCGATGCTGCCGAAGGTCTGGCCGGTCATCGGCCAGCTGCACGCCAACACGCTCGAGACTCCGGTGGCGTGGGAACAGATCGAGCCGCAGGAGGGCCGCTTCGATTTCTCGTGGGTCGACGCGCTGCTGGCACAGGCGCGGCAGAACAACGTGCGGTTGGTCCTGCTCTGGTTCGGCGCATCCAAGAACACCGGGCCGAACTACGCTCCCGGGTGGGTGAAGTCCGACACGAAGCGATTCCCGCGCATGATGACGAAGGAAGGCAAGACCCACTACGTCCTGTCGCCGCACGGTGCTTCGACGCTTGCGGCCGATAGTCGGGCATTCACCGCGCTGATGCGCCACCTGCGCGAAGTCGACCCGCAGCACACCGTCATCATGGTGCAGGTCGAGAATGAGACTGGAAGCTATCAGTCGCCGCGCGATTTCTCGCCGGCCGCACAGCGCTTGTTCGCACAGCCGATTCCCGCCGAACTCGCGCGCCGGACGGGCAAGTCAGGACCCTGGGCTCAGGCCTTCGTCGCCAAGGCCGACCAGGCGTTCAACGCGTGGTACACGGCCCGTTACGTCGATCAGGTCGCGGCGGCGGGACAGGCAGCGCTCGACCTGCCGATGTACGTGAATGCGTCGCTCAGCGACCCGTTCGACGAGAAGGCAGCGCAATATAGCGCGAGCGGCGGCCCCAACTGGAACGTCATCGATATCTGGAAGGTAGCCGCGCCGCACATCGCGCTCGAAGCGCCGGACATCTACGACCGGGACCATAAGGTCTATCTCAAGCAGCTCGAACATTATGCGCGGCCGGATAACCCGCTCTTCGTGCCGGAGACGGGCAATGCGCTCGAATATGCACGCTTCCTGTGGCCGTCGCTCGGTAAGGGCACGATCGGCTGGTCGCCGTTCGGCATGGATGCGACCGGCTATTTCAACTACCCACTGGGCGCACGGCAGCTCGATCCCGAGACGATCGACGCGTTCGCATCCAAATACGCCCTGCTCGCGCCGATTGCGCGCGACTGGGCGCGGCTGGCGTTCGAGCACCCGACCTCGGGCTTTGCCCGGCCGGCCGACGGCTCGGACCAGAGCGCGGTGCTCGGCCGCTGGCGAGTGACGACCCAATATGGCCGCTGGCAGTTCGGCGAGAGCGACTGGACATGGATCAAGACCGATCCAAATCCCAACGCCAGCCGGCAGGTCGGCGGAGCGGCGCTGATCCAGCTCGGTCCGGACGAGTTCCTCCTGGCCGGCTCCGAGGTGCGCGTGCGCTTCGGCCTTGCCGCAGCAAGCCCCGGCGAAAACGTCCAGCTCCTCGATGTCGAGGAAGGCACGTTCGAGAACGGCCGCTGGGTGATGGCTCGCCGGTGGAATGGTGACCAGACCGACTACGGGATCAACCTCACGACACCGACCCTGCTCAAGGTTCGGCTAGGGACCTATCGATGAAACTATCCGCGTTCGTTGCCGCGTTGATGATGACCGCCAGCTCGACGGCTGTCGCCGAGGCGCGCTGGAACCAGACCCCGACCGGCATCCTCGTCACGCCGCAGTCCGGAGCCGCCAAGGCGGTGCGCCTGCAAGTCTA
>Ga0308174_10001155_pt1 | contig 12026 bp, 8 predicted proteins | sample PhyPR2_FD_203894 | JGI IMG/M metagenome (GOLD analysis project Ga0308174, IMG submission 203894) | Soil microbial communities from UC Gill Tract Community Farm, Albany, California, United States - DLSLS.P.R2 | ecosystem: Environmental > Terrestrial > Soil > Agricultural land | place: USA...
CGTTACGAAACAATCTGAAGCCGTATTATGGGACGAGAGCGGACACGCTTCGAGAAGCCCGGCTGCGGGCAGAACAACTGAGCATTACTGAATTTATTCAGTTGCACGCCCAACTCGATTCCGCCGAAGGCAAACTCTAGCCGCTCTGTACACTGTTATTTCATGACTCGGGCTCGCTTTGCGCCATCGCCGACAGGCTACCTGCATATAGGAAGCGCGCGCACTTTCATTTTTAACTGGCTGTACGTGCGAAAACATCAGGGCACGATGGTGCTGCGCATCGACGATACGGACGTTGACCGCAACACTGAAGCTTCGCTCAATTCCATTTACGATGGCCTGAACTGGCTTGGCCTCGGATGGGATGAAGTCTACCGCCAATCGGAGCGCTTAGACCTGCACCGGACGCTTGCGTACGATCTGCTGGCGAGGGGCTTTGCTTACCGGGATTTCGTACCGGCGACTCTGGATTTGCCCGAAGATAAACCGCATGGGGAGGGACCCTGGCTCTGTAATCCGGAGATGCGAGCACTTTCACAAACCGAAAGCGACGCTCGCGCCGCCGCCGGAGAGCCGTTCGTCATACGCTTTCGAGTGGTTCGCGAACCGGCGTACGAGATTACCTTCCACGATGAGGTGTATGGTCCGCAATCGAAATTGACCGCTGATATCGAGGATTTTGCGCTGCTGCGGAGCAGCGGTATGCCAACCTATCACCTGGCCTCCTGCGCCGACGATATCGGTCTCAAGATCTCGCACGTGATCCGCGGGCAAGATCATCTTTCCAACACCTTCAAACATCTGCTCATTTTTCAAGCTGCGGGTGCGCCCGCCCCAAAGTTCGCCCATTTGCCCCTTCTCATCGCGCCGGACGGATCGAAGCTATCGAAGCGGAAGCACGGCCCGGTAGTAAGCGTGACAACCTACCGGGACCATGGCTTTCTTCCCGTCGCTTACATCAATTTTCTGTGCCTGCTCGGCTGGTCTCCAAAGGACAATCGCGAACAGATGACCTTATTTGAGTTGGCCAGCGCCTTCAACCTGGATGGCGTCCACAGGAGCAACGCGGTGGTTAACTTCAGCGACACGGACCCGATTGATCCCAAGGCGCTCTGGCTCAACTCCCAACATTTGCGATCCATGCAAATCGAGGCGCTCGCGCCGTTGGTGCGGAAATCGCTCGAAGAACACGGATTGCAGCCCTATGGAGACGATGAATTCTTTATGCACGCGGTGGACACAATCCGAACCCGCTTCGCGACTTTGGTTGATTTTTCGACCAAAGGCCGAGCCTACTTCAGCGACAATTTTCCCATTGAGAAGCAGGCGCAGGAAAAGCTGGATGCTAATGGAGCGCGCGGGCTGCTGCGCGAATTGGCCGATCGCATCGAAGCGAATCCGGAATTTACCGAGACGAGTGTCGAAGCGGCTTTGCGCAAATTAGCAGAAGAGCGCGGGGTGAAGGCAGGTCTCATCATTAATGCAAGCCGCGCGGCTCTCACCGGGCAGCCGGTGGGCCCAAGCGCATTCGCGGTATTCACTTGTATCGGCCGCGAGCGCGTGATCAGGCGGCTCCGAAAGGTATAACCCGAGTGAAGCGATTGATCCTCGGGCTGGGCGGACTGCTCAGCGATCCCGCCTGCTGCATCATCAAGGACGGGCAGATTGCGTCGGCTGTGGAACAGGCGAAGGTTTCACGGCAGGACCGGCCTGGATCATTTCCCGACGAGGCATTCGCGCTCGCCCTGCAGGGAGCAGAGGCCAAAGCCAACGAGATCGAGTGTGTTGCCGTCGCACTACCGCTTGCCTCCGCTCCGCAGAGCGCGGCGCAGTTGGAATTGCGCTCCCGTTTTCCTCAAAGCGAAATCGTGTTGGTGGAACATCACCATGCGCATGCGGCCTCGGCGTATTATTGTTCGCCGTTCGAATCTGCCTCTGTCCTGACCGTGGATCGAGCTGGAGATTTTCGTTCCGCGGTTTTGTTCGCCGGTGCGGAAAATCGCCTGCGGCGCGTGCGCGAGCTGTATTTTCCGGATTCTTTGGGAGATGTGTACAACCGCGTGACGGAATTGCTCGGTTACGAGCCTCGGGCCGACGAACATAAGGTTCAATGGCTTTCCGCTTCCGGCCAACCTGCTTATTTGGATGTGTTCCGGCGAATGCTGCACGGCTGCGTGTCCGATTGGCCCAGAATCGATCGTAGTTTCTTTGACGCGGAGCGCATCGTGAACGGCGGGTTCAGCGCTCGTTTTTATGATGAAATCGGCGCTGGTCCCCAGGATCTCTTGTCGCCTCCCGTTAAAGCTGATCTCGCCCGCAGCCTGCAAGCCGCGGTCGAGGAAACGATCGCCGCCATGATTGGGCCGGCGGACGCGGTTTGCATCGCCGGAGGCCTCGCCTTGAACGCCATGCTGATCCGCGCACTTGAGATGCACTTTAAGAGCGTCTTCGTGCAACCCGCTGCGGGGAATGCAGGAACCGCGCTCGGCGCAGCGCTCTATGCCTGGCACAATTTCTATCACCAAACCGCCCGCGCGCCTTTTGAGACTCTCTGCCTGGGACCGGAATACTCCGCCCAGGAAATCAAGCGCGTCCTGGAAAATTGCAAGCTGCGCTTTCGTTATGTGCTCACAGAGGGAGACCTAATCAACCAGGCGATTCGCGCACTGAATGACAACAAAATTGTGGCCTGGATGCAAGGCAAAATGGAGTTCGGTCCACGCGCGCTGGGAAACCGAAGCATTCTGGCATCTCCCCTGAATCCCTACTCAACCGAAAATCTAAATGTCTACATCAAGCATCGCGAGAGCTTTCGGAAATTCGCGGCCTCCGTGCCCGAGGAAGCAGCCGGAGAGTATTTCGAGGTCGGCCCGAATGCGTGCTGGCTTGCTACCGTGGGCCGCGTGAAACCCAAGGTCCGGGACAGGTTCGAAGCAGCTCTTCTCGGCGAAGATCTCATTCGCGTGCACACCGTACGCAAGCAGCAGAACCCGCTCTATCACGCGCTATTGCATGCCGCGGGTTCTTCCACTGGGCTGCCCGTCCTGTATAACACCAGCTTCAATCTCTTTGGCGATCCCCTGGTCTGCACACCGCGCGATGCCGTACGAAGTTTTTATTCGTCCGGCATCGACGCGCTATTCGCCGGCAGCTTCTATCTGGAAAAGTAGCTACGCGCCCTTTTTCAGTTCGCGCGCTTTGGCCGGTTGATAGGTACCAGGAACGGCGCGCGCTGAAATACTGAGGCGATTCCAGGAGTTGATGGCGGCCACTGCCAGAGTCAGGTCGGCCAACTCCTTTTCGCTAAAGTGCGGGCGTACTTCTTCATAGACTGAATCAGGCACATGGCCGCTGGTGATCAGAGTAACGGCTTCGGTCCAGGCCAACGCCGCGCGTTCCCGTTCCGTGTAATACGGACATTCACGCCAGGCATCCAACGAGTACAGCCGCTGCTCGCTTTCTCCGATCGCGCGCAGGTCTTTCCAGTGCATATCCAGACAATAGGCGCAGCCGTTGATCTGCGATGCTCGCAGCTTGATCAAGTGGAGCAGCGGCTCTTCCAAGCCACACTCGTGAAGATACTGCTCGAGCCCTATCATCACTTTGTATACGCCGGCGGCCGACTTCATGAAATCGATACGTGGTTCCAAATCAAATCTCCTATTGAGTTTTTGTGATTCAGAAGTTTGGATGATGAAGGCCAAGGATGCGTTGCAGCCTCGGGCGGTCTCCTCGGTCTCGGGTTTGCGATCCGCCGAAGAAAAGCATCCTGATCCGCGCTCTCAATCCACTATCTTGTCAATTGCTGTCTGCGCGATCGGGTGATAGCCCGATCGCGCTTTTCCGTAGATATGGCGGGCCCGCGCACGGCCTTCAGGCGTTTTCATGAGCTCCTTATAAAGCGGCTTCAAATACTTCATCCGCCCTACGTTAATCAGGAATGACTCCAGGCGCTGATCGGCGGGTTCGTACCGGCTCTCGATAGCCATCTGCAGCCACTCATCAAGAATCTCGTAGTTTCCCGTCGCAGTTAGGCGCCAGGCGGCGTCCAATTCTGAAACTTTAGCGAGAGTCAACGGGCGTGGCAGAACCTGCAGGAACTCCAGCCATTCCTGTGTGTTCCAGGTCCGTCCCGGAATCGCGGCCGCATCAAACATCCCGGCAATCCAGGCTCCGGCAGCTTCGGAAATTTGCTCAAGGGGCGCGGAAATTGCGGTCGGCGCGGAGGCAGGAAGACCGGGCCCAAACACCCATTCGTCGATAGGAATCTGCTTGTCCGCGCTTCCGTATCGCTCGAACAGTTCGCGCCGGATAAACGCCAGAGCCTCTTCGGTCGTAATGCTCCGAAAGGCGAAGTGCTCGAAATACGCCATCAGAAATCTATCGAAGACCGGGCGGCCGAACGCTTCCTCCATTTGCCTGACAAAGAGTGCTCCCTTTATGTACGGAACGCGCGTAGTTCCATCCTCTGGATCGCGACCCGCAAGATCGATATGCAAAATCTGGTCGCGCGGCTCAAATTCGGCTAATTCTTTCTCTAGCTCGCGCCGGTCCAGCACCTGTTCCATGAGGGCCTGCTCTCGGCCATACACCTCTTCTTGAATGCGATTCTCAATGTACGTCGTGAATCCTTCGTTGAGCCAGAAATCCCTCCAGGTCGCATTCGTGACCAGGTTGCCCGACCAGGAGTGCGCCAGCTCATGCGAGATGAGACCGATCAGGCTTTTGTCGCCCGCGATGATGGTCGGGGTAGCGAATGTGATTACCGGGTTTTCCATACCGCCGAATGGAAAGCTGGGCGGGAGCACCAGCACGTCATAGCGGCCCCAGCGGTACGGTCCGTAGAGCCCTTCCACCGCCGCCAGAAGCCGCTCCAGATCGGAAAACTCGCTTACGGCAGCATCGAGCAGCATCGGCTCCGCATAGACTCCAGTGCGCGGCCCTAGCGAACGAAAGTCAATCTCTCCGATCGCGATTGCGACGAGATACGCGGGAATGGGCAGATCCATCAGAAAACGGTAAAACCCGTCTTCAATGCCTTCGCTTCTCGCGCTCATAACGACCCGCAGATCCAGATCGGGTTTGATTCGTGCATCGTAGGTAATGCGAACACCCGGCGAGTCCTGTATCGGTATCCAACTGCGCGCATGAATCGATTGATTCTGGCTAAACAGAAAGGGCCGGCTTTTCCCTCCCGTCTGCTCGGGCGTCAACCACTGCAAACCGCTGGCTTGTTCTGAAGCGGAATAGTGGATGAGGACGGAATCGGCACCGGCGGGCAGGTCAATCTCGAGCGGGCTGCCCAGAATGGCGTCGCGTGCGCCGATTCGATGCGCTACTTCCCTGCCCCGTGACTCGATCCGGTGGATTTTGAGATCGCGTGTATCGAGCAGCAGCGGCGCATGCGCATCAAAGCGTTGCAGACGCAGTTCCGCGCTTCCGCTCAGCGCTCTTTTGCCAAACGATGCCTCCAGCGCCAGTGAACAATGAGTAACCCTAACCTTCTCCGGCTCAGCAAAGGAATGTACATCCCGGGCGCGCATTATGGCTGCTTACCGAAATAGCTGCGGATGCCTTCCTCGGCCAGCCCGAGCGCGCGTGCAAGCGAAACCTTAGCAACGTTGTACTGATACTGTGCCGAAATCAGGTTCTCGTTCGCCTCCGCTACCGCCTGTTGTGCCTGAACCACCTCCACCGTGTTTGTAACCCCGGCGGCGAACCGGTCGCGCGATTGCCCCATCGATTGGTTCGCCAGATCCATGTTGCTCTTTGCAACGTTCACCTGATCGCCGGCCGATTTCAAATCGAGCAGCGCGTTGCGCACTTCGTAGTCGATTTGCGCGCGCATATTCTCCAGCTCATTTCGCCGGTTCCGCAGTTCTGCATCGCTCTGCAGGACATCGGCTTTAATACGGCGCCCGTCGAAAATGTTGAACTGAATGGAGCCTGTCGCGTTGAATACGCCGTGCGAGTTGGTTAGCACACGCAGCCCCTCATCGCCATAGAACCCCGAAGCCGTGAGAGTCGGGTAGCGCTCCGCTTTAGCCGCCCGCAGCGAAAATTGCGCCGCCAGTACCCGCGCCTTCGCGGCCTGAAAATCGGAACGGTGCGCATAAGCTTGCTCTTCCGCATCCCGCAGCGGCATCGGCCCAAGCGGCTCCGAGGTTGACGGATCGGCCACTGTGAACTGCTGGCCAATTGGAAGTCCGATCACCCGCCCCAACGTGAGCTTGTCTTTCTCGAATTGGTTCGTCACAGCTACAAGCTGCTGCTGCCGCTGCTTCAGCTCGACTTGCGAGCGCAGCACGTCGATCCCGATCGCCACCCCGGCATTGTGCCTTCGTACGGCGTTGTTGTAGACCGCTTCATCGGCCGCAATCTCCGCCTGGGTAGCGGTGATACGCGCGCTATCGGCAATGATCTGCAGATAGGCGTCCCCCACTGCCTGTACAACCAGGTCACGGGCATTCTTAACCGATAAAACCGACGCCTTTAGATCTTCCCTGGAGGCGCGAAAGTTGCTGATCGCGCTGAAGTCGAATAGCGGAACATTCGCGTTTATCAATGCGCTCTGGTAAGAATAGGGCCCGACAATATGGGGGATGGACAATCCTAATTGCGGCGGGAAACTGATCAGAAATCCCAGGGCTTGCAGGTTCAGCTGTTGCTCTGTCATGCTGAGCTGCCCGCTCACCTTGGGCAGCAGACCGCTGAGCGCCCGGTAACGCTCCGCGCGCACCTCGCGGCTGGATTGTTGGCTGGTCAGCAGTCCGAGATTCGCCTTCAGACCGCGCTCCACCGCGTCCTGCAAAGTGAGCGCCAGAAAGCCGCCCGTTGCGTTTCCTTGAGGGACGCTGCCCTGAAAGCTTTCATCTGCGGTTTGTGGCGGGGCCGGCGTCTGGCTTCGAATCGGATTCAAAGATGCGGTTCCTACCGGCATCGTGCCGCCTGCCACGCCGGCGGGTGTACCCGGAGGAGAAGTTTGCGAATAAGCGACGTGTTGAAAAGTGAGGGCCAGCGTACAGATGAAAATAATTGCTGCGGCGCGCTCCCCGGACCAGATCGGTTTCACAAGCGTTCGATGCACAAAACAAACGTTTTGTACCACCAGGAAGCCAAATTATTTAAGAACTTAACTTTCTCGGGAGACAAAGCGGAATCGCTATAAATTCCGCTTAAGAAAAGAACAAATCTCGTACCCTGTCACGTACTTGAAAGGAAATTCCCCCATCGTGTAGTGTCCGCATGGCAGCACCGTCACATCGTGGTCCCATTTATAATCCCGTGCTCCCCGGATCACCTGCCTCGATAGATGGACCGGAAACGTCGTGTCATAACGCGTATAGATGAATTTCGAGCGCTTCGCTTTAGTTGTAAACAGATTCCAGTAATTCGGGGGACTGATGCAGCCCCACAACGAGCGCAGCGTCGGCAGGTCCACTGTGCCCTCGAAGCTAGCGCGAATATGCCGGGATGACAGGCCTTCCCAAACCACATCGGCAAAATAAGTGGAGCAGTGATTGAACACGTTCACCCGGATGCGAGCGTCGTGCGCGCTGGCAAGAAACGCATAGCACGAGCCCAGGCTAGTTCCGATAATGCCGAAATCTTCGAAGCCTTGTTGTTCCAGCCAATCGAAGCAGGCGCGGCTGTCGATGATGGCTTGCCGTGTCGCATCAATCGTGCGGCAGATGTTCGATGAAACCGCATAATCGGCGCGGCTCAGTCCGGCCGGCATCCGCGCATCATGATAGGGAAGGCTGAGGCGCAGGGCCGAAATGCCAAGCCTGGCCAGCCCCGCGCAAAGCGCATTATGCTGCGGCAGCTTGGAGTTCCAGTGGGGAAGAACGACGACAGCTTTGCGGGTTTGATTTCGGGCGGGAAACCAGCGGGCGTGGACTACATTGTTCTCGGGGTATGGAGTTCGAACCGGAGAGTTAAATTCGAGCCAGTCCCCCGACTGACGGAACGCTGAGGGCCGGTCGTATCCAAAAAACTCCTCGCTCCGCTCGATGCTTCGCTCGTTCAACTCTCGGATATACTCGATTGGATCGGAGCCGTTGATCGGCCAATCGCGTGCCGACGGCCAATCCGCGCACCACTCCAATCCCAGTTCGAAAGGCCGCACGATCCGGTCCGTTGACCGAAAAGCCAGCTCGTTTTCCCACCGATCGATCCAGCGCCGGTATTTGTGAGCCACTGGACGGAGCAAAGGTGACATGCGTGCAATTTCAGTCTAGCTGCTTGTGCAATTTTGCCGCTCATATCCTGTACTAAACGTGGGGGAGGATTCGGGGCAATTGCCTTGAGCCGCAATCACTGCAAGTATGGATACGGCTCAATCCCAATGCGTCGTCTGTTTCCGCGAGCGTCCGGCCTAGCGCTCACCTTGATCTGCGTGAGCATGACGACCGAGGCCTTTTCTCAGGAGATGGGTCCTCAACAATTGCCGGACTACTCAAAAGAAGGCGTCGTCGTCGAACACTTCTCGAAAGAAATCACGTTCGCCGCAAACGGAAGCTGGGAGGCCGAGCAAACGGCGACTGTGCGCGTTCAGTCCGATGCCGGAGTCCAGCAGTTAGGGGTGCTCTCGTTCGGCTACGATCGCGATAACCAAAAGGTGGAAATCGCCTACGTTCGCGTGAGAAAACCCGAGGGAGGCCTTGTCGTCACTCCGGAAGACAATGTTCAGGATGTCTCCTCCGAGATAACGAGAGCAGCTCCCACTTATTCCGACCTGCGTGAAAAGCAGATTCCCGTGAAAGCGCTCAGTGTGGGCGATGTTCTCGAATACAAAATCAGGTTCATACAAAGCAAGCCCGATATACCAGGCCAATTCTGGTATTCGCAAAATTTCATCGCCGACGGCGTTGTGCTCGATGAAAGCCTGGAAATCAGCGTGCCTGGAGATAAGTATGTGAAGGTGGTGAGTCCGAACTTGAAGCCCGAGGTTCACGAGGCGCAGGGCCGCAAGATCTATCTCTGGAGGACCGCCCAACTCGAGCCGACCTCACAGCAATCAGACAGACCGAAGAAAAAGAAGCAGGATTCCCAGACTGTTTCGGTCCAGCTCACAACATTTAAGACTTGGGACGAGCTAGGCCATTGGTACGGAAATCTCGCCAACGCCCGAGGCGGGGTGACGCCAGCGATACAAGCAAAGGCAGACGAGCTCACAAAGGGCCTTTCGAACGAGATGGAGAAAGAGCGCGCCGTATACGATTTTGTCAGCACCCGGTTTCACTACGTTTCTATATCTTTCGGTGTGGGCAGATACCAACCGCATCCGGCGGACGAAGTACTGGCCAACCAATATGGCGATTGCAAGGATAAGCACACGCTTTTCGCCGCCCTGCTTAAGGCTGCCGGTATCAAAGCGTGGCCCGCGCTGATAGGCTCCGGCATTAAGCTTGACGACAGCGTACCTTCTCCTGCGCAATTCAATCATCTGATCACCGTTATTCCTCAAGGTAAAGAGTATGTTTGGCTGGATACCACGCCGGAAGTGGCGCCTTACGGCCTGCTGCAGCCGACCCTTCGGGACAAGGAGGCGCTTATCATTCCTGACGACGGTGAACCAGCATTGGTAAAGACGCCAGCAAATCCGCCGTTCGCCGGGTCGCAGCTCATCGATGTCCAGGCGACGCTAAATGAGGAGGGCACGCTCACAGGGCACTTCGAGATGAGCACACACGGAGACGAGGAGGTAATTGTAAGGAGCGCGTTTCATAGCGTGCCGCCCGCGAAGTGGCGCGACCTTGTCCAAGTCATGGTGAATGCCCTGGGGTTCTTGGGCACTGTTTCCAATGTGGATGTGGATAGCCCCACTGGTCTCGATAAGCCGTTTCATTACTCCTTCGACTACAAGCGGCCCAACTATTCGGATTGGGAGAATCATCGCGTATCTCCACCCCTGTTTCCCATCTTGCTCGCTCCGGGCGAAAACGCCGCGGAACCGGCGGAGCCCTCATTCTTTGGCGCTCCGGGAGATATCCGGTTTTGCGCTACGATCCAATTGCCAAAGAACTATTCCGTGCAGGTCCCGGAAGGGAAGATGCTGCATTCAGACTTTGCAGACTACAGTGGCTCCTATTCGGTCGAGAAGGGTGTGCTTACCGCCGATCGCCACCTGGCTATTAAACAGGCGTACATTCCGGTCAAGGCATGGAATGAGTACAAGGCATTCGCCAAAGCGGTCGCCGCCGATCATGACCAGCTCATTCAGCTACAAGCTTTGGGCGCGAAAGAAAAAACTGAACCGGGAAACAGCGAGGCAGGAACTCTGGTCTCTCTAGCGATACAGGCTGGACAAAGGCAGGACTACAATGCCGCACGCGACTATCTGGCGCGCGCGGAGCATCTGAATCCCAGGCAGAGTGGCCTGTGGCTCGGCTATGGTTCGCTCTATTTCGTAACCAACGAACCGGAGAAAGCGTATGAGGCGCTTCGCAAGGAGATTCAGTTCCATCCGGACAATATCGCGGCTTATCGGGTTCTCGCGCAAGGGCAGGACTTCCATCACAAACGGGACGAGGCCATCGAAACACTGCGCACCCTGCTGAAGGTAGTTCCGGACGATCTCCAAGGCATAGCCAGTCTTTCCGCGCTGCTCATTGCAACGAGGCACTACGGAGAGGTTCCCAATCTCATCCAGCCGGTACTTGCGAAGGGCGATAACGATTTCTTGCACGGTCTTCTAGTCGAGGCCCTTCTAAGATCTGGCCGTAAAGACGAAGGCTTGGCTGCGGCGCAGAAATACGTCAAAGGCGGCGATGGGATGAAGTTGAATGACGCTGCTTACTACCTGGCAGACACAAACACGGAATTGCCTCTCGCCCAACAATATGCCGAAAGCGCAGTTTCGAAGCTTGAAGAGCAGGCCGAAAAACTGACGCTCTCCTCCATTTCAGATGCAGATCTGGCAATAGTAAATTCCCTCGCGGCTGCCTGGGACACATTGGGATGGGTTTACTTTCGGTCGGGTGATTTGGCAAAAGCCGAAAAGTATCTCGGCGCTTCCTGGCGCTTGTCGCAAGGTGGAGCAGCAGGCCTTCATCTCGGCGAGACTTATGATCGGCAAGGCAAGCGGCAAGCAGCCATTCATGCCTGGCAACTCGCACTGGCCTCGAACGGGTTACTAGATGAAGCACGCGAACGGCTGCGCCAAGCTGGAGCCCCAGCGAATCCCGGGCCAAAGCGAAAACCTGGGGCTAAGGTCTGGGACTCTGTTTCGCCCGGAGAGGAGCTCGGGAAACTGCGCACAACACCCATCCCGGCGTTGCCCAAACAAAAGGGAAGCGCCGAGTTCTTCCTTTTGTTTTCGCGCCAGAAATTGGAAGATGTTCAGTTTATTAATGGAAGCGAGTCGTTGAAGAGCGCAGCCTCCGCCCTCAAAACGGCAAGCTACGATGTAGTGCTTCCAGACGCGGGCGCAGAAAAAATCATAAGGCGCGGTATTCTCTCATGCTCGAGCTATACCGCGCCAAGTTGCCAATTTACAATGCTTCTGCCGGCCACCACGCGACGATAGACTTCCGTCGCGATCAGTTCTTACTGCCGATCTCGATGTTAATCGTCCGGGGCTTCGCTACTTCCTTTTTTGGAAGGGTGACGGTTAGCACTCCGTTATTGTAATCGGCCTTCACCTTCTCGCCATCCACCGTATCCGGCAGGCTGAAGGCCCGGACAAATGACCCGTAAGAGCGCTCAATCCGGTGGAAGCCTTTGCCGTTCTGCTGCTGCTCGAATTTGCGTTCGCCCTTTAGAGTCAACGTACCGTTCTCAAGCTGAATCCCCACTTGTTTCGGGTCGACATCGGGAATGTCGGCTTTCAGGACGAGCTCGTTTTCGGTTTCGAAGATATCGACCGCCGGAGTCCAGGGGCGCGAAGCGGGTTCGCCCCAAAGGCGAGATAGAGAGTCCTGGAAAAGCCGGAGACCGGCGGGAAATTCATCGATTTCCGCGCTGAAGGGATTGTACTTTATCACTGACATTTAGTTCATCTCCTATCCATAATCTGGATACAA
>Ga0308174_10001156_pt1 | contig 12022 bp, 12 predicted proteins | sample PhyPR2_FD_203894 | JGI IMG/M metagenome (GOLD analysis project Ga0308174, IMG submission 203894) | Soil microbial communities from UC Gill Tract Community Farm, Albany, California, United States - DLSLS.P.R2 | ecosystem: Environmental > Terrestrial > Soil > Agricultural land | place: USA...
GCTCATTAACCTACCGATGGCACGAACGAGTGAACTTCCCGCTTGGCTGCCGGACCAGTGGAAGCTCAGCCAGCCTCCGCCCATGGCCAGCCTGTAAAACACTTCCTGTGGTTTATGTAGCGCTCACCTAATAGTTACTCAGCGACAGGCCACTAGGGCGTCTATTTTCAGCAGGTCTCGGCCTTCGGCCGATAGCCGCGTGACTGTCCCCCGTCCAGGCAAATTATGTGATTAAACCCGAGCGCGAATTACTTGGCCTTAGGCACGAGCAACCGCTCGTCGACAGCGCCGACTTCAGGAGTTACTCGGGGTTTCCCATGATGGCGCCACTTCAGGAAGTTGTCCATGTAGGTGTAGAAGACCGGCGTGAGGTATAGCGTCACGAGTTGCGCAAAGAGTAGGCCGCCCACTACGCAAAGGCCGAGCGGGCGCCGGGCATCGGCATCGGCGCCAAAGCCGATCGCGATCGGCAGGGTGCCTATAACCGCGGCGGCTGTGGTCATCATGATTGGCCGGAAGCGAATCATGGAGCCGTGGTAGGCGGATTCGGCGGCCGTGTGACCCCCTTTGCGCTCAAGTTCCAACGCGAAATCGACCATCATAATGGCGTTCTTTTTAACGATGCCGATGAGCATGATCAAGCCGACGAACCCGTAGATGTCGAGCTGCATGTGGAAAAGGGAAAGCGTGACCAAGCCGCCGAAAGCCGCAGCAGGCAGCCCGGTGAGAATCGTGATGGGGTGAATGTAGCTCTCATAAAGGATGCCCAACACGATGTAGATCACTACGACGGTCGCGATTAACAGAATGCCCAGACCGGTGAGCGAATGTTGGAACTCCTGGGCAGCGCCTTGGAAGTTGGTGATGATTGAGATCGGCAGCATCGAGGTAGCAAGGCTCTGCACTTCGCGCACTCCCTCGCCAAGAGCGACGCCGCGGCCCAAGTCGAATGAAATGGTAACCGAAGGCAGCTGGCCGCTGTGATTGACCGTGAGTGGACCTACATCCGTAGTGAATTTTGAGACGGCGCTGAGCGGAATCAGCTGGCCGGAGGACGAATGAATGTAGAGATCCGAGAGCATGTCGGGATCGCTCTGGAACCGTTTCTGTACTTCCAGGACAACCCAGTATTCGTCGTTCGAAGTGTAGATAGGTGAGACCAGGCGCTGGCCGTAGGCACTGTACAAGGCGTCCTCAACTTGCTGTGGCGTCACTCCAAGAGCCGACGCTTTCTCGCGGTCGACCACGACGTTGGCTTGAGGATTTTCGATTTGCAGGTCGCTCGTGACGTCGGTGAGACCCGGCAAATTCCTCATTCTCGCTTCGAACTTCTGCGCGTACTGATAGAGTTGATCCGTTTGCGGACTCGACAGAGTGTACTGGTACATGCTCTTGGTAACCTGGCCGCCAATACGGATTGCGGGCGGATTTTGCAGAAAAACTCGCATTCCGGGAACTCTATTGAGTTTTGGCTGCAGCTGATGGATTACGTCTTCGATGGTCAAGTGATGTTCGTAGAGTGGGCGAATGAAGCGCACGACAGAATCGAGCACAGCCGTATGATGATAGCGGCCAACCAGGCGATCGTACGCCGGGCTGTTGGTCCAGGCGCGGTCCGAACGGTTCTTCAAATGGAGGAAGGCACGTCCGTTGTTGAGGCCCGTGTTGTTCGAGTCGCTAATACCTGAGAAAAACTGAACAACATTTGGATCGGCATAGAAGATGCGATTAACGGCTTCCTGATGCGCTCTCATCGCGTCAAAGGAGATTCCCTGATTGGCTTCGGTCGTGACCGAAATTTCCGAAAGGTCGTCCTCGGGCAGGAAGCCTTTCGGAATTGACCAGAACTCCCAAACGGTTCCCACCAGGACAAGCACACCGAAAATCATCACCAGTACACGATGCCCTAGCGCCCATCGCAAGCTTGAGCCGTACAAACGAAGCGAGGCCTGAAGCACATTTTCCAGGCTCCGGTACATCCAGCCCTGGCGCTTCTTATGGTCGGGACGCAGATAGTGCCTGCACAGCATCGGGCTGAGCGTGATGGAAACGAAGCCGGAAACCAGAACGGCGGAAATAATCACGACGGCGAATTCGTGCAGCAGGCGGCCGAAGACACCGGGCATGAAAAAGATGGGGAGAAAAACGACGGCGAGCGACAAGGTCATCGAAACAATCGTGAAGTTGACTTCCTTCGAGCCATCGAGCGCGGCGTCGAGCGCTCCCTTTCCCATCTCCATGTGGCGCACGATGTTCTCCAGCATGACGATCGCGTCATCGACGACGAAGCCCACCGATAGAGTCAGAGCCAATAGCGATAGATTGTCGATCGTATAACCGAGCAGGTACATGACCGCGAACGTGCCCATAATCGACATCGGGAGGGCCATGCTCGGGATCAGCGTGGCGGAAGCGTTGCGGAGAAAAAGGAAGATGACAAGAACAACGAGAAAGACGGCAAGGAGAAGTGTAAATTTAACGTCGCTGACCGAATCGTGGATCGGGACCGATCTGTCGTACTCCACCGAAAGATAAATCGACGGCGGCACCATCGAGTAAAAGCGCGGAATGAGTTTGCGGATGTTGCTGACGATATCGATCGTGTTGGTGCCGGGCTGCCGCAGTACGGACAGCATGATGCCTGCGACATTGTTGATCCAGTTCGCTACGTACTCATCCTGAACTCCGTCGGTTACAGTGGCCAGTTGGTCAAGCTGCACCGGAGCGCCGTTGCGGTAAGCGATGATCAGCGGGCGGTACACAGCGGCATCCGAAAGTTGCCCATTGGACTCGACGTTATAGGCCTTGCGGGCGCCGTTGAGAGTGCCCATCGGCAGGTTGACATTGGCATTTTGAATCGCCTGCTGAACCTGGTCGATTCCGATCCGGTGACTGGCAAGAGCGTCGGGATCTAGTTGGACACGGACAGCGTATTTTGCCGTGCCGCGGACATCGACCTCGGCAACACCGGGAACCATCGAAATCTGCTCCGCGATGAGGTCTTCGGCATATTTATCGACATCGTAGAGCGGAAGCGTCGGTGAGGTAACCGCCAGCAGAAAGATAGCCTGATCGGCCGGGTTTACTTTCCGGAAGGAAGGCGGAAAAGGCATGTTGGATGGAAGCTGATTCGCAGCTGCGGAGATCGCCGACTGCACATCAAGAGCAGCAGAATCGAGATTCCGGCTGAGATTGAACTGCAGCGTGACCTGGGTGTTGCCGAGCGAGCTGGTGGAAGTCATCGAGTCCAGGCCGGCAATGGTTGTGAACTGCTTTTCCAGCGGGGTCGCCACAGTAGAAGCCATCGTGACCGGGCTGGCCCCGGGAAGGCCGGCCGACACCTGGATTGTGGGAAAATCGACATTCGGCAAATCGCTCACGGCCAGATCGCGGTAGCCCAGAATGCCAAAGAGAAGGATGGCCAGCATCAAAAGGCTGGTCATCACCGGCCGGCGAATGAAGATTTCACACAGATTCATAGCATTCCCGCTTCATCCGAGCGACTTGGTGAAATAAACTTTCGTTCCGGGGACCAGGCGCACTTGCCCGTCCGTGACGACGGTCTCGCCCACAGAGAGTCCCTGTTGAAGCTCCGTTTGGCCGTTTACGGTGTGCCCTACCTTCACTTGCCGGACATCAACCGTCATGTCCGGCTTAACGACGAAAACGTAATCGCCTTGCTGGCCCGTTTGCACCGCCTCTGAGGGGACGACCAGCACGTTTTGTTGCTCACCCAAATCGAGCAACACATTGGAGAATTGGCCGGGCCAAAGATGGTGGTCCGCGTTGCGAAACGAAGCCATCAGCTCGATCGTGCCCGTGGTAGCATCCACGGTGTTATTGACGAAACTCAGAACACCGTTTTCGGCTGCGGAATCGTTGGGCGGGGTAGCGTGAACGGGCAAGCCGGAATGCGCCATCGATCTCTTGATGGGTTCCAGATATTGCTGAGGAACAGAGAAACGGACGTAGATCGGTGAAACCTGGTTGATAACTACAAGTACGGGGAGGTCATTGCTCTTCACCGTGGCCCCTGGATATACCAGTTGAGCACCGGTAACGCCGCTGATCGGTGCGTAAATGGAGCAGTAGGAAAGCTGGATCTGGTCTGTCCGGATCGCCGCCTCGTCGGCGCGGACAGTGGCTCGAGCGGCCGTTGAGGTAGCCAGAGATTGATCGTACTGCTCTTGTGGAATAATACCTTGCTTAAAAAGCTTTTCACTGCGCTGCAGTTCCACCTGATTGAGCTGGGCCTGGGCTTTGTCTCTGGCGAGCGCCGCTTCGGACTGCGCGAGCGTAGCAAGCAATGGATCCTTGTCGAGCGTGATCAGCAATTGGCCCTTGCGAACAAATTGTCCCTGCTGATAATGCACCTCCTGGACGATCCCCGCAACCTGCGACTCTATTGAGACTGTCTGGAAGGGCTGGCCCGTGCCAATGGCGTGTATTTCGACCGGAATTGTGCTCCGCTCGACTTTGGTGACCACGACCGGCACGGCCGCGGTGTCATGTGGTCTCGCAACCGCCCCGCTGGTGGTCGATGCCTGCGTTGATGCGTCGCTGCCCGTACAGCCGGCAAGAACCAGTGCAGACAAAAGTGCGATGAGTGCGAGGACTTTAGCAACTCTGCTCATTCACGTCGATTTCCTGCGCTCCGCGGTGATTATCCCACACTTGCTTCTGAACCGGAGGCAGCGGAAACGTGCTGTTTTCCTCTCCAAAGCAACAAGTTACAGAGGTATTTGCGTTTTTGAACCGGAAGCGCACAAGAGTGGTATCACTCTCGTAAATTGGCCTTACTTGGCGATCCGATTAACGCCGGGCTACCGGTTTTGCAGTGATAACGAAATGCCGGTGTACTGAAACAGTCATCGTTCGCGGGCGTATGGCACATTCGATAGCAATCAAGCGGAGCAAGCTATGGTCGAGCTTACGTTGGTGGCATCGTGCACCGCTCAGCAAGGCCTCGGTATGGGATCCGGCGCCACATGGTTGTGATGATTTCTTCTCTCCAGGCATAGAGAGTACTGCCGAGCGCAGCCATGTGGCGCTTCACCCGCAACAACGGCGGAAGGCTTTCACACCAAATCTGGAAGTCCTGCAGCGCCAAGCTTACGGATTCAGAAACTTCAACAACTACAGATTGAGGGTTAAGGTAATGTGTTCGCTGAGCTCAGTCGGAGCCGCTTGCGCGAAAAGCCAGCCTGCAAATCGAGAAGGGCTTTGGAATCAGCAGGAAATTTGGTCGGGGCGGTGTGATTTGAACACACGACCCCCTGCGCCCAAGGCAGGTGCGCTACCAGGCTGCGCTACGCCCCGACATCTGAAGCTCTCTTGATTCTAAACCACTTCCCGTCCTACCAACCATTCCGAAACTCATTCTCAGCCCGAAAACGTATCAAAACCGTATCAAAACCCTTCGACTCGTTGGCCTGACGGTTGATCTTCTCGAGCGCCTCGCGCTTCATCTGCAGCTTCATCTGCGAGTACTTCTTGAAGACCTTGGCGTCGCCCTGACGAAGCATCTGGGTTACCCACTCGTCGGCCACGCCGCCGGCGCTGAGCCGGGTGGCGTACGTCGAACGGAGGTCGTAAATCCGAAAATACGGAATCTTCGCGCGTTTCAGGGTCTTGTGCCAGACGGTTTTGAGCGTTTTCTGGTGCCCCGATTTATTCTTGTCGCTTGGAAACAAATAGGTTCCCGCACCCGCAATTCGAAGTTGGTCCTGGGACGCCTGCACTGCAAGCGGCGTAAGCGGCACTTCCGCGACACCGTTCGGCGTTTTCGAATCTGGAATCGAAACTACGGCGTTGTTGAGATCTACTTGATCCTTCTTCATCGACATCAATTCCTTATACACGCGTAGGCCGGTTTCCGTGATGATCCGCACCACGTTTCGAAGATGCTCCGGTGCGTGGAACTCGATCATCTGCTGCTCTGACCATGTCACGTAATGCGGCCGAAACAACCCACGGATCGACACCGGAAACTCGACGCCTGCGCAAGGATTTGCCGGCAGGAGCTTCTTCCTGACGGCCACGTTCAATGCCCGGCGCAACACCCGAAACTCCTGATGTACTGTCGTGGCCTTAGCTCCCGAAATCCATCCTTCGTCTTCACGCGGGCGCGTTTTTTCAGCCGAGATCGGAGATACTGCTCGATGTCGTCCGCCGTCACATCCACGAGCCGCCACGAACCGAAAATCGCTTGCAGGTGCATCATTGCTCGCTCGTTCGCTTCGTGGGTCTTCGCTGCGCGGATCGGCGGCTTCGAATAGTTCTCCATGAAGGAATCCGTCCAGTCCTTAAAAGTGAGTTGTTCGCCTCTCCGCACGACCTCCAGCGTGCGGTTGTCGCGGGCCTGGAGACGTTCGCGCAACCGGCGCTGCCTCGTCCCAGTCTTCTGTGTTTGTTGATTCAAGGCGGCGGGTACCGGACACATCCCGGTAGCGCATCCACCAGATTTTGCCGTCATTTCGTCTGTAAACGACGCCATCATGCTTGCTTGGTCTCGCGATTCTCCACCTCATACTTGAACTGCGAGCGGAAGGGCTCCAACTCCGATTTCAAAAACCGGATGTTTCGGCCCATCACGCGGAGATGGGGAATCTGCTTTCGCTCTACCCAAAGATACACCGTTTGAGGGCTGACGCCTAAGAAGACTGCCGCTTGCCGAACGGTCAGAGGGATCTCGTCGGGAACGGGGAAGATGGCCAACGTGATCTTTCCGTTGCTAACCGTTGCGTTCCTCGGATTGATGGTGTTTTGTATCCGTACAGGCCGCGGCTGGGTCGTCAGCCTGTGTTGCGCGATCGGCTGCCTGGTCCTCAGCGGCGCCACGCGCCTGCTCGAATACCACGTGCAGCAAGGTGCGCAGGGCATTCACTGAGTTCGGTCTCGGATTCGGGTATGCACCTCACTCTTTTTCGGAGACGCTTCGCCTAAAACGATCCGTCTCCGCCTTTTGGATTTCTTGCGATGAACTACCCTACTCTGCTCGTCGACGCGATTGCGCTCATGATGGCGCTGCGAATTCCTGCTGCGCTGATCTGCCTGTATAAGGCTGCGCTGTCTATGGGCAGCGGTGGAACGCAAGCGGCATCTTCGCCGGGCAATTTGGCCGCTGGATGGGATGGGCCATCGTGTTTCTTACTTTGCCGGAGCTCCTGCTGTGGTTCAGCGGACTCGATTTGTCGGCCACGCAACAGGCCGTTTCCGATGCCTGGCTTCCTCGTTTTGGACACAGGCGAATAACTTCGTGAGCAATCTCGTCATCAAGCACCTGGCGATTGCCGTCGGGGCATGGTTTCTCATGCGGGCGGTCTTCAATATCGCGCACGGAGAATCCCCGATTGCCTCGCTGCTCGGTTGCTTCGCCTTGCTCTCGCTGAATTCGCTCTATGCATTGATGCAGACCTATCACACGGCCGGGAATGCCTATGCGACTTCGGACATGGTGATGAGCTTGTGGCAGTTTGCGGCGAGCAAGCTGGCGCCCGTGGCTGTCGGCGTTTGCGTGATGGGTATCGTTTGGTCCGTGGCTCACAAGCGGCCGTGGTTGCATCTGGCAGGTTCCGGGTTTGCGTTCCTGTGCCTGTTTGGGCTGTGGGCTCTAACCAAGAGCTATCTGGGACTCTCATAATTTATGAATTTCTATACGGGCGCTCTCCATGCAGTGAACTGGGCGGCAAATGTCATTTGCCCGATTCTCGGTGCGTACTTCCTATGCGTCGCGTTGTACTTCTGTGGCCAGGCGCATAATTACGGCCAGGCGCACAGCCGCTATACGCATTACTGGTATGCCGCCTGGGGCATGTTCCTGATTCCGGGCCTCATGCGTTTACTCGAAGCATTCACCGGAAACGGGACCAATGCCAGTGATCCGGACACTTACTATCTCGCTCTCAACTCGGCCTGTAACTGGCTTGCAAATGTCGTTTTACCGATGAACGCGGTCGTTCAGTTGGCGAAAGCGATTGGCGCCGGAAGTGGAGTCTTTTCGCGTACGGGTCACACCCCGGTTTGGGGACCCACACATCACGTCTTCATTGGGCTGATGTCGCTGTGCTTGTCGGGGATCGTGAAGCTGATTCTGCACTTCATTAATAATGCGCAGGCGGTGGGGTAAGGTATGGCACTTGAAACGACTCGAGTACAGAGGAATCTGCGGGCCAGAATGCTTTGGTTCCGCTTTGAAGTCGAAGACCTGATTCTGCTCGGCATTTTGTGGGCCGCGGCCCAATTGATGTCGAACTTCATTCATCGCGCCATGTTTGGCGTGCCGGCGGAAGTCGTCCTGCCCTGGATCGTCGTCATCTTGACCTACATCGGCATCCGGCTGTTTAAGTACAACCGGCCGCCCGCGTATCTATGGGATCTGCTCGATTACATCCGCCTGCCGAAGATCTGGTGCGCCTGCGAGCCGGATCCTGTCGAACCCAAACCATATCTCCGCGAGGATTTGTAACCCATGCCTCAGACAACCAAGCAAGTCGAGAAACGCGGCGAAGAATTCAGCCTTCTGCAGCCTGATTCCGCTGTTAGAACTGGTCGACAACTACGAAGTCTTACGGCACGGTCCGCTTTCGGCTCTGTATCGCGTTTCGCCTTTGAACAGCTACTTCCAGAGCGATCAGGAGCGGAACCAAGCGAGCGAGGCCCTGCACGCGCTATTGCGTGCGATGCCGGACAACCGGGCGCTCCGGCTGCAAGTGCGTTACGAGACAACAGAAGGAGTGGGTGCGCTGCTCGACAACTTTGAGCAGCAGTTGCGTTCCCGCCATCCCGTTTTAGCGGCGCTCGATCGGGAACGGCTCAAGACCTGGCGCGAACGGGACGAGCGCGGCGAGTTTCTGAAGCGGCATTACACACTGGGCTTCCAACTGGATCCGCGGCTGTACACGTTGCTCGACGAGATCAGCTGGAAAACCTGAGCACCTCGGCGACTCCCGGCACCGCGCCTTACATCACGGCAACTGCGCCGGTCACAATGCTTCGCTCGCAAGCTGCCACGCAAAAAATGTTGGCAGCCTACCTTCGGTTGGAGGGCGCACACCTGGCGCATGAGACAGCCGATCTCAAGGGGCACATCGGTGCAACGAACGATCTGCAGCAAACGGTCCGGCACATTCTGAATACGCAATAGAGAAAGGAGCGCACGACAGATGAAAGTTTTCTTTTCATTCCACAACGCAGCAAACCGGACGGCTTCCTGGATTCGAGCGCACACGTATCCGGCACTGGCCACCACGGTTCTGCTGGCTTTGCTCTCACCGCAGCAAGCGGTCTGTCAATTTGTCAGGCCGTGTTGCATTCAGATGTCGCTCGGGCTGGCGCAGATCAACGGTAGCCTGGTGAGCACGATTGGAGGCGACCTGAAGAAGCTCAATGCCATCCAGAGCGACATCCGCGATTTCGAGCAGAAGGTGTTGTACCCCGCAACGCTCGTTACTCAGACGCGCTCCTTACTCGGCGGGCTCTGGAACAGCATGCATGTATTCACAAACGTGTTGAACAGTCCTTTGCACTCGGCCACTTTGCCGAATCCGTCACAGCTCGAAACGATTCTTCTCTCTCGCAATGCCACGAATATTGCGCAGATCGGGGGTGTCTTTCAGACAGTGTATGGACGGACCCCGGCGATCAACACGGCTTCCCCGGCGGACCGGCAGACCATTGATTTGAGCGATGCAGCAGCACAGGACGCCATGAAACGAGCCGTGATTTACGACCAAATGGCCGATGCCGAACTGCAGGCCGCGGATCAAATGCAGCAGGCCATTAACAATGCGGCGCCCGGGACCGCTTCGATGATCGAAGCATCCGCCGCGGCATGGCTCGTGAAGTCGCAAGCCTATACGCAATCGGCGATGGCGGACCTGATGCGCGTGCATAGCACCGGCTTGGCGAATGCAACCAGTCTGCTCAAAGAGCACGCTGCTGCAAGCCAGCAGTTGCAACAACATGAAGGCTGGCTTTCCCTCCGGCCGCCAATCTCGCTCAGACCGGAAGCATGGGAACGCCCAGTTTGGAGCTGACCGGATCGTGGGTGAATGCGGACCTGAAAGGCATCAATCAATACACGTACTGGGTGATGCCGGTTGGGTTGTTGCTGCAAGGCGCATGGTTCAAAGTTTTCGGGGGTTGGGCTGATTACCGGAAGAGGGTGTGTCAAGCGTTTTGTGTAGACGAAGCCCGGTACTTTCTAATTTTTCCTCCCTGATAAACTGAGCGGACCTGAGCGGGGATAGGGCGCTGCGGAGACGCGACCCGAACGCCGACTGAATCGAACAACGCCAGCTCGGCACAATTTTCACCCGCCCCAACTCACCCGCTCGCGAGGAAAAGTGTTACCTATGTCTTAGGAACAACCTGTTACCTATGTGTCCGGTCCGGACAAAACGGCTTATGGCGGAGAGAGTGGGATTCGAACCCACGTTAGAGTTTCCCCTAAACACGCTTTCCAAGCGTGCGCCTTCAACCACTCGGCCATCTCTCCACGTTGAATCTCGCCTCGCTGAAAACCGCGGGCTCATCCTGATGAGTTGCTGGCGATGTCCAGCGCGTTGGCGACTTTAAAAATCGCCTCCAGTCTAGCATCCAAATCTAGCAGGTTGCTGAAAAACGGCTCCCGAAAGGGGAACGGTTCTTACTTTTTGGTGATTCCGTTTCCACTTCAATCCTCCAGCTGAGCCGTTGTATGCCTGAAAGCCTGTTTTTCAGGCTGTACAGACACACTTCGGCCTTTGGTTATGCGGACTGAAGTGCGGACGCTTCCAGATTCCGCATCCGCACCAAATTGTAAGCAGCGGCCGCGAAGATGAAGACCCAACCGACTTTGAAGATGCCGCGGTGCCGGACCTTCCTCATAAGCGCAACGGTCTTCAACCATCCGAAGCTTTCTTCAATCCGTTTGCGCTTGAGTTGGCTGATCCGATAGCCTGCCTGGCGGTTCGCGCATCAATCGCACTCCCGCCCGGCCGATTGTGATTTTGCGCCACATGCGGTGTGGCATTCAGGTTGCGGCACTCGGCGACGAACTCTTTGTGTCATATCCCTTATCGCCGGCCACCGTGATTCGCTTGCTGCCGGGAACTGCTCCAGCATCACCAACGCCGCATCCCGCTCTGCCGTTCCATTGGCTTCGAACAGTTCCGTGTTGATAATCAAACCATTGCGGTTCTCTACCAGCAGGTCTCCCTGAAAACTCAGCTTGGCTTCTTTGCCCTGCCCCTTGCGGGCCAGCTTCGCATCGGCATCCGCGGTGGACGCATGCGTCCGATTGGAGCGCTTCTCCCCGTGAGAGTTTACCGTCGGGTTGCCGGGATCGTCCGGCGGAGTAGTTTTGCTCCGATCCTTTGGCTGAAAACTCTTCAGACTGGCCCAGGCTTCGATGAGCGTTCCGTCTACCGTGAAGTGTTCATCGGAAGCCCATCCCTTCTCGTACACCTGCTTGACCGTTTGCGAGAGAAATTCCCTCGCTATGTTCCCATCCAACAGGCGTTCCCGATTCTTGGTAAAGGTGGTTGCGTCCCAAACCGGTTCATCCAGATTCATGCCAACAAACCAGCGAAACAACACGTTATAGTCGATCTCCTCCATCAGCAACCGCTCGCTACGGATCGAGTACAACATTTGAATCAGCAGCGCCCGCAACAACTTCTCGGGTGGGATTGAAGGCCCCCGTCAGCGAATACATCTCACCAAATAGCGGCGACAACTCCCTGAGAATCTCGTCCACCGTTCTCCGAATGCCTCGCAGCGGGTGATCTGGCCGTACGCGCTCTTCCGGCGACAGATAGCTGAACATTCCGTCTTGCTGATGATCCACGCCTCGCATCTTAAAATACAGACGTCTGAAACATTCGCTGCGTAGCTTGTTTTAAACGTTTTTCAGCGATACGGAGCCGGAGGGTGCTGATGGAATGGGGATTATGCCGCTCGGCCCTGGCGCGGTGAGCCGCGGGGTTGGAAGCCGGGAGGAATTTGCGCGGCGCGTAACTCCAGTTCGCCGGCGCGCGCA
>Ga0308174_10001157_pt1 | contig 12022 bp, 9 predicted proteins | sample PhyPR2_FD_203894 | JGI IMG/M metagenome (GOLD analysis project Ga0308174, IMG submission 203894) | Soil microbial communities from UC Gill Tract Community Farm, Albany, California, United States - DLSLS.P.R2 | ecosystem: Environmental > Terrestrial > Soil > Agricultural land | place: USA...
ATGACGGAGCAGGGCTCCTGCAGACAGTCTGCCTGATGACCACCCGATCGCGCCAGCCCGGGTGGGGCGGTTGGTGCGAATGTGACGGATGGTCACCGGAGAGCCGTCTTACTGCTGGTCAAGCGCAATACCACGCCGTACGCGGTGGCGTCCAGCGGGCTCCGCGTGATTCACGGACGACTCACAGGCCGGCCGGTTGGCTGGTGGCGACGGCGATTCGGGTTCATGACGGACGTCCCGCCGTCGATCACGCAGAGTAGCGAAAATCCTTGTCGCTTCACGCTGCGCCGCGCCGCGCGCACGGACGGCGGTCAGTAGCCGAGCAGGGTGACGCGGTCGCCGCCGTCCTTCTTCGAGCGGTACATGGCGGCGTCAGCACGGTGCATGAGGTCCTCGACGTCGTCCCCGGGCTGCACCTCGGCCACGCCGATGCTCGCGGTGACCCCGGACCTCTGGCCGATCTCTGCGACGGCGTCGCGGAGGCGCTCGGCCAGGACGTCACCGGAGAATGCGACCGAGATGTCGGCCAGGACGGCGAACTCGTCGCCGCCGAGCCGCGCCACCGTGTCGGTCTCGCGGACGGCGCCGCCGAGGGCAGCACCCACGGCCCGGAGCATCGCGTCGCCCGCGGCGTGACCGCCTGCGTCGTTGACCGCCTTGAACCCGTCGAGGTCGACGAGGCAGACGACCGCCTGGTGCCCCCAGGCCGCGGCGTCGACGGCCTCGGCGACGCGCTCGAGGTAGGCGCGCCGGTTCGGGATGCCGGTGAGCGGATCGGTGGAGGCGAGCATCTCCTGGGTGCGGATGAGCAGCACCTGGCGGTCATAGGCGGCCCAGGAGTTCGACGAGGCCATGGCGCAGACCATCGTGAACGCGCCCATGGTGGCGAGGAAGAACAGGCCCGAGGTGGTCAGTCCGGGCAGCTCGACGAAGAAGAGGTACGCCGTCGTCATGAGCGAGCCCATGAGCACCACGCCGTAGGGCGAGTAGGCCACGGCGAGGAAGGTCAGCACGAGGAACAGCAATGCGTCGAGGGGGCTGGAGGGCCCGCCGTCGAGGCGCGTGCCGATGATCACGAACGTGCTGGAGGCGATGCTCCAGAGGTAGAACATCGTCGGCCCGCGCGAGTCGCGCATCATCGCCGCGAGCGGCAGCAGGAGCAGCAGTGGGCAGCCCAGGATGACCACGCCGCTGAGCGCCAGGATGCCGGGGTTGTACCGGCCTGCGCTGTGCGTGACCAGGGTGTAGCCGACGACGGACCAGGCGGCGATCTCGCTGAGCAGGACGCCGAGCCGCACGTGCCGGATCCAGTACGCCACCCGGGCGTCGTCGCCGGCCAGGGGCCGGTACAGCCCGGCGCGCACCGCGGCACCCAGCCGCCGGAGCAGCCCGGCCCGAGCCGGGACGCGCCGGGACGCACGGGGGGCGCGGCGGTCCGCGGCCGGGTATTCGGTCACGAACCAGCGATCGTCCTCAGGGGCACGCTCCTTGACCCGCGCCTCACCCCGAGTGGTGAGGCAGATTGCCGCCGACGTGTAGCGCGTGCCACGGCATTCGATGCACTGCCCGGGCCGCGGCCGGGTAGGGGCGCTGCATGGCGACTCATCACGGCATGGCCGACGCCGGCCGCGACCAGGTCGGGCCGATGGTGCTGGAGGCGTGGGACGCCTTTCTCTCCCAGGCGGAGGAGATCGATCTGACCCGGTCCTCCCGGCTGTCCGGCTGGCGCGCGCACGAGGTCTGCGTGCACCTCGGCTGCTGGGACGACCACACGGCGATGGCCGATCTGATCGCGTCCGCGCGGGCCGGCGGCACGGGCACACCACCCGACGTCGACGCCGTCAACGCGCGAGTCACCGCCGCCCACCGCGACGCCTCACAGGACGAGGTCCTCGCCGCCCTGCGCCGCAACCGCGAGGCGACCGCGCGCTACCTCGCCGATGAGCCCGCGGAGCTCGACACGGCGCCGACGGTCTCGGTCGTCGGGCGGATCCCGCTGCTGAGCGTCGTCCTCGGACAGGCCTACGAGCTCGCCGTCCACGGGCTCGACCTGGCGTCCTGCGGTGCCGCTCCCCCGCCCCCGTCGGTGCTGCAGTCGGGCATCGCCGCGCTGGCCGACGTGACCGGCGGGCTCGCCGCGTCCCTGGACATCACCGGCGGGGTGACGCTGGCGACGCCGGACGGCGGGTGGGCGTTCGCCGCCGATCCGCACGGATGGACCGTGCGCCGGGTGGCCGCCGGCGAGCACTCCGGGCCGGCGGTCGAGGCGGCCGCCGATCTGCTGCTCGAAGCCGCATCCGGGCGGATCAACCCAGTACCCGCCGTCGCCCGCCGGCGGCTGAAGGTGCACGAGGTCGGCGGCCTGCTGAAGCTGGCCCCGATCGTCCAGGCGGTGCCCGGCATCCCCGGTGGCCCGATCCTGCAGTTGGCCGCGAAGACGGTCGGGGGTGCCGGCGGCCTCGTCGGCCGCCTGTTCGGCAGGGGGTAGCCGCCTCGCCGGTCGCGGGCGTGGGATGGATCGACTCGGCTGGTCCGAGCGAGGCGGGGGCATCTGGCAGGCTGGGACCCGTCGGGGCGGTAGCTCAGCTGGTCAGAGCATGGGACTCATAATCCCTGGGTCGTGGGTTCGAGCCCCACCCGCCCCACCGCCTGCTCGGCTGATCGTTGACCCCAACCCGGTTGATGGTTGACACCTGTGCCCGCCGGCCCTGCCGGGTGAAGGGCACGGCGAGCCCCGGCGAGCCGGTACCCGGACGCCGTGACGCTCCCCACATGACGCGGGGAGGGCGGGGCGCCGCCCCGGCCCGACCGCGCTCCGGCCAGGCACGACCGTCCCGCGGAGACCGCCGGTTCCCCGTCATCGCGGAGCCGCGGCGCCGTCTTCAGGGGTGGTACGGCGCAACGACCGTGCCGACGGAAAGTCTCAGGAGGGAAAACCATGAAGCCTGAACTGCCCCTCGTGCTCGAACTGGCCGAGGCCAAGATGATCGCCGGCGAGCTGGACATCCAGCTGTCCAGCCGGACCAACACCAGGCAGCAGTCGTCGACGTTCAGCTCTCGGGGTGTCCTGAGCGACATCAGCGTGGACGTCGCGGTCGACGACGTCATCGCCTGACACAAGAAGGATCGCTCGTAGGCTGACTCCGACTGTCGAGGCCGAGACGAAGCCAGCTCCCTGATCCGGCCCTGAGCTGCGAAACCTGTGGCCGGATGCACGGGACAGCGCACCGCAGTCAGCCTACGAGCGCTCCATCCGCGTCTCCGGTCATGCTCTGCGCGCCTCTGTGTCGGAACCAGAGCCGCGGAGCACGCCGTCGAGAGAACCGCCCGGCCGCGTCCCATCTACTCGGTGCACGACCTCGGGTCCCATTCATCCGTCGAACGTTCAGTGCGTATCCCGTCTCCCGGGATACCGATGATCGGAGGCCGATCATTCCTTCCACCGTGTTGGTCATCACCAACGACCACGACGAGCACGCCGATGCGGTCATCCAGGAGCTGCACAGGCGCGCGGTGCCGGTGTTCCGGTTCCATCCCGACGATTTCACCCACGCAGCGAGCATCTCGATGGAGATCTGCGACGGGCGGATCGACGGCGAGATCCGCAATGGCCACCAGCGCGTGGAGTTCCGCGACATCTGCGCCGCCTGGTACCGGCGATCACGGGCCCTCTTCGCGCCGCTCCCGAGCCTGAACCTGTTGCAAGGCGACCTCGACAACTTCCTCGCCGTGCAGTCCAGCGTGACCCTCACCGGCCTCTTCGCCGGGTTGCAGACGATGTGGGTGGGGCAGCCCTTCAAGCTGCGCCGGGCTGAGGTGAAGGCCTTGCAGTTGGCCGAGGCCAGCAAGGCGGGGCTGGCGACACCGGCGACGCTGATATCGAACGACCCGGAGCGGGCAACGGCCTTCGTGGAGGCTCTCGGGGACACCGAGTGCGCCGTCAAGCCGCTGATCGCGACCCGCGTCGACGCCGAGGAAGGAGCCCGGCTCCCGCTCACGACCGTCCTGCCGCGCGGACATGCGCTCGGGTCGGTGGCCCTCTCGCCGAACGTCTTCCAGCCGTACATCGAGAAGGCCTACGAGCTGCGGTGCGTCGTGATGGGAGACCAGATCTTCACCGCCAAGCTCGACTCCCAGGCCCACGAGAGCACGCGGAAGGACTGGCGCGCGGGAGCCGTGGAGGGCGAGGACGTCGAGTACGAGCTCTACGAGCTGCCGGAGCGCGTGCAGGCCCGGCTCCACCGGTTGATGCGCAGCTTCGAGATCAACTTCGCCTCCATCGACCTGATCGTGACTCCGGAGGGGGACTTCGTCTTCCTCGACCTCAATCCGAACGGGCAGTGGCTCTGGCTCGAGGAGGAGCTCGGCCTGCCGCTGGTCGCCGCCATGGCGGACCTCCTGACGTCGGAGTCCTCTTCTGCGCCGGCGGCTCCCCCGGTCCTGCTGTCGGTCGACGGAGCGGCTCATGGGTCGTGAGCTGCGGCACCTCCTCAGCACGCTGAAACTGCTTTCCCAGGTCAATCGGTCCGCCTTCGTCATCGGGACCACCACGAGCGTGCTCGAGTCGATCGCCTACCCACTCATGCTGCTCGTGGTGTGGCGGGGCGTGAACCTTGTCCTGGCCGGATCGTCGCCCGAGCACCTCGTCTCGCGAGGGGTGGTGCTGCTCTGCGTCCTGTTCGGTCTGCTGGCACTCGAGACGGTGCTGCGGATGGTGACCGACGCGGCGACGAGTCTGCTGCAGGCCGAGTCGGCGCAGCAGGTCAACGGGCGGATCATGCGCAAGATGGGAGAGGTGCCCTACCACCTGTTCGAGGACAACGACTTCCAGGCGCGATACGGGCTGCTCATCGCGGAAGCGAGCCACCGGCCGGGCCAGCTCGTGCAGGCGTTCATCGGAAGCCTGAGCGCGTTGGTCGCCTCGCTCGCCATCGCCGGGACGCTGTTCGCGTTCGCACCGGTCCTCGTGCTGTTCCTGCTGGTGCTCTTCCCACTGACGGCCGCGGAGGCGCGCTACCACAGGCGGATGGTGGAGCTGCAGACCACCGCCTCCCCGGCCCTGTTCCGGATGATGTTCCTGGCCCAGCGGAGCATCGACGCCACCTGGCAACGGGACATCCGCGTCCACCGGTCCACGATCCTGGACGACGAGTACCGCTTCCTGGCCGGCCGCTACCTGGATGACCTCCGGGTCCTGCTGCGCCGTTACCAGCTGATCCGCACGGCCGTCGGCCTCGGTGCCGCAGCGGTCATGACGGCGGCCGTGGGGGCGGTCCTCTGGATCGTCGGCGGCAGTGCGACCGGCCCGTCGGAGGCCGTCGTCCTGCTGCCGGCTCTGGTGATGGGGCTGGCTCAGGGCCGCTCGTTCGCCACGGGTTGGGGAGGGATCACGGAGTGCCTCGGATATCTCTCGCAGCTCTTCGACTTCCTGGACCACTCCTTCGAGGAGCCGGCGGACCGCGCGGCTCTCCCGGCCACCGTGGCGTAGGGAGGAATCCGAGAAGATGGACGTGACGGCGCTCCTCCTGCAGGACGTGGACTACCACTACCCGCACAGCCAGAAGGTCGCCCTCGACGGCGTCTCCTACACCTTCCCCACCGGCACGACGGCCATCGTCGGGCCGAACGGTGCCGGGAAGAGCACCCTCGTCAAGCTGATGACCGGCCTGCTCGCCCCGACGGCCGGGGGAATTCGTACCCGCCTGGCGGACGGGTCCTACGTGCCCTCGGACCAGGTGCCCAAGGCGGTGCTCTTCCAGGAGCCCTCCCACCTGTACCTGACCGTGCGGCAGAACGTCACGATGCGCTACGAGCGGGCGCCTGACGAGGACGAGCGCATCCACCGTGCCCTGGAACTCGCGGGGCTCGGCAGCGTGGTCGCGGGCCTGCCCGAGGGGCTGGACACGCTGATCGGTGCCGGGTTCGGCGGCCGTGTGGATCTCTCCGGCGGACAGTGGCAGCGGTTGGCGTTGGCGCGGCTCATCTACCAGGACGCACCCGTCATGATCCTGGACGAGCCGGTGGCCAGCCTCGATCCCGAGGGCGAGCGCGCGGTGTTCGAGCTCTTCGCCACGATGCAGCACCGGGTCGTCATCTTCACGACTCACCGGTACGACTCCATCCCGCCCGGGACGCCGATCGTCGTCCTCGTGGACGGCCGCATCACAGAAGCCGGGACGCACGAGGAACTCCTGCGGCAGGAGCGGGACTACTGGTCGCTGTACATGTCGGGGAGGTCGATCGGACACGGCTTGCTCGGCGGACGCGGCCGGCACGGGACCGGGAACCGTGAGCCATCAGCCGTCCCGGGACGTGCCGTGTCGGCCCTAGCCGAGCGGGGCGCGACGCGGGCCGATGTGGAGGAGCGCTGATGTTCGCCGACGCCGTTGCGAAGATCGCGGCCTCGATCTTTCCCGTCTTCTACGCCTACGAGAACGCTGATGGACCGGTCGTGTCGGTCAGCGGAACCGGCTTCTTCGTCGGTGACGACGGGCTCTTCGTCACCGGCGATCACATCATGAACTGCGCGCCCGACGGCGCAGGGTACTACTACTTCGGGAACCTTCCGGACGAGCTGATCCAACCGCCGCTGGAGATCGAGAGGGTCGCCAGCGATCCCGGGTGCGACCTCTATCTCGGACGGGTCGCGCGGGACGAGCTGCCCGCGGTGGAGCTTTCCGGGGAAGCGGTACGGCCGGGAGACTCCGTCTGCCTGTCCGGCTACCCCATGGCCGAGGTCTCCACCAACGCGAACGGCGGCTTCACCGCCGACGTCCGGCGCTACTGGCAGCCGACCTTCGTGCTCGATGCCACCCAGGCCGTCGTGGGCGAGCGGGTGTACGACGGCTACCTCGTTGGCCACCCGTGCTTCTCCGGGATGAGCGGAGGACCGGTGTTCGACGTCGAGGGGCGGGTACGGGGCATGGCCGCCGCGACGGTCACCCGGACCGAGCCCCAGCTCGAGGGGGCGCCTGTCGTCATCAGGAACGGCATCGTCCTCGATGGCGAGCACGTCCGGGCGTTCATCGAACGCAACCGTCCGGCGTCCGGCACGTGAGTGACGCGTCGGGTCTCAGGAGACCGCGGCGGCGACCAGTTCGGCGACCCTCTTCTCCACCTCCGGCGTCCAGGTCGTGATCGCGAATCCGATGGGCCAGATGTCGCCGTCGTCGAGGTGCGCCGAGTCCTGGAACTCCAGGCTCGAGTAGCGCTGGCCGAACTTGCCCGAGTTCTTGAGCGAGAGCACGACCTTCCCCTCGGCGTTGGCATACGCCGGCATGCCGTACCAGGTCTTCGGCGCCAGGTCCGGGGCGTGGGTGGTCACCGTGACGTGCACCCGCTCGGCCACCGCGCGGTCCTCGTCGCTCATCTTCGCGATGGCGTCGAGAACCTGCTGCAGCCCGTCGGCCTTCTTGGCGCCGTTCCTCCCCTCCGCGCGCAGCTCGGCGGCGCGCGCCTTCATCGCGGCGCGCTCCTCCGCGCTGAAGCCGCCGGTCTCCGTCACGCTGGTCTTCGCGGGCATCTGTTCCACTTCCTTCGTCGTCCCGACCTCATCGATCCCGAGGCCGTCTGGTGAACGAGGCTAGAGACGGGTACCGACCAGGACTTCTCGATTCCTGACCGATCGCAGCCCCCTCGTGGACCGAACGGTCCGGAACCTCGTGCGTCCATCGCGACGGACCTTTCGCCCAGGTGACGACGGCGCTAGCGTGCGCCACGCCTTCGCGCAGCTCATGGGGGGTCCCATGCGTCGACCGTGCCCTGATGCCGATCCCGGTCGCGCGGAGCGACCGTCATGACTCCGCCGGAGGTCGCGCTCGAGGAGGCCGCCGGACCGGATCCGGGCTCCCCCGACGCCCAGGACATCCGGTTGGCCGTCGTGCTGAACGGGGGCGTCAGCCTGGCTGTCTGGATCAGCGGCGTCACCCACGAGCTCAACGAGCTGGTGCAGGCGAGTCGTCGCCGGTCGATCGGGCACGGCCCCGCGTCCGACACGTACGGCGACCTGCTCGGCATCCTGCAGGCGACCGCCCGGATCGACGTCATCGCGGGCACCAGCGCCGGCGGCATCAACGGGGGCTTCCTGTCGCTCGGCCTCGTGCACGGGTGCGACCTGTCCGGCCTGCGCAAGCTGTGGCAGGACCAGGGAGACCTGGGCGTCCTGCTCCGCGACCCCCTCGAGAAGGCCCCGCCGTCCCTGCTGCGGGGACAGTATTTCCACGACGAACTCGCGAAGGCCTACGTCCAGGTCTGGGGGGAGAAGACCGGTCTGCCCGCGACCGACAGCGAAGACGTCGACCTCTTCCTGACCGGCACTCTCTGGGACGGGCGCCGGAGCTTCTTCGCCGACGACATGGGCCGCCGCATCACGGAGACCGACCACGACGCGACGTTCCACTTCACGTCGGACCCGGAGATCCTGGAGCTCAGCCCCGACGGGTCGGGAAATCTGAAGGCCGTGGGGGTCACCCGCCAGCTGGCCGTGGCGTCCCGCTGTACCGCGTCGTTCCCGGCCGCGTTCGAGCCGTTCCCGGTCAGGGTGCCCGAGCCCTACTCGCCACGTCCCGACGGACGGTGGGACTCCGCAGCAGGACGAGCCAACTTCCAGCGCAGCCAGTTCGTCATCGACGGCGGCATCCTGCGCAACAAGCCGATCCGGCCGGCGATCGACGCCGTGTACCAGCAATCAGCGAGCAATCAGGTGCGCCGGATCCTCGCCTACGTGGTGCCCGATCCCGGAGAGGCCGCCTCCGGCCCGGGCAAGTCCGACGTTGCCGGACCGCCGCCCGGGGCCGGCGACGTCCTCCTGGGAGTGATGACGCGGCTGCGGTCGACGGACTCTGTGGCGGCCGAACTCGCAGAGATCGAGCGCCGGAACGACCAGACGGTGCAGCGCCGCCGCGCCCGGGACCGGCTGGCCCAGGCCCTGGTCGTCGCTGCGGGCGCCGACGATCTGGTCCGGTCCGCCTACGCGGGCTATCTGGAGGTGCGCCGGGACGACACCGCCCGATCGGTGGCCCGGTTGCTGGTCTCCGCGCCCCACCAGCCTCCGTGGAGCCCCGCGGAGGTGGCTACCGAGTTGCAGGCGTTGATCAGCAAACCGGAGAACCGGGACACCCTTCCGTTCATCCCCCCGACGACGTTCGACGCCGTGTTCCCGCCGAGGCACGCCGCTTCGAGCAACGGGGACGCGGGCTGGCCCTGGGGGCAGGCGACCGTCCGGCGTCTGGGCGACATCGTCCTCGACGTCCTCAAGCGCGCGGTCTGGCTGGTTCCCCTCGGGGACCCCCGTCGGCAGACGATCGTCGCGCAACGTCGCCAGGTCCACGCAATCCTGGAAGAGGTGCGATCTGCCCGCCGGGATCTCGACGCCTACTGGCGGAACGCACACCTGCCCGCACGAAGCGGGCGACTCGCAGCCTCGCTGGGCGAACTCCTGGACCTGCGCACGACGCTGCAGGACCTCGTCGCGGGCTGGGGAAGCAACGGCGCACAGGTAGAGATGACGGTCCGCCTGCACTCCCTGGCGCGCGATCTGGCCGGATGCCTGGCTGCGGCCGAGCCGGTTCTGCGCGGCGTGAGCGAGGAGCAGCCCCCGCCGGCGGTCGCGGACGGACCGGTGGACGGCCCGCCGCTGCTCGACCGGGACGGCACGGAGAGGCGGGGACTGAAGGCGCTCGCGGACCTGCTCGTACCGACTCCCGGACTCGATGCCGAGGTGATCCTGCGCAACATGCTCCGCCTGGAGGTCGTGCACGTGTCCTTCACCGGGGTGAGCGACGTACCGGAGCAGGCGGTCGAGCTCATCCAGGTCAGCTCGCTGCGCAAGGACCTGGTCACCGGCGTCCAGTTGCACCATTTCGGGGCGTTCTACCGGCAGTCCTGGCGAGCCAACGACTGGCTCCGCGGGCGCGTCGACGCCTCCGAGCAGCTCGTCCAGATGCTCTTGGCCCCGGAGCGATTGCACCAGCTCTACGGGACCCGCTGGGAGGTCGCCATGGCGGCGCTGAAGGATGTGGCGATCGGGGCGGAGGGCAATCCGTATCGGGACGACCTGGCTTCCGGCTGGGCGGTCTGGGAGCCACGGATCCAGGACGAGCTGAGGGTCCTCGAGAGCACGGAGCCGCTTCCGCGCACGTTCCCGCTCACGGCAGCACGGATCGCCCACCGGATCCGCACCGATTTCCTGCAGGCCGAGCTCGACTCGCTGGCCACCGCGGTGGAATCAGAGCCCGACCCGGTCGAGGAGGGATTGCGCTGGGCCGGCGAGGTCCGCACCGTGATCCCGCACGATCAGAACGCCCGGACCCGGCCCCAGCCCAGCCAGCTGGCCGAGTTGTTGCGTCGGAGCGAGGACATCGGCCGACAGTCGATCGCTGCGGAAGGTCGTCGGGGATCGGACACCTTCGCCCGGACGGCGACGAAGGCGACGGCCGCGCTGACCTCGGCAGCCTCCTCGGTGAAGAAGCCCAAGGCGGCGGTCACCCTGCTGAAGGGACTCCACGGCTACGCGCTCCTGCTCTGGGTCCTCGTCAACTTCCTGGCCTTCAGGAGCAACATCGGGCGGAACCTGACCGGCGTGGTGCTCGGTGTCGGCGGTGCACTCGTCGCCGTGGCCATCCTCGTTCCGGGCGTCCCCGCAGTCGTGCCGCTGACGGGCGTGGTCATCGTGCTGGCCACTGGCAGCGTCGCAGCCCTCCGGCATCCCCGGATCGTCCGCGGGCTCGCCTGGCGCGTGGTCGCGCTGCTGATCCTCGCCGGCGTCGGACTGTGGTGGCTGTTGAAGGACGAGAACGTGCCAGCTCTGCTACGCACGATTGCGACTCGCATCGTTCTCGTGGCCGCCATCGTCGGCGTCGGCTGGCTCCTGGGGCGCCCCCTGTGGACGTCGAAGGGGAAGCCGCGTCCGGCACCCCAGCGGCGGGCCCCCTCCACCCCCGGCACGGGCACGCCTTCCGGCCACTGAGCGCACGGTACGAGGACCCGGTGACCATCTGTCATCGAGCAGCCGCGGATCGGCGACTGCGCGCCGTGCCGCCCACGTTTCCGACACCGAAGCGACCGTCTCGTCGTCAGGTCAGTGGTCCGTGCGGGGCGGTCACCGTCACGATGGGGGCTCGCTCGTTCCGGAAGGCGGGGCCATGGGCACGACCAGGCCGCAGCACCACCGCTCCGGCGGCGCTGCGTCCTCGCTGCTCGGCGCCGCGGCCACCGCGCTGACGATCGCGTCGCTGCTCGCCATCTCCCAGACCACGGTGCTGCCGGCGGCGCGGGCCGTGGAGACCCGGACGGCGGCCGAGCACCAGGAGTCGCCGCAGGCCCTGGACTTCGAGCTGGTTCCAGGCCCTCTGCAGATCCCCACGATCGGCGTCGTCGCCCCGGGGTTCGACGACTGGTTCACGTCCGGCGCCGGTCTCGCGCCGCCTTCTCCGCCCCCGGCCCCACCTCCGGACGGTGCCCTCGACCCGTCGGCGACCCACGACTCGCCGGTCGCTGTGGCCCCGGCGCCGGCCCCGGCCACGCCGCCGGCCGCGACGCCGCCCTCGGCGACGCCGTCGATCGCGGTCGCCGAGGCGACGCCGGCCGTCCCTGCCGCACCACCGATCGCGACACCGAGCGCCGAGACGACGCCCCTGCCCCCGGCGACCCCGGCACCCACGGCCAGCCCCACGCCGACTCCTCCGGATGCGCCCGCACCACCCACATGCACGCCGACCGCCGTCACAGCGAAGAAGGACGGCGAGAAGAAGGACGCAGCGAAGAAGGACGCCGCGAGGAAGGACGCCGCCAACCCGTCCCCCACCGACCCGACCGCCGCAGCCGCGCCGGCAGCCGGCGCAGGAGGAGACGACCCGGCCGCACCCCCCGCTGTTCCATGCCCGTCCCCGTGCCCCTCCGACGTGACACCGTCGCCGGAGACGACCGCTCCCGACGGCGCGGCGACCCGCAACAGCAAGGACCGGCCCGCCGGCGGTCGCACTCCCCCGGCGACGTGCAGCGACCCCGCGAGCTCACCGGCCGA
>Ga0308174_10001160_pt1 | contig 12018 bp, 12 predicted proteins | sample PhyPR2_FD_203894 | JGI IMG/M metagenome (GOLD analysis project Ga0308174, IMG submission 203894) | Soil microbial communities from UC Gill Tract Community Farm, Albany, California, United States - DLSLS.P.R2 | ecosystem: Environmental > Terrestrial > Soil > Agricultural land | place: USA...
CGAGCCGCCCCAGGGTCAGCCGGGTGTGCAGCGAAGCCACCGGCTCGCCGGGAGCGCGACGGTCACGCACCTCGAGGTGCACCGACACCGCGGTGGTCTCGGCGACCTCGACCGCATCGCCGGCCGCGGCCACGACCGCCGCCACCTCGTCCTGCCGGGCGCTGCACCGCTCGAGGGCGGTCTGCCGGTCGCGGGCGCGCACCCGCACGGTGACGTCGACGTCGGCGATCTCCGGGTCGACGACGAGGAGCGCCTCGCCGCGGACCACCACCTGCGGAGCGACGACCTCGAGACTGCTCATGCGGAACCTCCGGGGGAGTGGGCCCGCGCAGTCTGGCGCACGCGGTTGCGGCTCAGCGACGGCGCCGGGTGCCGAAGACGCCGCGGCTGATCTCGCGGCCCAGGGCCGAGGCGGCCGACCGGGCGAAGGCGCGGAACGCCGACGACCCGAGGACGGCGCCGACGACCCCGCCGTCGTCCTGCTCCGACGCCTTCGTCCGGCGGGACGGGGCCGGCCGGGTCGGGGGCGCGGGTGCCGGGGACTCCGGTGCGGGGGCCGGGGGCGGGGCCAGCCGGGTCGCGAGCCGCTCGTAGGCCGACTCCCGGTCGACCGCGGCGCCGTACCTCGCCTGCAGCGGGGAGGCCGCGACGGCACCGGCGCGCACCGGCTCCTCGACGGCGCCCATCGACGACCGGGGCGCCCGCAGCATCGTCCATGCGACCGGCGTGGGGGCCCCGCGCTCGGACAGCACGGTGACGGCCGCCTCGCCGGTGCCGAGCCCGGTCAGCAGCTCGCCGAGGTCGTAGTCCTCGCTCTTCGGGAACGTCCGCACGGTCTTGCGGAGCGCGTCGGCGTCCTCGGGGGTGAAGGTGCGCAGCGCGTGCTGCACCCGGTTGCCGAGCTGGCCGAGCACCGCGCTGGGGACGTCGGTCGGGTTCTGGGTCACGAAGAAGACGCCGACGCCCTTGGAGCGGATGAGCCGAACGGTCTGCGTGACCGCCTCGAGGAACGCCTTGCTGGCCCCGGTGAACAGCAGGTGGGCCTCGTCGAGGAAGAACACCAGCTTCGGCCGGTCCAGGTCGCCGACCTCCGGCAGCTCCTCGAACAGCTCGGCGAGCAGCCACATGAGGAAGGTGGAGAACAGCGCCGGCCGGTCCTGGACGGCCATGAGCTCGACGGCGCTGATCACCCCGCGGCCATCAGGCGCCTGCCGCAGCAGGTCGGCGGGCTCCCACGCGGGCTCGCCGAAGAAGACGTCGCCGCCCAGGTCCTCCAGCGCGATCAGCTCGCGGAGGATGACGCCGGCGGTCGAGGGGGAGAGGCCGCCGAGCCCCTTCAGGTCGGCCTTGCCCTCGTCGCTGGTCAGCCAGCCGAGGACGGCGCGGAGGTCCTTGAGGTCGAGCAGCGGCAGCCCGGCGCCGTCCGCGTAGTGGAAGACCAGGCCCAGCGAGCTCTCCTGGGTCTCGTTGAGGTCGAGGACCTTCGACAGCAGCACCGGACCGAAGTCGGTGATGGTCGCCCGGACCGGCACCCCGGTGCCCAGGCCGCCGAGGGTGAGGAACTCGACCGGGAAGCCGGTGGCCACCCAGGGATCGCCGGTGTCGGCGGCCCGTCGGGTCATCCGGTCCCCGCCCTCGCCCGGCTGCATCAGGCCGGCGAGGTCGCCCTTGAGGTCGGCGAGCACGACCGGCACGCCCGCGGCCGACAGCTGCTCGGCGATCAGCTGCAGCGTCTTGGTCTTCCCGGTGCCGGTGGCTCCGGCGATGAGGCCGTGCCGGTTCAGCATCGCCAGCGGCACCCGGACCGGGGCGTCGGGGTGCGGGCTGCCTGCCAGCACCACCGAGCCGAGCTCGATCGCCGGCCCGTCGGTCGCGTAGCCGGCGGCTATGCGGGCCGCCGCTGCGGTCGGGTCCGGGGCCGGGCTGGCGTCGCTCACGGCGGAACCGTAACGGTGGGCCGCCTGCCCGCGCCGGATGAGCCGCGGCGTCCTAGGTTCGGGTCATGCCCCTCGAAGGTGAGTACGAGCCGAGTCCGCAGCAGTGGGTCCGCGACCAGGTGGAGCTCTACGAGCGCACCGGCGGCCGGGAGGGCAACACCCTGCGCGACCGCGGGCTGCCGGTCGTCGTCTTCAGTACCCGGGGCGCGAAGAGCGGCAAGGTGCGCAAGCAGCCGCTCATGCGGGTGGAGAACGACGGCGCCTACCTGATGGTGGGTTCGCAGGGCGGGGCGCCGACCGATCCCGCGTGGGTGGCCAATCTGCGGAAGGCCCCGGACCAGGTGACCGTCCAGGACGGCCCCGAGCCCTGGGACGGCGTCGCCCGCGAGCTCTCCGGCGAGGAGCGGGAGCAGTGGTGGGAGCGGGCCGTGGCGGCGTTCCCGGACTACGCCGACTACCAGAAGAAGACCGACCGGCAGATCCCGATCTTCCTGGTGGAACGCCGCCGCTGACGCCCGGTCAGCGCGCCAGTGAGCGCTCCACCTCCACCGCGTCCTCGTTGACGCTGGCGTGCGGCTGGGGCATCAGGAGCAGCGCGATCATCGACACCACCGCGCAGCCGATGATGTAGATCGAGATCCAGGTCGAGGATCCGGTGTGCGCCAGGATCGCCGTCGCGATGAGGGGCGCCGGGCCGCCGGCGATCACGGATGCCAACTGGTAGCCCAGCCCGGCGCCGCTGTACCGGACGCCGGTACCGAAGGTCTCCGAGATCAGCGCGGCCTGCGGGCCGTACATGATGTCGTGGAGGACCAGTGAGATCACGATCCCGAGCAGGATGAGTCCGCTCTCCTTCGAGTTCAGCAGCCCGTAGTAGGGGAACGCGAACACGCCGACCAGGACGATGCCGGTGCCGTAGACCACCCGCCGTCCGAAGAGGTCGGACAGGTAGCCGAAGAACGGCACGCTGAACAGGCCGATGGCGGCGGCGACAAGGGTGTCGTTGAGCAGGTCGTTGCGGTCGAGTTCGAGGTGTTTCTCCCCATAGGCCAGCACGAACGTGATGAACAGGTAGAACGGCGCCTGCTCGGCCATCCGGACGAAGGCGGACGTGAGGATCGCCCGCGGCTGGGTGCGGATCACCTCCAGCACCGGTGCCTTGACCACGGCCTTCTCCTGGCGCAGCCGGGCGAAGGTGGGCGTCTCCAGGATGGCCAGCCGCACGTAGAAGCCGATCCCCACCAGGACGACGCTGATCAGGAAGGGGATGCGCCAGCCCCAGGACTCGAACTGCGCCGGACTCGTGGCACCGGAGACGACCCGCACGGCCAGCGTGGACAGCAGCAGCCCGATCGGCACGCCCAGCTGCGGGAGGCTGGCCATGAAGCCGCGCCGCTTGGTCGACCCCCACTCCATCGACATGAGCACCGAGCCGCCCCACTCGCCGCCCACGCCGATGCCCTGCACGATCCGCAGCACCACCAGCAGGATCGGCGCCCAGATCCCGATGGTCGCGTAGCCCGGGAGGAGCCCCATGAGCACGGTCGCGGCGCCCATCAGGCTGAGGGTCGCGATCAGCGCCGCCTTGCGGCCGATGCGGTCGCCGTAGTGGCCGAAGATCGCGGCACCCACCGGGCGGGCCGCGAACCCGACGAACTGGGTGCCGAAGGAGGCCAGCGTGCCGGCCAGCACGGACTCCCCGGGGAAGAACACAGCGGGGAAGACCAGCGCGGCGGCCGTTCCGTAGAGGAAGAAGTCGTACCACTCGATCGTCGTGCCGATGGTGCTGGCGACGGCGGCCTTGGTCCGCTGCGAGCGGGCGACCGTGGACGCGTCGCCGCGCGCCTGCCGGCCGTCTGCCGGTCCGTCGGGCCGATTGACCTCGGTGCTCATCCGGAGACTCCTTCCCCTGCCTTTGCCGCCCGGAGATGGACGGGAGTTCTGGCCCCCTCACGTTTCGCCTCCGGGACGGGCTCGTCAAAACGAAGGGCCGAAAGGACAACCGCGGGCCGGGCTCGCGCGTCTCAGTGGTGGTCGGCGCGCGGTGTGTCCGTGGCGTGCCGCGCGGAGGGAGCCGGGATCATGCTGGTCGCGCTCGGGGCGGGAGAGGCGGTGGCGGTGGACCAGCGGGTGGCGGTGGGGGCTGAGTGGGACGACGCCCTGGTCGACCTCTACCGCGCCCAGCGTCTCCCGCTGCTGCGCCTGGCGATCCTGCTCACCGACGACCGGGCCACGGCGGAGGACGTCGTCCAGGACGCGTTCCTCGCCCTGCAGCGCCGGTGGCAGGCGGTCGATCCGGCCGCCGCGGCGGGCTACCTGCGGACGTCGGTGGTCAACGCTGTCCGCAGCCTGCACCGGCGCCGCGTCGTCGCCCGCCGGCACCTGCACGCGGTCGGACAGGACGACGTGCCGCCGGCCGATCTCGCACTGCTGCTCACCGAGGACCAGCGGGAGGTCATCGAGGCACTCCGCACCCTGCCCCGGCGGCAACGGGAGGTGGTCGTGCTGCGCTACTGGTCGGAGCTGAGCGAGGCCGAGATCGCCGACGCCCTCGGCATCGCCCGGGGCACCGTGAAGTCCAGCGCCTCGCGCGCTCTGGCGTCGCTGCAGAAGCACCTCGCCGGCCAGTCTGGAGACCGCCGTGTCCGATGACCTCGAGCGGCGTCTCCGCGAGGCACTGCACGCGTACGCCGACCGGGTCGACGCGCCCGCCGACGAGTCCCTCCCGGCACGGCCCGCGGCGCCCCGACGGGTCGTGCGACGGTGGCGGGGGGCGGTCCTCGCCGCGGCCGCGGCTGCGGCCGTGGTGACCGGATCGCTGGTGGTCGTGAACGTCCGCGGCGACGAGTCCCCGAACGCTGCCGGGACCGCCGTGTCGGGGTCCGGGCAGATGCCCGCCGAGTCATCGCAGAGCGACAGCGCGACGGCCTCGGACCAGGCCCTGTCCGGTGACGCGGCGGCCGCGGACGGGTTCGCCCTGCCGCCCTCGCCCGAGCCGGGCGTCGCGTACGCCGTCTACCTCTCCACGCACTGCGGCGTCCGTGGCCTCGACATCGGCGGCGTCTGGTTCGCCGCCGACCCGCCGCTGGTGGAGGAGGGTGGCCACCCACCTGCCGGGTGGGGCAACCCCTTCCAGCCCGGCACGGTCACGATGCTGTCCGCCACGGAGGCGGTGTTCGCTGACGACGCCGGGCACGTCGTGCGGCTGCGGGCCGACGAGTCGGCCCGCCCGCCGCTCTGCGAATGACTAGGGCAGGTCGGCGGCACGCTCGAGGATCCGCTCGGTGGCGGCGTCGGGGAACGAGGTGAACGGGGTCGCGGTGACCGCTCGCTTCGCCCCGCGTCCGGTCAACTGCCAGGTGCCGACGACCTGCCCACCGAGGAGGACGGTGGGCCGGAACATGCCGTTGTTGCCGGGCACGATCCGCTCGGCGAACTCCGGGGCGAGGATCGTCGTCCGGTCGCGATAGCCGAGGACGAATTCGTCGAAGCCGGGCAGTAGGACGACGTCCTCGGCCTCCTTGCGACAGGCCGCGAGCCGGTCCGGTGTGGTTGGGTCCATCAGGTGCTCGACCCCGTCGACCTCGAGCGCGGCCAGCTCCGGGCGGACGACGGCCAGCCCCGCGCGGGCGTCGCGCAGGGGGATCCCCGCCCAGCGCGCGAGGTCGTGCACCGTCGCCGGGCCGTGCCCGAGGAAGAAGCGCCGCGCGAGCTCGCCGAGCGCCTCGTCACGGCTGAGCCGACGCCGCGCCGGCACCCAGTCGTCGACCAGCACGAACAGCTGCTCGCCCGCGCCGTCCGTCGGGCCCAGGCACACGGTGCCGGTGCGGGCCAGGTAGCCGAGCAGGTGGTAGCCGCGCTGCCCCGCGGTGGCCACGCCGCCGGCGTCGATGGCGGCGAGCAGCTCGACCCGGCGCAGGCGACCGCCGCCGGCCAGCGCGGCGCTGACGAGCTCGCGTGCCCGCTCGGCGTCGGGCTCGGTCAGACCCAGCTGCGCCCAGCGGGCGGTCAGTGCCGTCAGCGATCGGGAGGCGAGCAGCTCGACCATCCAGCGCAGGTCGTCTGCGGCCAGCAGGTGCAGCGTCCCGCGCATCGGCCAGGTGCGGACGATCTCGCCGTCGTCCACGGCGACCTCGACGTCCTTCCGCCGCCCGGCCGCCGTGCGCAGGGCGACGGACGTGACCGCGCCCGGGAAGTCCTGCGCCTGGACGGCCCCGAGCCGTTGCACAACCTCGACCGGGCTCGCCGCCCCCGGACCCGCGAGCCACTGCGCCGCGAGCCGCAGCAGGGCGACCTCCCGCGCCGACGTCATGCCCCCACCGTGGCAGGCGGGTACGACAGACTCCAGCGCATGCGGGCGCGCGACTGGGACGAGCGGTACGCCGAGCGGCAGCAGTGGTCGGCCGAGCCGAACGCGCTGATCGCCGACCTGCTGTCCGGCCTGCCGCCCGGGGACGCCGTCGACCTCGCGGCCGGCGAGGGACGGCACGCGCTGTGGCTCGCCGGGCTCGGCTGGCACGTCACGGCCGTCGACTTCTCCGACGTCGGTCTGGCGCGCGGCCGCGCGCAGCCCGGAGCCGACCGGGTCACCTGGATGACCGCGGACGTGACCACCTGGACAGCGGAGCCGGAGAGTCTCGACCTGGTGCTCGTCGCCTACCTCCACCTCGCCGAGGCGGACACCACGGCGCTGTTCCGCCGGGCCGTGGGCTGGCTCCGGCCGGGCGGCCGGCTGCTCGTGCTCGGGCACGACGTCGACAACCTCACCGCGGGGGTGGGCGGTCCCCAGGAGGCCGAGCTCCTGCACAGCGTCGGCCGGCTGGCTCCGGTCGCGGCTCTGCTCGACGTCGACCGGTTGGAGCAGATCCGCCGGCAGACGCCGGCCGGCACTGCTCTCGACACCCTGCTGTGGGGCCGCCGACCTGCCGCGGACAGCGGTATCCGGCGGTAGCCTGCCGCCATGATGGGCATGGGCGGTGCCGGCGGACGTGACGCCGCGCGGCGCAGGCGGATGGTCGCGATGCTCATCGTGTTCGCGATGGTGCTGGCGGCGGGCGCGACGATCCTGTCGATCCTGCTCGCCTGAGACCGAGCGCCTATCCGGGGTGCTCGGCTCGCTGGAGCAGCTCGATCACCTCGTCGTCGCTCGTGGGTCGGAAGTCGTCGTAGAACTGCCCGACCGCGCTGAAGTGCCGAGGGGAGTGCAGGCACACCAGTCGGTCGACGTCCGCGGCCAGACCCCGCCCACTCTCCCGGGCGCAGACCGGCGCCGCGAGCACGACGCGGGCGGCACCCAGCGCCCGCGCGACGGAGCAGGCGGCGCGGGCTGTCGATCCGGTGGCGATGCCGTCGTCCACGACGACGGCGACGCGGCCGGTGAGCGGCACGGAGAGCCGGCCGCCGCGGAAGCGCTGCACGTACCTCTCCACCTCGTCCCGCTCGCGTTCCCCGGCTCGCGCGAACTCCGCCTCCGAGACGTGCGCCAGCCGGACCACGCGCTCGTCGACCACCTGAACCCCGCCCTCGCCCACGGCGCCCATGGCGAGCTCGGGTTGCCCCGGCACACCAACCTTGCGGACGACGATCACGTCCAGCGGTGCGGACAGCGCCCGGGCCACCTCGGCAGCCACCGGCACCCCGCCGCGGGGCAGGCCGAGCACGACGACGTCCGGCCCGCCCTCGGGCCGCAGCACGTCGGCGAGCTGCTGCCCGGCGTCCTTCCGGTCCCGGAACCGCACGATGTGATGTTCGTCTCCCGAGCGATGCTTCGACAGGTGCAATGCGGTCGTCGTTCCGGGACAACACGCGGGGCGGGACCTTCGTCCCTGGTACGGAACGCATCCGTCCGTGAAGGTATGCGTCCACGGGAAACCACTCCTGCCACTCCGGTGGCACGCGTAGCGAAGGACCGTTCATGGCGTTGGCAGTTCTGCCCTCGGGTCCCGACCTGTCCGTCCGTTCCGCCACTGTCCGACTGGCCCAGGAGTTCCCCGAGCTCCAGCCCGGCTCGATCGTGCTCGTCGTCCGCACCTGCCGCGAGGAGCTGCGCGGCTCGCCCCAGGAGGCACTGCCCGAGCTGGTCGAGCGGCTGGCCCGTCAGCGGCTGCGGGTCTCGCTCTCCTGAGCCGCCGCTCGTAATCCCGGTTGCCGCGTCGCGGATGATGACGCGGTGGGCTACGTCGACGTGAGCGGGGTCAGGCACACCCTCCCGGACGGGCGGGTGCTCCTGGACGACGTCAGCTTCCGGGTCGGCGAAGGCGTCCGAGCGGCGCTCGTCGGCGAGAACGGCGCCGGCAAGACGACGCTGCTGCGGATCATCGCCGGTGACCTGGTGCCCGAGGCCGGTGCGGTCGCCCGCGTCGGCGGACTCGGCGTGATGCGCCAGTTCATCGGCTCGGTGCGGGACGACACCAACGTCCAGCGCTTCCTGGTCGACCTCTCGCCCCCCGCCGTCCGCGAGGCCTGGGACGCGGTCGAGACCGCGGAGCTCGCGCTCATGGAGACCGACGACGAGCGCGGCCAGATGACCTACGCGCACGCCCTGTCCCACTGGGGCGACGTCGGGGGATACGACGCGGAGGTCACCTGGGACACCGTCACCGTGGCCGCGCTCGGCGTCCCCCACGACCGCTGCAAGTACCGCGAGCTGTCGACGCTCTCCGGGGGTGAGCAGAAGCGGCTGGCGCTCGAGGCGCTGCTGCGCGGGCCGGACGAGGTGCTGCTGCTCGACGAGCCGGACAACTACCTCGACGTGCCGGGCAAGCGGTGGCTCGAGGAGCGGCTGCTCGAGACCCGCAAGACGGTGCTGTTCGTCAGCCACGACCGGGAGCTGCTCGCGCGGGTTGCCGACCGAGTGGTCACGGTCGAGGGCGGCACCGCGTGGGTGCACGGGGGCGGATTCGCCAGCTACCACGAGGCCCGGGCGTCGCGGCACGACCGGATGGCCGAGCTCCGGCGCCGGTGGGACGAGGAGCACCAGCGGCTGATCGACCTCGTGCGCACCCTCCAGCAGCAGGCGGCGAACTCGCCTGACATGGCCTCGCGCTACTCGGCGATGCAGACCCGGCTGGCGAAGTTCGAGGCCGCCGGGCCGCCCCCGGAGCGGCCTCCGGAGCAGAAGGTCGCCATGCGGCTGCGCGGCGGCCGCACCGGCGTGCGCGCCGTGACGGTCGAGCAGCTGGAGCTGACCGGGCTGATGCAGGCGTTCGACACCGAGATCTTCTACGGCGACCGGGTGGGGGTGCTGGGCGCCAACGGTGCGGGTAAGTCGCACTTCCTCCGGCTGCTGGCCGGTCAGTCCGTCACCCACACCGGCGAGTGCCGGCTCGGCGCGCGCGTCGTCCCCGGCTTCTTCGCCCAGACGCACGCCCATCCCGAGTGGCAGGACCGGACGCCGGTCGACCTCCTGTGGCACGGCGAGCCGGGCCGGCCGGGCGTCGACCGCGGCCGGGCGATGGCCGCGCTGCGCCGGTACGGGCTGGCCGACCAGGGCGACCAGGTGTTCCGCACGCTGTCCGGTGGGCAGCAGGCGCGGTTCCAGATCCTGCTGCTGGAACTCTCCGGATCGACGCTGCTGCTGCTCGACGAGCCGACCGACAACCTGGACGTGCTCTCGGCAGAGTCGCTGGAGGAGGCCCTGGAGGCATTCGACGGCACGGTCCTGGCGGTGACCCACGACCGGTGGTTCGCCCGCTCGTTCGACCGCTTCCTCGTGTTCGGCGCCGACGGGCAGGTGTACGAGTCCAGCGAGCCGGTGTTCGACGAGACGCGGGTCCAGCGCGCCAGGTGAAGGCCCGCAGCTCCTCTGGCACTGGGCCGCGTCCTTCTACGAGGGGTGGGGAGGAGGGGGTCCTCCGTCAGCCGAAGGAGTAGCCCTCCCCGCGGTAGGTCGGCAGTGCGCCGGTGAGCCGGTCGCCGGCGAGGGTGTGCAGCTCGTTCACGTGCTCGCAGATCTCCCCGGCCTTCGCGTGCCGGAACCAGACGCGGTCGCCGACGCGGAGCGACGCCGTCCCCGGGCCGCGCAGCGGGGTCTGCACCTCGCCGGCGCCCTCGGTCGGCAGCCAGGACAGACCGGCCGGGTAGGTGGGTACGGGCAGCCGGTCCTTGCCGGGCGGCCCCGATGCGCTCCACCCCCCGCCGGCCACCGTGACCGTGCCGGGCGCCGGGAGCCGCGTGACCGGGGCGGCGAAGAAGGCCGCCGGCCGCGACGCGAACGCCCGGTAGCCGTCGAAGAGCACCGGGCAGTACAGGCCGGAGCCGGCGGCCACCTCTGTGACGGCGTCCTCGGCCGCGGTGCGCTCGACGCTGCCCGTGCCGCCGCCGTTGACGAACTCCAGCGGTGCCACGGCCGAGACGGCGGCGACGACCTCGGCGCGGCGTCCGGCCAGTTCGCGGGCGGACAGCTGCTGCATGCGACGCACGGCGAGCCCACGCAGCGGCCGGCCGGCCGGGGCGTCCTGCACGCCGGCGATCTGTGCCTCGTAGGCCATCAGCCCGACCAGCTCGAAGCCGCGCCGCTCGCTCACCTGCCGCGCGAGGGCTCCGGCGTCGGCGGGGGAGTGCACGGGCGAGCGCCGCACGCCGACGTGCACCCGGCCCCCGGCGGATCGCAGCGACGCGTCGACGTCCAGGCAGATGCGCAGCGTCGGCCGCCGGTCCGGGGGCACGACGGAGTCGACCAGATCGAGGTGATCGGCGGAGTCCACCATCAGCGTCACCCGGCCGGTCGCGGCCTCGTCGGCGGCCAGTCGCCGGAGCGCCGAGCGGTCGGCCGAGGGGTAGCCGACGACGACGTCGGTGCTCACCGGGTCGTCGCCGCCGGTCAGCCACAGGGCCTCGGGGAGGGAGTAGGCGAGCACGCCGGCAAAACCCGGGTGGGCCAGCACTCGGCGCAGCACCCCGCGGCTGCGGACCGACTTGCTGGCGACGCGGATCGGCTTCTCGGAGGCTCGCCGGGCCAGGTCGTCGGCGTTGGCGTCCAGCGCGTCCAGGTCGAGGACGGCCAGCGGCGGGTCGAGGTCGGCGCTCGCGGCGTCCAGTCGGGCCCGGGAGCGCTCGGCCCCGGTATCGGCATCGGGCAGGCTCATCACGGCGCAGCGTGCCGGTCGTCGCATCGGCGGGTCAACCCGCTCAGGCCGTTGACCTGCACTCGCCGGAGCAGCAGAGTGCCATCCACGGGGCGAGAGGAGTGCGCTCGACCGACGGAGGAGATGTGCGTGACGGAGTCCCCGGCACTTCCCGGTAGCCGCACGCGCTGGCGCAACTGGGCCGGGAACGAGCGCGCCGCCGCCGAGGTCGTGCAGCCCGGTTCGGCCGCCGAGGTCGCCGAGCTCCTGACGACCGCCGCCGCGGCCGGCCGCCGGGTGCGACCGATCGGCAGCGGGCACTCCTTCACCGGGATCGGCCGCCCCGAGGACATCCAGCTGACCTGCGCCGGCCTCACCGGGTCGATCGAGGTGACCGACGACGGGCTGGTCACCGTTGCCGCGGGCGTTCCGCTGCACCGGCTGAACGGCGAACTCATGCGGCGCGGCTGGTCGCTCACCAACCTCGGCGACATCGACCGGCAGACGATCGCCGGCGCCCTGGCCACCGGCACGCACGGCACCGGGGCGGCGTTCGGGGGCCTGGCCACGCAGGTGCGCGGCCTCAAGCTGGTGACGCCGTCCGGCGAGGTGCTCGACTGCGACGCGACCCGGCATCCCGAGGTCTTCTCCGCCGCGCGGATCGCACTGGGGGCGCTCGGGGTCGTGACTGCGGTGACGCTGCAGGCGGTGCCGGCGTTCGCGCTGCGGGCCGTGGAGGGGCCGGGCACCCTCACCGCCGCGATCGAGGGCTTCGACGAGCTGATGACCGGCACGGACCACGTCGAGTTCTACTGGTTCCCCCACACCGACGTGACGCTGCTGAAATCCAACACCCGCGTGCCGATCGAGGAGGGGCTCGCGCCGCTGTCTCGATGGCGGGCGGTCTGGGACGACGAGATCCTCGCCAACGGTGCCTTCGCCGGGGTCGTCGCCGCCGGACGGCGGGTGCCGGCGCTGGTCCCGCCGCTCGCCCGGATGTCGGCCCGGGCGCTGGG
>Ga0308174_10001162_pt1 | contig 12005 bp, 8 predicted proteins | sample PhyPR2_FD_203894 | JGI IMG/M metagenome (GOLD analysis project Ga0308174, IMG submission 203894) | Soil microbial communities from UC Gill Tract Community Farm, Albany, California, United States - DLSLS.P.R2 | ecosystem: Environmental > Terrestrial > Soil > Agricultural land | place: USA...
AAAGAAGATCTGCCCCCCGGGTTTCAGCAGCTTATGGATCGCCGCCAGCATGTCAGGCAAGCAGCCCGTGGACAGCATTCCCGAACCAATGACGTAGTCAAATTGTTCGGCCGTAGCACGTTCCTCGAACTCCGAGGCTGTTACAAATTCGACGTTCGGGAGCGATGGTGTCTTTTCACCCAGCTCCGGAGAAAACACTACCGCGGTTATCGGATTCTCGCCATCGAGCACGGACGCAAGTTGACGCGTCCACTGTCCCGAGCCCGCACCGAGTTCAAGGATTGTTTCTCCGGGGAGAATATGCAGAAAATGCTTGACGCCCAATGCGCGCCAGCGTAACTTCAAGGGAGCGCTTTGCTTATGTCGCTGCAGGCGTGTCTCATGAGCGCGCTCTGCGTGTTGCAGATCCTGCTCAAACCGCTGAAAACTAACCACCTCTGCGATTTCCAACATCTGTTCGCATTCAACGAACAGTATCGCATGGAAAGCTATAAGAAAAACCTGGGAGCATAGACCCGGGGTACTAAGCGCGTATCCCCGGGTCCTAGGACCGGAAAGTTACCAGGAATAGTAATTTTGTTGGTCGGTATACAGGGCCCCGCCCGTGTCGACCGACAGATTGGTCGTAAACACCATCAGCTCGGACATGGTCCCCTGCATCGCCCACGTTGTGCTACTGTCGTCCGCACAACCGATCATCAGGGAGTTCGCCGCAAAATTCCCGGAGCTCGGACTGGAGACAACGGTGCCGGTGCCGACGTAAAGATTCATCGCCGTTCCCGTAAACTGCGAATCCATCCACATCGGCGTGTCCATCGGAGTCGTCACACTGTCGTTTTCCGCTCCGTATCGTATATTGCTAACCCCGTTCGAAGTAGCAGTCCGAAGCAGGACGTCGGCGTTGTTCACGCTCGCGGTCCCACTGTTCGCGCTTCCATCCCAGACCTCCAGCATCACCGCCCAAGCCGGCGATTTGGGGCTAAGTGCCGCAAGCATCACCGCTTCAAGCTTCTGGCCAGTTACGGAAACCGGCGCCGTGAAGCCGACCGTGCCCGGTTTCCACTCGAGCGCCGGCACGCCGCGCAGGCCGCCCTTGATCAACTGTCCTGAATCCACAACGATCGGCTGCTTCGAAAACACCGTTTGAGTAGCATCGGCTCGGTTCCCTGACTGGTCGTACCATTTGCTTACAGAACATGTATTACCGGTGCAGAAACTCATCAGAGCCGTTGCATCCAGGTCGCCAGCTGACGCGAAGCCAATGTCGGCCGATGCCCCGTCTGTCCAGCGAACCACCCGGATACCGCTTCCACTGTAGCTGCCCGTGAGCCGTCGCAGAGAGTAAGCTGCCACCGGCCGCGGAACCCCATTCGCATCAAGGACACCAGCAAATGGAGTCCCTGGTGCAGGCGTAGGGTCGGGCGAGGCGGCGGTGATGATTTCGACTGGCGAGGTGTACATCTGGTACGTGAAAGCAGTCGAGAGGTTCGGGTACGCAGACCAGTCTGCATTGAAATTCCCTGTGGACATCAGCGTCATCGTGGTTCCGTTCAAGGCGCTTCGCTGCAGCGGAACGGGGTTGTAGTAGCCCTGCGTCGGCCAATTTCGGTTGTCGATCAGGTTCCACGGGCCCCATGGATGCGGTGCTTCATAGGTGATCCATTGTGAGTTCGCGCTACTTGCCGAGGACGTTTGAATGCTGTTCGGGTAATACCACTCGAACAGCAGATAGCGGTTCAGCGCGGGGACATATTGAATGGCGGGTTCGCTGAGGTGGCCATCGGCCGACAGGATCGGCTGAACTCCCGTGATGGAGGAAGCCCATGCCGCGTCAGAATTTCCGTCGCCCCCCACGTAGTAAGCAATATCGGACGGATTCAGGTTCGGCAGTTTAGCTTTCGGAATACGCGCCAGGTACAGCGCATTGCCGTTGTTCCAGTATCCGTCGTTACCAATGATGTACGCATACGCATCGGCATTATCGACACGATAACCAGTGGACCCGTCATCCGCGCCGTACATGACAAACGCGGACGCCCCGAACAGCGTGTGAGACCCAAACATGGTTGCATCCGCGGGATACGTCATGCTTCCGTTCACGTTGTAAGTGTTGGGACTCTGAAAATTGCTCCAGCTTCGGCCGTGATCTGCCGATTTGATGATCTGGGCGCTCAGATGCTGGACGGCGCCGTTACCGGCATAAGCGCCCACGCGCTCCGTAATCATATATATGTTTCCGCCCTGGCAGTACAGCCCTGAAGCCTTTGCCCCCAAATTGTCGCTACCCGCATGTCCGCCCGCGCTGCCGTACGAAGAAAGGTAGTTCACGTCCGCACCCAGCACTGGTGATTCGCTGATCAGCTTTCCCAGCATCTGGTTAGAACCGCCCGGCAGGCCCAGTCCAAACCCGTTGGAATCGTCCAGCGTCACGTACGTAGTGCTGTCGTTGCTGATGCAGTTGTAGAACGTGTCTCCGTCCATTTGCTGGCCGCTCGCGTTATAGGGTGTAAACCCGCCTACGGAAAGGCCTGTAATCGGCGTGCTGCTCGGTTCTGCGGTCGTCGTCACGTTAACCGGGGCAGACCCCGAAGAGCCACTCGCGGTCCTGGATTGAACCTGGCATGCGTACGCCGTTCCAGGCTTGAGGCCCGCGACAATACCGGAATGGGACGTCACGCTCGCCTGTGTGCCGTTATCGACGGCGTTGAACGTGTCGCTGCCGGAAGCAGCCCCGCACCGCAAAATCGAATCCGATGCTACGGAAGTCTGCCACGTAACTTGCGCCGTAGTCGCAGATGTACTCCAACTCACGTTAGAGATGCTGGTTGCAGGCTGAACCTTCTTCGCCGAGAGGAGTTGTACTGACGACAGAGCCGTGACAGTAGTGAAAATTAACGTAAGCGCCCGAGATTTGAACATGGGATCGATGAATACGTTCGGCCTTCGGTGAGCTTTTCTGCCTCAGAAAAATCTGATGCCGCTCTTGTGGATCAGGGCAGGAGTGAGCGGCGAAGAAGGTTAAGGCGTTGTGTGTCGGGCATGAGAGGATGCCACTGCGGGCACGTCACTCGCCTCCGCAGGAGCACCCGGCATGAAAAGTCTGCCGCAGCTATCAAGGGACAGACGCTAGCGGCAATATGGTCCTGAACGTGCTTGGAAACAATCTAAGGACGGGAATCATTAGCCTCAAAATCAAATAGCTCGTCTAAGGGTCGCACCGGCAGGGAGGAGCCCCTCGTTCGCTGTGAAGCCGGAGAAGAATGCCTACCCAAAGCGGCCGTCGTGATCGCTGGAACTTCTTCGATTGGCGGGCAGCAATGGCCGAGGCAAGAGCACTATGGTCCGCAAAGTGTGACGAGGCAGTGATGTCGGTTGGATCGCTATGAGAGGATTGCGGGGTGGTAAGCGTGATTCTGCTCTTACGCCTGGCCATACACCACTGGCGTGCCGAAAATCCGTTCTTACGGAACCAACTGGCCTGATTCCAAGGGCGTGAGAAGAAAGCAGCACCGACGACAGTTGCGGATCGGTTCATATTTTCCGAGTTCGCTTGGGCTACTTCGCTTCAGCTTGGCCCGGTAGGCCACTTTTGGAACCAGCTGATTCCACTTAGCAGGTCGCCTGCTCGATGGGGCAATGCCGCTTCGTGAAGACTAACTTGCCCGGCTGCTTAGCAGCACTTCCCATTCTGAAATTTACGGCGAAGCCGCACATCTGAAAACCGACACCACTCCTCTCTGGACGGCTGTCGTCCGGTTGCCTTCAGATATCTCGCGTATGCGTTCTCGTCTGCCAGTTCTTTCGCCAGATTCGTTACTGCCACGAGCAACTTACGTAATGCGTTCATGTCCGCTCGGTCTCCAACCGTGAAATCACAAATGGAGTCTCCGCACTGATCTTGGGGCGCGTGCCTCTCAGCAGTTCATACCAGACCCAGGCCGAATCCACGACCGTGATCGTCACCAGCAACATGAAAACGGCGCAAACTGCCGCGTCCAACTGATTATTGAAGATCTGAGTCTCAGTGTTCGCAAGGTTTGCCGCTCCAATCTTTCCAGCCGCAATCGCACTCTGAAGTGCCTTTGACTGCGCCAGAAACCCGAGCCGCGGCTCCGGAGAAAAGATTTTTTCCCAACCTGCGGTAAACGTCGTGCAGATCAGCCATGCCAGCGGGGCCACTGTCACCCACACATATTTGGCGCCGTGCATTTTGATGAAGACTGTAGTCGCGACGCATAGCGCGATGGCACCCAGCAACTGATTGGCGATTCCAAACAACGGCCAAAGTGAATTGATGCCGCCCAGGGGATCGACCACGCCTTGATATAGAAAATAGCCCCATGCCGCTACGATGGCTGCGCTCGATCCAATCACTCCGGGCATCCAGCCGGTTTTTCCCCACGGTTTGTGAATGTTTCCTAGCAGGTCCTGCAGCATAAAACGTCCGACGCGTGTGCCGGCATCGATAATCGTCAATATGAACAGTGCTTCGAACATAATGGCGAAGTGATACCAAAAGCTCAATATTGCTTCTCCCCCGCCCGTGCGGGCAAAGATATGGGCCATGCCTAACGCAAGTGACGGCGCGCCGCCAGTCCGTCCGAACAGTGTTGTTTCATCTACCTGTTTCGCTAAGTGGCTCATCTGTTCAACGCTCACCGGAAAGCCCCAATGGGAAATGCTGGTTACTGCCGCCACTGGCGTACTGCCTACCACCCCCGCCGGTGAATTTACCGCGAAAAACACCCCCGGCGCCAATGCTGCTGCCGCCACCAGCGCCATAATGGCGACAAAGCCCTCCAACAGCATCGAACCGTACCCGATCGGCCAAGCATGCGACTCTCTGGCCACCATCTTGGGCGTGGTACCAGAAGAAATCAGCGAGTGAAAGCCAGAAATAGCGCCGCATGCAATCGTGATGAAGCAAAACGGGAAGACCTTCCCTGCGAAGATAGGCCCGAGTCCGTTGGTGAACTGGGTCAGCGGAGGCAGTTGCAATTGCGGCCGGGCAATTACAATTCCAAGCGCTAACAAAAATACAACGCCTAATTTGATAAAGGTGCTCAGGTAATCGCGTGGCGCGAGCAGTAGCCAGACCGGCAGTGCACTTGCAAAGAAACCGTAGATGATCAATCCCCATGCCAGCGCTACGCCTGAAAATGTGAACACCAGGCTCCAGTGTGGTGAGTGCGAGACCGTTTGTCCACCTACTACTGCGAGCAGCACCAGAGCGAAACCAATTGCAGAGCATTCCAGCACTCTCCCCGGCCGCAAGTAGCGCAAATAGAGCCCCATGAATAGAGAAATCGGTATAGTCGCGGCAATGGTAAAGGTGCCCCACGGGCTTCCCTTCAGTGCGTTGACAACTACCAGCGCGATGACTGCCAGCAATACGATCATGATTAGAAGGACTGTCACCAGCGCTACCAGGCCGCCCGTCCTCCCGATCTCCTCACGAGCCATTTGACCAAGCGACTTGCCGTTGCGCCGCATGGAACAAAACAGGATAGTGAAGTCCTGTACCGCGCCGCCCAGTACGGCCCCAAAGAGAATCCACAGGAACCCGGGCAAATAACCGAATTGCGCAGCTAGGGTGGGTCCCACTAGCGGACCAGGTCCGGCAATCGCCGCGAAGTGATGACCGAACAGAATCCATTTGTTCGTAGGTTCATAGTCCAAGCCATCGCGTAAGCGTTCGGCTGGTGTAGCCCGCTGGTCGTCAAGCACCATGACTTTGGCAGCTATGAACTTTGCATAGAATCGAAAACCAATGAGGAATATGCTCACCGCCGCAGCTACCAGCCAGAAGCTGTTCACTGGTTGGCCGCGATTCTCAGAAATCACGGCCAAGCAGCTTGCGGCCAGAACGGCCAGCGCTGCCCACAGAAGGCTATAGATATGCTTCCGCATGATTGAGGTAAGCCCTCAGATTACCAACCGCTCGTAGGAATAAAGGCCGCGGTATATGTAAGTACTGCCATCCTTGAACCGATCAGAACGGTAACTCTGCCGGGCGATCGATGTTCCGGCCGACACCATCTGTCAAACTTGTAGGATGGAGGCTGGGCTCCGCACGTCCTCATTCCACGCATAGTCGACTAGTCGCCAGCGCACTCGGGATTGATCACAAATACAGATGGCATCGCATCTCCAATCAGAAGATTTTTAGCGTGCTTGTAGCTTAGAAATTCAGAAGAATGAATACAGCTTTCAACGGCTTGGATCAGGGATCTGCAATTGATTTTTCCGCGGCGGAGTTTCGTGCCGCCTGTGGATTATTTCCCACTGGCGTCACGGTGGTCAGTCGAAGGCTTGAAGACGGACGACCCTATGGGATGACTGTAAGCTCCTTTACTTCGGTCTCACTAGACCCGCCCCTCATTCTCGTCTGCATCGAGAGAGAGGCGGGATTTGTAGCGGATTTGAAAACCGGTCTCCCGTTCTTAGTGAACGTTCTCGGCGAAGATCAACAGCACCTGGCAAAACGCTTTTCAAATCGGCGTGAAGAAGATCGATTTTCGGGTGTGGATTGGACTCCTGACTGGGCGAATGTTCCACGTCTGGAAGGCACGGTCGCAAGCTTCCGCTGTTTACTCTCAGAGGTTGTGGAGGCTGGGGACCATCTAGTCTTGCTTGGGGCCGTGCGCGGTTTGGAGCGTCACCAGGGCAGAGCACTGGTTTGGTGTGAACGCGGGTACCACTGCTTACCCACGCCTAAATAGCACGGCGTGCTAGATTCCGAACGCGTGTTTCAGCGCGTCTCTGGCCGGTCTGGCTGCGCTCAGCCCCGGCTTGGAGGAGTCCTCCCGCTCTTCTTCCGCCAAGACCCAGCCAGACCACTTCTTGCTTTTGAGTGCGGTGGCGACCTGTGCAAGCGGAAAATCACCCTGACCCAACGGCACTTGGCTGCGTTTTGCGAAATCACGGAGGTGAATTCCCGCTAACCGGCCATCGTGACTGGAAATAAAAGCTGGAACATCTATACCCGCTCGAAAAGCATGCCCGGCATCGAGCAGAAAGCAGACCAGCAGTGGATCCGTGGCCGATAGGAGGGTTTCAATTTCTGGCTGAGGGCCTTCGAACTCTGGACCGTGGTTATGGTACGCGAGCTTCAACCCGAGGGCTTGTATTCGGGTGGCGATCTCGTTCAGCGCTGCGGCTTTCTTCTGTAGTGATTCAGTTCGCCGAATTCCCAGAGCCGGGGCGCCGCTCAGGATAAGCCGCTCCGCACCCAACTTTGATGCGGCTGTTGCTACCTTCAGCACGAGACCAATCGGAGCAAGCCGAGTCTCGGCGTCGTACTCATGCAAAAATATGTGAACGCCGAAGAATGTAAGGCCGTGCTGATGGCTGTGAAGGCTTCCTCGCTCGTCCGCGAGCGGCAAGATGTTTCGAAATCCGGTTTCAAACCCGCCGAATCGCAACTGATGGATTTCTTTAAGGGTTGCGAACAGTGTCTCGGGTTGGCTCGGATCCACAGGCCAAGCATTTGTCTGACACCCGACCTGGATCTGACCTGGATTCATTCCTTCATCGCTCATTTACAGAACCCTCCGAATAGCTGAAGAATGTCCCGAAGTCCATCAACATGATAGACTTAGCGCAAGTATGAGTCGCGCCGGTGAGGAAGCGGGGAAAGCAACGGATCGTGCGGTCGTGGCCTCCGGGAGCGCACGAAGCGGTCGCTGGCTCGTACTGGCGTTCCTTGTCGGCATCACAGTTATCAACTTCATCGATCGGCAGACTCTTTCAGTCCTCGCGCCGAAGATCCGCGAGCTTCTTCACCTTTCGCATGAGGCCTACGGGCGCATTGTGGCAGCCTTCCAGTTTGGCATGATGTCCGGTGAGTTCCCAATGGGTTGGCTGATGGACCGCTGGGGAGTTCGTCTGGGCCTTGGATTTGCTGTTTTGTGGTGGTCGGTGGCAACGGGCCTGCACGGATTTGCCAGGTCCGGTTTCGACTTGGCGCTACTTCGCTTCTGGATGGGAACCGGCGAGTGTGGCAACTTTTCGGGTGGGGTAAAGACGGTCAATGAGTGGTTCCCTCGGACGGAACGCGCGCTTGCCATCGGGATATTTAACAGCGGGACAATGATCGGATCCATCATTGCGCCGCCTCTGGTGGTGTTTCTGGCGCGCCACTACGGATACCGATACGCCTTCCTGGTACCTGCGATTCTAGGCGCCTGCTGGGTGCCCCTCTGGTGGAGATACTATGGCGCGATTTCGAAACTCAATCCTTGGCACACAAACTCCGCTGGAAAGAGTTCTTTCCGGAAGAGGAGCTGGGCTCTTCTGCGTTATCGTCAATCCTGGGCCATCATGGCGTGTCGCTTCCTAGTCGGGCCCGTTCTTCAGTTTTACTGGTATTGGATGCCCGACTACTTATACACAGTTCGCGGGCTGAGCTTGCGCGACATAGGTGCGTTTAGCTGGATACCTTTTCTGATGGGCGACTTAGGAAGTATTTCGGGCGGCTGGGCGGCTGGACTTCTATTAAGGCGGAACTTTAGCGCGAAGCAAGCGCGTCAGATCACAATGTACGGTGGCGCCCTTCTCTGCCTGGCCAGTTTTGCGGTTTACTTTGTTCCAACAGTGCCGGAGGCGCTGGGTGTAATCGGGATCGTCCTGTTCGGACATACATTTCTTTCCGCAAATATGTTCGCATCTGTAACCGATATGTTTCCGGACAATGCTGTGGGCCGCGCTACCGGGCTACACGGAATCTGCGGCGGCCTATCCGGATTTCTTTTTCCATTGTTGACGGGATTTCTTGTGGACCGATTTTCATACTCGCCAGTGTTCGCCCTGGCAGCAGTCATGCCCCTTGCAGGTACAATCGCACTGTTCACTGTGAGCAAGGGCCTACAACCGGTCTCTCTCACCAACAACGATTCCTTGAGAGGCTCAACCAACTAACAATGAAACTGTTCTGGTTTATTCCAACGCAGGGCGACGGCCGGTATCTGGGTACAACCCATCGGATGCGCCAAACAGATCACGGTTATCTTAAGCAAATCGCCCAAGCCGTGGACCAGTTAGGCTACGAAGGCGTACTCTTGCCAACGGGTAATTCCTGCGAGGACGCGTGGGTAGTCGCCTCGACGCTTGTACCTGTTACGAACCGCCTGAAGTTTCTTGTCGCCGTTCGACCAGCGGTCATGTCGCCCACCTTGTCCGCTCGTATGGCAGCTACCTTTGACCGGTTTTCTGACGGCAGACTCCTGATCAACGTCGTCACGGGCGGAGATCCGGAAGAGGCGAAAGGTGACGGAGTGTTCCTTTCGCATGACGAGCGCTACGAAGTGACCGACGAGTTTCTAAACGTCTGGCGCGGGTCCATATCGGGTGAGCCGACGACCTTTAAAGGCAAGCATCTTCATGTCGAGGGAGCCAAGGTCATCTATCCGCCCCTACAGCGGCCACACCCACCGCTATACTTCGGCGGTTCTTCCAAAGCTGCTATCGAGCTCGCCGCCCGCCAGGTTGATGTTTATTTGACCTGGGGAGAACCTCCTGCGCTTGTAGCCGAGAAGATCGAGACCGTTCGCAAGAAAGCTGCCGAAGCTGGACGTACCTTGAAGTTTGGGCTCCGAATACATGTCATCGTGCGGGAGACCAGCGAAGAAGCATGGCGGGCGGCAAACGATCTCATCAAATATGTAGACGAAGAGACGATAGCCCGATCGCAGCGAGCACTTGCAAAGCTCGATTCGGAAGGACAACGCCGCATGGTTGCCCTCCACCAAGGGGATCGGGCGAATCTTGAGATCAGTCCCAATCTTTGGGCGGGTGTCGGTTTAGTTCGAGGGGGAGCCGGGACGGCGCTGGTGGGCGATCCCGAGACTGTGGCCAAGCGCTTCCTGGAATATGCTGATGTCGGGATCGACACGTTTATTCTCTCCGGTTATCCGCACCTGGAAGAATCGTACCGTGTGGCGGAACTGCTTTTCCCGTTATTACCTCTCTCCAATTCGGATTCGCCAGACGCAGCAAACCAGCGCCGCACCGCCGGTGAAGTCGTGGGAAACGAGTTCCGGGTCGTAAAGTAAGTCCGACATAGTTAAACGCATCCGAGGGGCAGGAAGACTGCCCCTCAGCCCAGTGCCGCAGTAGCAAATAAAAGAACATCTTCAATGCAAACTGCATGACACGAGGGTCGGCGGCGGCTGTGATTGTTCCAAAGGTCACGCCGGCCGATACTGTAGCATTCGGGTTGTTGAAGTTCGCTCGATTCTGGATGTTGAAAGCCTCCGCGCGGAACTGGAGGCGGAACCGCTCGGTGAATACAAAGTTCTTAAAGATGGAAGCATCCACATCGAAAAAGGCCGGTCCCCGCAAGCTATTCCGGCCGACATTCCCAAAGGTTCCGATGGCCGCCTGGATGAACGCCGCTGTATTGAAGTACTCCCGCACTTGATTGGCTCCTGCCGGACGCGCTGGATCACCGACCAGGTCCGCATAGTCGTTTCCGATCCCCGAGCGAGATCGATCCGTCCACTTACTACCGTGAACGGCAACCCGCTGTAGAGGCTGGTTATGGCATTCAGTTGCCAGTCGTTCAGTAAGATGTTCCTGAACCCGGTCAGGTTGATGTGAGGCAACGCGTAAACCAGAGATAAGCTGAACCGGAATTTTTGATCGAAATCGGCCGGCCCTCGAGCGCTCCTGAAGTTGAACGGATTCGGGGGCCCCGCGTTGCCTTCCGTTGCGCTGGAGGTGTCGTCGATCGTTTTGCCCCAAGTAAAATTTGACAGCAGCGCGACTCCTTTGTTGAACCGCTTTGTTGCGTTCACCTGAAGCGACTCATACTCGGCGTATACGTACGGGCTCGCCAATTCTACAGCACCCAAGGCTGGATACAGACGACGGGAGTTTTCGTTGGCTATAGTTGCGCCAGACCCAAAGATTGCGGGGTTGAACTGGCGGGAGCCCATGATGTCCAGGGCGTGGTTCCCGACATAGGCGACGGAGATCGCCGTGCTCCCTGCAAATTGACGCTCCAGCGTCAGATTCCAATTCTGCACATAGCGGGCTTTGGATGTTGGGTCCAGCATGCCGCCGGACATCGGTGTCAGGAACTGATACGTGGAGAATCCGCTCGGTGTGATGTGGGCCCGTGGAAACGGGGTTCCGCCCGGATAGCCGGAATATGGGTTCGTGAAGCTTTGCGGGGCCGGAATGTTCAGATATAGGTCAGTGGGCTGTGTAGCATCGGTGCGCTGATACAGCAGTCCTTCAGGAAACTATAAAAAATGCCGTACGCGGCCCTTACTACGGTTTTCTGATCGCCGCCAACGTTCCACGCGAAACCGACCCTAGGGGCGAAGTCTTTCCAGTGATGCTTGAATACGGATTCCGGAATTCCCCGATCGCCTGGGAACAGTAGACCTTTTGGCGCGTTCGGAGCAATCGTGGACTGCACGCCCGGGACAAAGGCAGTGAGCGAGTTGTTGAGATCGATCGGCGGAAGCCAGGGATCCCAACGCAGCCCGAGCTTCAGCGTGAATTGCCGATTCACTTTCCAGTCATCTTGCACGTACAACGACGGTCTGTTCTCCCGGAGGTAGAACGTTCGTCCGTTGTCCTGGAAGAACTGAGATTCATATCCAAGATAAAAGTCGGTTAGTGCTGAGCCAGTCACCTGCCCGTTGAAGATGTTGTCCCCCGGAGTGTAGGAGTAGTCGTTCGCGTTGATCCGAGTCCGCTCGAAAGCTGCTCCGAAGTTAAATGTGTGAGCGCCCCAGACTTTCACCGCCTGCGCCCGGTATTCGAAAGTCGTGGGATCCTGCCGCAATGCGCCGCCAGAGAAAATGTTCACGAACCCGGATACATTGACCCGGATACCGGGAAACACCGGTACAGCTGTCCCGAGTGCCACCTGTTGTCCGAAACTCTGGAGCGATTGCAGACCTGGGTCAACCGGGATCTGCGTTCGCACGAATCTGCCGGCGCTGGCGTAGAACGTCGCGGTCATGGTTGGGCTGAAAACGTGCGTTTCGTTT
>Ga0308174_10001164_pt1 | contig 12001 bp, 14 predicted proteins | sample PhyPR2_FD_203894 | JGI IMG/M metagenome (GOLD analysis project Ga0308174, IMG submission 203894) | Soil microbial communities from UC Gill Tract Community Farm, Albany, California, United States - DLSLS.P.R2 | ecosystem: Environmental > Terrestrial > Soil > Agricultural land | place: USA...
TCTGACCGTGCCCGCCGAGACGTCCGGCCGGACCCGACAGCTGCCGCCGTTCCACTGCCCGTACTGCGGGGACGAGGAGCTCGTGCCGTACGGGGAGACGCCCGACGGCTGGCGCTGCGGCGCCTGCCTGCGCGCATTCACCGTCCGCTTGATCGCAACGGGGGTTCAGGACACATGACGATCGCGATCAGGCCGACCCCGCTGCTCGCGGAGGCGGCCGACGCGTGGTTCGACGGCATCGCCGACCCGGTCGAGCAGGCCCTCGCTGTGCTGCGCTGGGCCGGCGACACGTTCGGCGACGGTTTCGCCATCACGTCGTCCATGGCCGACGGGCTGCTCGCCCACCTGGCCGGCGAGGCGATCCCCGGCGTCCACGTGGTCTTCCTGGACACCGGCTACCACTTCGCCGAGACCCTCGGCACCCGTGACTGGATCACCGGTGTCCTCCCGATCACGCTGGTCAACGTCACGTCGCCGCAGACCGTCGCCGAGCAGGACGCGCTGTACGGCCCGAAGCTGCACGACCGCGATCCCGACCTGTGCTGCTCGATGCGGAAGGTGCAGCCCCTGGCCGAAGCCCTGGCCGGGTACACGGCGTGGGGGTCGGGCGTGCGGCGCGACGAGTCGGCGACGCGCGCCGGCACGCGGATCGTCGACTGGGACGCCAAGCGCGAGATGCTCAAGATCAACCCGCTGGCGGCCTGGAACCAGGACGACGTCGACGCCTACATCGCCCGGCATCACGTGCCGGTCAACCCGTTGGTCGACCTCGGCTTCGCCTCGATCGGGTGCGCGCCCTGCACCCGCGCCGTCGCGCCGGGTGAGGATCCCCGCGCCGGCCGGTGGGCTGGTCGCAACAAGACCGAGTGCGGTATCCACAGCTGACCTGATCGGCGGCAGGATGGGCGCATGCCCGGACCTGCGCGCCTGTCACCCGACGAACTCGCCGCCGCCCTGCACGGCCTCCCCCTGTGGTCCGGGGACGGGGACGGCCTGCGTCGCACGGTGCAGCTGCCGAGCTTCCGGGATGCGGTCGCGGCGATCGTGGCGATCGCCGACGTGGCCGAGGAGATGGACCACCACCCCGACATCGACCTGCGCTGGCGCACCCTGCATCTCGCGCTGGTCACCCACTCGTCCGGCGGCGTGACCGCGAACGACCTCGCCCTCGCCCGCCGGATCGACGCCCTGCTCCCCGCCTGATATCGGGGACTTTCGGCGCCGAAAGTCCCGTCAGGGAGTGACGGGCAGGACGAGGACGCGCAGCAGGCGGTCGGCCTCGGCGTCGGGGTCGTCGGTCAGCCCGGTGTGCACCGGTCCCGGCTGGACGACGGTGCTCCGCGGGGCCGTCAGCCAGCGGAACCGCGAGCCCAGCGCCTCCCGGCCGGCCGCACCGGCGCCGGGCTCGGCGGCGCAGACGTCGGCCGCCGCCTGCAGCGCCCGGCCGATCGCCTCGGCGTCGGCGGTCGGGTCGAGGGCGCGCAGCCGCTCGACGTCGAGGTGCACGCGGGAGCCGAGGTAGTCACGCTGCCGGCAGTACACGAGGACGCCGGCGTTCAGCGCCTCTCCCCGCTCCACCCGCGGGACGACGCGCAGCACCGCGTACTCGAAGGTGTCCTTCACCGTTGGGTCACTCCCTCGGGCGGCGGCGGGCCCAGCCAGGCCGGCCGGTTCTCACCGCGGGGCGCGCGACGGCGGCCCCCTCCCCCGGCGCGCGCGGCGTCGATCAGCCCCGGCAGCCAGGAGTCACGGGCGCCGAGCCGGGCCAGCAGCTGGTCGACGTACCGGGCGCGCACCGGCCCGGGGGTGTCGCCGTCGTCGGCCAGCCACTCGTCGGGCACCTGGGCGAGCACGTCCCCGAGCAGGGCCCGCGTCACCCGCGGGGCGAGTGCGGCGTCGGCGGCGGCCACGTCGGGCTCGCACTCGATCAGCGCGTGCGTGCTCGCGTCGTACGGGCGTGCCACGGCGGCCGCGGCGCCGGGCCAGTTGTGGTGGAAGGTCAGCGCGGCGCCGTGGTCGATGAGCTGGAGCCGCCCGTGCCAGAAGAGCATGTTCGGGTTGCGCCACGACCGGTCGACGTTGCCGACCAGCGCGTCGAACCAGAGCACCCGGCCGGCGAGCTCCCCGTCGACACCGTCGGCGCCGGCGTCGAAGTCGAGCGCGCCCGGCAGGTAGTCGAGCCCGAGGTTGCGCCCGGCGGAGCGCTGCAACAGCTCCTGCACCTCGACGTCGGGCTCCCCCACCGCCAGCTCCGGGACGACGTCGACCGTCACGAGCGCCGGCACCGGCAGGCCGAGCGCGCGGGCCAGCTCACCGCAGATCACCTCGGCGACCAGTACCTTCACGCCCTGCCCGGCGGCGCGCCACTTGACCACGTACGTGCCCAGGTCGTCGGCCTCCATGAGCCCCGGCAGCGAGCCACCCTCGCGCAGCGGGGTGACGTACCGGGTGGCGGCGACGGAGGTGAGCACAGTGCCGCGGAGGTTACCGCCGCGCGGGGGCGCGGCTACGAAGGGAGACTGGTCGCGTGGCGAACAGTGCACCCCCGACGACCGACGACGGCCGGTACGAACGCCAGCCGTTCCGCTTCACCGACCGGATCACCGCCGACGGGCGCGACGGCTGGCCGGCCGAGGCCGACCGGTACCGGCTCGTCGTCAGCCTCGCCTGCCCGTGGGCCAGCCGCACGCTCGTGACGCGCCGCCTCATGGGGCTGGAGGACGCGATCAGCCTCGGCGTCACCGACCCGATCCAGGACGACCGGAGCTGGCGGTTCACCCTCGACCCGGGCGACGTCGACCCCGTTCTGGGCATCGCGTTCCTCGCCGCCGCCTACGCGAAGGCCGACCCGACCTACACCGGCGGGGTGAGCGTGCCGGCGATCGTCGACGTCCCGACCGGCGAGGTCGTCACCAACGACGTCTTCCAGGTGACCCTCGACCTGGCCACCGAGTGGCGCGCCTTCGCCCGCGAGGGCGCGCCCGACCTCTACCCCGAGGCGTTGCGGGGCGAGATCGACGAGGTCAACGCGCGCGTCTACGCCGACCTCAACGCCGCCGTGTACGAGGCCGGCTTCGCGACCACCCAGGAGGCCTACGAGGACGCCTACCACCGGGTGTTCGAGTGTCTCGACTGGCTCGCCGAGCGCCTCGCCGGGCAGCGCTATCTGGTCGGCGACACGATCACCGAGGCCGACATCCGGCTGTTCACGACGCTGATCCGCTTCGACGCCGTCTACCACGGCCACTTCAAGTGCAACCGGAACAAGATCTCCGAGGACGCCGTCCTGTGGGCCTACCTGCGTGACCTGTTCCAGACCCCCGGGTTCGGCGACACCGTCGACCTCGACCACATCAAGCGGCACTACTACCAGGTGCACGCGAACATCAACCCGACCCGGGTGGTGCCGCTCGGCCCCGACCTCTCCGGGCTGACCAGCCCGCACGGCCGGGAGTCCCTCGGCGGCCGGCCCTTCGGCGACGGCACGCCGCCCGGTCCGCCGCCGGCGACCGAGGTCATCGCCCAGCAGCTGTAGCCGGGGCCACCGCGGCCGGCAGGAGGGTGAGCGCGACCCCGTAGCCGGCGCAGCTCCCGCCGTCGTCCGCGCAGTCGTCGAAGGGGCTGCCGAGCACCGCGACGTCGGCGTCGCCGGGAGGGGCGCCGGACGGGATGACGACGGTCGCGCGGAAGGAGCCGTCCGCGGCGACCGGGGCCGTCGGTGCGAACGATGACCCACCCGGCGGCTCACGTCCCGGCTTTCGCCTCCGCGCGCTCCTCCTCGATCAGCGCCTTGCTGCGGACCAGGCGCAGCAGGGTGACCACCAGCAGGCCGCCCGCCATGTTCAGCAGCGCCGTCCACCAGAACCAGGCCAGCCAGTCCAGGTAGCCGAACGGGGCCCCGGCGTGCAGGGCCGCGAAGATGATCAGCGAGTCGAGGATCGAGTGGAACAGCACCAGCCCGGCGAGCAGGAACGCACCGGCCACGGCCGCGACGATCTTGGCGATCTCGGTCTCGGCGCCGTGCTGCATGCGGGTCATGAGCGTGATGACGCTGCCCGCCAGGAAGGCCAGGCAGACCGACTGCAGGTCCAGCGGCGCATCGACGAAGGTCGCCGCCGACGTGACCGCCGTCCGGCCCAGCGGCGGCAGCGCATGGACGACGAGCCACATGACCAGCCAGCCGCCGACCAGGTTGGCGACCAGCGTGCCGAACCAGAGCTTGCCCAGCTGGAGCAGGTGCGCCCGCCCCGCGACCACGGCCGTCACCGGGACGAGGAAGCCTTCGGTGAACAGCTCGCTGCGGGCGAGGAGCAGCGCGACGAAGCCGATGCTGAAGGCGATCCCGCCGAGCAGGTGGCTGCCGGTCTCCGCGTAGACGGCCAGCATCGCCAGCACGCCCGTGGCCACCTCGAGCCCGCCGGCCAAGCCCGTCGTGAGCACCTCCCGCCAGGTGCGCTGCAGCCGCTGAGTGCCCTCGCGGACGATCCGGTCGAAAGCCTGCGACAGCTCGTCCTCGGCGGGGGCGTCGGTCTCCCCCTGCGCGACGCGCTTCTCGTCCACCGTGCCTCCTCAGTCGACGACACCGCACCGGTGGGCACGTCCTGTGCAAGCCGTCTACCCCCGGACGGCGCGCGGCCACACCTCGCGCGGTCCGCCGGCGGGCAGCAGGATCGCGATCATGGACCGCGCACTGCTGGACTTCGCCATCGAGCTGGTCGAGGAGGCCGGCGGTCTCGCGGCCCGGCGGTTCGCCGAGGCCGGCCCGTCGTCGGGCCGCCGCGGTTCGGGCACGCCCGCCGACGTCGAACTGGAGGAGTTGCTCCGCTCGCGGATCGGCGCCCGCTTCCCCGACGACGCCGTCCTCGGCGAGGAGTCGGGCCTGCACGAGGGGACGTCGGGCCGCCGCTGGGTGCTCGACCCGCTGAACGGGACGACGTTGTTCGTGCAGCGGGTGCCGACGTTCAGCGTGCTGCTCGCCGTCGAGGACGCCGACGGTCCGGCGGCGGCGGTCGTCGGCTACCCGATGAGCGACGAGATGCTCTACGCCGGCCGGGGGCTGGGCTGCTGGCACCAGGTGGCCGGCCGTGAACCGGTGCGGGTGCACGTCAACGACACGACCCGGCTGCGGGGCGCGCTCGTCGGCATGCTCAACCCGCTGACCTGGTCGGAGGAGCTCCTGGTCGCCCTGCACCGCGAGACCTTCCTGCTGCCCTGGGAGAAGGGCAGCCTCGACCTCGCCACCGGCCGCTGCGACGCGCTGGTCATCGCCGGCTATCCGATGGGCTACGAGGACCTCGCCGTCCTGCCGCTGCTGGTCGGCGAGGCCGGCGGGCGGGTCACCGACCTCGCCGGCCGGGACGTGCTGCACGGCGACGGCAGCGTGCTGGCGACCAACGGCCATCTGCACGAGGCGCTGCTGCAGGTGGTGGCGGGGCTTCCCCACGGCCGCGACTTCCAGGCCCTGCGCGAGCCGGCGCGATGACCGCGGCCGCGGTCCCGCCGCTGGTGACCCTGCACCTGTGGGGCGTGCCGGGCCGGGCGGTGCCGGCGGCCGTGCTGCGCATGGCGACCGAGCGCGCCGCGCTGCGGCGCACCCCCGGCCTGCGGTTCGCCAAGCTGCTCGGCACCGGCAGCGGCCGCACCTTCACCCCCCGGGACGCCGATCCCCGCCGATGGGGGCTGCTCGCCGTCTGGGACGACGACGCCGCAGCAGCCGCGTTCGCGGGCGGGAGCGTCGTCCGCCGGTGGCAGCGGATCGCCGAGGAGGAGTGGACCGCGCGCCTGCGTCCCCTGTCGGCCCGCGGCCGCTGGAGCCGCCGGGAACCGTTCGGCCGGCCGGCCCCCGCGCGCTGGGACGGCCCGGTCGCGGCGATCACCCGGGCCCGGCTCGCCCTCCGGCGGGCGCCGACGTTCTGGCGCGCCGTGCCCCCGGTGTCGGCCGACCTGCAGGGCAGCCCCGGGCTCCGGCTGGCCCTCGGCATCGGCGAGGCGCCGATCGGGCTGCAGGGCACCGTCAGTGTCTGGACGTCGGCCGCCGACCTCACCGCGTTCGCCTACGAGCGCGCCCCGCACGCCGCCGTCGTCCGCCGCACGCCCGGCGCGCGCTGGTACGCCGAGGAGCTCTTCGCCCGCTTCGCGCTGCTGTCGGCAGAGGGCACCGTCGGCGGCCGGGCGGTCTGACCCGCCGGGCTCAGCCGGTCGGGCCGAACCGCTCGACCCGGATCGCCGTCGGCGGCATCCCCATGCCCATCAGCAGCTGGGTGGCCGCCTCGGCGAAGGACTCCGACCCGCACACGTAGGCGGTCTGGCCCGGTTCCCACAGCGGCACGAGCTCCGCCGCCGTGAGCCGGCCCGCCGGGCGGATGCCGTGGGCCTCGCGGGTCAGGGCGATCAGGGCGCCGGCCCCGGACAGCTCGTCGCCGTAGGGCGTCGACGCGAGCGTGCGGCTGGAGACGGCGATCCGGAGCAGGTCCTCGCGGCCCAGCGCCTTGGCGTGCCGCAGCATCGCGATGAACGGGACGACGCCGTAGCCGCCGGCCAGCAGCAGCGCGGGGGTCCCGCCGTCCCAGACGAACCAGCCGCCGATCGGCCCGCGCACCTCCAGCTCGTCGCCGGGCTCGACGATGTCGGCCAGGTAGGTGGACACCTCACCGTCCTCCAGCCGCTCGACGAACAGCTCGACCAGCGGGTCGCCCGGCGCCGAGGCGACCGAGTAGGACCGCTGCGCGGTGTAGCCGTCCTCGGCGGTCAGCCGGACGACGTAGTGCTGGCCGGGTAGGTGGTCGATGCGGTCCTGGATGTCCAGCCGCAGCTGCACCGAGCGCTGGATCGGCCGGCGCACGCCCGAGATCGTCGCCGTCCGCCAGCCTCCCCGGGGCGCGTCCGGGACTCCGGCGCCAAGCACCTCGGTCACGGGGCCGTCAGTCACCTTGGTACCGCTGCTGTCGCCACGGATCGCCGAGGTCGTGGTAGCCGTTCTGCTCCCAGAAGCCGGGCTGGTCACGGGTCATGAGCGTCAGCTTGCTCACCCACTTCGCGCTCTTCCAGAAGTAGAGGTGCGGCACCAGCAGCCGGACCGGGCCGCCGTGCTCGATCGGCAGCGGCTTCCCGTCGAACTCCCAGACCACCCACGCCTGGCCCCCGGTGACGTGCTCCAGCGGCAGGTTGGTGGTGTAGCCGGTCTTGGACGTCGCCATGACGAAGTGCGCCTCGGCGGTGGGGCGGGCCGCCTCGAGCAGGGTGTCGACGCTGACGCCGGCGAACTGCGTGTCGAACTTCGACCAGGTGGTCACGCAGTGGATGTCGCCGCGGTACTCCGATCGCGGGAGGCGGTGCGCCTCGTCCCACGTCCAGGTGGTCGGCGCCTCCACCCGGCCGTCGACGGTGATGCTCCAGGTCTCGGGAGTGATCCGCGGGGTCGGCTCGGCGGTCAGCACCGGCCAGTCGGCGCCCACGTCGTACTGGCCCGGGGGGAGCCGGGGATCCCGGCCTCGTCGGCGGCCGACGAAACCGCGCGTCGGCGTGGACATGTCACCGTCCTCCCTGCCGCGGGCACAGCGACGGGACCGTTCCTACCCTCGTTTCCCCCCGTCCGCTACGGCGCCGTCCTCCACGAACGGAATCTTGACGGCGTACTGCTGGTAGAGCTTCACGGCCTCCTCCACCGGCAGATGACCGAACTGGAGCAGGGTCGTCAGCCCCTCCAGCTCGGCATTGGCCGCCTCCGCGGCGCTCAGCCGCGAGACGGCGTCCTCCGACTTGGCCATGTTGGTCAGGATTGCCGACGCGAGCGACACGAGGAGGGCGGCCAGGCAGAGGGTGCGCCAGACGACGGAGTCACTGCTGAGCCCGAGGGCCTTCTGCACGCCCTGGGAGAACGTCTCGCCGCCCACGGCCGGACCGGCCGTGAAGACCGCGGCCAGAGCGCTGAACGTGATCGTGATGTTCGCGCGGCGGCGGATGCGCGGGCGGTTCTGCCGGAGAAAGGCCTGCACGGCGGCGCGGCGCGTCTCGATGCGCGCGACCAGGTCGCGGCGCATGAAGTCGGTGTTCTCGGCCATGAGCAGTCCCCCGCCGTCGGCAAGCCGCGCTCGGCCCGCAGCCTAGCGGTGCACGGCGGTTCCGGAAGCGGTCTCGCGAGCGGCCGTTCGCCGCCCGCCGATCGGCCCGCGCGGCAAGGTGAGGGCAGCCTTACATGAGGTGAGTCACCTCGCGCTTATTTGGCCGCGATGACCGGCTGGACCTAGCTTGGACCCGTGGTGACGGTGACGGACTCGGGCCAGCGCAGGACCCCGAAGGTCGCGAAGACCAATTCGGTCTTCAAGAAGATTGTGATGGCGGTCAGCGGCATCCTCATGCTGCTGTTCCTCATCGCGCACATGGTGGGCAACCTGCATGTCTTCCAGGGCGCGAAGTCGTTCAACAGCTACTCCGAGTGGCTGCGCACGGTCGGGGAGCCGGCTCTGCCGCCCCGCACACTCCTGACGATCATCGAGATCGTCCTGGTCGTGGCGGTGGTCGCGCACATGTGGTCGGCGATCTCGCTGTGGCGCCAGGCCAAGCGGGCCCGGCCGCAGGCGTACGTGACCAAGAAGTCGGTGGCCCAGACCTACGCGTCGCGGACGATGCGCTGGGGCGGCGTGATCATCGCCCTGTTCATCGTCTACCACCTCCTCGACCTCACCTTCGGGGTCGCGAACCCCGCCGGCACCGACGCGACGCCGTACGGCCGCCTGGTCGCCAGCTTCCAGAACCCGTTCGCGACCACCGTCTACGTGATCACCCTCCTCCTGCTGGGCATGCACCTGCGCCACGGCATCTGGAGCGCCACCCAGACCCTCGGCCAGAGCAACCGGCGCCGGGAGAAGTCGGTCAACATCTTCGCGACCGTCTTCGCGGTTCTCCTCATCGCCGGCTACCTCGTGGTGCCTGCGGCCGTCGTCTTCGGGCTCGTGGACTAAGGACAGGAATTCACTCCCCATGCCTCTCGACCTCTTCACGGTCGGCGAACCGATCGCCGACACCAAGGCCCCCACGGACGTCCCGCTCACCGACATCTGGAGCGAGCGCAAGTTCCGCGGCAAGCTGGTCAACCCGGCCAACCGCCGCCGTCTGACGGTCATCGTCGTCGGCACGGGCCTGGCCGGCGGCTCGGCGGCCGCGACGCTCGGCGAGGCCGGCTACAAGGTCAAGTCCTTCTGGTACCAGGACAGCCCGCGCCGGGCGCACAGCGTCGCCGCGCAGGGCGGGATCAACGCCGCCAAGAACTACCGCAACGACGGCGACAGCGTGTACCGGCTGTTCTACGACACGGTCAAGGGCGGTGACTTCCGCTCCCGCGAGAGCAACTCGTACCGGCTGGCCGAGGTGAGCGTCAACATCATCGACCAGTGCGTGGCCCAGGGCGTGCCCTTCGCCCGCGAGTACGGCGGCCTGCTCGACAACCGCTCCTTCGGTGGCGCCCAGGTCTCGCGCACCTTCTACGCCCGCGGCCAGACGGGCCAGCAGTTGCTCTACGGCGCCTACCAGGCGCTGGAGCGGCAGATCGCGGCCGGCAACGTCGAACAGCACGCCCGCACGGAGATGCTCGACCTGATCGTCGTCGACGGTCGTGCCCGCGGGATCGTGGCGCGCGACCTGGTGACGGGCGAGATCAGCACCCACTTCGCCGATGCCGTCGTCCTCGCCACCGGCGGGTACGGCAACGTCTTCTACCTGTCGACCAACGCCAAGGGCTCCAACGCCACGGCGATCTGGCGGGCGCACAAGCGCGGCGCCTACTTCGGCAACCCGTGCTACACGCAGATCCACCCGACCTGCATCCCGGTCAAGGGCGACTACCAGTCCAAGCTCACGTTGATGAGCGAGTCGCTGCGTAACGACGGCCGGGTGTGGGTGCCCAAGGAGCGCGGTGACGCCCGCAACCCGCGGGAGATCCCCGAGGACGAGCGCGACTACTACCTGGAGCGCATCTACCCGGCGTTCGGCAACCTGGTCCCCCGCGACATCGCCTCGCGCCAGGCCAAGAACATGTGCGACGAGGGCCGCGGTGTCGGGCCGAACGGCCTGGGGGTCTACCTCGACTTCGCCGACGCGATGCAGCGGCTGGGCCGCCCGGCCATCGAGGCCAAGTACGGCAACCTCTTCGACATGTACGCCCAGATCACCGGCGAGGACCCGTACGAGGTGCCGATGCGGGTGTACCCGGCCGTGCACTACACGATGGGCGGCCTCTGGGTCGACTACGACCTGCAGTCCTCGATCCCCGGCATGTTCGTGATCGGCGAGGCGAACTTCTCCGACCAGGGCGCGAACCGCCTCGGTGCGAGTGCGCTGATGCAGGGCCTGGCCGACGGCTACTTCGTCCTGCCGGCCACGATCAGCGAGTACCTCGCCGGCGGGCCGTTCGACAAGGTCGACGAGAGCCACCCGGCCGCCGTGGAGGCCCTGCAGGGGGTGCAGTCGCAGGTGCAGAAGCTGCTGAGCATCAACGGCACCCGCACCCCGGCGTCCTTCCACCGCGAGCTCGGTCAGCTGATGTGGGACATGTGCGGCATGGAGCGCTCCGAGGAGAGCCTGCGCAAGGCGCTCGACCGGATCCCCGAGATCCGGCAGGAGTTCTGGACCAACGTGAAGGTGTCGGGCGACTGGCACTCGTTCAACCAGACGCTCGAGCACGCCGGCCGGGTCGCCGACTTCATCGAGCTCGCCGAGCTCATGTGCATCGACGCCCTGCACCGCAACGAGAGCTGCGGTGGCCACTTCCGCGCGGAGAGCCAGACCCCCGAGGGCGAGGCCCTGCGCGACGACGAGAACTTCGCCTACGTCGCCGCCTGGGAGTGGACGCCGGAAGGCGTTCCCCCCGTCCTGCACCGGGAAGACCTCGAGTACGAGTACGTCCACCTCGCCCAGCGGAGCTACAAGTGACAGCCACACGTGAAGGCGCTCCCCGCGCGGGCGCCGGTACGCAGACGGAGAAGCGCGGCATGAACCTGACGCTGCGCGTCTGGCGGCAGAAGGACCCGTCTGTCAAGGGCAAGATGGTGACCTACAAGGTCAGCGACATCTCCCCCGACATGTCCTTCCTCGAGATGCTCGACGTGCTCAACGAGCAGCTGATCATGGCCGGCGACGACCCGGTCGCCTTCGACCACGACTGCCGCGAGGGCATCTGCGGCATGTGCGGCGTCATGATCAACGGCCAGGCGCACGGCCCGCAGCAGACCACGACGTGTCAGCTGCACATGCGCTCGTTCAAGGACGGCGACTCGATCGACATCGAGCCGTGGCGGGCCAGCCCGTTCCCGGTGATCAAGGACCTCGCCGTCGACCGGCGGGCCTTCGACCGGATCATCCAGGCCGGCGGCTACATCAGCGCCCCGACCGGCACCGCGCCGGAAGCCCACTCGACGCCGGTGCCGAAGAAGGACTCCGACGCCGCGTTCGACGCGGCCACCTGCATCGGCTGCGGCGCCTGCGTGGCGGCCTGCCCGAACGCCTCGTCGATGCTGTTCACCGCGGCCAAGGTCACCCACCTCGGGCTGATGCCACAGGGCCAGCCCGAGCGCAACGACCGGGTGGTCAACATGATCGCGCAGCAGGACCGCGAGGGCTTCGGCGGCTGCACGAACATCGGCGAGTGCTCCGCGTCCTGTCCCAAGGGCATTTCCATGGAGACCATCTCGCGGCTCAACCACGACCTGCTCGGCGCCCTCCGAGCGGGGGCACGCCCCAAGAGCTGACGGCCCGATCCGCGGCACCACCCGCGGCGAGTCTCGAACCGGAGAGGCCCAGGACCCATGAGGTTCTGGGCCTCTCCGGTTCGAACCCTGTGCGGGGGCGCGGACCACCCGGTCGGGTGAGTCCGGCGCCCTCGAGTCGTGACACTGTGTGTGATTGATGCGTTACTGAGCGTGCACACCAGTGTTCCGGAGCAGGGAGGGAGGCGCCGCAATGCCCGCAATGCCCGCAATGCCCACAGCGACGGGCGTTCCCCACGCTC